>Ga0214471_10000218_pt1 | contig 52542 bp, 51 predicted proteins | sample RVTome_5_FD_207665 | JGI IMG/M metagenome (GOLD analysis project Ga0214471, IMG submission 207665) | Soil microbial communities from uranium-contaminated site in the Upper Colorado River Basin, Wyoming, United States - RVT142D155 | ecosystem: Environmental > Terrestrial > Soil > Contaminated >... | reverse complement strand
CGGTGGTGCGCCCCCGCCCTATATTGGGGCCATGGCACAAACACTCTCCTTCGACGTAACCACCGGTGCCGACCTGCAGGAGGTCGACAACGCCGTCAACCAGGCGATGAAAGAGGTCACGCAGCGGTACGATTTCCGCGGGACCGATTGCCGCATCGTGCTCGACCGCGACCAGGCGGCACTGCGGCTCGACGCGGACGACGAGTACCGCATGAAAGCGCTGTTCGACGTTCTGCAAGGTCGCCTGATTCGCCGCGGCGTCCCGGTGAAGAACCTGCAACTCGGGGATATCGAGGACGCATCGGGTGGGCGGGCGCGCCGGATCATCACGATCACCCAGGGGATCGATGGGGAGATAGCGCGGCAGATCGTCAAGGCCATCAAGGGGCACGGGTTCAAGAAGGTGCAGGTCGCCATCCAGGGCGACCAACTGCGCGTGTCCAGTCCCTCGAAGGACGAGCTCCAGGACGTCATGCAGTTCCTCCGCGGTGAGGACTACGGGATCGAGCTGCAGTTCGGGAACTACCGGTGAAGCTCGGCGTCGTGTCTCTGGGGTGTGACAAGGCGACCGTCGACTCGGAACGGCTGGTGGGGGAGCTAGTCGGGCATGGGGCGACCGTCGTGCCCGATCTCGACGGCGCCGACGTCATTCTCGTCAACACGTGCGGGTTCATCGACGCGGCCAAGCGCGAGTCGATCGAGGCGATGTTGCAGGCGGCCCAGTTCAAGAAGAACGGGCACGTCAAGGCGGTCGTGGCGGTCGGCTGCCTCGTCCAGCGCTATCAGGACGACCTGCGGCGGGACGTGCCGGAGGTCGATCTGTTTCTCGGCTTCAGCGATCTTCACCGGCTCGCGCCCGAGTTGGCCGCGCGCGGCCTGCTCGCCAACCCAGCGGTCGCGCATCCCGGGGAGCGACAGTACCTCGGTGACGCGCCCCACGTGCGCTATCTCAAGATTTCCGAAGGCTGCGACCATACGTGCGCGTTTTGCGCCATCCCGCTCATGCGCGGTCGTCACCGGTCGCAACCGCTGCACGAGTTGGTGCGCGAGGCGCAGCTCCTCGAACGGCAGGGCGCCCGGGAGATCAACCTGGTCGCGCAGGATCTGGGCCACTATGGGCGGGACCTCGGTCCCGGCGGGCCGAAGCTGCCCGACTTGCTCGAACGCCTGCTGCGGGAGACCGGCGTGCCGTGGTTTCGGCTGTTGTACGTCTACTCGGCTGGGCTGACCGACCGGCTGGTCGATCTGATGGCGCGGGAGCCGCGCGTCGTGCCGTACATCGACATTCCGATCCAGCACGCTTCAGATGCCATGCTCGCGCGCATGCGGCGCCCGGAACGCCGGGAGACGATCCTCCGCAAGGTGGGCTGGTTGCGCGACACCATCCCGGACATCGCGGTCCGGAGCACCGCGATCGTGGGTTTTCCGGGCGAGACGGAGGAGGACTTCCGCGCGCTGTGCGACTTCGCGGAGATCGTGCGCTTCGAACGGCTGGGGGTCTTCACCTATTCGCCGCAGGAAGGCACCCGGGCGACCCAATATGACGACGACGTTCCGGAAGACACGAAACTCGCGCGCCAGGAGGAGCTCCAGGAACTGCAACGCGTCGTATCCGAGGAACAACTCGGCCGGTTCATTGGCCGGGAAACCGACGTCTTGATTGACGAGGTGGTCGAACCCGACGCCACCGGCGCCACGCACGTGGGTCGCGTCCCTTGGCAGGCAGACGACGTCGATGGCGTGACTCATCTCCGCAGCGGCGGCTGGGCCAAGCCCGGCACGTTCGTGCGAGCACGTATTGAAGACAACGAGGACTACGATTTTCGCGCCGTGGCGCTGGCCACTGCTCGCGTTTAGCGTCGCGACCATTGCCGCGCTGTCCTGCGCCCGGGCGGCTGCCGGGCCGGGGGGCGCGGAGCGCGCCGCGGAAGCGCAGGGACGCGAGCCGGACCTGCGGGTGGGATTGGCGTTGCAAGTCGGGCGGGCGGTGATCGGCGGTCAGGGCGACGTGGCGGTGATTCAAGGAGGCCGGCCGGCGTTCCGGATGCGCGCGGGTCAGACGGTGACACTCGTGCCGGAAGGACGCGGACTCGCCGTCAGCGGCGCGCACAGCGGCCGCTACGAGGCGCTCGCGTTCAGCAGCCTCACGCGCGACGCGCGTATCACCGTTGCCGGGAAGGCGTATCGCGGAGTGGTCGAGGTGATCGCGCGCGACGGCGCCCTGAATGTCATCAACGCGCTGCCGCTCGAACAGTACCTGATGGGCGTCGTCAACGCGGAGATGGGTCGCCAGGGAGCCGACGCGCGGGCGGCCCTCGAGGCGCAGGCGATCGTGTCCCGCACGTACGCGTTGCGCAACGCCGGCCGATTTGCTGCCGACGGGTTCGATCTGCGCGCCGGCGTCTCCGATCAGGTGTATGGCGGCGTCGAGTTCGAAACGGAGGTCGGGGTGGCGGCCGTACGGGCCACCACCGGGGTCGTGCTCACCTACCGTGGCCATCTGATCACCCCGTTTTTCCATTCGACGTGCGGCTTCTCCACCGCGGCACCGGAAGAAGTGTTTCGTACCGTGCGCGGCGAGCCGTATCTGAAGCCGGTGTCCGATCGGCGGCCGGGCGGCGGGCACTACTGCGATATCTCGCCGCGGTTTCGCTGGACCGTTGTGTGGGACGGTGATGTCTTGCGCGATATATTACGACGCACGCTGCCTGCCGTGGTCGGGATCGACGGGGATGCCGTGACCGAACTGCGTGATGTCTACATCCGCCGAACCGGAGCGTCGGGACGCCCGACGGACGTTCGCGTGCGCGTCCGCGACGGCGAGATTCCCGTGGCGGGACACGACTTCCGGAGTGTGTTCGAGACCCCTGATGGGACCCCGCTGGGCAGTGGGGCGGTCGCGTTACAGGCGGAACGCCGTGGGGACCGGGTGGGACGCCTTACGGCGTCGGGACGCGGCTGGGGCCACGGGGTCGGCATGTGCCAATGGGGGGCGGTCGGTCGCGCGCGCGCCGGACAACACGCGCGCACTATCCTCACAACCTACTTCCCGGGAACGTCCTTTGCCCGCAGGTACTAGACTGCTCGTACTGCTGCTGGCGCTGCCCGCGCCGGTCGCCGCGCAGGGCCTGCTCGAGCAGTTCAGCTACGAGGGGCTGCGCCTCTCGGGCATTGGCCTCGACATCGGCGCCGTCTTCCCCGACAGGCTCGCCACCGAAGTCAGCGGAGCGCTGCGAGTCGACATGGGAGCCTTCGCGCCCCGTATCCGGACGATGGTCAGCGTGAGCTACTTCCGGTCGCGATTCGACCAGGACGAGATTGATCGGTTCGAGCAGCGACTCGCCGGTGTGGTCAATGCGGCCGGTTCCTTCAGCATCGATGTGGGGGAGGTCCGCTGGACCAACTTCGCGATCGACCTCGATCTCCAGTATCTGTTCGCCCGCGGCGGCGTGGTGCCCTACCTGGGTCTGGGCATGGGGGTGCACGTGCGGAATGCGGACGGGGCGGCCATCGACGGCACGTTCGTCGAAGACGCGTTGGAGACCATCGCCGCATCGCTCAACGTGACCACCGGGCTCGACGTGGAGTTGATGCAGGGATTGTGGATCACGTCGGACGTCCGGGGCATGCTGAGCAGCGGGCTCATCGCGGCGTCGGTGCGCGGCGGTTTCATGTACCGATTCGGGAGACGCTCGTGACGCAGGTGCGGGTCGCGGTCATCGGGGCGGGGGCCATTGCCCAGGTTGCTCACCTGCCGGCGCTCGCGGGTCGCGACGACGTCGAGATCGTCGGCATCTGTGACAACGACGCCTCCAAGGCACGTGCCCTCGCCAGCCGGTTGGGGATCGCCAACTCGTTCGAAGACATCGAAGAGCTGTTGAAACATGCGCGGCCCGACGCCGTGGCCATCTGCACGCCGAATCACCTGCACGAGGTGCATACGCTCACCGCGCTCTCGGCTGGTGCGGCGGTCCTGTGCGAGCGGCCGCTCGCGCTCACCGTCGAGGGCATCGAGCGGATCGTCGCGGCGCGACACAGCGCGCAGCGTCCGGTCATGGTGGGGATGAACCACCGCTTTCGGAACGACATTCAGGCCGTGCGGTCGTTCACGGCCAGCGGGGAATTGGGGACGTTGCGTGCGTTGCGCACCGGCTGGTATCAGTTCCGCGCGTCACGCTCGGGGCCCGGCTGGCGACAGCGCCAGGCGGAAGCCGGTGGGGGCGCCATGCTCGATCTGGGGCTGCCGTTACTCGACCTGGCGCTGTGGCTCGCGAATCGGCGCTCGCCGCTTCGCGTCACCGCCGCGCTCCATCGCTCGCCGGGTGGAGGGGTCGAAGACGGGGGATCGGCGTATGTGGTGAGCGAAGATGGTTGCTCGCTGTCGATCGACGTCGCCTGGCGCTACGTGGGCGATCGGGAGCGCGCGTGGCTCGACGTGCTCGGCGAAAAGGGATCGGCACGGGTTTCGCCCTTGCGCGTGTTCAAGGAGATCAACGGGACCCCCCGTGACGTGACACCTACCGGCGCCGCCGGCCGCGAGAACGTTTTTTCCGCCTCGTACCGCGCCGAGTGGGCCACCTTCCTGGCGGTCGCGCGCCAGGAGGTCGATCCGCCGGCACTGGACGATCAATTGGCCCTGCATCGGACGATGGACGCGGTCTATCTGTCCGCGCGTGAGGGCCGGACGGTCACCGTTTGACCGCATTGGCGCTGCCCAGGTCGGATTGGGCGCTGATCGTCGCGGGTGCGCTGCTGCTGACCCTAGCCTATCCGCCGTTTCACCTGCTCGTCCCGTCATTCGTGTGCCTGATTCCGGCCGTGTGGCTCCTCACGTCCACGGCGGAAGACGGGCGACCGCTGCGCCGCCGCCTCACGCAGGGGTTTTGGTACGGGCTCATCGCGAACGGCGTGGTGCTCCACTGGATGGTCATCGCGCTCTGGCATTTCACCCCGATGTCCGGCCTTGGGTACCTCGCCACGATTCTGATTCTGGCGGTCTACACCGCCGGCCTGTTTGCGGTGGTGGACTGGATCGTGACGCGGACGCGGTTGTCGCTGGTCGTGGTGTTCCCCATGTGCTGGACCGCCCTCGAGTGGTGGGTGGGCCACCAGGGGGACATCCGCTTTCCGTGGCTCGGGCTCGGGACGTCGCTGACCGGCTTTCCCGTCCTGGTGCAGATTGCCGACCTCGTGGGCGCGCGCGGTGTCACCTTGCTGCTCGTCATGGGCAACGCGATGCTCGCGTTGGCGTGGCCGCGGCGGCTCGAGCCGGCCGCGCGACGTGCCGCCGGAATCGTCCTGGCGTGCGTGCTCGGCGCCCTTGGGTACGGGGTGGTGCGGCAGCGCACGCTGCCTACGCGCCCGGTCGGGACGATCGCGATGGTACAACCCAACGTGGGGTTCGCCGACAAGTGGGTCGAAGAGCGGCAGCGCGAGATCTTCGACGATCTGGTGGTGCTCACGCACCAGGCCGTCGAGGCCTACGCGCCGCAACTCGTGATCTGGCCGGAGGCCGCCGTCGCGCCGTCACCCGCGCAGCGCCCGAGTTGGTGGCACCGGATCGAGGATCTGGCCGCGGAAACCGGCACGCCCATCTTCCTGGGCGGGACCGACGATGCCTGGGACGGCACGACGAAAACCGACTACTGGAACGCGGCGTTCCTCATCGAGCGTGACGGGACGTTCGGCCGGTTTCCGCCGTATCACAAGCGGTACCTCGTCCCGATCACCGAGCGCGTGCCGTTCGTCGATCCGCGTTGGTTCAACCTGCCGTTCTTTGGCGGGTTCAGCATCGGCGACCGCGCCACCCTGTTCGACGCGGGGCTCGGTCCGTTCGGGGTCATCATCTGCTACGAATCGGCGTTCGAGAATCTCACGCGATGGTACCGCCGCGACGGCGCCGACTACGTCGTCAACATCACCAACGATGCCTGGTTCGGCCGGACGACCGCGCCGTACCAGCATTTCGCGCATCTCGTCATGCGCGCGATCGAGAACCGGGTAGGGATCGTGCGGGCGGGCAACAGCGGCATTTCCGGCTTTGTCGATCCCTTCGGCCGGCCATACGGCTTGACGCCGCTGGGCGAACGCCTGTACACGGGCGGTGACTTGCGCACGACCGATTCCCGCACGGTGTACGTGCGTCTGGGGGACTGGGTGGGATTGCTGAGTCTCGTGGGCACGGCCGTGATGATGGGATACGCATTCAGGCGGACCCAATGAGACGGGTGGGCGTCGACGTCGGCGGGACGTTCACCGACATGGTCGCGCTCGATGCCGAGGGCGCGGTCGACGTGATCAAAGTGCGGTCGACCCCGGGCGATCCCGCCACCGGATTGTGGCACGCCATCGATGCGGCGCCTCACGCGGCCTGCGACGTGCTCGTTCACGGCACGACGGTGGCCACCAACGCGCTGCTGGAGCATCGGGGTGCCCGCGTGGTCTTCGTCACGACCGCGGGGTTCGAAGACCTGTTGTGGCTCCGCCGGCAGGACCGCGCCGGGTTGTACGATCTGGCCCTCGACCACCCGCCGCCGCTGGTCCGCCGCGAGGACGTCGTCGGCGTTCGCGAACGGATGGGCGCGACGGACGTGTTGCTGCCGTTGGACGCCGCCGAGGTCGATCGCGTGGTCGGCGCCGTGCGCGCGCTCGATCCGCACGCCGTGGCGATCGGATTGCTGTTCAGCTTTCGCGATCCCGCACACGAGCAGACGCTCGTGGAAGGGCTCCAGCGCGCATTTCCGGGTATTCCCGTCGTCGCCAGTGCCGAGCTCATGCCGGTGTTTCGTGAGTACGAGCGATTCGCCACCACCACGGCGGAGGCGTTCCTGCGGCCGGGGGTGGGCGGCTATGTCGAGCGGCTGGCGAGGGAGTGTCGCCGCCGCGGCATCGCGGACGTGCAGGTCATGGCGTCAACCGGCGGGACGTTGGACCCGAGCCAGGCGCGCTATCGCGCGACGTCCCTCGCGCTGTCCGGCCCGGCCGCCGGCGTGGAGGGCGCGCGCCTCGTCGGCGTGCAACTCGGTCAAGCGGATCTGCTGACCTTGGACATGGGCGGGACGAGCGCGGACGCGAGCGTGGTGGTGAACGGCGAGCCGCTGCGGCTCGCGGGCGCCGTGATCGGGGGCATACCGCTGGCGCTGCCCAATGTGCTGATCGAAACGGTGGGCGCCGGAGGCGGGAGCATCGCGTGGGTCGACGAGGGAGGCGCGTTACGCGTCGGGCCGCAGAGTGCGGGTGCCGAGCCCGGGCCGGCCTGCTACGGGCGGGGCGGAACGGACGCGACCGTGACCGATGCGGCGGTCGTCCTCGGCTGGCTCGATCCGGCCACGCCGCTCGCGTCCGATCTCACGCTCGACGCGGATGCGGCGCGCGGCGCGATCGATGCCCTGGCGTCGCGTGCTCGCCTCGAGCCGCGGCGCTGCGCCGAGGGCATCGTCGAGGTGGCGGTGGCGACGATGGTCCGCGCGCTGCGGCGCGTGAGCGTCGAGCGCGGCCTCGACCCCCGCGACATGACGCTGGTGCCGTTTGGCGGCGCCGGCCCGCTGTTCGCGTGTCCCATGGCGGACAGTCTCGGTATCACCCGCATCGTGGTCCCGCCGCACCCGGGGGTCCTGTCCGCGTTGGGTCTGGCCACCGCGGCCTCGCGGGTGGAGACCGTGGCGTCGCTCCACCGGCGGATCGACGACATCGACGACGCGGCGTGGGCCGCCGCCTATGGGCCGCCGGAAGACGCCATGCGGGCGGCGCTCGCCGGTGCATCGCTGCATCGCTTTGCCGATTGCCGCTACCCCGGCCAGGGGTACGAAGTGACCGTTCCGGCCGACGACGGAGCGGCCGCGGCCGCCGAGGCGTTTCACCTCGCCCACGCGGCGCGGTTCGGTCACGCCGATCCGACGCGCGCCGTCGAGATCGTCAACGTGCGGGTGATCGCCAGCCGGCCGGGGGGCGCCGCGCGGCTGCGTCGTGGTGGTGACGGACCAGGCGCCCTGGTCCCCGGTACGGTCTTTGACGGACCGGTCACGATTCCGCTCGCCGACAGTACCGTGCGCATCGAATCGGGATGGCGGGCCCGCGTCCATGAGATCGGCGCCCTGTTCATCGACCGGCGTCCCGGTGGAGGAGCATGAGATGCTAGACGCGATCGGTCTCGAAGTGATGGCCCATGCGTTCGCCGGGGTTGCCGAGGAGATGGGCGCGGTCCTCGTCGCCAGCGCGCTCTCGCCCAATATCCGGGAGCGGCGCGACGCGTCGGCCGCGTTGTTCGACGCCGGCGGCGTCATGATCGCGCAGGCGGCACACATCCCCGTGCACCTCGGCGCCATGCCCGACGCGGTGTCGGCGGTGCGCGCGCTGCGGCCGGAGCCCGGCGAGACGTTCATCGTGAACGATCCGTTCACCGGCGGGACCCATCTGCCCGACATTACGCTCGTTCACGCGGTGGAGCTGGACGGCGAGATCGGGGCCTACACGGTGGTCCGGGCCCACCACTCCGATGTGGGCGGAGCGCGACCGGGCAGCATGCCGCCGGCCTCCCGGTCGATCTTCGAGGAGGGGCTCGTCATCCCGCCGGTGCGCTGGGCACGCGATGGCGTGGTCAACCCCGACATGCGTCGGTTGTTGCTGGCGAATGTCAGGACCCCGGACATGCGCCGCGGCGATCTCGCCGCACAGCTCGCCGCGTGCGAGCGCGGGGCGGAGCGTTTTCGGGGTCTGGTCGCGCGGTGGGGTCGCGACTACGTGCGCGCGGCGGCGAGAGACCTGCTGGACTACGCCGAACGGCGAACCGCGACGGCCCTGGCGGCGCGCGTGCGCGACGGCGTCTACACCGCGCGCGACTGCCTCGAAGGGGACGGCATCACCGAAGACGATGTCGTGCTCGAGGTCGCCGTGACCGCGAGACACGGCCGGCTGCGATGTGATTTCCACGGCACCGCGCCCTCGACGGGCGGCAACGTGAATTGTCCCCTCGCGGTCACGCGGTCGGCTGCGCTGTTCGTGGTGCGCTGCCTGGTCGGTGAGGACGTGCCCACCAACGGCGGGGTGGAACGGACGCTTGACGTCGTGGCGGAGCCGAACACCGTGGTCAATGCGTCATGGCCGCGGGCGGTCGTGGCCGGCAATGTCGAGACCTCACAGCGGATCACCGACTTGCTGTTTCGCGCGCTCGGCGCCGCCACCGATGTGCCGGCGCAGGGGCAGGGTACGATGAACAACATCGTGCTGGGTGGGACCGACTGGACCTACTACGAAACACTCGGTGGCGGGCAGGGCGCCTCCCCGGATGCCGCGGGCCCCTCGGGCGTGCACGTGGGCATGTCGAATACGCGGAACACGCCGATCGAGGTGTTCGAGCTGGAGCATCCGATGCGTATCCGTTCCTACGCGCTGCGGCGTGGATCGGGCGGGGTGGGGCGCCGGTCCGGTGGGGATGGCGTGGTACGGGAATATGAAGCGCTGCAATCGGTCGACGTGTCGCTGATCACCGAACGGCGGCGCCATGCCCCCGCGGGGTCGGCGGGCGGGGCCGACGGGGCATGTGGTCGCAACCTGCTCAACGGCGCGTTGCTGGGGGGCAAGGCGGCGGTGCAGATGGTCCCGGGCGACGTGCTGCGGATCGAGACGCCCGGCGGTGGGGGATACGGGAACGCGGAGTCGGGCTAGCTCCCTTCTTCCCGCTCGAACACCTTCGCTTCGGTGAACAGGCGGAACAGTTCGGGATCGAGCATCCCGTCTTTGACTTCAAACGACAGGATGTCGAGCGCACGCGGGACCGGGACCGCGCGTTTGTACGGTCGGTCGGATGCCGTGAGCGCGTCGAAGATGTCCGAGATGGTCATCATCCGCGTCTGAATCGGGATTTCCTGCGCGCTCACTTTTCGCGGGTACCCGGTGCCGTTCAGTTTCTCGTGGTGTCCGTACGCAATGGACGGGATGTTCTGCAGTTCCTTGGTCCAGGGAATCTGCAGCAGGAACCGATACGTGTGCGACACATGACTCTCGATCTCGAGCCGTTCCTGCTCGTCGAGACTGCCTTTGCGAATCGTCAGGAACCGGACTTCGTCGTCGGACAGGAACGGTTGGCTGGTTCCTTCGAGATCCTCGTAGCGCAGGTCGGCGTGGCGTAGCAGTTCTTCGAAGCTGCCCTCGGGCAGCACCGTGGGCTCGTTCGAATCGAGCACCAGTTTCATGAACTGGTCCAGTTCGGCGAGCCGATTCCCGTGCGCCTCGCGCAGCGCGACCATATGGTCGTCGTAGCCGCGCGAGCCGTGCTGCTCGAGGTACGCGACGCGTTGTTGGTCGAAATCCCGTTCCGCCGTCCGGCGGATGAACGCGAACCGCAGGCGGACCAACGCCAGGTCGGGCGCATACAACTTCTTGGCCTTGACGAGCACCTGCTCCCGGACGCCGACCTTGCCGAAATCGTGCAGCAAGCCGGCGTAGCGAATCTCCCGCAACTCCTCGCGCGTGAACGCCACATCCTTGTACAGGCCGTCGCCCGCGCGGTCGACCGTTTCGGCCAGGCTCACGGTCATCGACGCCACCCGGCCCGAATGGCCGAACGTCGTCGGATCCCGCTGCTCGATGGCGGTGACCGCCGCCTGCACGAAGCCGTCGAACAGCATCTCGATGCTCTGATAGAGTTGGCTGTTCTCGATCGACACCGCGGCGAGACCGGCGAGCGCCGAGACGAGTTCGACCTGTCGCTCGCCGAACGTGGTCACGTCTCCTTCGAAATCCTCCGGCGTGCGGAGCCTGGCTTCGAAACTCCGCTTGCGGTTGAGCAGCTGCAGGACCCCGATCACCTCGTCCTTATGGTCGGTCATCGGGATGGTGAGCATCGACTTCGTGCGATAGCCGTATTTCTCGTCGAACGAGCGGTTGATCGAGTACTCCACGTCGGGCGGCAATTCGTAGGCGTCCTCGATGACGAGGGGCGCCGCGGTACTGGCCACGTACCCCGCGATGCTCGCCTTGTCGAAGGGGATCGTGAACTCGACGAAGGGGATTTCCGGTCGTGAGTGGTTCTGCGACAGCTTGAACCGCATGCGTTTCGTGCCGTCGTCGGCCTCTTCCACGAGGTAGAGGCTGCCGGCGTCGGCATCGGTCATCCGCCGTGCCTGGCCGAGGATCATCTCGAGCAGCGTGTTGAGGTCCCGCTCGGTCGTCAGGGCCATGCCGATGCGGGTGAGTTCGTTCAACTCACTGGTCCGGCTCGCGGCCTCCTGCTGGGCGTCGATGGCGACCGCTTCCCGGAACGCCGATCGGAGGGCGATGAGCAGCTGTTTGGGTCCGTACGGCTGCGGCAGGTAGGTGGCGACGAGGTCGACGGGGATACTGGCCGGCAGGTCCGACTCGTTCGGGGCGCCCAGGATCATGATGGCGCCGCCGGCCTCGGCGAACTGCTTGAGGTACTCTGTGGGAAAGCGATCCCGCCCGTCCGGATCGACGACGAGCGCCGTGGGGACGTCGTGTTGGCGCAACTGGCCGGGCATCGAGACCTCGATCGGTTGCACGTCTTCCGCTTCGAGTGCGGCCAGAATGGGCTGCGGCGAGAACGTTGGCGGATGCAGCAGGACGTATTTCACCGCGGATCCCTCGACGAATCGGGTGGGGGTGGCCGGACCCCGAACAGGAGCCGGGTCGGGCGCCGGCTCACCTGGTCTGCGAAATGTTCCAGAATCCGGGCCGAACGCAATAGCAGGCCGGACATCTCCTCGATCACCTCGCGATTGTCCAGGGCGATGCCCTGGGCGAGGCCCACCAGGCTGTCGGTCCGGGCGATCAGGTGCCGGGCGTCGGAGAGCGTCACCGAGATCGAATCGTGCATCGGCGCGAGGCGGGGCTGGATGTCGGCGAGCAGGCTGTCGGACCGCTGGAGGTTCCCGGCCAGGCGGATCAGCACGTCCTGCACCAACGGTTCGTTGGTCGTGATGAGCGACTGGGTTTGCCGCAGGGTTGCGTTGGTGCGCTGCATGAGCACGCGGGTGTTCTCGAACATCGAGCTCAACTCCGCGTTCAGATTGGTGGCGATGCGTGTGAGCGCCGCGAGCACGTCCGCGCGCCGCTCCGAATTCACCGTGTCGCCCGGCTCGAGCCGCGCGGCGGTCGGGGTCTCGGGCATGACCAGATCGATCACCGGAGGGGCGATCGGGGTCGGCTGGGAGATGATCGCCCGGGTACCCGCGGGCAGCTCGAGTTTCGTCCCGTTGGGAAACTGGTCCTGGATGGAGAGTCGTGCCAGGAACGTGATGCTTCGTGTCGTCGAATCGACCACGGGGTTGACCGATCGAACGCGTCCGACGCTCAGACCGTGCAACAGAACGCGCGTATCCTGGGTGAGTCCCTCGGCGGAGGCGGCGCGCATGAATACATCGTAGCGGACCTTGCCTATCCCGCTCGTCACGATCAAGGCGCCAATGACGATGCCGATGGCCGTGAGGATGAACAACCCGACCAGAAAATCCTTGCGCTGTGTGTTCATGACGTCTCGTTCACGAATCGACCGTGAGCCGACCTTTGGCCAAGCGGCACGACACCTCGATGCGGGAACGCACCGCCTCGGGCACCGATTGGCCGGTGATGAACAGGGCCCGCCGCGCGCCCTCCGCCGTTTCGCCGCCCCGCGCGATCTCGAGCAGGTGGGCGGCGGTCCGGTTCCCGATGCCGTCAAACGGATGATCGAGGATCACCAGGTCCGGATCGAATGCCAGCGCGCGGGCGAGGCTCGCGCGGCGCTGCTGTTCAGGGTTGGCCATCGCGGGCCGCATCGCCCAGTCGCGCTCCGAAAGATGGACCGCCGCCAGCATGATCCGAAGCCGGCCGTGGATTTCACGCGGCGACAGGGTGCTGCCGAACCGCAGCGGCAACGCGACGTTGTCCCAGAGCGAAAGGTTCTGCAGCAGACCGTCGCCCGCCGGAACGTATCCCACGCGGCGCCTGAACGCGAGAGCCGCGGCGCGCGGCATGCGGCTGATGTCTTCGCCGTACACGAGCGCTCTCCCGACCGACGGAGACTCGAGGCCCAGCGCAATGGGCGCGAGACGATTCACCCCGCTGCCACCGTCGCCGACGATGCAGAGCGTCTGGTGACCCGGAACCTCCAGGCTGACCGATCCGCCGTGCGGGTCGTCGAGTGCTACCGCCTCGAATATCAGCGGGGCCGTCACGAGGTCACCGCCACGAACAGGGCGGAGCAGACGAAGATGGCGAGAATCGCGGTGACCACCGCCTGACTGGCGGCGATGGGAACCCAGGTCGGGCTCCGCTGGACCCGCAACCCGTGGAAGCTCGGCACGAGCCCGATGATGGTGCCGAACACGATGCCCTTGGCGATGGTGAGCCACGCGTCCGTGAAGGTCAGCGACTGGAGGACGATATCGAAGTACCGGGCACCGCTCATCCCGCCGGAGGTCGCGGCGACGAATCCGGCGAATACCGCGACGAGATCGAACACGATGAGCAGGCCGAACACCGACACGATGGCCGCCACGAACCGCGGCAGGACGAGATAGTGGACGGGATCGATGCCCATACCCTCCAGCGCGTGGACCTCGCCCATGACCTTGTTCGTGGCCAGTTCAGCGGCGATCGCGGTGCCGGACCGGCCGGCGATGATGAGCGCGGTGAGCAGCGGCCCGAGTTCCCGGACAATCGCAATCACCATCAGCGCGCCAATCAGCTCGGTGGCACCGAGGCGGCCGAGTTCGCGCACGGCCTGCGAGATGACGAGGAAACTCAGGATGGCGGCCAGCACGATGACCAGCCCGACGGCCTGAAGCGCGGTGAACCAGACCTGGTTCATCAGGACGCGCACCGCCACGAGCCGACCCGCCCGCGGCAGCGACGTCGTTGCCCGGACAGTGCGGACGAAGAAGCGCGCCAGCGCGCCTGCTTCGGCGATCCGGCGCGCTACTCCGCGGCCAATTGCTGCGATTGGCGCTGTCACGCGCCAAGGGTACTACGAACGACCGATCTGCTGCAAGGCCGTGTCGACTTCACTGTAGCTCGGGAAGAGCTCCTTGGCCCGTGCAAACAGTTGTGCCGCCCGCTCGTTGTCACCGCGCTCGGCATACAGGAGGCCACGGGTGTAATAGGTCACGGCTTCCGTGGGGATCTCCCGCTCTTCACGCGCTTCGCGCACGCCGGTGGGCAGCGGCGGCAGGTCGAGACTCCGGGTGACTTGCGAGGCGGCCTGGACCACGAGGCCGTACAGCTCCTCGCGCTTGTCGCGGACCTTCTCGGTCTTCACGATTTCGCTGGTCTCGACATTCACGACCTGGATGTCCAGCCGGAAATCACCATAGAAGTCGACGAATCCACCCATGACCATGTAGCGGGCGCCCACCAGCCGGCCCACTCTCGCGGCGGTAGTGGCATCCACCCGGCCCGACGCGCCGAGATCCTGCTCCTGCAGGAGCCGCCGGATGTCCGAACGGTCGACCACGCGGAGGCCCGGGTTCTGGGCAAACTCGGTCGTCAGCATCTGCTGCAGGCCGATCTGGAGTGCCTCGAAATTCTCGGCATCCTGGCCGTACGAGCCACCATTGGTGAACGGCATCACCGCGATCCCCGGCCGCGTATCTTGGGCCGCGAGCGGCCCGGCCAGAGCGGCTGCGGCGCCAGCCGCGACGCCGAGGGCAAGAAGGGAACGCCAGCGCATATCGGTATCCTCCACTACAGGTTCAGTCTCAGTCCCTCGCTCGCCGCCATCACGTCGAGCGCGGTCGAGTGTTTCGCCGCGGCTTCACGCGCTTCATCGACGAAGCGATCCATCGCAGCGTCGTCGTGTTCCGGGCGGTGGTGGAACAGGACCAGCGTATCCACGCCGGCCTCACACGCCAACGCCACCGACTCGACGTGCGACGAGTGTCCCCACCCCCGGTGACTATCCAATTCTTCCGCCGTGTACATGGCGTCGTGGATCATGACGCTGGTTCCTTCCAGGAACCGCACCAACTCCGCGCGCCAGTCCGGCCCTTCACCATACTCTCCGCCCGAGCCCAGCTCGTTGTCCGTGATATACGCCATACTGGCGCCGCCAGACTTGGGCGTGAGTCGATACCCCAAGGTGACGCCCGGGTGCCGCAACCGTATCGACTGAACAATGAACCCGTCCACCTCGAAATCGCCAGGCTCGACGTGGGTCACCGTCAGCTGTGCGTCGAGTTGATCGAGCGGGACCGGAAACACCACCGGGTTCATCTGGTCCCGCAAGATCCGCTCCAGATCGACGGCCCCCTGCTTGGGTCCCGCGATCCGCACCGAATTGGCCTCACCGAAAAACGGTGCGAAAAACGGCAACCCCTGAATGTGATCCCAGTGCGTGTGGGTCACCAGCAGGTCCAACGTCAGCGGGCCGTTCCCATTGGCCGTCAACTCCCGGCCGAGCGGGCGGATCCCCGTCCCGGCGTCGAGGATCACGAGCCGGTCGTCCCCCACCGCTTCCTCGCTCACCGCGACGCAGGAGGTGTTACCGCCGTAGCGCGCCGTTTCCGCCCCGGGCGTCGGAATCGATCCCCGGGCACCCCAGATGACTATCTCGTAGGCCATGCGCCCGGGTGTCCCGCGACCGTCTCCAAACTACGGAAACCGGCGGCGTTGCGGCAAGATGAGGGGTCACGTGGGGCGGGTGACATGGCTCACGACATGCCCGCGGCCGCTTCGAGAGACGCGCGGTCGCGGATGGTAATGGTCTGGCGGTTGACGTCGATCACACCCCGTTCGGTCAACTCCCGCATCGTGCGAGACACCGTTTCGCGACTCGATCCGATCATCTGGGCGATGGTGTGGTGGGTGAGCTTGCGCGTGATCGTGTGGCCGTCGTGGTCGTCCGCGAGTTGCAGGAGAATCCGTGCGAGGCGACCGAGGACGTCGAGCAACACCAGGGCGCCGATCTTGTCGTCCGCGCGCCGCAGTCGCCGGGAGAGCGCCCGCAGCAAACCGAGCGCGATGCGCGGATGCTCGTCGAGCGCCTGCTGGAAATCGGCCCTCCGCAAGACAAGGAGATTCGAGTCCTCCATGGCGATCACGTGGGCGGATCGCGGTTCGTCGTCGATCAGGGACATCTCCCCAAAAAAGTCTCCGGCCGCGAGCACCGACAGGATGACCTCCCGACCGTCCTCACCAATCAACAGGACCTTGACTTGTCCGGTCACGACCACATACAGCGCGTCGCCGGGGTCATCCTCGAACAGGATCACGCTGTTTTTTGGATAGGCACGCTCGCGCGCCGCGTCCGCGACTCGCGCCAACTCGTCATCCGACAGTTTCGCGAACAACGGGACGCTGCGCAGGGTCTCTGCCACCGACATCTAGCGCCTCGAAATTGGGAAGAGACGGGACGCCTAGAGATTACGCCACCCCCCGACCCGTGTCAAATAGACGTGTTACCCGCCGCTTGCCGCCAAGTCGATGTGCTATTTATATTTCCGGCCCTTTGGAGTTGTAGAGCCCCGCACCGGAGTCAGGTCGTGAAGGCAGATATCCATCCCGTGTATCAGCGCTGCGCCGTACGGTGCGCCTGCGGGAACACGTTCGAGACGCAGTCGACGCTCGACAACATTCACGTCGAAATCTGCGCGAAGTGCCATCCGTTCTTCACCGGGAAGCAGAAGCTGGTGGATACGGCGGGCCGGGTCGAGCGGTTCCAGAAGCGCTACGCCAAGCAAAGCACGCCCCAGGAGGCGTAGCGGTGCAAGCGCGGCTCCAGGCCGCGCTCGACCGCGCGGCCGAAGTCGAACGCGCGCTTTCCGACCCGGAGGTCGCGCGCGATCCGAACCAGCTGAAGGCCCTCGGGCGGGAACACGCCCAGCTGGATCGCATCAAACACACCGCCGAGAAGCTCCTGCGCGCCAGGACGGAACTCGCCGAAGTCCGGGAGATGTCGCGCGACGCCGATCCCGGCATCGCGGAACTTGCCCGGGCCGACGTCGAACGGCTGGAACCCGCGGTCGCACGCCTCGAGGCGGAACTGCTCGACCTGCTGATCCCGCCCGATCCGCTCGACGACCGTGACGTGATCGTCGAAATCCGCGCGGGGACCGGCGGCGACGAGGCGGCGCTGTTCGCCGCGGATTTGTTCCGCATGTATACCCGGTTCGCGGAACGCCAGCGGTGGCGGGTGGAGATCGTGAGCCTGTCCGAGGGGAACGTCGGGGGGCTGAAAGAGGTGGTGTTCAACATCCGCGCCGACCGGGCCTATGGGATGCTGCGTCACGAATCGGGGGTGCACCGCGTGCAGCGGGTGCCGGAGACCGAGGCGTCGGGCCGGATCCACACGTCGGCGGCAACGGTAGCGGTCCTGCCGGAAGCGGAAGAAGTGGACGTCACCATCGAGGACAAGGACCTCAAGATCGATGTCTTCCGTTCTTCGGGACCGGGAGGCCAGAGCGTCAACACCACCGACAGCGCCGTCCGGATTACCCATCTCCCCACCGGATTGGTGGTGCAGTGCCAGGACCAGAAATCCCAGCTCCAGAACAAGATCCAGGCGATGGAGGTGCTGCGCGCGAGGCTGCTCGATCGGCGGATCGCCGAGCAGGAGGCCGAGCGCTCGCGCGAACGCCGCGGTATGATCGGTACCGGCGACCGTTCGGCGAAGATCCGCACCTACAACTACCCGCAAAACCGCGTAACCGATCACCGGATCAACCTCACGCTCCACCAGTTGACCCAGGTGCTCGACGGAGATCTCGACGAACTGATCGAGCAGCTGCGGGTCGCCCGCCGGGCGGAACAGGTCGCGTGACCACCCGGGCCGGCCCGCTGACGAGTCTGGGTAACGTGCTCGACCGTGCGGCCGCCCGGCTGGAAGCGGCCGGCGTGCCGAACGCACGACATGAGGCGCGCATCCTGTGGGCGTCGCTCTGCGAGAGGGCGCCCGCACAGGCTTGGCTGGATCGGGACCACGCGGCGGCGCCGGCGGCGGCCGAGCGGTTCGATGCGGCCGTCGCGGCACGGGCATCCGGGCTGCCAACCCAGTACGCGTCCGGTAGGGCCGCCTTTCGCCACCTCGACCTGCTGGTCGACCGCCGGGTCCTCATCCCTCGTCCCGAGACCGAGGGGCTGGTGGAGCACGTCCTCCGCCATTTTCGCCTGCGCGCGGTGCGGGGTGATGGCGCGCGCCGCGGATCGTGGGGTGTGGCGGTCGATGTCGGCACGGGGTCGGGGTGTGTCGCCTTGAGCCTGGCCACCGAAGGGCAATTCGCGCGCGTGATCGCGACCGATACCTCGCCGGATGCCCTGGCAGTGGCCCGCGCCAATGCACGACGCGTTCGCGCGGCGGTGACGGTGGAGTTCTGTCGCGGTGATCTGTTGGCGCCGGTGGGCATGCGCGTCGCGGCGGTCGTTTCGAATCCTCCGTATATCGCCGACGCCGACATGGATGTGCTCGACGCGGGCGTCCGCGATTACGAACCGGCGGTGGCACTCAGCGGCGGCCCGGACGGGATGGTGTATATCCGGCGGTTGGTCCTCGAGTGCCGTTCTGTGATTCATGCGGGCGGACTGCTGGCGATTGAGATAGATTCAGCCCGGGCCACCGAGGCCCTCGAGCAGGCTCGCGCTGCCGGATGGACGGATGCCCGTGTCGAGCGCGATCTGTTCGATCGTCCACGCTATCTGCTCGCGACAAGGGAGCCGAAGTGATTCTCGAGAAAGCCAAGGAAATCGGCAGGCTGATCGGTCAAAGCGACGAATACAAGGCACTGCGTCGCGCCGAGGACCGGGTGAAGGACATGCCGGAGGTCAGAACGCCGCTCGATCAGCTTCAGCAGCTCCAGAACGAGTTGGAGGACGCGGCGGTCAAGGACGGTCGGCCGAGCGACGATCAGATTGCGCGCTACAATGCACTGGTAACGGCAATCCAGGGGTTTGCGGTCTACCAGGAGGTCGTGGCCGCCCAGACGAATTTTGACAAGCTGATGCTGAAGGTGAATCAGGAGATTCTCGCCGGCATCAAATTGGGTGCGGCCAGCCCGATCATCACGCTGAGCTAGGAGCGGCACGTGGCGGGCGTCTTCCTGGTCGTCGAGGGGCCGGAGGGGGCGGGGAAGACGACCCTGGCGCAGCACCTGGTGCAACGGCTGCGCGACCGCGGGGTCGACGTCGTATCGGTGCGCGAACCGGGTGGCACGCCGGTGGCCGAGGCGGCGCGCCGGGTCTTTCTGGACGCCGCGCTGGAGGTTTCCCCCGGGGCGGAGTTGTTTCTGATTCTGGCGGCGCGCGCCGATCTGGTCGAGCGCGTCATCCGACCGGCGCTGGCGGTGGGGAAATGGGTCGTGTGCGATCGGTTCGAGCTGTCGACGGAGGCCTACCAGGTGGCCGGACGTGGCCTGGCTCGAGGGGCCGTGCTCAACGCGAACGCGCTCGCGACCGGCGGTCTCCGGGCGGATCTCACCATCGTGCTCGACGTCTCGGTCGAGGCCGGGCGGCATCGTCAGCGAGCGGAAGGGAAGCAGCCGGATCGGATGGAACTGGCGGAAGTTGAACTCCACAAACGAGTTACGTCCGCGTTCGCGTCCTTCAGGGGCGCGTCGTTGGTCCATGTGGATGCGAGCGGCACAGCTGATGCGGTTGAAGATGCGGCGTGGCGGGCGGTCGTTGAACGCCTCGGGGAAACAATAGGGGTGGAAGCGGGTTGATAACGATGCATGCCTCATGGGGAGTGATTGGATGAAGCCGAAGAACTTGGTGGTGATAGGTCTCGTGGGGTCGGTCGCGTTCGTGTCGGGGGGATGGCTCCTACAGCGTGGCGGCGCGGATGCCGGCAACGTGTACCAACAGGCACGCATGTTCGAGAGCGTCGTGGCGTATGTGGCCGACTACTACGTGGACGAAATCGGCGAGCGCGAGATCTACGACAAAGCGATCGACGGGCTGTTGAAGGAATTGAAGGATCCCTATACGAGCTTCCTGCGGCCCGACGATTTTGAGCGACTCACCGTCAGCACCACCGGGAACTATGGCGGGCTCGGCATCCGCATCGAGGTGTCCGACGGATGGATCACCGTGGTGGCGCCGCTGCCCGAGACGCCGGCCGAGCGGGTGGGTGTGCAGGCGGGCGACCGCATCGTCGAGGTGGAAGGCGAGTCGACCTTCGAGTGGTCCCTCGACCGGGCGGTCGATCAGCTGCGCGGACCGGCGGGCGACACGGCCCACATCACGATCATGCGCCCGGGCTTCCCCGAGCCGATGAAGTATGACGTCGTGCGGGAACGCATTCACGTGAAATCGGTGCAGTACGGTGCGGTGCTGCCGGGGGGGATCGGCTATATCCAGTTGAATCCGGTGAGTGAGTCGTCCGCACAAGAATTGGCGCTCGCGGTGGACAGCCTGCGCGATGCCGGCGCCCGGTCGCTCATTCTGGATCTGCGGAACAATCCCGGCGGCCTGCTGAACGAGGGCGTCGGGGTCACGGATCTCTTCCTCGACAAGGGACAGGTCGTGGTCGAGACGCGCGGGCGCGCGCCCGGGGCCTCTGGCGTTTTCCGCGCGCGCCAGGAGCAACGCTGGCCTGACATGCCGCTGGTCGTGCTGGTCAATCAGAATTCGGCGAGCGCCGCCGAGATCATCGCCGGCGCGTTGCAGGATCATGACCGCGCGCTGATTCTCGGGATGCCGACGTTCGGCAAGGGACTGGTGCAAACGGTCTTCGAAATGGGGCCCGGCCCGCAGGCGTTGAAGATCACCACCGGCAGATGGCACACGCCGAGCGGGCGGCAGTTGGAGCGCCCGACGCGCCGGTCATTCGTCATGGCACCGGCCGACGAGGATGAGGGCGACGAACCGGAGGCCGGTACACCGGCCGATACGACAGCGAAGTTCATCACCGATTCCGGTCGCGTGGTCTACGGTGGTGGGGGCATCCGTCCCGACCGCGTGATCGAGCCGGAGGCTCTCACCGATCTCGAGCAGGCGTTCGCCAGGGCGCTCGGCGCGAAGATCCCGGACTACCGGTCGGTGATGACGACGTATGCCTTGGAACTCAAGGGCGCGGGGCGGATCACCAATCCGGATTTCCAGGTCACCCGCGCCATGCGCAACGAGTTCGTGCGGCGACTGCGCGAGCGGGACATCAACGTGGCCGATTCGCTGTGGGCGGGTGCGGCCGGGCTGCTCGACGACCAGCTCGGCTACGAGGTGGCGCGCTACGTGTTCGGGCGGCCCAGCGAGGTACGGCGCCAGATCGGGCAGGACCGCCAGGTCCAGGAGGCGATCACGCTGTTGAACCGGGCGGCGAACGTGCGGGAATTACTGACGCTCGCCGCGCGCGCGGAGGAGGATCGCTCGCGCAATTGACCTCGATCGGGATCGTGGGACCGGGGCGGGCCGGCGTCGGGCTCGGTCTCGCGCTGCACGAGGCCGGACACGAGGTCTATCTGCATGGGCGGCGGGGGAAAGCGGTTCCTCCGCCGCTCTCGCTTTCGGTCGGCGACACGCCCCCGTGGCTGGATGCGGTCGAGGTCGTCCTGCTGGCGGTGCGCGACGACGCGGTGGAACCGGCCAGCGCCCAGCTCGCGGCGTCGGGCGGGGTCAAGGAACATCACGTGGTGCTGCATCTCTCCGGCATCCTCGACGAGACACCGCTCGCGCCGCTCATCCCCAGCGGCGCCGCGCGCGGCACCATGCATCCGCTCCAGGCCCTTACCGATCCCGAGTCCGCGCCCGATCGGCTGCGTGGGGCGCTCGCGGCCATCACGGGCGATCCGCGCGCGTGCTACGCCGCCAAGGGGGTGGCCGAAAGCATCGGGCTCATCCCGATCGAGATCGATCCGGCGGTGAAAGTGAAGTATCACGCCGCCGCGGTGATCGCGTCCAACTATCTCGTGGTGCTTGCGGCCGTCGCCGAGCAACTGCTGCGCAATGTGGGGTTCCCTGAGGCGCTCGCGCGCGGCGGTCTCACCGCGTTGATGCGCGGCACGCTCGACAACGTGAGCCGCGCCGGTCCGGCGGCCGCGCTCACCGGCCCGATCGTGCGCGGGGATACGGAGACCATCGAGAAACATCTGGCGGCGCTGCCGAGTGATGCGGCGGCGTTGTACCGGGCGCTGGGCCGTGCGGCGGCGGAGTTGGCGGGGCTGGATGAGGCGGGTCGGGCGGCGATCGATCGGGCGTTCGACGCGTAGGTACTGACGACCAGCGCGTGGTCTTCGGGCTTCGGGCACTCCCGCCCTGAAGGGCGCGCTCGGCCAAGCCCTGCGTGCTGAAGCACTCGCCAGTCGGCTTGCTCATGCCGTGGCCCCTCTTCTGAAGAAGCGCTGCCTGCTCCAACACCGTTCGAGCGGAGGACTACGAGGACGCCATCAGAAACGGTGTGGGAGACGTTCCGGGCGCGGTACGGCGTTCCGCGGTGAACGCAATCTCGATGGGGAAGGGGGCCCCCGCCGGTGCCGGGACTGGTGGAGGCGCCGCGAGACGCGTCGAGTCGTCAGCCGTCGCGATTTCGTAACCAGTAGTCCCGAAAACTGCGCAGCCGTGGGAGAGATTCCCGATCCCTCGCGCGGTTCGCGGCCGCCTTGCTGGCAATGATGTCGTCTGGATGGCACACAGGAAAACCGTCCACCACCACGCGCCGTTGCCACGCATCCTCGAAGCGCTCGATCCCGTCCGGCGCGAATACGAGATCAAGATCGAACGGCCCATTCTTCAACTGTATGAAGTCCTTGCCGCGCACGATGTCGGTGGCCTCGGTCTCGGTCAGCGCAAACCCCAACTCCCGCAGGCCCGCCACCAGCGCGCGCCGGTTTGCCGGCGTTCGGTCCGGAAAGAGGTCGGCGTCCTGCGTCGTGTCAGGGTAGCCGAGGATGATGGCCCCCGATTTGCCGATGAAGAGGTAGCGCACGCCGTGCCGCGCGAAGACATCGCGGATTTCCTCCGCCTGGCGGTACTCAAACGCGCCCATACCCGAGCCAGTCCGGGAGGTTCTCTTCGCACCAGCGGCGATACGCTTCGGTACTGTCGAAGGAACGGTAGCGGGCGTCGTCGAGCACGGGTTTGTAGGTGCGGATGAACGCGTAGCGAAAGCGTTGCGCCAGCGGGCGACCGGCGGCGGCCGCGAACTCGGCCAGCCAGTCGTGCGGAATCTCACGCGTCGGGTCCACGGCGTTAAGCTAGGGGATCCGCCGCCGCCGCCGCAACGGGCCTCCGTCTCACCAAGCGGCACCGGACGGCCACGCCGTAGCCGTCACCCCGATTGCCGGCAAGGGTCGCGCGACGGGATCTGACATCTCACGTTCCCAGTACCACAGTAATACTGTGAAGAATATCACTGTATCAGTGTACGATGACCTCTACCACCGCGCCCGCATCCGCGCCGCCAGCAGCGGACGAGTCTCACGGCCCTCGTTCGCGGCTTCCTCGAGCGCCTCCCCGGCGCGCTGGCAGATCAGCTACTGGGACGCGGCGATCGTCGAGGCGGCACGGGCGCTGGAGTGCGACGAGGTTCTCTCAGAGGATCTCCAGCACGGCCAGAATTTCGGCGGCGTGCGCGTGGTCAATCCAATTTCGCTAGTCCGCCGAAGGGGAAACCGCCTCCGCCGAGTTTGACGCCAGCGGTGTGGCCGCGGTCTACAGCACCCGCCACCAGGGTGCCGCCAATACTCCCTTGGCCAGCCAGTACACCCCGTCGCCCGTGTGGAGCACGAGCCCGCCCACCACCGCCTTCCCGTACTCACCCCGGAACGTCAGCAGGTGCCGCGCGTCGCGGGAACTCGGCCGCTCCGTGGCCTTCACCTCGATGGGCAGCAGCTTCCGCCCCGCCTCGATGACGAAGTCCACTTCTTCCTGGTTCACCGTGCGCCAGTAAAGCACCTCCGGCCGCGGCGTGACCAGCTCCCGCCACGCGACCAGGTCGCTCAGCACCAGGTTCTCCAAGTGAGATCCGGAGACCTCGCCGGCCGCCAGGTGGCGGGCCAGGCCCACATCCGACCAATACAGCTTAGGGCTCTTGACCAGGCGCTTGGTGCGGTTGACCGCGTACGACTCCACCCGCACGATCTGGAACGACGTCTCGAGGAGGTTGAGCCAGCGGTGCGCCGTCGGCCGCGACAGACCGACGTCGCGCGCCAGATCGGCCTGGTTCAGCACGGACCCCGTGCGCAGCGCCGCCGCACGCATCAGTCGCCGAAAATCGCCGAGATGCTCGATGCCCGCCAGCATCTGAAGATCCCGTTCCAGATACGTCTCCGTGTACGCGTCGAACCATTGCGCGCGCGCCACCGGCTCGGTCATCTCGTGCGCCGGAACCGGCAACCCCCCGCGGGCCGTCAGTGCCCGCCAGTCGTCCGGCGGCACGTCCTGTGCGTGGATCAGCGCCTCCCAGTCGCGCACGGGCGCCTCCAGCAACGCGCTCCAGATCCCGGTCATCCCGAGCCCCAGGCGCTCGCGCCGCGTCAGCGGCCAGAGCTTGAGGTACCACGCCCGCCCGGCGAGGGTCTCGGAGACCCGCCGCATGAGCAGCAGGTTGGCCGACCCCGTCAGCACGAACCGGCCTGGCCGCCGCGGGCGATCGGCATCCACGGCGCGCTTCACCGCCAGGAGCAGATCGGGGGCGCGCTGGACCTCGTCGAGGGTCAACCGATCGCTCCGCACGAGGACCGAATCCGGATCCGCCCGCGCCTGGTCACGCATCAACGGATCGTCGAGGGTGAGGTAGGGCCGCCCGGCAAGGGCCGGCAGGGCTTGCACCAGGGTGCTCTTGCCGGTCTGGCGTGCGCCGATGACCACCACGACCGGAAACTGGGCGAGGGCGGCCTCCAGGGCGGGGCCGGCGGCGCGGGCCAGGACGGCTCCAGTTGTCTCATGTCGTGGTCGAATATCGTTCATGACGTGAAACAATATCTGAATCGCATCGCCCCGTCAACCGTGCGCGGTTCGAAACCGAGCAGGCGGCCTCTACGCGTCTCACCTGGCGTGTAGCAAGGTCATAGCTCGAAGGAGGTGCCGCCACCACCATGATGCCGTCCAAGGCCGCGCGCTGGCTCGACGGCTCGCGTATCTGTCCCAGCACCGCCATCCAGTGACCCGCGAGCAGATCTTCGAGGCCTTGGCCGGCTACCGGGAGGGCGGGAACGCCGCCCGGGCCCGCGCGACGGTCGAGTTTCTCGATCACGGGGGGTCTCGCCAAGGATCATACCGCGCTGGAAGTTCGGGCCGGTTCACTCGTCGTGATCCGCGGGGCAAAACCCGCGGCCGATCATCGCGCGGCATCGGCTCGGCGCCAACCTCCCTATCGACCGCCGATCATCGGGGACGCACGTTCCTTGCAGCCCGGAAGCGGCTTGGGTCCATTGATTTATCATCATAAGCGGCTTATGATCGTGACATGGGTGAAATCAACCGCTACCTGGCGCGGATCGGCGCCCGCGGCGGCCGCAAGAGCCGGCGCAGTCTCGATTCGGGGACCGCACGCACCATGGTCAACGTGCGCGAGGCGCGCCGCGCGTTCCGGCGGTTTCGCAGCACGTGCTTCTGGTCGTACCGTCCGGATCTCGAGATCGGGGCAGCCGACGTTCCATGGGTGGCCGAGCAGTTGATGAAGCACGGCAACCGCGAGGCGTGGGGTGCCGGGGCGCGACTGTGCCGCTAACTGAGTTCCAGCGGGCGCTGCTGGCCACGCTCGCCCAGACGCCCACCGACGACCGCTACCTCGCGGGCGGTGCGGCGATGCACTTCGCGCCGAACTCCACCCGCTACAGCGACGACCTCGAGTTCTTCCACGACTCGGAGGCGCGGGTCGCCTCGGCGTTCGCGACGGACCGCGCCACGCTGGAGCACGCCGGGTACGCCGTGGCGGTGGAACTGAGCCTGCCCGGCTTCGTCCGCGCCGTCGTGCGGCGCGGCGATGACGCGACGCGCGTGGATTGGGCGCACGATTCGGCCTGGCGGTTCCTGCCGCTCGTGCGTGAGGCGCTGGGGGGCCTACTGCTCCATCCGATGGACCTCGCCATCAACAAGGTGCTTGCCCTGGCCGGCCGCGACGAGCCGCGCGACTTCGTCGACATCCTCTTCGTGCACGAGCGCGTCCTGCCGCTGGCGGGCCTCTGCTGGGCCGCGGCGGGCAAGGACCCCGGCCTCACCCCACTGTCCCTGCTGGAGCTGCTGCGGCGGCACGGTCGCTTTCGGCCCGAGGATTTCGCCCGGCTCCGGCTCGCCGAGCCGTTCGACCTCGCGCAGGCCAAGCACACGTGGCTCGCGGCGCTCGCCGACACGGACACGTTCGTGCGGGGGCGCCCGGCGGAGGAGTATGGCTGCCTGTACTACGCGGTGCCGGGCGAGCGTTTCGTGCTGCCGCAGCGCGGGGAGCCCCTGGGCGAGCAGGGAATCGTGCCGCACTACGGCACGCCGGGCGGCGTCCTGCCCCGCGTCGCCGACGGGCGGATCGAGTGACGCGCCCCGGCGTAGGGCATCGGCCGCATGGAGCGAGACCTCCGGGGGAATCGGTTCGGCGACCACGTGTGGCGTGACGGACTCGATCCACGCCCGGCTGCACGCATCGTGCGCCGGGGAGCGCTAACGAGAGTCGCGATCCGCTGCCCGTGCCGTCCGGCCTCGGCCGAGTCGATCATCCCACCGTGAACGCCCGCACCATCCCGAGCGCCACATGCGGTTGGCCCCCGTTCGCCGGCGACGGGATGAAACAGACCAGCGCATAGGTGCCGGGCGGGAGATCGAGCGTGACCCACGCCCGTTGTCCCGGCATGATCCCCTGGAGGCCCCCCATGAACGTGAACGGCGGTGGACCCGGTGGCACACCCTCCGGAGGTGGCCCGGCCAGCATCGGCAGGACCTGCTCCAATGTCACCCCCTCGAGACGCACGACGACCATCTCGTGCGGTTCCTGGCCGGAGTTGGTGACCTCGAGAACGACCGGTCCGCTGTCGAAAGTCGGTACCTGGGCGAACGCGAAGTCCGCCATGTCCACTCGACCCGCTGCGACCGGTGGCTGGGGTGACGCGGCGGGTGGGTCGGTCACCGTCAGCCATCTCCTCATGCCCTTGGCCAGGTGCGGCACGCCGTCCGGGCTCGGAACGAAACACACGAGGACATAGTCGCCTGCCGCGATGTCCACGGTGACGTCCATCGTGCCGCCGGGTGCGGTGACCGACGGGCCGCCCGCCGGCGTGGCGATCTGGGAGATGCGCATGTACGCCACCTCACCCTCGGACGGCACCGCCTGCATGACCGCGCCGAACACGCTGTCGAATTGCGCACGGGAAACGCCGTCGTTCAGCCGGATGAACTGCGCGTGGTGATCTTCCTGGCTGTCGTTGACGAAATGAAACCGGACCAAACCACCGGCCACCGTGTCGGGCAGGACGAACGCGAAATCCCGCGCGCGAAGCGTGATCTCAGGGATGGCGGGTTCGCTCTGGCAGCCCAGGATCAGTACGGTGACCAGGGCAATGGCGCGACGAAAAACCGGATGCCGTTGCGTGCGCATCGACGCCTCCTTCAGGTTCAGGCCTTGCCAATACGTTCGTGTCGTCGCTGTGTCAATCCCGGCCGTCGTGCGCGTCCTCCCGTCGTGTAGGGTGGATCCGGTGACGTCGCGTGTGCGCGGGACGCTACGGCAGAATGCACACCACGCCGAGGTGTGGCGCCCGATCGGTGGATGGCGCCTCGGCCGCGGGCCGACAACTGCAGGCGCCGGTGCGGCGTCCCGTTCGCATACCGCCTATGCCGGCGGCGGCCCCAGCCGTTCGGCTTCGCGATACTTGGTCAACATGCGCTCGGCGAAATCAAGCCTCTCCTCTACCTCTCCCAAGCGGTTCTGCATGGTATTGACGGCCTGACCCAACTCGCCAATCTCGTTCTGCGAGGCGGGAAGCGTTCGAACCGAAGCCCGTAGTTTCACCACGGCGATCTGGGCAAGGGCGCCGGCGAAGATGATGACCGCCCCTCCGATGGCCCACTCAGGTATGAAATCCATGTCTTGAGGCTCGCTTTCAGACCTGGAGGAGCCGCCGAACGCCCTATGCCACCCGAGCTGCGCGCGCCCGATCCACTCAGCGCCGCTGTGCCCGGGCTATCTCAATCTGTCGAGGTGCTCGCATCGACGCCATCCAAGGGCTGGCGACCCCGGGGCGTTCCCCATGAACGTCGCCAGTGTGATGCGGCGGTGTTGTACCGGGCGCTGGGGCGTGCGGCGGCGGAGCTGGCGGGGTTGGATGAGGCGGGTCGGGCGGCGATTAATCGGGCATGCGACGCGTAGTTACTGACGACCAGCGTTTGGTCTTCTGGCTTCGGGTCGTCCCGCCCTGAAGGGCGCGCTCGGCCGAGCACGGGGTGCTGAAGCACTCGCCGGTTGGCTTCATGCCGTGGCCCACGGCGCCGATGGGGGAGGTTGTTGAAAACCGTGGGAAGGATGCCACTTGTCTGCGGGCTATCTCCGAGGGCGTGCGTCCTCGGCCCCATTCCAGCGCCAGCGCCGTGAGTGTCCTGGACCGCGGCGCTCCAATATCCGAGGGCGCTACGAGGGGCGACGCCGCTGTCGCCAGGCGCGGAGTTTCCCTCCCGCCATCTGCCCACCGAGGAAGGCGCCCACGAGGATGGGCACCGTTCCCAGGCGGAAAGCGACGCCGGTCACGATTCGCAGCGCCACCACGATCGGAACCGGAGCGTGTACGGCCGCGAACCACCGGGGCGTGAACTTCGTCGTCCCGGCGCGCCAGTAGCCAAACGGCACGTTCACCAGCGCCACCAACAGCGCCAGGATCGAGAGGTCGCGCCACTCGCTCACGTGGTCGCCCGCTCCGTCGATCCGAACCGCACCGAGTGCGCCACCAGCGCCGCGACGAACAGAAAGCTCGTGACAATGTGGGCCAGCGCCGCGATCTCGATTGCCCGCTCGCTGGGAAGCACCTGCACCAAGTAGCCGCTCAGGATCATCGCCGCGGCGCCCGCCAGCACCACGAGCCCGGTCAGCAGCCGGGGCCGGCCCTCCTCCCGCAGGTGGTACGGCACATGATTGAACAGCACGGCGCCCAGCACGAGCAGCAAGAGCGGCGCGGTCAGAATGTGGGCCTTGAGTAGCCACGGCTGCCACGGGTGGTTCACCACGGCCCACGGCTCGTCCGTCTCCATGAAGTACTTCATCCAGAGATACACGACGCCCGTGCCTACTGACACCGCCGACGTGAGCCACACCGACCAGCGCTCGAACGGGGTCACGGTTCCTCCCGCTCGCGCACGATCTGGTGCAGCGCCAGCACGCGGCGGACCGCCCGCGTCACCGCGCGCGACGTGAGCGTCGCCCCCGTCATGTTGATGATGCTGCCCTTGAGCGAAAGCGCATCCGTGAGGGTGTGGTCGCCGAACGTGGCAAGCCATCCCTCGGGCGCGCGGTACTCCGGCGGTTCCGAGAAGCGCAGCACCTCGATGCGGGACACTGCCCCTTCGGGCGTCACCACGATCATCAGCACCTCGGCAAGCGTGCGCACGACGTGGGCGTCGAAGTAGGCGTAGCCGCCGACCCGCCCACTGTCCACACCCACGTAGTACGTCACAACCGACCGCTCGATCTCCGCGTCCTGCCCGGCGAGACCGCGCGCACGGGCAAGTTCCTCGGTCTCAAGGAATGCCGTACGCCGCTCGATCGAGAGGGGCGGCGGGAACGCGAGCCGCAGGGCCTCGTCCTGCGTGAGCCGGAGCTGGGCGGCGGAGGGCGTCGCGACGGCGGCGAGCGCGGCCATCGCGAGCGCCGGTCCGCGCCGGCGCCACTCAGAACAGATAGCCGATCGCAATGTTCAGCTGATTGAGGCCGGTGTCGGCCCCGTTGCGGAAGATCCCGTAGTCCGTCTTCGCCACGAGCTGGGGCAGCGGCTTCCACGCCACGCCGAGCGTCAGGATCGTGCCGTCGTTTGCCGGGTTCGCGGCGTAACCGGCGGGTACGCGATTCTGCGTGTCGATCGCCTCGTAGCGCAGATACGGAATGAGCTGGTGCCGTGACGCCGTGCGCCACAGCGCGTCGTAGCCGAGTTGGCCGTACCACCCGATCAGCCGCTCGCCCACCGAGGCGCTGCCGGTGAGCCCTTTGACCTCATTGATCTCCGCGACGTCGTCCACCGTCGCCAGCGCGAACAGCCCGCGCGCGTCGAAGCCGTGCGCGCGGTACTCCACGTGTCCCTCCCAGATCAGCGTCCCGCCGCCGATCGTGGTCGAGGGGTCCGTCGCCGACCGCCCGCTCTGGCCGGACTGGCCGTAATAGAACGACGTGCCCAGCGCGGCCCCCGGTATCCCGTCATAGTCCACGCGCACGACCCCGGCGAAGTCCTCGGCCATGGCTTTCGAACCCTTCTGCCGCCCGCCGCGCAGTCCGCTCGAGCTGAAGCCCCCGGCCCCGGACGTGCCGCCGCCGATGCCGTCGAATCCGTTGAGCACGTAGGCGCGAGCGCTCAGATTGCCGACCGAGCCGAACACCCCGAGACCGTTCTCCCGCCAGGTCGAGGGGATGATCCGCTGCTCGGTCACCGGCCGCTCGGTGCCCACGAACGTGGTCGGCTCATGCTGCTCGTTCACGAACCCCATCGGCACGAGCAGCATGCCGGCCCGCGCCCCGACGCCATCCGAGAAGAAGTAGTCGACGTAGCCGAACTCGAGCGACACCTCTCCCGCTTGCTCGGTCGAGGCGTGCTCGACCTCGATCTCGGAGTTGAAGAGGATCCGGTCCGAGAACTTGTACCCTACGTAGAGGATCGCGCGGAGCGCATCGAGCTGACTTGGGACGTTCGCCACGCTGCCGTCCTGCCGCTCCGCCGCAAAGCCCTCGAACAAGACCTCTCCATAGCCGCCGATCGACACGCCCCGACGGACGCGATAGACCTTCGACGCGCCCGGCGCGAAGCCGTAGACGCCGGTATCCGCCACGGTGACGATGTCCTCGCCCAGCTGCAGCGCCTCGAGCTGGCGCGTGATCGCCTCGATCTGCCGTTCGAGCCGCTCAATCCTTGCACTGTCCGGTTCCTGGGCCGCGAGCGGCGCGAGCGGGCCAGCCGCGAGGACTACCGTCACAAAGGCGAGCAAAACAGCCCCGTTATACCGCACGCACCACATGCCCCTCAGCATTGCCTTTCACCTCGTCATTAGTGGTTCAGGTAGGGTTCCAGCCCGTGGTTTGCGAAGCGTTCGATGTGGCCGTCCCGGAATACCAGCAACAGGACACCCACACCGTCCCGCGACTCGGCCCACGAGCGCGCGGAGTCGGGGCCCATCACGAAAAGAGCGGTGGCCAGTACGTCCGCCACCAGCGGGTCGCGCGCCACGACGGTGACGCTGCCCCACGGCGGCACGGGTCGCCCCGTGCGTGGATCCAGAATGTGGCCCGGACGCTCGCTCTGGCCGCTCGTGGCAACCGAGCCGTCCGAGAGCCGCAGCGCGAGCACGGGCCGGCGGCGGTCGGCGGGGTGCGCCACCGGCACGTCCCAGGCGCCGCCGTCGGGGGACGCGCCCCACGCCACCGCCTGCCCACCGAAATTCACATGAGCCGCGCTCACGCCGGCCGAATCCAGCACGCGCCGCACGCCTCGGAGCGCCTGTCCCTTGCCGAATCCACCGGCGTCGAGCCAGGTGTCCGCCGCGCGGCGTGTGACCGTCGATCCCTCACGGTCCAGTTCGATGAGCCGGAGACCGGTGTGGCGCAGGGCGGCGCGCAGCTCGTCGTCGCTCGGGTGCCTGCCGTCGCCGCGGAGATCCCAGGCGTCCACCAGGGCGCCCACCGCCGGATCGAATGCGCCGGACGTCGCCTGCGACCACGTCCGCACCTCCGCGAGCACCTCGACCAGCTCGGCGGGGACAACCACCGGTTCTCCCGCCGGCGCGGCATTCACGCGTCCGATGTCGCTGTCGTCCCGCCAACTCGACACGAGCCGCTCGATCCGCCGGACCTCGGCGAACGCCGCCTCGATCGCCTCGAACCCTCGCGCCCCCGCACTGCTCGCTACGCGTATGTCGAGCCGCGTGCCCATCACGTAGAACTGCCGTTCCACCCAGACGTCGCCCGGCGGCGAGGGTGCGCTCGCCGCCGCGACGCCGAGTGCGAGCGCGCCACCCAGCACGTGACACGCCCCGACGATCACGGCGACGGCGCTTCGTGAAGAGTCGAAACCGCCGCACCAGCGCTGCGCCGCGTCGGATCGCCGGCCAGCCATTGCACGATCCGATCCGCGTGCCCCACGGCGTGCTCGATGCACGCGTTCATGCTCACGCCGTAGTACGAGCTGCCGGTCAGCGAGAGGCCCGGCAGGCGCGTCAGCCGCTCGTGAATCGCGGCGAGCCGCGCCGCGTGGCCGGTAGCGTACTGCGCGATCCCGCCGGGATGGCGGTACACGCGCACCAGCACCGGATCGGCGGAGATTCCCATCACGGTTTGCAGGTCCTCCCGCACGATCCGCACGAGCGTACCATCGTCCAGCGTCACCGCTGCGGGATCGTGGGCGCCCCCGATCATTGCGCGGAGCAGGACCCTGGTCTCGGGCGCACGGCCGGGAAAGAGGCTCGAGTCCCACAGACAGCCAAGGATCCGCGGGCCTTCGCCACGTGGCACGAGGAACCCGAACCCGTCGGGCGCGCCGCCGACCGTCGCCGCATCATATCCCAGCGCCACGACGGCGAGCGATGCCGACCGGATCGCCCCAACGTGTCGGCCCAGACGGCCGTCCAGCGGCTCGAGCAGCGGCGCCGCCACCGCCGCCGGTACGGCGAGTACCACGGCGTCGGCGTGGACGGTCTCGCCGGCCTCCGTCACCATGGTCCAACCACCGGCTCCGTCGCGCTCGAGCGCGGTCACGGGCGTGTTCATGCGGACTCGGTCGCCAAGCATGCGGGCCGCGGCCGTGGGAAACCGGTCCAGCCCTCCAGCGCAGGAGGTCAGGGTTCCGGCGGGTCCCGCCGGGCCGCCCGGTCGGGTGAGCTGGGCCACGTCCTCACCGCGCCCGCGCCGGCGCGCGGCGTCCCGGCGCGCCGCCCGTCGCATGCGCTGTTTCGCCAGCATCGCCCTGACCAGCCCACCGTGCTCACGCTCCATGCCCGCCATGGTCGGGAAGGTGCTCGCCAGGCTCAACTCGCGGACGTTGCCCGCGAACACGCCGGAGACCATCGCATCGACCAGCACCGAGGCGGCCTCGTGACCGATGCGGCGCGCCGCGAACTGATAGATCGTCTCATCGACGTCCTCGGGACGGGGCCGGGCGAAGGGCTCCAGCAGCACCCGCAGTTTGCCGCGCACACTCAACACGGGGCTCTTCAGGAAGCCGAGCGGTCCGCCGGGCAGCAGATGCAGGCGACCGTTGCGGAACAGATATCGCTTGGCCGCGCGTGGGTTAGCCCGCTGCAGGGAGCTTTCGAGCCCGACGCGCCGGACCAGGTCCAGCGTGGCCGGTACGTTGTCGAGGAACCCGTTTGGCCCCCGCTCGATGATCCAGTCGTCCTCGCGATCGGTCCGGAGGTTGCCGCCGACGCGGTCGCCGCCCTCGAGCACCAGCACCTCGAGCCCGCGCGCCTCGAGTTCGATCGCGGTCGCGAGCCCGGCGATACCACCTCCGACGACGGCGACGCGCTTCACCGCCGCGGCTCCTCGTCCAGACGGCTCAGGTGCGAGGTGACGAGGTCCGCCAGCACATCCCACAGTTGCGGATCGTCGTTGATCGCGGGCACCATGTGGTACTCGCGGACGCCGGCCCTCTCGGCGACTCCGCGGAACAGCATGTTCACTTCATACGTCGTCTCGACGTGATCCGAGACAAACGAAATCGGCCACATCAGCAGTGCGTCGTGTCCTTGTTCCGCAAGCCGCTCGATCACTTCACCAGTGCCCGGCCCGATCCACTTGACCGGCCCGGTCCGGCTCTGAAACGCCAGGTGCGCGGGCGGCGGATCGTCGAGGCGTTGCAACACGCCGTGGAGCGTCGCCTTGACGTGGTCCACGTAGGGATCGCCGCGGTCCACGAACCGTTGCGGTAGCCCGTGCGCCGAGGCGATCAGGCGGACCCGGCCGCGCACGTCCGGTGCGAGGGCATCCAACGCGTCCTGCACCTTTCTCGCCCACAGGTCCAGGTACGTCAGGTGATCGTACCACGAGCGAATGAACGACAGCGACGCCTGCAAGCCCAGGCGGTCGCGTGCGGCCACGAGATCCCGCTCACTGCTCCCCGTCGTCGCCGCGGTGAGATGGGGGTAGAGGGTGAGGCCGATGACGTGCGTGACGCCCGCCGCTTCCAGCGCCCGCAGCGCCTCGTCGGCGAACGGATGCCAGTAGCGCATCGCCATACCGACCTTGGGTGGCGCCGCCGCCTGCTGCTGGAGGCGTCGCTGCAGTCCCTCCATTTGCAGCGTCGTCCACCGCACGATCGGGGATCCGCCACCGATCGCCCGGTAGTTCGCGCGGGCGTTCTTGAGACGGGCGTGCACGATCAGGCGCCCCAACAGCCGCTGTCCGATCATCCCACCCGGCAGATGGATGATCTCGCGATCGTCGAACAGGTTGTAGAGGAACGGTCGAATCGCCGCCGGTTGATCCGGGCCGCCCATGTTGAGCAGCAGCACACCGACTTCGGCCCGTGACGGACCGTTGCGCGCCATCGAGAGACCCGAGGTGATGTCGCGCCGATTCGGGAGGAGTGCCGGCAACGGCCGGGAGCGTGGAGACTCCGTCGCGGTTGTCACGGTCACACCGTTCGGGAAAATACCGGGCGCTCGGTGGACGGCTTGTCGAGGTACTTGTCGAACGCCATGCAGATGTTCCGCACGAACAACCGACCGCTCGGCGTCACCGTGACCGCGTCGTCGGTCAATTCGACGAAGCCGGCGGCGAGCGGCTCGGCAAGCCGGGTGGTGGCCTGCTCGAAGTACCCGTCGAACTCCAGCGCAAACCGCCGCTCCACATCCGCCTTCGCAATGCGGAAGTTGCACATGAGCTGAGTGATCACGTATCGCCGCACGCGGTCGTCGGGATCGAGCCGATATCCCCGGGCGACCGGCAGCTCCCCCGCGTCCAGCGTGTCGTAATACGTGGAGAGCTTCTTCTCGTTCTGGAAGTAGTTGTGCTGCACGTCGCCGATGCCGGAAATGCCGAACGCCACCATGTCCGACGCGGGCTGCACCGTGTAGCCCATGAAGTTCCGGTGCAGCCGGCGTTCGCGGGCCGCGCGGGCCAGCTCGTCGTCGGGCAGGGCGAAGTGGTCCATGCCGATCGGCTCGTAGCCGGCGGCGAGAAAATGCTCCATGGCCGCCAGGTAGAGCTTCAACTTCAGTTCCGGCGACGGCAGCTGAGCCTCGTCGATCTTCCTCTGGTGACCCCGGATCCACGGCACGTACGCGAACGAGTACACCGCCACGCGATCCGGTCGCAGCGCGATGACCTGGCGCAGGTTCTCCTCGAACGTGTCGAGCTGCTGTTTGGGAAGCCCGTAGATCAGATCGACGTTCACCCCCTCGGTGAACCCGACGGCGCGGGCTCCTTCAATGAGTTGCTGCGTCTCCTCGAGACTCTGGTCACGGGTGATAGCCGATTGGACCTCGGGTGTGAGGTCCTGGACCCCGAGACTCAGCCGGTTGAACCCAAGGTCCGACAGCCGCGCGAGGTGCGCGGCGCTCGTGACGCGCGGATCGACCTCCAGCGCGATCTCGGCGTCCGGCCGGAGATCGAAGCGCTGCGCGACGAACGTGTAGAGGTCACTCAGTTGCGACGGCGTGAAATACGTGGGCGTCCCGCCGCCCCACTGCAGCTGCACCACGGAGCGCCGATCCGGCAGCAGCGCCGCCACCATGTCGATTTCGCGCTTGATGTAGTCGAGATAGCGTGCGGCGACGTCCCGATGGCGCGTGATGACCACGTGGCAGCCGCAGAACAGACAGCGGTGCTCGCAGAAGGGGAGGTGCATGTACAGGCTGAGCGGCGCCGCGTCGCCACACGCATTGGCCTCGGCGAGCGTGTCTCGGTACTCGGCCGCACCGACGCCGGTGTGAAACTCGACCGCCGTCGGATAGGAGGTGTAGCGCGGCCCGGGCTTGTCGAACCGACGCAGCAACCGTTCGTTGACTTCAAAGCTCTGTGTCGTCATCGGCGCACCTCAGCGTGTCGTGCGCTCGTGCACGTAGTCCACGAGCAGTGTGACGGCGTCGGGTGAGGTCGTCCGCTCGATGCCGTGGCCCAGGTTGAACACGTGACCCGGCCCCGGTCCGGCCTCCGCCAGCACGTGATCGATCTTGCGCTTCAATTCGGCCGGGGGCGCAAACAGCGCCGCGGGATCCAGATTGCCTTGGACCGCGATCTCCGGCCCCAACGCGTGGCGCGCCGCCGATAGCGGCACGCGCCAGTCGATCCCCACCACGTGCGCACCGGCGGCCCGCACGTCCGGCAGCAACGTCGCGCCCTGGTTGGGGAAGTAGATCAGCGGCAGTTGCAGCGGCGCCAACTCCGCCATGATCCGAGCGACCGCCGGCAGCGCGAACGTCCGGAACGCTTCCGGCTCCAGCAGCCCGACCCACGAGTCGAACAGCATCAAAGCCTGCGCGCCTGCCTCCGCCTGGGCGCGCAGATAGGCCGCCATCGACGCCGCGAGCTTGTCCAGTAGCCTGTGGGCGGCATCCGGCTCCGCGAACAGGAACGCCTTGGCGTCGGTAAAGGTCTTGGAGCCGTACCCTTGCACCAGGTAGCAGAACAGCGTGAACGGCGCGCCCGCGAACCCGATCAGGGGCGCGGAGGCCGGCAGCTCGCGCCGCAGAATCCGAATCGCGTCGAGCACGAACGGCACCGTCTCCCGCGGGTCCGGAACGCGCAACCGAGCGACGGCCGCCGGCGACCGGATGGGATCCACCACCACGGGGCCGGGCTCGAACTCGACGGCGACCCCCATACCCTCGACCGGGGTCATGATGTCGCTGAACAGGATCGCCGCGTCCAGCGCGTAGCGCCGTACCGGCTGGAGCGTCACCTCCGCGGCGAGCTCGGGCGTCTTGGTCAGCGTGAGAAAATCCACCTTCTCCCGCACCCGGCGGTACTCGGGCAGGGACCGGCCGGCCTGCCGCATGATCCACACCGGGGTATGCGATGTGGGCTCGCGCCGGCACGCGGCCAGGAACGGGGGGGTACCCGGCACCTGCGACACCGTCAGAAGACCTCCCGCAACGCCGCGCGGGCCGCATCCGCCGTCGCGTCGATCTCCGCCTCGGTGTGCGCCGCCGAGAGGAACAGCGCCTCGAAGGGGCTCGGCGCCAGATACACGCCGCGCCGTATCATGCCCCGGAAGTACCGGGTGAAAGCGTCGCGGTCGGTCCGGCCGGCGGAGTCCCAGCCCGTCACCGGCCCGCTCGAGAAGAACAAGGAGCCCATCGAGCCGACACGGTTCCAGATCAGCGGTCGTCCAGTCTCGCGAACGATCGCGGCCCACGCCTCATCGAGTCGGCGACCAAGCGCCTCCAGGCGGTCGTAGATCTCGAGATGCTCCCGCAGGTACGTGAGCGTGGCGAGCCCGGCGGCCGTCGCGAGCGGGTTGCCCGAGAGCGTGCCCGCCTGATAGACCGGACCATCGGGCGCGATCCGCCGCATCAGATCGGCTCGTCCGCCGTAGGCGCCCACCGGCAGGCCACCACCCAGGACCTTGCCGAGCGTCGTGAGGTCGGGCATCACGCCGAAGCGCTGCTGGGCACCGCCCGGCGCCACGCGGAACCCGGTCATCACTTCGTCGAACACGAGCAGCGCGCCGTTCGCGTCGCACAGCGCCCGCAGACGCTCCAGGAAGCCGTCAACCGGTGGCACACACCCCATGTTCCCCGCCACCGGCTCGACGATCACGCAGGCTACGGAGCCGCGGTTGGCCTCGAAGAGCCGCGCGACCGACGCCGCGTCGTTGTATTCGGCCACGAGCGTGTCCGCCGCGGTTCCCGGCGTCACCCCCGGACTCGAGGGGACGCCGAGTGTGGCCGCACCGGAACCGGCATCCACGAGGAACGGGTCCGCGTGCCCGTGATAGCCGCCGCGGAACTTGATCACCTTGGGTGCCGCGGTGACCCCACGCGCCAGCCGTACGGCGCTCATCGTCGCCTCCGTTCCGGAGTTGACCAGCCGCACCATCTCCACCGACGGCACCATCTCCACCACGAGTTCGGCAAGCCGCACCTCGGCTTCCGTCGGAGCGCCGAACGACGTGCCGTCTCGCAGGGCCGCATGCACCGCCTGCTCCACGGCGGGATGCGCGTGCCCGAGAATCATCGGACCCCACGACCCCAGGTAGTCGATGTACTCGTTCCCATCGACGTCCCAGATGAACGCGCCCTTCGCCCGCCGGATGAACGGCGGCTCACCTCCCACGCTCCCGAACGCCCGCACCGGACTGTTCACCCCGCCGGGGATAACCCGCTTGGCGCGCTCGAACAGGTCGGCGCTCCCCGATGCCAGGGGACGCACGGCGACATGGCGTGCCGCATTCATGGCTCACTCCCCCGCAACCACGACGCGGCGTCCTTGGCGAAATACGTGAGGATGATGTCGGCCCCGGCCCGCTTGATCCCGATCAGGCTCTCGAGCGCCACGCGTCGCTCGTCCACCCACCCCCGCTCGGCCGCGGCCTTGATCAGCGCGTACTCACCGGACACCTGATACGCCGCCGTCGGCACGCCGAACACGTCCTTCACCCGCCGCACGATGTCCAGATACGGCCCGGCCGGCTTGATCATCACGATGTCCGCGCCCTCTGCCAGATCCAGTTCCACTTCGCGCAGCGCCTCGTCGCTGTTCGGCGGATCCATCTGGTATCCGCGCCGGTCGCCGAAGGCGGGAGTGGACTCCGCCGCATCCCGGAACGGCCCGTAATAGGCCGACGCGTACTTGGCCGCGTACGCCACGATCGGAACGTGCGAAAGCCCGTCCTCATCGAGCGCGTCGCGGACCGCCGCCACTCGCCCATCCATCATGTCACTCGGCGCGACGGCATCGGCGCCCGCCTGCGCGTACGCCACCGCGGCCCGCGCGAGCAGCGGCAACGTCGCGTCATTGTCGACGTCTCCGTCGGCGGTGAGCACGCCGCAGTGCCCATGCGCCGTGTACTCGCAGAGGCAGACGTCGGCCCATACGAGCAGATCCGGCACCTCCCGCTTCAAAGCCCGAATGGCCCGTGGGACGATTCCGTCGGGATCGTACCCGGCGGAACCGGTGTCATCCTTGCGCTCGGGGACCCCGAAGAGGATCACGGCCGGCACGCCGCGTTCGTGTGCGTCGACCGCGTCGCGGACCAGACGGTCGATCGAGAGCTGTGCGATGCCCGGCATGCTGCCAACCGGGTTCGACACACCCTCACCCGGAACCACGAACATCGGGTACACCAGGTCGTCCACGGTGAGGACGGTCTGCCGGACCATCCGGCGCCAGGCTTCGGTGCGCCGGAGACGACGCAGGCGATTCTCCGGAAACGGCATGGTCAGGTGCCTCCGTTCCGCAAGGCGGTGACGACCGCGTCGGCGAGTCCCTCGAGCGTGCTCCGACGGGCGATGACCGCGCGTATGCCGCAGCAGTCTTTCAACGCCTGCCGCGTGCTATGGCCGATGGCGACGGCCGTCAGTCGTGCAAACAATTCAGCCATCCCGGCGTCGCCGAGCGCGGCGTGTAGTCCCGTGACGGCAGACGGGCTCGCGAACGTGACCGCGTGCAGCTCGCCGCTGTGGCTCGCCGCGAGGCATCGCTCGCGATCCAGCGGTGCTACGGCGGTCTCGTACGCCGTCACCTGGTCGACCGTGGCGCCCAGCCGCTTGAGCCCCGTGGGAATCGTCGTCCCAGCGATACTGCTTGCCGGAAAGAGCACCTGGGTGCCGGCGAGGTCATGCTGCTTCGTCCACGCCACGAGCAGGGCGTCCGCATCATACTCCTCGGGCAGCACGTGCACCGGCCAACCCGCCTGCCGGAGGAACTGCGCCGTGGAGCCTCCAACCGCGGCCACCCGCAACGACGGCGGTGGGTCATGACGGTGGGCCACGGCCTTCACCGCGTGGCGTGACGAAAAGACAATCCAGTCGTAGCGGTCGAGACGGTCAACCGCCGCGCGCAGCGGACGCGGGTCGCGCGGCGGCCGAACCCGCAGCGTCGGCCAGCGCACGACCCTGGCACCGCGCGCCAGCAAGAGCCTGCCGAGCGGACCACCTTTCGGTTCGTCGCGCGTCACCACGACGCCGCATCCGGCCAGCGGCGGCCCGCCCGACGGCCGGGCGGCCGGCTGCATGCCGACCGTCACGGGTCCCGCACCGCAACGCGCCGCAGCGCCGCGAGGATTTCGTCCGCCCCGCGGCGCCGCAGATCGTCGGCCAGCGCCCGGCCGATCCGCGCGGCATCCGCGGCCGGTCCCGTGAGCGAGCCCTCGACGGCCCGGTCCCCCTGGAGGGAGCTGACGATCGCGCGGATCGAAAGGCGCTCGCCGTCTACCGCGGCCAGCGCGCCGACCGGAACCTGGCATCCACCTTCCAGCTCCCGCAGCAGCGCGCGCTCCGCGGTCGTCGCGCTCCGCGTCGGCGCGTGGTCGAGCCGCTCGACCCACCCGCGGGTGGCCGCGTCACCGGCCCGCACCTCCACCGCGACCGCGCCCTGGGATACCGCCGGCAGCACCAGTTCCGCCGGCAGAAACTGCGTGATGCGCGCGACGAGACCAAGACGGATGAGTCCGGCGGACGCCAGGACAATCGCGTCAAACGCGCCCGACCCGAGTCTCTCGAGCCTGGTGGGCACATTGCCGCGCACGTCGACGAACTTGAGATCGGGCCGCAGCCGGGCGATCAGCGCCCGGCGGCGCAGGCTGCTGGTCGCGACCGTCGCATCCGTGGGCAGGCTGGTAAGGGCTGCACCGTCTCGCGACACCAGCGCGTCCCGCGGATCTCCCCGTTCGAGCACCGCGCCCACGGTCAGTCCCGGCGGCAACTCGGTGGCGAGATCCTTCAGGCTGTGGACGGCGAGATCGATGCGGCCGTCCGCCAGCGCCTGTTCGATCTCTTTCGTGAAGAACGCCTTGCCGTCCACGGCATGCAGCGGCGCGTGCGTGATGTGGTCGCCGGTCGTCTTGATGAACACGACCTCGACCTCGGGCGCCTCCGGCAACGCCCGCAGCCGTTGCGCCACGGTCTCCGCCTGCCACCGCGCGAGGTCGGACCCGCGCGTGCCGAGTCGCAGCACCGCAGCGTGGCCCGTCACTCGGCGTCCGCCTGGTGACGGGAAGGGCCCATGCTCGGCGGCAGCTGGAACAGATCCTGTACGGCGGCGAGCATCGCCATGCCGTCGCCCGACGAGCGGTCGACCGTCTTGATCCGCAGCGTGGGGTGATGCAACAGCTTGTTGATCAGCGACCGTGTATAGCGCGCGAGTGCCTCGTGCTCGGTCGCCGAGAAGTGCTTGGCGTGACGCCGCGCCTCCCGCTCCCCGATCTCCTCGAACGAAAGACGCAGCGCCCGGATCATCGGCTTGACCTGCATGACGTTGTACCACTCCAGGTAGTGATCCAGCTCGTCGTCGACAATGCGTTCCGCCTTCGGCACCTCCCGCGCCCGGGCCGCGCGGTGCTGCTGCACGATGCTCTCGAGTGAATCGAGGTCGTAGAGGAAGACGTTCGAGAGCCGCGCGGCGGCTGGCGCGACGTCGCGGGGATTGGCGATGTCCACGATGACCAGCGGCCGGCCCCCGCGGGACCGCATCACGCGCTCGAGCAGCGCCAGTGGGAGCACGTGACCCGGCGCGGATGTGGCGCTCACAAGCACGTCCGCCTTTTGGACCGCCTCTTCCAGGCGGTCGAGCGGCCACGGCCGTCCGCCGAGCGATTGCGCGAGCGCCGCCGCCCGCTCCTGCGTGCGGTTCGCCACCACGAGTTCCACCGGGCGCTCTTTGGCAAAGTGCCGGGCCACCAGCGCACCGGTCTCGCCCGCGCCGATCACCAGCACCCGGCTGCGTGACAGGTCGCCAAACACCTTGGCGGCCATGCGGACCGCTGCGAGCGCCACCGACACCGCCCCCTTCGCGATCGCCGTCTCGTTGCGCACGCGGCTCCCCGCGGTCGCGGCCGCGTGGAACAGCCGCGACAGCATGGGACCCGCCGATCCGCACTGCTCGCCCAGTTCGGCCGCCTCCTTGACCTGCCCGAGAACCTGATGCTCGCCCAGCATCAGCGAATCGAGCCCCGCCGCCACACGAAACAGATGCCGAGCGACGGCGTGCCCCCGGTACAGATAGGTGTGCTCGCCCCCTCCGAACAAGGTCACGCCCCTGAACGCATCGAGCGCCGATCCGAGTTCGCGGCCGGCCGTGGCGACGCCTTCGCCCGCCGCGTAGAGCTCGGTGCGGTGACACGTGGACAGCACGTTGGTCTCGGCCACGGCGCCACTCGTGTCGCGCACGGTGGCCAGAAAACGCTCCGCCTCCTCCCGCTCCATCGCGACCGCGTCCCGAACCGCCGCCGGAGCGGTCTCATGGTTCACGCCGATCAGCAGAAGGTCTATCATCCCCGTACGAAGGAGTGGAAGGAGTCCACCAGGAGCGAGACGGCGAACGACGAAACCAGCATCAAGCCGAATGAGACCACCGAGGCCACGGCGAGCCGCTGGTTGGCCCATCGGAAGGCAAACCGCCCGGCGAGGGACAGGGAATAGACCCCCCAGATGAGCAGTGTGCTGAGGAACTTCGGATCCCAGACGAACGTGCCCGCCAACTGGCCGCGCGACTGGATGCTGCTCACCCACAGTACGCCGACCGCAATGGCGAGCGTCATGCTCAACCAGCCGAACACCAGGGCCGAGACGTTCAGCCTTGACAGGGCCCCGAGACTCGGCAGGCGTTGAAACACGAGCCCGACCCGACTGCCCTTGAGACTCCGGTACAGCAGCACATGCAGCAGGCCGTACACGGCGGCGATCGCGAAGGCCGCATACCCCAGCAGAGCCGCGGTCACGTGAAGGCCGAAAAACGAGGACTGCAGGATCGGCTGCACTTCCCGCGTCGGCGCGAGATAGGCCGACGCGAGCACTTGAAAGAGGAACGCCGGCGCGAACAGGAACACTCCGGTCGCCTGGTTCCCGAGCCGCCACTCGAGCACCAGGTACACGACGGTGAGCGCGAAGGCGATGAACGTCGCCGACTCCCAGACGGACGCAACCGGCACGTGCTCGAATGCGATCGCGAGCAGGGTCAGATAGACGGCGTGCATCACCGCCAGGGCACGCGCCGCCGGGGTGACCGTTCGGACGCTCCACGCGGGCTCGTCGATGTACAGCACGAGATAGTCCAGCACGACCAGGAGATAGCCGAGCGGAACCAGGATATTGAGCAGTTCGAGCAGAACGATCACAGGACGCCCCCACCCGAGCCTCGCGGCCGAGTCGGGCCTCTGTACCCGATGCCGGAGGCTGAGTTACTGAAAACCTACGAGCACCATCAGGTATCCGGCTATTCGGAGTTCTACGGACGGGGACTCCGGGAAACTACGGAGCCCTTCCTCCGTCCCCGCTGTTCACGCCCCGCACCGTCCCGGGGGTCGCGCGGTAGATCGTCTGGATGGGATCGAAACCAACGATTCCGATTTGCAAACCTGAGCTGCATGAGTTGCTGCCGGTCGCCCTTGATCGCGTCGCGGCGAGCGACCTCTGCCCTCTCTGCCCGCGTCAGCTCCGTCTGATTCGCCAGGGTACGATCGGGTCCCGGACCGAGATAGGCGACCGCATCCACATGATGGGCGAGCGGCTTATCGCGGACGTAGAACAGGCCTCGAGGATACGGCCCGGAGGAAGGGAGCCGCCCCCCGCTCACGTAGAATGGGCGGCTCGGGTCGCCGAGCTTCCGCACCGGCGGGGACGGACCCATTATTGGGGCACCGGTAAGGAACGGCCATGCCCGACACCCATTCCCACCATCGACAGACCCCGCGCGCCACGCGGCGCCAGTTCATCGGCACGACGCTCGGCGCCGGGCTCGCACTCGCAGGCGTGCCGCACGTTCCCGCCGGCCTGGTCGATCCTCCGGCGCCATTCGGGCCACTCCCTTCGGCCCGCCAGTTGCGCTGGCATGCCATGGAGTTCTACGGGTTTCTCCACTTTACGGTCAATACATTCACGGACAGGGAGTGGGGCTACGGCGACGAATCGCCCGACGTGTTCAATCCCACGGACTTCGATGCGGACCAGATCGTCGGAACGGCGCGAGACGCCGGCATGCAGGGGCTGATTCTCACCTGCAAGCACCACGACGGATTCTGTCTCTGGCCGTCCAGATACACCGAACACTCCGTCAAGCACAGCCGCTGGCGCGGCGGACGCGGTGACGTGGTGCGGGAAATCTCGGACGCCTGCGGGCGGCATGGCCTCCGCTTCGGCGTGTATCTCTCTCCGTGGGACCGGAACCACAAGGACTACGGTCGGTCCGAGTACCTCGTCTATTACCGCAAGCAACTTCGCGAACTGCTGAGCGAGTACGGTCCCGTGTTCGAGATCTTCTTCGACGGCGCCAACGGCGGCGACGGTTACTACGGCGGGGCCAACGAGCGGCGCCAGATCGACCCGACGACCTATTACGACTGGCCGGCCACCTGGGGCCTGGTGCGCGACCTCCAACCCGACGCGGTGCTGTTCAGCGATGCCGGTCCCGATGTCCGTTGGGTGGGCAACGAGCGTGGGATCGCGGGGGAAACATGCTGGGCCACATCCAACCGCGAAGAGTTTGCCCCCGGGCGAGCGGACGCGGACCGCTTGAACCGCGGCGACCGACCGGGCACGCACTGGGTGCCGCCGGAATGCGACGTCTCGATCCGGCCGGGCTGGTTCTATCACGCGAGCGAAGACGACCGAGTGCGGACGCCGCGCGATCTCGTCGATCTCTACTACCGTTCCATCGGGCGGGGCGCCTCGTTCCTGCTGAATCTGCCGCCTGACCGACGCGGCCGGATACCCGACGCCGACGTACGCTCCCTGCGCGCATTCCGCCGGCTGCTCGACGCCACCTTCAACTCGAGTCTCGCGACTGCCGCTCGCGTGACCGCCAGCAATGTGCGCGGCAACGGGCACGACGCGCGCTTCCTTGCCGAGAACGTGCTGGGGCGCTCGCGCTCCACCTATTGGACGACGGACGATGGCATCACCATCCCCGTCCTCACCCTCGACCTGGGCCGCGCGGTCACGTTCAACGTCGTCCGGCTACGCGAGTATCTGCCGTTGGGACAGCGGGTCGAGGCCATCGCGCTCGATCGCTGGCGGGACGACGGCTGGGTGGAATTCGCGAACGCGACGAGCATCGGTAACTGCCGGCTGGTGCGGACCGTCCCGGTCACGACTTCGAAGGTTCGCCTGCGGATCACGCAAGCGCCCGTATGCCCGGCGATCGCGGAATTGGCGCTGTTCGTCGAGCCGACGAGCTGACTCGGTTTCGGATCGTGCTACGGGGATGGCCGGCCAGCGCTTCGTCGCGCGTCTGCCCGTCGATGAGGACGCCGGCCAGATCCGGAACCTCCGCAATCCACCGACCATCCTCTTGGGGCTTAGTTCGATGCGGAGCTTCATCGCCTGATCTACGTCGTTTGTTGTGCCGCCGGCTAACGCATGCGGCGCGTGACGGTAGGCGCCTGGCTTCCACTCGCTGGTTAGCCGGCTTCGTGAACAGAGCCCGAATCGATACGAACAGGCCCTTTCAGGATGTGCCCGCACGGAACGAACCCGGCACGCTGAAGCGTTCGCCGCGAGGCGACGTTATCCGGGTTGCACCGAGCGGCGGGTACGTAGCCGCCTTCATAGCAAACGCGTTTCAGCTCCTGCACCAAGAACGCGCCAAGACCTCGCCGACGAAGTGGCTCGCTCGTTTCCATGTAGATGTCGCCATAGGGCCGGTTGTAATGGAACAAGATGCCCCCGCTTGCTGCGATCCGGCCTTCAACCTCGACGACGCCGTGCCACTTCAACTGCGCTCTGCGAACATCAGGGGCCTCGTTCGCCGTCGGTTCACGAAATGTCGCACCAATCGGACGATGTGACGTGCTACCCTTGTCATGGAAGAGAACGGACTCGCTGGTCACGGGACCGGCGAATGTGTGCAGCATGGTTGTCGCGAGTACATCGTTACTCTGGACTTCGATGCTCGCTGCGCCACTCGCTCCCAGCAGCGCCCGAAACAGTTCGAATAGCCGCAATCGTTGATGCGGCACCACGTAGAACTCGTACGCCGTCGGCGTCCCTTTCCACGGCCCACCAACGGCCACAGACCCGTACCCAACCGGGGCATCGTCCACGAACAGCGTGTACTCGTCGGTCCATCCGCGACGCTCGTGGATTGAGTCATGGACAATCTGGCATGCCATTTCCAGACGGTACATGTCGCGCCACAGGACGATGTCCCGAAGGCTTGTTGCCTTGGCAACGGTCCGAGTTTTCACGCACGCACTTTCTCGGGTTAGGGGGCCCGCGGCCCCGGTAAAATCCCTCGCGGGCGCAACCAGCGAACATCCACAGCGTAGCTCGCGAGCAAGCCCAGGGTGTAGGCCAGCAAGTCGAACGGATCGAAGCGGCCGCGGGTTATGACCAAGGGCGTGCCGCTGAGATCGTAGTGTTGCATCCACTCCCAGAGGAAGCAGCCACCGAGCACCACGGTGAGCGCGCTGAGAGAGCCCAGGCGCAGGCGGCCTCCGCGTAGCATCAAGTACAAGTAAGGGGGAGCCAGCAGATCGGCCCCGTAGTTCGTGAGGAAGCCGGCATTGACCCGATACATCTGTAGGCCGCCGATGCCGACGAAGACCGCGACAAAGTAGATGTTGAGGAAGATCGCGTAGCGACGAGACATCAGGCTCCATGGGGTGGTAAGATCGGGCGGCCTTAGACGCCCAGCATCAGCGGGGGCGCGGAGCCTGTGTGAAAAGCCTCCGTATTCCATATATTGTGCGTCCTGCACTTTGGCTAGCGCTCCCCCGACTCGAAGCCGTGCTCATGGCCTACCTCGCCGGTACCGACCGTAGCCAAGCGGTGCTCCTCCGCGCGGTCCTCGACGACTACGTCGGTAGCGTGCGTGCTGTGTCACGGTTCGTGCTCAGGTCGGGAGCGGTCTTACGTCGTGCCGCTCAGCGGCACGTTAGACTGCCCCTTTCATAAGTAGCACAGGTATGCTACTTTCTTGCGGTCAATACTGATGCGCCGGAGGAAAACATGGTGCGGCAATTGAAGCTCCGCCAGGTTGGCGGGTCCGTCGGGGCCACGCTCCCCAAGGATATGGCCGACCGCCTGCACTTGGCTGCGGGCGATCGGGTGCTGGTGGTGGAGACCGACCGGGGCATTTTGTTGAGCCCGTATGACCCGACCGTCGAGAAGGCCCTGGCTATCGCCGCCAAGACCGCCAAGAAGTACCGCAATACGCTTCGACAGCTGGCCAGATAGGCGGTGCCGGAGCCGCGGTGGGTCGAGCGGGTGGTGGTGGACGCCGTGCATCTCGATCAGCTCCGAGAGCACGGAGGCTTAGCGGGTTTGCGCGACGAGAATGCGCTGGAGTCGGCGCTCGCCCGGCCGCGGCAGAAGTGGCACTACGAGAAAGCCACCGATTTGCCGACGCTGGCAGCGGCGTACGGGTTCGGCCTTTGCAAAAACCATCCCTATCGCGACGGGAACAAGCGGGTGGCGTTCGTCGTGATGGTGACCTTCCTCGAACTCAACGAGCTGATCTTTGACGCTGATGAGGCCGAGGTCGTGACTGTCATGCTCGCCCTAGCGGCTGGCGACGTGTCCGAGCGCGCGCTCGGAACGTGGCTCAAAAATCACACCAAGAAACCGAAGCGTGGTGGGGCAGTCTCCTAAGAAATTGCTTTCGACAGGGAGGCGACCGACGGCAGGTCATCTCATGGTGCTCCAACAGCTGACGCGGATTCTCGTCGGCAGTTCCTGGCGCGATGACTCGGCGTCCCACGGCGTAGGATGCTAAACGCCTCGCCGATAAGCTGCGGGCGCCGAAGGCGACCGTCAGCTTCATCGGCTTGTTGCGCGGCGGGTGTTTCGCCAGGTGATCAATGTCGGAAAATCGTGACCTCATGACAGCTCAAGGTGAAGCAAGAGCGTCGCGACGAGATCCGCTGGCGGTGCCGAGACATCAAAGGGTTCACCCAGATTACCAGCGCCCCTCTTGCACAAGGTTTCGCGTTGTTCCTCGACAGTCCGCCGTGCCCACTCCTGCTCGTCGAGCGCGCGTGGCGGGCCGCAATCGGCTCGACGGCTGACACGCGGCAAGCCGCTCCCGTCGGTGGCAGCGGGCGGGCGCCCGGTGCCGCAGTGTGGGCAGGCGTCGCGGCGCGGCGGGCGAGGGTCATGGCGCGGCCCTTGACAATCGCTCTGATAGAACGTCCCGCGTGAGCGCCGGACGCCTTTGTCGTTCTAGCGTCGAACGAAGGAGATGAGCTGAGCATAGTCGCCCTCGTTAGCCTCGCGAAGCGCGGCGAAATAGCGTTCTCGCACGGCATCCGCACTGTCGATCGGCCCTGAGCCCCATGTAAACGGCTCCACCCCCAGGCCGCTGAGAAGGGCACTTGTCATGATGCGAGCGTGTCGGCCATTGCCGTTCGGGAACGGATGGATAGCTACCAAGCGATGGTGGAATCGGCACCCAACCTCATCAACCGGATACGTTTGGTGTTCAACCCAGTACAACACATCAGCAGACACGCTCGCGTCGACGCAGCCAAGGGCTGGCGACCCGAGGCGCTCCCGATGAACTTTCGCCACATGAAACGACGCCGGCTGCTGCTGCTCTCCAACTCCACCAACCACGGCGGCAGCTTCCTGAGCCATGCCGAGCCGGCCCTGCCCGCGTTCCTTGGCGACGGTTCCCGTGAGGTGCTGTTCGTTCCGTATGCCGGCGTGCGCGTCTCGTTCGATGCCTACGAAGCCAAGGTCGCCGAGCGGTTCGAGGCGCTCGGCTACACGATCCGCTCCATCCACCGCGCGGCCGATCCGCTGGCCGCGGTGGCTGACGCCCAGGCCATCGCCGTCGGTGGCGGGAACACCTTTCAACTCCTCACTCGGCTGGCGGGGGCCGGACTGCTCGAGGCGATCCGCGCGCGCGTCCACGACGGGATGCCCTACGTCGGCTGGAGCGCCGGGTCCAACCTGGCCTGTCCCACGATCATGACGACCAACGACATGCCGATCGCCGAGCCGCCGAACTTTGACGCGCTCGACCTGGTCCCGTTCCAGATCAACCCGCACTACACCGATGCCGTCACTCCTGAGCACGGGGGAGAAACGCGTGACGACCGATTGCTCGAGTTCGTCACGGCCAACCCCGCGATGCCGGTCCTGGGTCTGCGCGAAGGAAGCATGCTGCGCCTTGAAGACGGCGTGCTGACCTTGCTCGGCGAATACCCGGCCCGCGTCTTCCGGTATCGCCGGGATGCGTACGCGGTGACGCCCGGGGCGTCCTTGCAGTTCCTGCTCGGCTGATGCGCCACTACCGCGCCGCGTTGCTCTGCGTGTTGGCGACCGTCGCGTGCGAGGTCACCGATCCCACCCTCCCCTCCTCCGTCGAGTTCCACGTGGTGTCGCCGCATGGAGCCGAAGGGGCGGCCCTCATCGAGTTGGTCGGCGAGTCGGGTACCGTGGCGCCGCGCGATGACGGGCACCTGCTGACCGCGCGGCGCGGGGACACGGTCTGGGTGTTTGTCGCACTGCAGGTGCCGGGCGAGATCCGCTTCGCGTTCGAGGTCGCCGCGCGGCGCCAGCCGCCAAGCGCCCGCGTCGTCGAGGTGGCCGACGGCGAGAACCGCATGCGGCCCGACGTGGACGCGTATCAGGTCCGGCTGGTTCGATGAGACGCCGCCAGCGGTTCACGATCCCATTCGCCTGCGCTGTCGTCTGCTGGTGCTGGCCGGTCGCCGCGGGTGCACAGCACGTGGACGATCTCGATTCCCTGCGTGCGGCGCGTGGCATGGCGCCGAGTGAGGTCCGACCGCGGCACGTCGGATTCGACAGGGTCGCGTGGGCGCGCGCGGGCGACCCCGTCAGCGGTGCCCTCACGGTGCTCCTCGTGCCCGCGCTGTTCGCGGATACCGACGCGCCCGCGACACCCGAGGATCATCTGGCCACTCTGTTCTTCACCGGCCCGTCCGCGTCCGGCACGTTGCGCGAGTTCTTCGATGAGGCGTCGGGCGGACGTTTGCTGGCGGACGGCGCCGTCAGCCCCTGGTACCGTACGTCCGTGACCTGGGAAGACGGGACCGGTGGTACCGCATCGGTGTTCGGCTGGGGCCCCGGGCTCGGCGCCTATCTGCTCGAGGCGATCGCGGCGGCGGATCAACAGCTCGACCTCGGTCAGTTCGACAACGACGGCCCCGACGGTGTGCCGAACAGCGGCGACGACAACGGGTTGGTCGATGCGGTGGCGTTCCTGTTCGCCGAGGTGGCGCGATCGTGCGGCGGCACCGGCGCGTGGCCGCACAAGTCGGGCCTTTCGGGCTTCAACGGTGGGACGCCGTACGAGTCCAACGATCCGCGGCCCGACGGGTCGTACGTCAGGGTCGACGGTTACGTGCTGATCAGCGCGTCGGAATGCGACGGTACGCCACTCGCCACCGTGTCGGTCGTGGCCCACGAGTTGGGACACGAACTGGGTCTGCCGGACATCTACCATCCGGTGGGACCGGCGGCGGACGCTATCCTGTCGGTCAATCGCCGCTGGGTACTCGGCTGTTTCGACATCATGGCGGGGGGAGCGTGGGGGTGCGGTGCGGCGGACGAGTTCCCGAGTTTCGGACCGACCGAGTTCTCGCCGTGGACGCGCGAAATCCTGGGCTGGATCGACTTGCAGGTGGTGGCTGACGTGCGGTACCAGGAGTTCGTGCTGGAACCGGTGCAGGTGTCGCAGCGCGTGCTCGAGATCCCGCTCGATGCATCGGGGATCGAGTCGTTGTTGATCGAATATCGGCCGGCGGTCGGGTTCGACGAAGATCTCCCGGCATCGGGGGTGCTGGTCTACCGGCACAACCGCGCGGGCTTCCTCCGTCCGTCCGCGGCGACGGCCAATCCGTTCTACCGCATCAGCCTGCTCGAGGCCGACGGCGATAGCACGCTGCAACGGATCCACGCCGAAGGCGGCAACCGCGGGGAGGCCGCGGATGTGTTTTCCGGCACCGGGCTGGTTGGGAGTCTTTCGAACGTGACCAATCCCGCGACGCGTCTGGATGGGGGGTCGGCGACATCGGTAACGATCCACTCGATCGTGATCGCGGATGGGGTGACGCGGATCATCGTGTCGACCGCCGACGCGCCCGGGGTGGTGAGCGACGACGGGCTGGGCACGGTGACGGCGCTGGACGCGGTGCAGCTCACGCGACCGGTGGGCGGCGGCGCGCAGCCCTATGCGGTGAGCGTCACGGCCGGTAGCATGCCCGATGGCCTGGAGATCAGCGCCGTCGGTGACGCGCTGCGCGTTGATGGATCCGCTTATGCCTCAGGTCAGTTCAATGTCACCATTCGGGTGGAAGATGCGCGCGGCGTGGTGAGCACGATCGTGCTCCCGCTGCTCGTACAATCCGTGGTGATCCCGAGCGACGTCCTGCTCGACGGCCTGATCGGCGGCGAAGGGCTCTCGACCGCGCAGCGCCGGCTGCTCGACAATGACGGGAACGCCAACGGACGGCTCGATGTGGGTGACCTGCGCGCCCATCTGCTCCGACCGTAACCGGCACCCTGCGCGATTCCGGGCTTGAAAGCCCGGCGCTTCAGCGCCGGAACCACCACCAACGGCCGGTTTCCACCCGTTCTCACCGGTCGTATGTCCTGTCGCGATTCCGGGCTTGAAAGCCCGGCTCGGCGGCGCTGTCGCGCCGGCGCGCCGTGAACGGCGCCGGGGCAGGCGTGCTTCCGCACCCGTCGCCGCAGGTGCCGAGCCGGCGCTTCAGCGCCGGAACCAACACCAGCGGCCGGTCTCCACCCGTTCTCACCGGTCGTATCTCCTGTCGCGATTCCGGGCTTGAAAGCCCGGCTCGGCGGCGCTGTCGCGCCGGCGCGCCGTGAACGGCGCCGGGGCAGGCGTGCTTCAGCACCCGTCGCCGCAGGCGCCGAGCCGGCGCTTCAGCACCGGAACCAACACCAACGGCGGGTTTCCACCCGTTCTCACCGGTCGTATCTCCTGTCGCGATTCCGGGCTTGAAAGCCCGGCTCGGCGGCGCTGTCGCGCCGGCGCGCCGTGAACGGCGCCGGGCAGGCGTGCTTCCGCACCCGTCGCCGCAGGCGCCGAGCCGGCGCTTCAGCGCCGGAACCAACACCAACGGCCGGGTTTCCACCCGTTCTCACCGGTCGTATCTCCTGTCGCGATTCCGGGCTTGAAAGCCTGGCTCGGCGGCGCTGTCGCGCCGGCGCGCCGTGAACGGCACCGGGGCAGGCGTGCTTCAGCACCGGAACCACACCAACGGCCGGTCTCCACCCGTTCTCACCGGTCGTATCCCCTGTGTCGCGATTCCGGGCTTGAAAGCCCGGCTCGGCGGCGCTGTCGCGCCGGCGCGCCGTGAACGGCGCCGGGGCAGGCGTGCTTCAGCACCCGTCGCCGCAGGCGCCGAGCCGGCGCTTCAGCACCGG
>Ga0214471_10000216_pt1 | contig 52813 bp, 37 predicted proteins | sample RVTome_5_FD_207665 | JGI IMG/M metagenome (GOLD analysis project Ga0214471, IMG submission 207665) | Soil microbial communities from uranium-contaminated site in the Upper Colorado River Basin, Wyoming, United States - RVT142D155 | ecosystem: Environmental > Terrestrial > Soil > Contaminated >... | reverse complement strand
CCGAGCACGACGTGCACGCGGCGCGGCCGGCCGTCGTCGGTGAGCGGAATCGCCGCCGGGTCGACCGGCGATCCGTCGAGCTCCGCGCTCGCCACGCCGCGACAGCGCCGCTCGGGGTTGTCCACCACGATCGTGTAGAGCGTCTTGCCGAAGCGCCACTCGATGGAGTAGGTCGGCCACGACGACGGGATGCACGGGTCGATCGTGAAGCAGGCACCGCGGCGCTCGAGGCCGAGGATGCCCTCCAGGGCCACACGGTACATCCACCCCGCCGCGCCGGTGTACCACGTCCAGCCGCCGCGGCCCCGGTGAGCCGGGTGGTCGTAGACGTCGCCCGCCACCACGTAGGGCTCGGTCTTGTAGCGCTCGACCTGGCCCGCCGTCCGCGTGTGGTTGATGGGGTTCAGCATGTGGAAGAGCTCCACCGCTTCGTCGCCGCTGCCGAGGCGTGCCAGCGCCAGCACCACCCACGCCGCCGCGTGCGTGTACTGCCCGCCGTTCTCGCGCACACCCGGGAGGTAGCCCTTGACGTACCCCGGCTCGAGCGCCGTGCGATCGAACGGCGGCGCGAGCAGCAGGACCACGCCCGAGCCGCGCCGCACGAGTCGTGCGCGCACGGCGCCGAGGGCGCGCTCGGCGCGCTCTCTCGGTGCCGCGCCCGAGAGCACGGCCCAGCTCTGCGCCACCGAGTCGATCTTTCCCTCGTCGTTCTGCGCCGAGCCGAGCGGCGTGCCGTCGTCGAAGTAAGCGCGGCGGTACCACTCGCCGTCCCAGCTCTGCTCGAGCATCCTGCCCAGCCGGGCGCGCTCGGCGCGGTAGCGCGCGGCGCGCGGCGCCTCGCCCCGCGCGTCGCACCACGGCGCGATCGCTCCCAGGACGGCGTGAAGCAGCCAGCCGACGAAGATGCTCTCTCCGCGGCCGGCCGGGCCGACGTTGTCGAAGCCGTCGTTCCAGTCGCAGCTGCCGATGAGCGGCAGCCCGTGCGCCCCGACGGTGAGCCCGCGATCCACGGCACGCAGACAGTGTTCGAAGAGCGTCCCTGTCGCACTCGCGAGCGTCGCGGTGCCGTAGGCCTCCCTCTCCTCGGGCCCGAGGGCAGGGCCGCCGAGGAACGGCGCCGGCTCGTCGAGCACGGCGAGGTCCCCGGTCTGCCGCACGTACTCGGCGGTGGCGTACGGCAGCCAAAGCAGATCATCCGAGCAGCGCGTGCGAAGGCCTTGGCCGCCGCTCGGGTTCCACCAGTGCTGGACGTCGCCCTCCACGAACTGCCGAGCCGCCGCGCGCAGCAGATGCTCGCGCGTGAGGTCCGGCCGCGTCGACACCAGCGCCAGCACATCCTGCAGCTGGTCGCGGAAGCCGTAGGCACCGCCGGATTGAGAGTATCCGGAGCGCGCCCACACGCGGCACGCCAAGGTCTGGTAGACGAGCCAGCGGTTGAACAGCAGGTCGAACGAGTCGTCGGGGGTGGTGATCCGCACGGCGCCCAGCGTCTCGTCCCAGAACGCTTCGACGGCGGCGAGCTCGGCCGCAGCCGCAGCCGCGCCGTCTCGACCCGCGTATCGCTGTAACAGCGCGCGCGCCTCCGTTTCGTCGCGTCCCTCGCCGAGCGCGAAGGCGACCTGTCGCGACGCGCCCGGCTCGAGGTCGACGACGACCTGCAGCGCCGCGCACGGATCGAGGCCGGCGCCGAACCGGTTCGCCAACAGCGGCCGGCCGAGCGCGGAGGCGCGCTGCAGCGAGCCGTTGCGGCCGAGGAACTCGCGACGATCGCCGGTGGCGGCGACGAGCGGCTCGCTGCTGGCGGCGAAGGCGACGCGCCCCTCCGCCTGGCCGTAGAGATTGCGCGCCAGCACGGCGCCGGTCGCGCCGTTGAGCTCGGAGACGACGAAGCGCGGGCGCCCCGCGGCGAGCGGGCGAAGCGACCATTCGTTGTAAGCGAACAGGGCGAGCCGGCGCTTTCGCGCGGAGCGATTGGCCAGCGTCAGCAGCGACAGCTTCACCGGCGCATCGCGCGCCACGAAGACCGCGAGCTCCTGCGCGATGCCGTCGGCCGTGCGGGCGAAGCGGCTCACGCCCGCCGCATGGCGCACCAGCCAGCGCGGCGAGCGGCGCGTGCGCCGCACCGGCCCCGGCGTGGCGCCCCACAGGGCGCCGCTCTCCTCGTCGCGCAGCACGATCGCCTCCGAGGTCGGATCGCTGACCGGGTCGATGGCGAACGGCGTCAGCCGGTGCTCGCGGCTGTTCTCGGCCCAGCTGTGCGCCGCGCCCGAAGTCGTGACGACGCTCCCGAAACGCGAGTTGGCGAGGACGTTGACCCACGGCAGCGGCGTCTCGCGCGCGCCGTCGAGGACGACGACGTACTCGCGGCCGTCGCGCGAGAAGCCGCCGAGCCCGTTGTCGAGCCGCAGCGGCGGCGGCTGGATCGCCTCCGCGCGCCAGTCGGCATCGCCCCCGGGCGCGGGCTCGTCGGCCGGCGCGCGCGACAGCGGCAGCGGCGGCTCCCCCTCCGCGCGGTCGAGCTGCTCCTCCATCGTGCCGCGGTCGCCGGAGAGCACCGCGCGGGCGACGGCGCTCAACAGGACCCGCTCTTCTTTCGACAGCGTCTCGGCGCGGAGGATGAAGACTCCGCTCGCGCGCTCGCTCCAGGCGCTCCACGGGCCCTCCGCGAGCAGGCGCACGAGCTGCTCGTGGAGGTCGTCGCGGTAGCTCGCCGCATGCTCGTTGAGGATCACGGCGTCCGCCGCCAGCCCTTTCAGGCGCCAATGCTCGTGCGCCTGCATCAGCTGGCGCACCAGCCGGGCGTCGTCGAGCTCCTGCACGCGCACGAGGACGATCGGCAGATCGCCCGAAATGCCGAACCGCCAGAGGCTCTCCTGGCCCAGCGTGTTGCTCGCCACGGTCGCCGCGTCGGCGCGCAGCGAGGCATCGGTGTAGAAGACGCGTGAAGCGAGGCGCTCGGAGAGCCGGGCCTCCTCGGCCGACATGCCGAGGTGCCGCATCGCCACCTGCGCCTGCGTGTAGGCGAGCGCGAAGGCGCGGGCGGCGACACCGTGATCGTGGTACTTCTGCGCACCGGCGCGCGCGGCAGGCTCGTCGGCGGCGACGCCGGTGGTGAACGAGACGCGCGCGAAGCCGCCCGGGGCGAGCCGCAGGCGGGTGCGCAGGCTGAGGATCGGATCGAGAACCGCGCCGGTGACGCCGGAGAGCGCGCGCCCGTCCATCGCCTGCGCTCGGTCGGGGCCGCGCCCGCGGCCGAGGAAACGCATGCGATCGGTCTCCCATTCGACCTGCGCCTGTGTCGGCCCCTGCAGGGAGAGGACGTGAAAGGTGACGGGCGCCGGGTCGTCCGCCGCGCGCGGCCGGCGCTTCGCCAGCAGCGCGGTGTTCTCGCCGATCCACTCGGTCTCGACGAAGAGCCTGCCGAAGGCCGGGTTGGCGACGTCCTCGGCGATCGACCCCAGCCCCAGCTCGACGTAGCTCGTCACCTCGATCTCGCGCGGCCGGTCGCTGCGGTTGGTGAGCGAAACGCGCCGGACCTCGGCATCGTCGCCGGGCGAGACGACGACTTCGAGTCGCGTCGCGATGCCGTGGTCGAGGCGCTCGAACGTGGCCTTCTCGGCGAGGAACTCGACGATGTAGCTCTCGGGCTCCTCCGCCGTCGGCTGGTAGGCCGCGGACCAGACGGCACCCGAGTGGACGTCGCGCAGGTAGACGAACTGGCTGCCGGGATCGCGCGTGCGGTCCTCGCGCCAGCGGGTCACGGCGCGGCCACGGCAGAAGCTGGTGCCGCCGCCGCCGTTGGTGACGATCGCGACGTAGCTGCCGTTCGACAGGATCTGCGCCCGCGGGTAGGGCGTGTGGGGCGAACGCAGGCGCCGCGGCGCGCGAGAGAGCGAAGGCGGCTCGGCGCGCGTCCCCTCGGCCGGATGCGGCTCGATGACGGGCGCCTGGCGCGGGATGCGCTCCTGCAGCAGGAGCTCCGTCGCCTGCACGCGCGGATCGGCGTGGAAGCGCTCGACCATCACGTCGCCCAGCAGGACGTTGGCAATGGCGACCAGCGTCATCCCCTGGTGGTGCGCCATGTGGGTCGCGACGACGACGCCGGCGCCGGCGCGCACCGCGACCGGCTCGCCGTCGTCGTCCGGCCGCCGACCGGTGTAGTCGACGGCGTCGTAGAAACCGAGCGGCCCCTCGGCGCCCTCCGCCGTCAAGCGCCGCAGGTTGGCGGTCGCCTCGCCCGGCTCGAGGAGCGCCGCCAGGACCGAGGCGTAGGGCGCCACCACGAGCTCGTCGCCCAGGCCGCGCTTCAGGCCGAGGCCAGGAACGCCGAACTCCTTGTACTGGTAGTTGCCGCGCCGGTCGACGAGGTCGTAGGCCGACTCCGAGATCCCCCAGGGGACCTGCCGCTCGCGGCCGTACTGGATTTGCCTGCCGACGACGCGACGGCAGCTCAGGTCGAGCAGCGTCCCCGGATACGAGCGCATCAGCAGCAGCGGCATCAGGTACTCGAACATCGACGCGCTCCACGACACCAGCGTCGGGACACCGCCGACGCTGACGACGAGTCGCCCGAGGTGGAACCAATGGCTCTGCGGCACTTCGCCCTTGGCGATGGCAACGAAACTCGCCAGGCGCGCCTCCGAAGCGAGCAGGTCGTAGAAGGAACGGTCCGGCTGTCCGGGGCCGCCGGCGTCGGCCAGGCGATGGCCGATGGTGAAGAGTCGACGGTCGGCATCGAAGAGAAAGGCGAAGCTCATCTCCTCCACCAGCGCCCGGGCGCGCCGGGCGACCGCGTTCAGGCGCGATGAAAGCTCGGCTGCCGCGCCCAGCTCGTCCGCGGCGACCTGGCGACAGCCTGCCGCCAGGGCGAGCAGCGCCCCCGCGAGATTGCCGCTGTCCACCGTCGAGACGTAGCGCGGCGCGAGCGGCGCCAGGCTCTGCGTGTCGTACCAGTTGAGCAGGTGCCCCTCGTAGCGCTCGAGCGCCTCGACGGTGTCGAGCGCGCCCTCGAGCCGCTCGACCAGCGCCTGCGTCGACACCAGGCCGAGATCGTGCGCCGCCAACGCGGCGAGCAGGCCCATGCCGATGTTGGTCGGCGAAGTGCGATGGGCCACCTTGGGATCGCGATCGTCCTGGAAGTTGTCCGGTGGCAGCCAATGGTCGTCGGCGCCGGCCAGCGTCTCGAAGTAGAGCCAGGTACGCCGCGCCACGCGCATCAGGAGCTCGCGGTCCTCCACCGTCAGCTCGCGCGGACGCGGCGCCGTCGACCGGCTCAGCCACCAGGCGCAGGCAGGCGCCGCCGCCCAGGCGAGAGCGAACGGCAGCGCGACGGCGATCGCCCCGCGACGCGCGACGCCGACCAGCGCGAGCAGCGCCAGCGCGGCGGCCGGGCTGGCGGCCATCTCGAGATAGAAGGTGCGGGCTCCCCGCCGCAGGTGGCCGGCGGCGCGTGCCTGTTGCGTGGCGGCGGTCTCCCATTCGAGCAGGCGGCGCCTGGTGACCAGGCGGACGAGGGTGACGACGATGGCGTGCACCATCTCCCAGGCGTGGAACGCGAGCAGGACGAGGGTCAGCAGCGACTGCGCGGCGGCGGTGCTGAGGTCCCCGGCGAATCCCCGCCAGTAGAGGCGGGCCGGCTCCCGCGAAGGGCGCGCCTCGAGGAGCTGGAACAGGGACGCGACGAACGGGAACGCGACGACCGCGAGACCGCCGGCGGTCCACATCAGCGGGCTCCCCGGCAGGACGGTCCACGCCGCCGCGAAGAAGGCGAGCAGCGCGGGCGCGACGAGGCTGCGCCGCAGGTTGTCGAGGATCTTCCACTGGCTGACGAGCGACAAGCGATTCTTGCGGAAGCCATCCGGCGTCGGCACCCAGGGGAAGAGCCAGGCCAGGATCTGCCAGTCGCCGCGCACCCAGCGGTGATGCCGCCGGGCGTGGGCGAGGACGTTGGCGGGATAGTCGTCCACCACCTCGACGTCGGAGACCAGCGCCGTGCGCGCGTAGAGGCCCTCGAAGAGATCGTGCGAGAGCAGCGCGTTCTCGGGCACCCGCCAGCCGACCGTTGCCTGGAACGCGTCGACGTCGTAGAGACCCTTGCCGGTGAAGATCCCTTCGCCGAAGAGATCCTGGTAGGTGTCCGAGACCGCCGTCGTGTACGGATCGACGCCCGTGTGCCCGGAGTAGACGCGGGCGAAGAGCGAGCCGGCCGCGCTCGTCAGATTGACGCTCACCCGCGGCTGCAGGATGCCGTAGCCGGCGACGACTTTGCGCTGGGCGGCGTCGAAGACCGGCCGGTTGAGCGGGTGCGCGAGGATGCCGATCAGCGACTTGGCAACGCCTCGCGGCAGCCGCGTGTCGGCGTCCAGCGTGAGAACGAAACGCACCGACGGCAAGATCGATTCGTCGCCGACCCGCACCGCGAATCCGGTGTCGGTGGCGCCGCGCAGCAGGCGATTGAGCTCCTCGAGCTTGCCCCGCTTGCGCTCCCAGCCCATGAAGACACCCTGCTTGGGGTTCCACTGCCGGTAGCGGTGGAAGAGGTGGAAGCGGTCGTTGCCCGGCGCCGCGTGCCGGCGGTTGAGCGCTTCGACACCGGACACCGCGGCCGCCACGATCTCGTCGTCGCCCGCGACGTCGCGCGTCGGCGCGTCGACGAAGTCGCCGAGCAGCGCGAAGTGGATGCGCGGATCGAGATTGCCGAGCGCTTGGACCTCGAGGTGAGCGACGAGGCGGTCGACCTCCTCGACGCTGGCGAACAGCACCGGGACGACGACCAGCGTGCGCGCTCTCTCGGGGATCCCGTCGTCGAACTCAAGGCGCGGCAGCCGCCGCGGCGGCACGCACGCGGCGACGACGCGCTGCACCAGGCTCACCGCGAGCTCGCTCGCCGGGATCAGGGCGAGCAGCGCCGCGAACGTCGCCATCGCGCCGGCGCCGGCGGCGGCGCCGAGGCCGGCGTAGCCGTAGGCGGCGAAGACGCCGCCCGCGGTGAGCACGCCGATGGCGCCCAGATAGACCGCCGTAGCGTGGGTGCGGGCCAGCCGGCGAAGACGCGCGCCCCAACGCGGGCGGTACTCGATCTCGCCCTCGAGCCGGCGGCGACCCGGACCGATCAGGTAGTACCCGACGTGTGCGGCGCGCTCGCCGACGCCCTCCCGCTCCGCGGCGAGGCGCGCGCTCTCGACGGTGCGCAGGGCAACGCGCACCTGGTCCTCGCCCGTCGGCTCGGCGAGATCCTCGACGGCGTGCCGGTAGCGGTCGCGGCTGGTGAAGTCCATGCGAGGATAAGCGCCGGCCGGATCGCGCCGCAGGACCTCCTCGACCGCGCTGATCTGCTCGACGAAGCGGCTCCAGTCGAGGGTGGAGCAGAACCTCAGGCTGGTCACGGTGTTGCCGATCGAGACCTGGTCGGTGGCGTGGCGCTGGTTTTCGCTGCGGACCGCGTCCTCGGGGGTCGCGCCGCGCGCCGCCAGTGCCTGCTCGACGGCGAGCGCGAGCGGGGCGATGCGGGCGTCGAACTCGCGCATCCGCTGGCCGAGCTGCGCCACGAACGCGCTCGGCAGCGGATCGGGCAGCACGCCGGGAAGATCCCCCGCCTCCAGGCGGGCCAGCGCCGCGTCGGCGGCGCCGCGCGCCTCCCGCCCGGCGAGGATGCCGTCGACGAGCAGCCGCAGGTTCTCGATCAGCGCCAGCTTCAGCATGCTGGGAAGCGCCCAGAGCTCGCCGAGCGTCAACGGCGCGACGGTCTGGAAAGCGAGGACGTAGCGTGTCAGCCGCTCCGGGTCGAGCCGGCCGTCGCCGTGGCGGACGAGCTCGATCGCCAGCGCGTGGATGCGCGCGAGGCCGGCGAACTCACGGCCGGCGACGCGCGGCAGCTTGCGGTAGTAGCGAACGGGGAGATCGTGCTGGACCGCGCGGGCCTCGGACTCCAGGAGGTGGAAGTTGTCGAGCAGCCATTCGGCCGCCGGCGGCAGCGTCAGACCGCGATGCACGTCGTCGGCGAGCGCGCGGTAGGCGGCCTGCAGGGCGAGAACGTTCGTTCGCAGACGCGCCAAGGCGCGCCGACCGCGGGCGCGGGCAGCGGACGCCGGCATGAAAGCCGCGGCGAGCGCCTTGGCCCGCTCCTCGAGACCTTCGACGCTGAGGAGCTCGTCCTGCAGCGGCGCGGCCATCTCGGAGCTGCGCGGTTCGTCCAGAGGTCACCTCACGTCGCCTGTCGCGGCCTCTCGCCGGCGGCGCGCAAGGTCCAGGTCGGCCCGACGACTCCGCCGCCGCGGCGAGGTCTCTGCAATTCCCGTCCCAGGATCTCACGGACGATTGCCGGCGACCGTTCGACGGCCCGCGAAGCAGGTCGTCCGCTAACCCGCCGCGTTCTCGAGCAGGCGGGCGTAGATGCGCACGGCGCGCTCGAGGTTCTCGATCGAGATCCGCTCGTCGACGCCGTGGAAACGCGGCAAGTCATCGGGCGCGAGCAGCACCGGCTGGAAGCGCAGCACCTGATCCGAGATGCCGGTGAAGTGGCGGGCGTCGGTGGCGCCGATCATCAGGCCCGGCGCCACCACCGCGTCGCGCTCGATCTCCCGCACGCTGCGGGCGACGACGCGGAATCCCCAGCCGCCGGCGTCGCTCACCGGCGACGGCTCGGAGGCCGCGCCGAGGCGCGTCAGCCGCACGCGCCCGTCGCCGATCCGGCGGCGGAGCTCCTCCTCCAGCCAGGACAGGCTGTCGCCCGGCAGGATCCGCAGGTTGACCACCGCGCGCGCCCGCGGCGGCAGCACGTTCTCCTTGACGCCGCCCTCGACGATCGTCGGCGCCAGCGTCGTGCGCAGCATCGCGTCGGTTGCGGGCGCCGCCGCCATCCGCCGCTCGAGCAGCGGGTCGAAGAGCCAGCGGTTGGCGAGCACGATGCGGATGCCGAACGGCGCCGCCGGGGCGAGCGCGTCCAGCATCGCGAAAGCCGGCCCGTCGCGGCGCGCCGGCAGCGGTTCGGCCGTCACGCGCGCGAGTGCCGCCGCGAGGATGCCGATCGCCGTCTCGCGCGGCGGCATCGACGAGTGACCGCCGGCGGCTTCGACGACGAGCTCGAAGCTGGCGTAGCCCTTCTCGGCGACGCCGATGAGCGCCACCGGCCTGGCGACTCCCGCCGCGATGCCGCTCGTGATGGCCAGTCCCTCGTCGAGCACCAGCGCCGGCCGCGCCCCGCGCGCGGCGAGCAGCTCGGCGGCCGCCGCGGCGCCCGACCCGCCCACTTCCTCGTCGTGTCCGAAGACGAGATGCACCGAGCGCGCGGGCCGGAATCCCTGCGCGAGCAATGCCTCGACGGCTTCGAGGAGGGTGATCAACGACGTCTTGTCGTCGAGCGCGCCGCGGCCCCAGACGAAACCGCCCGCGAGCCGACCCGCGAACGGCGGATGGCTCCAACTCGCGGCCGCCTCGGGCGGTACCGGCACGACGTCCTGGTGCGCCAGCAACACGACCGGCGCGAGCGCGGCGTCACGGCCGGGCCAGGTGAGCAGCAGCGTCCCGCCGGCGATCTCTTCGCGCACGAGGTTCGAGAAAGCCCTCGGGTAGGACGCGGCGAGGTGGGCGCGCAGACGGGCGAGCTCGCCAGCCGGCGGCCCGCCGCGCTCCGTCGACACCGTGGGGATGGCGATCGCGGCGGCGAGCCGAGCCGCCACCGCCGTGGTGTCGACGGCGAGCGCCGCCGGCGCCGCCGGCGGCGGCTCGCCGCCGCTCGCGCGCAGCGCGTTCACCACCAGAGCGCCGCCGAGGACGCCCACCGCGGCGGCCAGCACGGCCAAGATTCGCTTCACCGCCGCGATGCTAGCAGCGCGCTCCCGATAGGATCGCGGCGTGACGCGCCGGCGCCGAAATCCGCCCTCCCCGCTCGCCACCGGCGCGGCGGTTCCGTGAAGCCCCGCCCGACGACAGCGATCCGCGCGTCGCGCCTCGCCGAGCGGTTCGGCAGCGAGGTCCTGCTCGTCTCCGAGACCTTCCAGGAGACGGGCAGCTTCAAGTTCCGCGCCGCGGCGCACGTCGTCGCCTCGACGCCCCACTCGCTCTACGTCACCGTCTCCTCCGGCAACTTCGGCCAGGCGCTGGCGCGCGCCGCCGCGCTCGCCGGCCGGCGCGCGCTGGTCGCCATGCCGGTACAGTCGGCGGCGGTGAAGATCGACGCGGTACGCGCCTGGGGCGCCGAGATCGATCTCGTCGACACCGCGCGCGTCTCCCGCGGCGAGCGTCTCGCGCAGCTCGCGGCCGAGCACCCCGACGCCTATGTGGCGAGCCCCTACGACGATCCGTTGGTGATCGCCGGCAACGCTTCGCTCGGCCGCGAGATCGCCGCGCTCGCTCCCGACCTCGACGCCGTCGTCGTGCCCGTGGGCGGCGGTGGCCTCGCCGCCGGCGTCCTCACCGGCCTGCGCCAGGCCGGCGCGCGCGCCGAGGTGTGGGGCGCCGAGCCCGAGCTCGCCAACGACGCCGCGCGCAGCTTGCGCTCCGGCCGCATCGAGAGCAACGAAGGCGAGCCCGCGACGCTCGCCGACGGCGCCCGCACCGGCTCGCTCGGGCGGCACACCTGGCCGATCCTGCGCTACGGGCTAGCCGGCATCGTCGAGATCCCGGAGCCGGCGATCCGCGATGCGGTGCGCCTGCTCTTCGCGCTCGCCAATCTCAAGGCCGAGCCGACCGGCGCGCTCTCGGCCGCGGCGCTCCTCGTCGCACCCGAGCGCTTTCGCGGGCGCCGCGTCGCCTGCGTCGTTTCCGGCGGCAACGTCGACGCGCGCCTCTACGCCGAGCTGGTAGCGCCGGACGGCGCCGGCGAGCGAGCGGAACCCAGGACCTAGGAGCCCGGCTGGGCGCGCGCGCCCAGCCGGCGAACGATCTCGGCGCGGTGGCGAAGCAGGCGCTCCCCGCGCTGCGCCCACAGCGCCTCGGCGCGCCGCCTCTCGTTGTCGTCGAGGCCGTCGAGCAGGGCCGGCGGCGGCGTCGCCGGCCGCAGCGCGAGCAGGGCCGAGAACGTGGCGAGCCAGGTGCGGTCGCGCACGAAGAGCGTGCCGCTCTCGTACTCCACCGTCGGCAAGTCGTCGACGTGCGCCGGCACGCCGGCGAGGAAGCGATCGAGCTCGGGCGGCCCGGCGAGGTAGCAGGCCACGACGTCGGCGGGGCCGGAGATGCCGAGGCTGGCGAGCTCCTCGCGCACGCCGGGCGCCCGCATCGCGGCGCCGGCGGCGGCCGGATTCCACGGCCGGCCGGCGCGCCGGCCGGTGACGATGGTGAACGCGTTGGGGACCGAGGCTTCGTACCAGATCATCGTCTCCGGAAAGACGTCGCGAAAGGCGCGCACGATCTGGGCGTAGTTGCGCGTCGTCAGAGCGTAGGTGGGCAGCCACATCGAGGCCACGCCGCCGGGCTCGAGGCGCGCCGCCAGCAGCTCGAAGTACTCGCGCGAGTAGAGCGCGCCGTTGCCGGCGTAGCGCGGATGGATGGAGTCCGAGAGCACGGCGTCGAAGCGCTCGCGCGTGGCGAGCAGGAAGTTGCGCCCGTCGTTGAGCTCGACGCGCACCCGCGGGTCGTCGAGCACGCCGTGGTTGAGCGGCGCGAACCAACGGTCGGAGGCGGCGAGCACCGCCGGGCTGATCTCGACGATGCGGATCTCGCGCACCGGATGCAACGAGACGGCGCGCGCCGTGCCGCCGCTGCCGAACCCGATGTGGACGACGCGCTCGACGTCGGGCGCGCCGAGCAGCATCGGCAGGTGACCCTGCATGAGCTGCACTGCGTAGAGGTCGCGGCTGGTGCCCGCGACGTTGACACCGTTGAGCTCGAGCGAGAGGTACTCTCCCGCCGCCTCGCGCGAGCGGCGCACGGCGACCGCCGCCTGCGTGTCTTCGTGGAAGTGGAGCAGGTCGCCCGGCCGGTCGGCGCGGAAGACGCCGGCCGCGAGGATGACGCGGTCGGGGGCGAAGAGCGACGCGGCGACGAGCGGCGCCACGGCGAGCCACGCCCAGCGCCAGCTCCGGCCGCCGCTCGCCCGGGCGGCGAACCACGCCGCCAGCGCGCCGTTGACCGCGCCGAGGGCGAGCAACCCGTTCTGACTGCCGAGGAGCGGCACGATCACGAAGCCGGCGGCGAGCGAGCCGACGATCGAGCCCGTGGTATTCGCCGCGTAGACGGTGCCGGCGCTGCGTCCGAGCCCGCGCCCGACGCGCAGCGCCGCCGCCACCACGAGCGGGAAGCTCGCGCCCATCAGCAGCGTCGGCGGCAGGACGATGGGCAGCGCCGCGAGCAGCTGGACGAGCACGCCGGAGCCGAAGTCGGTCGGGCGCACCGCCTCCGAGAGCGTCGTCAGGCGCACGTCGAGCGAGCCGAACAGCGGCACCGAGAAAACGGCGAGCGCCGCGAGCCCGGTCTCGATCCAAGCCAGCGCCGCGAGCGGACGCCAGCGCGCCATGTACGGCGTGGCGAGCGCGCTGCCGATCCCGACGCCGGCGAGAAAGAGCACGAGCATCAGACTGTAGGCATAGACGCTCGAGCCGAAGTAGAAGACGAGGATCCGCGTCCACAACACCTCGGCGGCCAAGCTGCAGGCGCCCATCGCGAAGGCGGCGAAGTGCAGGCCGCGCAAGCCCTCGCCAGCCTGCAGCCGAGGCGGCGCGAGCGCGGAGGCCGTCGCCGGCGACGGCACGCGAAAGCCCGACATCGACACGGCGCCGAGCGCCACGATCGCCTGGGCGGTCGACGCGACGAGCAGCGTCGCCCACAGTCCGATGGTCCGGATGGCGAAGAAGCCGGCGAAGGCGACGCCGGCCACCGCGCCGAGGGTGTTGACGCCGTAGAGGATCGCCGCCCAGCGGCCGCCCTGCCGCTCGCCGTCGGCGCGCGCCGCGGCCGAGAGCACCAGCGGCAGCGAGCCGCCCATCAGCACGGTCGGCGGCCCGAGGGCCGCGACGGCGAGCAGGACGCGGGCCGCCGAGAAGGCGGCCGGAGCGGCGCCCAGCTCGCGATAGATCGCGACGTAGGCGAGATCGATGAGATCGAACAGGCGCGGCGAGGCGACCGCCCAGACCGCGACGCCGAGCTCGACCACGCCGTAGAGAACGAGCGGCCGACTGGCGCGCGAGGCGACGCGGCCGAACGCCCAGGCGCCGCCGCCCAGGCCGCCGAGGAAAACCGCCAGCAGCGTCGCCGTGGCCAGCGTCGTGTTGCCGAAGACGAGCGACAGGTGGCGCAGCCAGACGACCTGATCGACCAGGCCCGCCGCACCGGAGAGAAAGAAGAGGGAGCAAAGCAGCGTGAGCCGGCCGCCGGCGAGGTGGATCGCAGCCGTCGGCGCCGCGCTCTCGGCGCCACCGATCACGGCCACTCGCGAGCCTCCGAGCGCCGGGCCCGCGCGCGCGGCAGCACATAGTGGCGCACCGGGCCGGGCAGCTGCTCGCGGCCGCGCCGAGCGAAGAGGCCGCTGAGGAGCATCCCAGCCAGGAAACCGCCGATGTGGGCCCACCACGCCACGCCACCGACGTCGGCAGGCAGGCCGAGCGAAAGGACGCCGCTGAACAGCTGGCTGACGAACCAGAAGCCGAGGAAGACGATGGCCGGCAGGTCGAGGAAGAGCGGGTAGATGAAAATCGGGACGAGGGTCAGCACCCTGGCAGTCGGATACCAACGCAGATAGGCGCCGAGGACACCGGCGATGGCGCCCGAAGCGCCGACGGTTGGCACTGTCGAGGTCGGATTCGTCCACCAGTGCAGTCCGCCCGCGACGAGCCCGCAGACCAGGTAGAAGACGAGAAAGCGCAGGCGCCCCATGCGGTCCTCGACGTTGTCGCCGAAGATCCACAGCGACCACATGTTCGAGGCGAGATGAAAGAGCCCGCCGTGGAGGAACATGCTGGTCAGGAAGGCCAGCGCGCCGGCGCCCGGAAAGCCGACCCGCGCCGCCCACGCGGCGTCGCTGAAGCGCGCCGGGACGATGCCGAACAGATAGAAGAGCTGGCGAGCCTGCGCCTCCGAGAGTGTCAGCTGCCACGCGAAGACGACGACATTGGCGGCGACGATCGCCCAGGTCAGCAGCGGCGCGTGGCGGCTCGGGATCTCGTCGCGGATCGGGAACATCGGGAGCTGGATTCTACGGGCTAGGATCCGGCGCCATGATTCGGAGCCTCGGCCGCGCTCGCCTCGCCGTGCTGGGCGCCGCCGCGCTCTTTTCCACCGGCGGCGCCGCGATCAAGGGCACGACGCTCACCGCCTTCCAGGTCGCCGGCTTCCGCTCCGCGGTCGCCGCGCTCACTCTCGTCGCCCTGCTGCCGGGAGCTCGGCGCGGCTACTCCCGCGCCCTGGCACCCGCCGCGCTCGCCTATGCCGGCACGCTCGTCTGCTTCGTCGTCGCCACCAAGCTCACCACTTCGGCGGCGGCGATCTTCCTGCAGTCGACGGCTCCCATCTGGGTGCTGGTGCTCGCCCCGCTCCTTCTCGGCGAGCAGATCCGCCGTCGCGATCTGCCTCTCGTCGCGCTCGCCGGGGCCGGCCTGCTCCTCGTCTTCCTCGGCTCGCGCGACGCTTCGGCGACAGCGCCGCAACCCGGCATCGGCAACGCGGCGGCGCTCGCCTCGGGTCTCTTCTACGCCCTGCTGATGCTCGCGCTGCGCGGCCTCGCGCGCGGCGACGCGGCAGGCGAGCGAGCGCTGCCCGCCACCGTGCTCGGCAACGCGCTCGCCTTCGCCCTGTGCCTGCCGTGGTCGCTGCCCGTCGCGGCGTGGACCGGGTGCGACGTCGTCGCCATCGTCTATCTGGGGACGATCCAGATCGGTTTCGCCTACTGGCTCTTCACGCGCGCCATCCAGGTGCTGCCGGCGCTCGAGGCTTCGCTCCTCGTCCTGCTCGAGCCGGTGCTCAATCCGCTGTGGACGTGGCTCCTGCACGGCGAGCGGCCGAGCGGCCTCGCCGCGCTCGGCGGCACGGTGATGCTCCTCGCCCTCGCCGGCCGCACCCTGCTCGAGCGCCCGCTGCGCGCCCCGGGCCCCCCGCCCCCCGACTGAGCGCCGCACCCCGATTCGCCCACATCTTGGGGCGCCTCGTCCGGCGAGCGCCAGATCTTGTGGGCACGCCGCTTCCGGGTGATAGCGTTGGCGACTTCGAGAGGTGAGGGCTGGATGCTGAAACTCGCTGCGCTGGAGCTCTCGGGCTTCAAGTCCTTCGTCGATCCCGTGGAGGTGCGTTTCGCCGGCGGCGTCACCGGCATCGTCGGCCCGAACGGCTGCGGCAAGTCGAACCTCGCCGATGCCATCACCTGGGTGCTCGGCGAGCAGAGCGCCAAGTCGCTGCGCGGCGACACCATGGAGGACGTCATCTTTTCGGGCTCCGAGAAGCGCAAGCCGCTCGGCATGGGCGAGGTCGCCGTCCGCTTCCTCGCCCCCGGCTTCCCCGCCGCCGAGGACGGCGTGATCACCCTCGCGCGCCGCGTCTTCCGCAGCGGCGAGAGCCAGTACCGCCTCAACGGCAAGCTGACCCGCCTCAAGGAAATCCGCGACCTGCTCATGGACACTGGGCTCGGCGTGCGCGCCTACTCCGTGATCGAGCAGGGCAAGATCGGGCTCATCCTCTCCGGCAAGCCGCAGGAGCGGCGCAAACTTCTCGAGGAGGCCGCCGGCATCACGCGCTACAAGGCGCGCAAGCGGATCGCCGAGGTCAAGCTCGAAGAGGCGACCGCCAACTTGCTGCGGCTCGACGACATCGTCTCCGAGATCGAGCGCAACCTGCGCTCGCTCAAGCGGCAGGCGGGCGCGGCGCGCCGCTACCACGAGAAACGGCGCGAGCACCAGGCGCTCGAGCGCCGCGTGCTGGCGGCGCGCTGGGCCGACGTCGCCGCCGCGCTCGCCGCCCGCCGCGGCGAGCTCGGCGCGGCGCAGAGCCGAGAGTCCGAGCTCACCGCCGCCATTCACCGCGCCGAGGCCGAGCTCGCCGCGCTGCGCGAGAGCGCCGAGCGCTGCGCCGCGGCGCTCGCCGAGCGAGCCCGATTGCAGGCGGAGCTAGCCGCGACGATCGAGGGCCGTCAGGAGTTCCTCGCCGGCTCCCGCAGGACGCTCGCCGAGCTCGACTCGCGGCAGCGCTCCGGCCTCGCTCTCAGCGAGCGGCTGGAGGAGCAGATCTCCCGCCACGGCGATGCCCTGCGCGAGCTCGGCGAGGGCCGCGATCGTCTCGTCGCCGAGCACGACGCCGCCGCTGCCGCGGTCGCCGCCGACGGCGCGGCGCTGCGCGCCGTCGACGAGCGTGTCGCCGCCGCCGAGGCCGCGCTCGAGCAGCGCCGGGGTGAGCTGCTCGCCTCGCTCGGCCGCCTCGACGAATTCCGCGCGCGCGTGCATCGCGAGCAGATCGAGAGCGAGAAGGGATCGCTGCGCGAACGCCACCTTCACGACGAGCTCGAGCAGCGCGCGAGCGAGGTGGACGAGCTCGGCCGCACCCTCACCGAGATCGAAGCCCGCGCCGTCGAGATCTCCTCCGCAGCGGCGGAGAGCGGCGCCCGGCTCGAGGCGGCGCGCGACCGGCTGCAGGCGGCGCTCGCCCGCGAGCAGGAGGCGACCGCCCGGCTGCGCACGCTCGAGAACCGGCGCGCCGGCGCGAGCGAGCGGGAGCGTCTGCTCGCCGATCTCGCCCGTGCCGACGGCGAGCGCCGCGATGCCCTCGCCGAGCGGCTCGCCGGCGCCGGCATCGGTCCGCTCGAGCGGCTGCGCGAGCGCGTGCGCGCGCTGCGCGGCTGGGAGCGCAGCCTGGATCACTTCCTCGGCCAGGTCCTCGACGCCTTCGTGCTCGCCGACCGCGACGCCGCGGCGGCCGTCGTCGAGCGGATGGCGCGCGAGGGCGCCGCCGCCGGCGTCCTGCTCGTGCCCGTCGAGCGCTCGGCGGCGGCGGAGCCGTCGCCGCTCGCGGACGAGGCGATCGTCGTGCCTCTCGGCGAGGCGTTGGGACTCGAGGCGGCGTTCGCCGCGGCGCTCCCCGCGGCCTTTCTCGTCCGCTCCGCCGCCGACGCACTGCGCCTCGCCGGCCGTCACCCCGGGGTCGCCTTCCTCGCCCAGGAACCGCTCTGGGCGCAGGGCGGCCTGCTGCATCTCGACGGCGAAGAGGCGCAGCCGGGCTACCTCGCCCGCACCAGCGAGCTCGCCGAGCTCGGCGAGCTGCTGCCCGGCCTCGACGTCGAGATCGCCGGCGCCGGAGTCGAAATCGAAGGGCGCATCGGCGACCGCGCCCGCACCGCCGAGGAGATCCGCCGGCGGGAGAACGAGCTCTCGGCGCTGCGCCAGGAGGAGGCCGTTCTGCAATCGCGCCGCGACGAGCTCGCGAAACGGCGCGCGCGCGGCGACGAGGCGCTCGCCCGCCTGCGCCAGGAGCACGCCAGCGCCGCCGAGGAGCTCGGTCGGCTCGGCCGCGCGCGCGGCGACCTCGGCGCCGAGATCGTCCGCTTGGAAGCGGCGCACGCCGAGCGCGAGTCGGCGTTCGACGCCCAGCAGGAGGAGGCCGAGCAGGCTCGCCGTGCGCGCGAGGCGCTGCGCACCGACGGCACCGGACGCCGCGGACGGCTCGACCTGCTGCGCGAGCGGCTGCGCTCGCTCGACGAGCAGGCCGGCCGCTTCGAGCGCGAGACCGAGTCGTCGCGCGGCCAGCTCGCCGCCTGGCGCGAGGAAGCGGCGGCGATCGCCGAGCGGCGCCGCGCGATCGAGCACGACATACGGCAGGCCGAGCACGACCTGCAGGCGGCGCTCGAGCGCCGTGCCGCCGGCGAGGAGAGCCAGCGCGGCGAGGAGCAGGCGCTCGACGCCGCCCGCGAGCGCGTCCGCGAGTCGGAAGGCCGGCTCGCCTCGCTGCGGCAGCGCCACGAGGCGGCGCGCGACGCGCTCGAGGGGCAGCGCGTCGCCCTCGCCGGGCTCGAGCACGACCAGTCCCACCTCGCCGGCGAGTTCCGCGAGCGCCTGCGCGAGGAGCCGCCCGAGGTCCCGGGCGAGGTGGTCTCGAACCTGCCCGAGCTGGAGGCCGACCTCGCCCGTCTCACCCAGCAGCTCGAAGCGATCGGTCCGGTGAACGTCCTCGCCGCCGAGGAGTTCGGCGGCGAGGAGGAGCGCCACGAGTTTCTCACCGCGCAGCGCGCCGACGTCGTCAAGTCGATCGAGTCGCTGCGCCAGACGATCCGCGAGATCAACCAGACGTCGAGCGCGCGGTTCCGCGAGACTTTCGCCGCCGTCAACGAGCAGTTCGCCAAGACCTTCGTCGAGCTCTTCCGCGGCGGCGAGGCCGAGATGCGGCTGATGGACGAGGAGGACCTGCTGGAGAGCGGCATCGAAATCGTCGCCCGCCCGCCGGGCAAGCGCCTCCAGAACCTGATGCTGCTCTCGGGCGGCGAGAAGGCGCTGACCGCGATCGCGCTGCTCTTCGCGCTCTTCCGCATCAAGCCGTCGCCGTTTTGCATCCTCGACGAGGTCGATGCCCCGCTCGACGACGTCAACACGCTGCGCTTCGTCGCCATGCTGCGCGAGCTCGCCCGCGAGACGCAGTGCATCGTCATCACCCACAACAAGCTGACGATGGAGGTCGCCGCCAGCCTCTACGGCGTGACCATGGAGGAGCGCGGCGTCTCGAAGCTCATCCAGGTCCAGCTCGAGGAGGTCCACCCGGAGGCGGCGACGGCGTGAGCCGGGCGCGCCGCGGGTTTGCCTGCCCGCCGCCGCTCCCCTAGAATTCCCGCGCCGCAGGAGCCCGCCGACGTAGCTCAGTGGTAGAGCAGCTGATTCGTAATCAGCAGGTCGTCGGTTCAAGTCCGACCGTCGGCTCCAGCACGTTTTCGTCGTCCCCGGCTCCGCCGGCGAGCCTGCGGTCGCGCGCGACGACAGCGAGGATTCGATGCGCTCTCTGCTCCGCGTCTGCATCGCCTGCCTGCTCGCCTCCTCGCTGCCCGCGGCTGCGGCGGAATCCGCCGTCTCCCTCGCCGCCCTCCGCTCGCATCTCGACTTCCTGGCCAGCGACGCGCTCGAGGGACGGGACACGGGGACGCGGGGGTACGAGATCGCGGCGCTCTACGCCGCCGCGCAGTTCCGCCAGTCGGGGCTCGCGCCCGGCAACGGCGAGTCGTACTTCCAGCAGGTACCCCTGACCGAATCGAAGCTCGACTCTTCGTCGCTCGAGATCGTCTCCGGCGGCATGCCGACCGCGCTCGTCTGGAAGGAGGACTACGTCCTCTCCGCACGCGCCGGCCACCCCCAGGTGGAGATCGAGACGCCGGTCGTCTTCGCCGGCTTCGGCATCGACGCGCCGGAATCCGGACGCGCCGATTACGCCGGCGTCGACGTCACCGGCAAGATCGTGCTGGTGCTGACCGGCGCGCCGGCGGACTTCCCGAGCGAGCAGCGCGCGCACTACGCGTCGAGCCGCCAGAAGCGGATCGAAGCGGCGCGCCGCGGAGCCGTCGGGCTCGTCACCCTCAGGACTCGCGACGACGAACGGCGCAGCCCGTGGGAGCGCAGCGTCCTCAATGCCGACCGCCCGTCGATGACCTGGCGGCACCCCGACGGAACTCCCGTCGACGACTCTCCCGGCCTGCGCGTCACGGCCGGCCTCAGCCACGCGGGGGCGGGCAAGCTCCTCGTCGGCGCGACGGCGACGCTCGAGGAGCTCCTCGACCTCGGCGAAGCCGGCGGCCGCGGCTCGCGCGAGCTCGGCGTCACCCTACGCGCCGCCGTGCGCTCGACGCTGCGCGAGCTCGAGAGCCCGAACGTCGTGGCCCTACTGACCGGAGCGGAGCCCGCTCGCCGCGACGAGATCGTCGTCTTCACGGCCCATCTCGATCACGTCGGCGTCGGTGCCGAGGTCGACGGCGACGCGATCTACAACGGCTACTACGACAACGCGATGGGGAGCGCCGTCGTGCTCGAGGTGGCGCGGGCGCTGGCGCGCTCGCCGCGACCGGCGCGCTCGGTCGCCTTCGTGCTCGTCACCGGCGAGGAGCGCGGCCTGCTCGGCTCCGATTTCTTCGCCCAGCATCCGAGCTTCGCCGGCGCTCGGGTCGTCGCCGACCTGAACGTCGACATGCCGCTCTTCCTGCATCCGGTCGCCGATCTCGTCGCCTTCGGCGCCGAGCACACGACGCTCGGAGAGCTCGCCCGCGCCGCCGCCGAGGCGAACGGTTTCGTGCTCACCCCCGATCCCGAGCCGGAGGAGTCGATCTTCGTACGCAGCGACCAGTACTCCTTCGTGCGCCAGGGGATCCCCGCCATCTACCTCTGTCCGGGACACGGCTCGCGCGTCGCCGGCGAGAACGGCGGCGCGGCCGTCGAGTCGTTTCGCCGCGAGCACTATCACCGGCCGAGCGACGAGGGCGCCCTGCCGACCGACTGGGACGGCGTCGTCCGGTTCGCCGCCGTCCACGTCGAGCTGACGCGCGCGGCAGCGAACGCGGACGAGCCCCCGCGCTGGCTGGCCGGCAGCTTCTTCGGCGAGCTCTTCGGCGGTGCCGATGCACCCTGAGCCGCAGCTCCGCAGGATCGCTGCCCAGTTGCAATCCGTCGAGGCGCTCCTCGACGAGGGCGACGAGAAGCTCGGCCGCCGGGCGCCGAGAGTCTCGGCGTGGTCGGTCTGCGAGCAGCTCGACCATCTCACCAAGGTGCTCGAGCGCGCTCTCGCGCTGCTCGCCTCCGGCCCGCCGCGGCTCGGGCGCGGCATCAATCTCGTCGGCCGCGTGCTCCTCGCCGTCGGACGGCTGCCGCGCGGCATCGGCAAGTCCCCGTCCGCGGTGCGCGGCGTCGAGCGCCCGGAGAGCGAGCTGCGCGGCGCGCTCGCCCGCGTTCGCGTCCTCGTCGCGTCGGTGGACGGCGCCGGGCCGGCGCTCGTCGGGCGGCACCCCGTCTTCCCGCACCCTTACTTCGCCGGTCTGACGCCGGCGCAGACGCTGCGTTTCCTCGTCGTCCACACCGACCACCACCTGCGCATCGTCGCCGACATCCGGCGCGCGACCGGCGTCTGAGCGGGGCGGCGCGCACGTAGAATGCGCGCATGTCCGAGACGCGACGCGACTTTCGCCTGACGGGGACGGCTAAGACCGGCGGTTGAGCGGCGAAGATCGGTCCGGGGGACCTGACTTCGCTGCTCGCGCCTCTCGCCCGCTCCGGCGGGCTCGCCGGAGGTGTGCTCGTCGGACCGGAGAGCGGCGACGACGCCGGCGTCTACCGGCTCGGCGAGCAGGGGCTGGTGGCGACCGTCGACTTCATCCCGCCCGTCTGCGACGACCCCCGCCGCTTCGGCCGCGTCGCCGCCGTCAACTCGCTCTCCGATGTCTGGGCAATGGGCGGCCAGGCGCTCTTCGCGCTCAACGTCTGCACCTTCCCCGGCGACCTGCCCGCGGGCGTCGCCGGCGAGATCCTGACCGGCGGCCTCGAGGCGCTCGTCGAGGCCGGCGCCGTGCTGCTCGGCGGCCACACCGTCAAGGACGCCGAGACCAAGTTCGGGCTCGCGGTCGTCGGCACCGTTGATCCGGCCCGCCTGCTCACCCTCGGCGGCGCGCTCCCCGGGCAGCGGCTCGTCCTCACCAAGCCGCTCGGCACCGGTGTCCTCATCAACGCCTTCAAGTTCGACCGCCTCGACGCCGCAGGGCTCGAGCCGGCGCTCGTCGAGATGGAGCGGCCGAACCGCGAGGCGGCGCGCCTCGCGCGCGCATACGGCGCCACCGCCGCCACCGACGTCACCGGCTTCGGCCTGCTCGGCCACGCCTGGAATCTGGCCCGCCAGTCCGGCGTCACGGTCGAGATCCGCTTCGACACGCTGCCCGTGCACGCTGCCTTCTTCGACCTCGCGCGCCGGGGCGTCTCGACCGGCTGCACCAAGGGCAACCGCGCCCATGCCGCCTCCCACCTCGACATCGCCCGCGCGCTCGCGGCGGAGGAAGACGAGCTGCTCTTCGATCCGCAGACCTCCGGCGGCCTGCTCGTCGCGCTGCCGGCCGAGCGCGCCGGTGCCTACGTGGCGGCGCTCGCCGACTCCGGCCACCGCGCGGCGGCGATCGGCGAGATCCGCCAGGGACCGGCCCGCCTCCGCCTCGTCTGAGGCGGCGCCGCTCGCGCCGGCCGCCGCGGCCGCGCCGCCCTCCGCGTCGCTAACCGCACCCGGATACAATGACTTCCGACGTGCGAGGGAGCGCGGCATGAAACGGGTGGTGGCGGCGATTCTGGGCGGAGGTCAGGGGACGCGCCTGCACCCGCTGACCGCACGGCGTGCCAAGCCGGCCGTGCCGGTGGGCGGCAAGTTCCGGCTGATCGACATTCCGATCTCCAACAGCCTGCACGGCGGCATCGACCGCATCTACGTGCTGACGCAGTTCAACAGCGAGAGCCTGCACCGGCACATCGCGCACACCTACCGCTTCGACGTCTTCCGCGGCGGTTTCGTGCACATCCTCGCCGCCGAGCAGAGCGTCGAGAACCGCGAGTGGTACCAGGGCACGGCCGACGCCGTGCGCCAGAACCTCGGCCGGCTGATCGAGGACAACGACCCGACCGAGATCGTCATCCTCTCCGGCGATCAGCTCTATCTGATGGACATGCGGGCGTTCGTCGAAGCGCACCGCGCCGCGCGCGCCGACATCACCATCGCCGTCAAGCCGGTGTCGCGGCAGGAAGCGAAGAGCTACGGCCTCCTGCGCCTGGGCGAGGGCGGGCGCATCACGCAGTTCTACGAGAAGCCGCGCACCGACGAGGAGCTCGATCCGCTGGCGCTCGACGAGGCGACACAGGCCGAGCTCGGCTTCGCCGCGCCGCCGGGCTCGTTCCTCGCCAGCATGGGGATCTACGTCTTCCGGCCCGAGGTGTTGCGCGAGACGCTCGTCGGCAGCCCCTACACCGACTTCGGCAGGGAGGTGCTGCCGGCCTCGCTGGCGCTGCACCGCGTCCACGCCTTTCCCTACGAGGGCTATTGGACCGACATCGGCACGATTCCGAGCTTTCACCAGGCCAACCTCGACCTGACGCTGCCGCTGCCGCCGCTCAACCTCTACGACCCGCACTTTCCGGTCTACACCCACGCGCGCTTCCTGCCCGGCACCAAGATCAACGAGTGCCGCGTCACCAGCTCGGTGCTCTGCGAGGGGTCGATCATCACCGGCGCGCGCATCCTCGACTCGATCGTCGGCATCCGCGCCGTGGTGCAGCGCGGCGCCGTCCTCGAGCGCTCGGTAATCATGGGTGCCAATCACTTCGAAACGCTGGAGGAACTCGAACGGCACGAGATCCCGATCGGCATCGGACGCGACTGCGAGATCCGCAACGCCATCATCGACTTCAACGCCCGCATCGGCGACGGCTGCAAGCTCGTCAACCGCGACAAGGTGCAAGAGGCCGAGAGCGCCAGCTGGTCGATCCGCGGCGGCATCATCGTGGTGCCCAAGGACGCGGTGATCCCGCCGGCCACCGTGATCTGATGCCGCTCCGCGTCTGCCAGATCGCGGCCGAGGCGACGCCCTTCGCCAAGACCGGCGGTCTCGGCGACGTCGTCGCCGGCCTCTCGCGCGCGCTCGACGCGAACGGCCACGACGTGCGCGTCTTCCTGCCCTTCTACGCGCCCATCGCCAGACAGAATCTCGCCCTCGTCGCCGTCGACTTCCTGCGCGACCTGTCGCTGCCGTTCGGCGCGCGCCGCATCCCCTACTCGATCCTCACCGCCAAGCTGCCGGCGAGCACGGTCGACGTCTACTTCGTGCACTGCGCGGCGCTCTACCACCATGACGGGATCTACAGCGGCGACTGGGACGAGTACCTGCGCTTCGCGCTGCTCACCCGCGCCGCGCTCGACGCCTGCCAGCGCATGGGTTGGTCACCCGACGTCGTGCACGTCCACGACTGGCACACGGCGCTGGCGCCGCTCTACCTGCGCACGGTCTACGCCTGGGACCGCCTCTTCGCCCGCACCAAGACGGTGCTGACGCTGCACAACCTCGGTTATCAGGGCGTCTTCCCGGCGCACGTCGCCGGCGAGCTCGGCTTCGGCCGCGACCTCGGCCTGCTGCACCAGGAAGACCTCGCCGCCCGCCGCGTCGGCTTCCTGCGCACCGGCCTGCTCTACGCCGACCTGCTCACCACGGTCAGCCGCACCTACGCGCGCGAGATCCAGACGCCCGAGCACGGCTTCGGCCTCGACGCCATGCTGCGGGCGCGCGCCGACCACCTCGTCGGCATCGTCAACGGCGTCGATTACGACACCTGGGACCCGACCACCGATCCGCACCTGCCGCACCACTATTCGGCGCAGGACCTCGCCGGCAAGGAGCAGATGAAGCGCGCGCTCCTCGCCAAGGTCGGCCTGCCGGCCGCCGGCCGCGGCCCCGTCCTCGGCATCGTCTCGCGCCTCACCGCCCAGAAGGGCTTCGACCTCTTGGTCGACGCCCTTCCCGAGCTGCTCTCCCAGCGCGACCTGCGCGTCGTCGCGCTGGGGAGCGGCGAGGAGCGCTACGAGTCGTTCCTCTCCTGGCTGCAGGCGAGCTTCCCGGGCAGAGCGTGGTATTTCCGCGGCTACAGCGAGCCGCTGGCGCACTGGATCGAGGCCGGCGCCGATCTCTTCCTCATGCCGTCGCGCTACGAGCCGTGCGGGCTCAACCAGATGTACAGCCTGCGCTACGGCACGCCGCCGCTGGTGCGCCGCACCGGCGGGCTCGCCGACACCGTACGGCAGTGGAATCCGGTCACCGGCGAGGGCACCGGCTTCGCCTTCGACCACTTCACGCCCGAGGGCCTGCGCTGGGGGCTCGACACCGCCCTGCGCGCCTGGGGCGACCGCGAGGCGTGGCGCAACCTGATGCGCAGCGGCATGGCCGAGGACTTCTCCTGGTCGCGCCAAGTGCGCGAGTACGTCGCCGTCTACGAACGATTGCAGCGCGAGGCTTCGCGCTGAAGTCGTCACCGGCGCCGGCGGCGCTCGCGGCGGCTCAGTAGCGCCAGCTCGACAGATCGGCTCCCGCCGGTGCCGCCGTCGCGAGGCGCTCCAGGATGCGCGGCAGGTAGAACGTGTTGTAGCGCAGGCGCGAGATCCAGATCGGGTTCTCGTGGTCGCCGTTCCAGCAGTGCCCGGCCCGGTCGCCGTAGTCGACGAACGCGTCGGCCGGCGGCTCGGCGCGACGCAGGAACTCTTCGAGCAGGTAGACGGCGTTGTTGAGGTAGTAGTTGTCCATGTCGCCGCAGTAGACGTGGAGCTTGCCGCGCAACTTGGGCCCGAGCGTCGCCCAATCGCGCTCGAGGATGTGACGCAGGTCGTAGTTTTCGCGCCAATAGGCGGCCACCTCGCGATCGATCTCGCCGCTCGACTTGTCGAAGATCGGCCGCGGGTAGCCGTCCTCGCCGACCGGCGAGTAGACCGACTGCCAGCCGTCGAACTGCTGGCCCGAGCGCCCGCGCGTGCCGAGCGCGAGCTCCCAGTGGTTCTCGCCCGCGAACAGCGTGTCGATCTCCCCGAGATGGTTGCGGTGCGACGGACGCGGCACGCTCGCGAACGGCCCGCGCTCGGAGTAGGCGTTGACGTCTGCGTAGAGGTTGACCAGCTCGAAGGCGCGGAAGTCGACCGGATCCGGACAGGCGCCGAAGGCGCCGCTGTACTCGTCTGGATAGAAGATCTGCGCCGCGAGCGCCTCCCACCCTCCGGTCGAGCCGCCGTAGAGAAAGCGCGACCATGCTCCCAGGCCGCGGAAGCGCCGTTCGATGTCGGGAATGAGCTCGAAAGTGACGGCGTCGCCGTAGGGGCCGTTGTTCGCCGAGTTGACGCCGTAGGAATCGTCGTAGAACGGCGTCGGATGCTGGATCTCGACGACGAGGAAGCGGGGGAAGCCGGGCGATGTCCACTGCCGGAACAGGTCGTATGCCTCTTGCTGTTGAATCCGGTTGTAGCAGTCGACTTGGAAGCGCTCGCTCCGCTCGCACTCGAGGTCGGGGTCGGGCGGCGTCTCGCGGAAGCCGCCGAAATCCGACGGGAAGTGACCGTGGAAGATGATCAGCGGGAAGCGCGCCTCGGGATGGTCGTCGAATCCCGCGGGCACGAGCACGTGCGCCCCGAGCTCGACCTCGCGACCCCAGAAACGGGAGAGCAGCTCCGAGCGCATCCGCACGTGGCGCACATAGCGCGTGTCCGCCGGCGGTGCGACGGGCGGGATCACGGAGTCGAGCGCGATCTCGAGCGTCTCCGGCGCGGACGGATCGAGCGCCACGGCGCGCGGAGCCGAGATCAGGTTTCCCGGCGCCCGGTTCCACTGCTGCCCCTCGCCCCGGTCCCAGGGCAGCAGGACCGTCTTGCCGTGCGCCGGCGTCAGCCGCTCGTAGCGGTGGAAGACCGCCTGGATCGTGTACTCGCCGGCCGGCACCTCGCCGAGCGAGGCGATCGGGTAGCCGAAGGTCGAGGCCTTCACGCCCTGCCGCTCGCCCGCGCTCCAGCCCGCGACGTCGATTCCGAACAGCTGCGCCGCGCGGAAGCTCCCGCCGGTACGGAAGCGCGGCTCGGGACCCTCGCCGGCGGCGATTACGACGAGCAGGCGGCCGTCGAGCGGGCCGCTCGCCAGACCCTCGGGATACGGCACCGCGATCTCGAGCGCTCCGGCCGCGACCACGCCCAGCACCAAGCCGCCGCCGGCCACCCTTGCCACTCGCCTCGATCGCATCGCTCGCTCCTCTCTGCTCACGGGTCCGTTCGATCCCGGTCCTCACCGACCGGAACCGCCTGCGGGCCCGCCAGGGTCAGCGCCAGCCGTCCGATCGGGGCGCCGTCCGCGCGCAGCTCGGCCTCGACGCGCACCAGCTCGCCGACGCGGCCGACCAGGCGCACGCGCAGCTCGAGCCGCTCCCCGGCCTCGACCGGGCGCACGAGCGAGGCCTCGTCGATGCCGGCCAGCGACAGCCGGGCGCTCTCCGGCGTCGACGGGGCGAGGAGACGCGCCGCGGCTTGGGCGGTGGCCTCGACGACCCAGGGCAGGGTGAGCGGCGTGTCGCCGCGCAGCCACCAGCTGCCGGCGGTGACGGCCGCGGCAGCAACGCCGTCGGCGGCGCGGTCGACGAGCTCGAAGGGGAAGCGGTGTGGGGGTCTCAAGCCACCGGAACGGCGAGATCCGGGTACTTCTCGCGCAGGAAACCGGCGAGACGGTCGATCGAGGCGAGCGCCTCGGTCGCGACCTCCTCGTTGCCGATCTGGACGCCGAATTCCTGCTCGACGCCGAGCACCAGCTCGAGGGCGTCGATCGAATCGAGCCCCAGTCCGTCGGGCCCGAAGAGGACTTCGTCGTCGCCGATCGACTCCGGCGCGCGCTCGATCTTCAGGCGCTCGACCAGGATCTGCTTGAGGCGCGACCTGAGGGGATCGTGCGACGCGTCGCTCATCGGCCAAAAAACTCTAGCACGCGCGCCGCGCCGGCGAGCTCAGCGCATGATCAGGCCGCCGTCGACAGGCAGCGTCTGGCCGGTGACGTACGACGCCGTTTCCGAGGCGAGGAAGGCGATGACCGCGGCGACCTCCTCCGGGCGCCCGACTCGGCCGAGCGGCACGCCGGCGAGATGGGCCGCGAGCTTCTCGGGCGCGAGGCGGGCGAGGAGCTCGCTGTCGACGAACCCCGGCGCCACGGCGTTGACTGTCACGCCGAAGAGAGCCGCCTCGCGCGCCAGCGCGCGACAGAAGGCGATCAAGCCCCCTTTCGCCGCGGCGTAGTGGGTCTGGCCGAGTTGCCCGACCAGGCCGGAGGCGCTGGCCACCGCTACGATGCGGCCCCAGCGGCGAGTGTACATTCCGCGCACCACGCCGCGCGCCAGACGAAAGGCCGCCGCCAAGTTGATGTCGAGGATCTCGTCCCAGTCGCCGTCGGAGACGAACGGCAGCAGCGTGTCGCGCGTCGTCCCGGCATTGAGCACCAGGATCTCGACCGTCCCGAGCGCGGAGCGGACGCGCTCGAGTGCCGCGGTGGTCGCCGCGCGGTCGCGCAGGTCCACCCCGATCGCCAGCCCGCCGATCTCCTCGGCCAGTGCCCGCGCCTCGTCGCCGTGGCGCAGGAAGGTGACCGCCACGCGATGGCCGTCGGCGGCGAGGGCGCGGGCCGTTGCCGCGCCGATGCCGCCGCTCGCGCCGGTGACGAGCGCGACGCGCGAGACCGCCTCGTCGCGCGGAGCGCTCACGGCATCGTCTCCGCCGCCCGGGCAGCGAAGCCGGCGGCGCCGGCGAACGCCACCTGCCGCGCCCGTGCGCGCCCGCCGGCGCCGAGCGACGCGCACCGCTCGCTCAGCGTTGCCGCGCAGTCGAGATCGGCGGCCAGCCTGTCGAAGCGGGAGCCGAATCCCTCGCGGCCCGCTTCGTGGAGGAAGCGCGCGAATCCGGTGAGGAGCCCGGGGCAGGGGCGCGAGACGAGCTCCCACGGATGCACGACGAGCAGCGGCAGCTCTCCCCGCTCCGCCCCGCGAGCCACCGTCCGGGCGAGGCGCCGCGGGCTGGCCACGCGTCCGCACCAGCCGCCCGCCGGTAGGCGCAGCGGCCCGCCCCAGACCAGCGGCGGAATCTCCAGCAGCCCGACTCCGTCGGGCCAGGTGAAGCGCACCGGCCGCGTCGGATTGCCGCGCCCGCCGGCGCCGGGCGCAGACATCAGCGAGCTGTCGTAGCGGTAGCCCGCCTCGGCGACGATCCGCAGGCGCGGGTTGTCCGTGCTCCGCAGCGACCACTCCGGAGCTCGAAAGCCGTCGACCGCAGCGCCAATCAGGTCCTCGAGACACGCCTTGGCGCGCGTCACGTCGCACCGGAACTCGTCCGGCGAGCGGTCGTTCGCGCGCAAGTGGAGCTCGCCGTGGCAGGCGATCTCGTGGCCGGCGGCGGCGACCGCGCGAATCGCCGCCGGCAGCCGGCGGGCGACCTCGCCGAGCACGAAGAAAGTGGCGCGGAGGCGCAGGCGGGCGAAACGCTCGACCGTCTCCGGCAGCAAGCGGTCGAGCTCCTCGACGAGGCGGCCGCGCCGGGCCGGATCGACGTACTCGGGCACCCAGCAGTTGTGGTACCACTCCTCGACGTCGACCGTGAGCGCCGCGCCGCCGCCGAGGGAGACCGGCGCGGCCGCCGGAGCCCGCTCAGGGCGCGTCGAAGACCTTGTAGTAGATCGCGGCACAGGAGATGCGAACCGTATCGCGAAGCGGCTGGTAGTGGCTGCCGGCGCCATTGTAGATCGCCCGCACCGGCACGTGCTCGAGGCGGGCCCCGGCCCGCGCCGCCTTGATCAGCATCTCCGACTCGATCGCGTAGCCGCACGAGCACAACGCCAGCCGGCGCGCCAGGTCCGCCGCCAGCAGGCGGTAGCCGCTCTGCGAATCTTCGAGCTCGAAGCCCGTCATGCGCGACAGGATGCGTGACCCGATGTAGTTGGTCCAGTAGCGCGCCCGCGGAAAGCGCGCCGGATCGTGCAGCCGGCTGCCGATCACCAGGTCGGGGCGGCGCGCGTCCCACGCCGCGAGCAACGCCGGCAGCTCCCGCGGGTCGTGCTGCCCGTCGGCATCGAGGAGCGCGAGCGCCTCGGGGCCGCTCGCGAGCGCGCGATCGATGCCGGCGCGCAGGGCGGCGCCCTTGCCCTGGTTGCTCGCCAGGCGGATCACCGTGGCGCCCGCCGACGCCGCGGCGGCCGACGTCGCGTCGGTGCTGCCGTCGTCGACGACGACGACCTCGGCGAGCACGGCGCGCAGGCCACTCACCACCGCGCCGACGGTCGCCGTGCACTGGTAGGCCGGGATCACTCCCACGATGTCGCGGCGGCTCACGCGCCCGCCTTATAGCACGTTGAATCGGCGGGCTCGCGAGCCCGCTCCCCCTTGTCAGCCTCGCGCGGCTTGTGACACTCTTCACGAGTGCCGGAGCAGTATTTTCCCGTCCTCCTAGCGCTCGGTATCGCCTTCGCTCTGGGCGGCATTCTGCTGCTGCTCTCCTGGGCCGCCGGGCTGAAGACGGGCGGACGCCGCAAGCTGGCGACCTACGAGTCCGGCGTGCCGCTCCTCGACCGCAGCCGCAAGCGCCTGTCCATCGTCTTCTTCCTCGTCGCCATCGATTTCGTCGTCTTCGACGTCGAGGCGGCCTTCCTCTACCCGTGGACCCTCGTCGTGCGCGCCGGCGGCTGGCCCGTCTTCTCGGCCGTGATGGTCTTCGTCGGCCTCATCGTCGCGGGGTACGCCTACGTCTGGAAGAAGGGCGGCCTCGACCTCGCCACTCGCCATCCGAAGCGCTGGGAGTCGGCCTCGTCGTGAGCTCGCCGGCAACTCCCGTCGCCTTGCCGGCCGAAGTCGTCGCGCGCATTGACGAGCTCCGCCCCCGCTATCCCACCGAGGAAGCCCTGCTGCTCCCCGCCCTGCACCTCGCGCAGGCCGCCAACGGCGGCTGGCTGAGCGCGGAGTCGATGGCGGCGGTGGCCGAGCTTCTCCATTTGCCGGTGGCGAGAGTCGCCGGCGTCGTCTCCTTCTACGACATGTTCCACCCGCAACCGGTCGGCCGTCACCGCATCCGCCTGTGCACCAATCTCTCCTGCCAGCTGCGCGGCGCCAACGAGCTAGCGGTCCTGCTGCGTCACGAGCTCGGCGTCGAGAAGGGCGTCGTCACGCCGGACGGCAGGGCCTCCTGGGTGTCGTTCGAGTGCCTCGGCTCGTGCGACACGGCGCCGATGGCGATGATCGACGACGCATACCACGAGAACCTGACTCCCGACCAGCTGCGCCGGATCCTCGCGGAGCTCGACTGATGGCCTCCGAGCGCGTGCTGACCCGCAACGTCGGGCGCGCTGCGGCTCGCACCGTGCGCGGCTATCGCGAGGGCGGCGGCTACGAGGCGCTCTCCCGGGCGCTGCGCATGCAGCCCGCGGAGGTCGTCGAGGAGATCAAGAAGTCGGGCCTGCGCGGCCGCGGTGGCGCCGGCTTCCCGTGCGGCATGAAGTGGAGCTTCGTGCCCAGGAACATCGACAAGCCGAAGTACATCGTCTGCAACGCCGACGAGTCCGAGCCCGGCACCTTCAAGGATCGCCTGCTCATGGAGCACGATCCCCACCAGCTCCTCGAGGGCTGCGTCATCGCCGGCTGGGCAGTGGGCGCGAGCACGACCTACATTTACATCCGCGGCGAGTACACGGTAGCGACGGCGATTCTCGAGGAAGCCATCCGCGACGCCTACGATCAGGGCGTGCTCGGCGCCAGCGTGCTCGGCTCGGGCTTCCGCCACGACATCCACGTCCACCGCGGCGCCGGCGCTTACATCTGCGGCGAGGAGACGGGGCTGCTCGAGTCGCTCGAGGGCAAGCGCGGCCAGCCACGCGTCAAGCCGCCGTTCCCGGCGGTGGTCGGCGCCTTCGGCTGCCCGACGGTGATCAACAACGTCGAGACCCTGTGCTGCGTGACCCACATCGTGCAGCGCGGCGCCGAGTGGTTCAAGGCGATCGGCACCGACGAGCGCAACACCGGCCCCAAGCTCTACGCTGTCTCCGGCCACGTCGAGCGCCCCGGCACCTACGAGCACCCGATCGGCATCACCTTCCGCGAGCTGCTCGACTCCTGCGGCGGCATGTACAAGGGGCGCGCCCTCAAGGCGTGGATCCCGGGCGGCGCCTCGGCGGCGATGCTGACCGCCGCCGACGTCGACACCCAGCTCGATTTCGACACCCTCGCCAAGGCCGGCTCGATGCTCGGTTCGGCGGCGGTGATCGTGATGGACGAGACGACCTGCGTCGTGCGCGCAACGCTGCGCCTCGCCGAGTTCTTCGCTCACGAGTCGTGCGGCCAGTGCACCCCCTGCCGCGAGGGCACCAACTGGATGCGGATCCTGCTCGAGCGCATCGCGAGCGGCCACGGCGCGGAGCGCGACCTCGATCTCCTCGCGAGCGTCGTGCCCAACGTCGGCGGCATCTCGCTCTGCGCCCTCGGCGACGCCGCCCAGGGCCCGGTCAAGTCGCTGCTCGCGAAGTTCGGCGACGAGATCCGCGACAACCTGCGCCAGCGGCGCTACCCCCTGCCGCAGGTGCCCTTCTTCGATCTCGGAGCGGTCGCCTGATGCCGAGGGTCACCATCGACGACCGCACCCTCGAAGTCGCGGCGGGCACCAATCTGGTCGACGCCGCGGCGGCGGCGGGCGTCCAGATCCCCCACTACTGCTATCACCCCCGGCTCTCGGTCGTCGGCCAGTGCCGCATGTGCATGGTCGAGGTCGAGGGCATGCCGAAGCTGCAGGCCGCCTGCTCGACGCCGGTGGTCAAGGACGGCATGGTCGTGCGCACGCAGTCTCCCGCCGCCGTCGAGGCGCAGCGCGCGATCATGGAGTTCCTGCTCATCAACCACCCGCTCGACTGCCCGATCTGCGACCAGGCCGGCGAATGCGGGCTGCAGGACTACTCGTTCAAGCACGGCCAGGCCTTCTCGCGCTTTCGCTTCGAGGAGAAGCGCGTCTATCCGGAGAAGGAGCGCATCCCGCTCGGCCCGACGGTGATGCTCAACATGAACCGGTGCATCCAGTGCACACGGTGCGTGCGCTTCACCGAGGAGGTCTCGAAGACGGGCGAGATCGGTTTCTTCAACCGCGGCTCGCACGCCGAGATCGGCACCGTCGAGGGCCGTCCGCTCGACAACCCGCTGTCGACCTGCGTCGTCGACATCTGCCCGGTCGGCGCGCTGACCTCGACGCGCTTCCGCTTCGCCGAGCGCGTCTGGTACCTCGACAAGAAGCCGTCGCTCTGCACCGGCTGCGACGCCGGCTGCAACATCACGCTCGAGCACCGGCGCGGATCGATCAAGCGCTACAAACCGCGCTACAACGCCGAGGTCAACGACTACTGGATGTGCGACTTCGGCCGCGGCACCCACGAGCGCTACCGCGACGAGCCGCGGCTGCTCTCGCCGTTGGTGCGCAAGAACGACGAGCTCGCGCCGGCGAGCTGGAGAGAGGCGATCGACGCGCTCTTCCAGGCGGTGCGCGCCAAGCGCGCCGACGGCGTCACGGCCTTCCTCGGCTCCGGTTTCCTGACCACCGAGGAGGCGTTTCTCCTCGCCCAGTTGGCCCGCCTCGTCGAGTCGCCGCACCTGTCGGTGTGGACGGACAGCGGACCGGCGCGCCAGATCCCGAACCCGCGCGGCGGCGTCAGCGGCCGCGAGGCGGCGCCCAACCGGCGCGGCGCGGAGTGGGCCGGACTGGTGCCCGGCGCCGACGGCCTCGACGGCGAGAACCTGCTGCTCGAGGGCGGCGCCGACCGCTGCGCCGCGCTCTTCGTCGCCGACAGCGACTTCGGCAAGGCGGCGCGCGACCCCAGAGTCGTCGAGCGACTGCGCAAGGCGCGCTTCCTCGCCGTCATGGGGTGGGCGGACACGCCTCTGGCGCGGGCCGCCGACGTCGTGCTGCCCGCCGCGACGCATGCCGAGCGCGAGGGGACTTTCGTCAACTCGCAGTCTCGCCTGCAGCGGTTCACGCGCGCCTTTCCGGCGCCGTCGCAGGCGCGGCCGGGCGTCGAGATCCTCGCCGAGCTGCTGGGGCGCTTCGAGCCGCGATGGGGCTCGGTCGACGCCGCCACCGCCTTCGACCTGCTCGCCGAGGAGGTCGACCGCTTCGCCGAGCTGCGCTGGCACTCGCTGCCGCCGCAGGGCGTCTCGCTCGCCGCGCGCGAGGCGCCGGAGGGCGCCGCGTGAGCGCCGAGCTGGTCGCGGCGCTCGCCAAGACCGGCCTCTGGGTCTTCGCGCTGCTGCAGGTCGCGCCGGTCATGCTCTGGCTCGAGCGCCGCGCCCCGGCCTTCATGCAGGACCGGCTCGGGCCCAACCGCGTCGGTCCGCTCGGCCTGCTGCAAGGCATCGCCGACGCGGTGAAGTTCATCTTCAAGGAGGACACCATCCCGAGCGGCGCCGATCGCGGGCTCTTCCTGCTCGCCCCGGCCCTCGCTCTGGTCCCCGCTCTCACCACCTTCCTGGTGCTGCCCTTCGGTCCCACGGTCGAGATCGCCGGCCACACCACCGCTCTCGTCGTCGTCGATTCCGATGTCGGCATCCTCGTCTTCCTCTCGCTCGCCAGCCTCGGCGTCTACTCGCTCGTCCTCGCCGGCTGGAGCTCCAACAACAAGTGGTCGCTCATCGGCTCGATCCGCGCCTCGGCGCAAATGATCAGCTACGAGCTGGCGCTCACCACTACGGTGGTCTGCGCCCTCATCCCCGCCGGGGCGATGAACCTCGGCGCCGTCGTCGACTACCAGCGCGAGGGCCTGTGGCAGGTGGTGACGCAGCCGCTCGGCTTCCTCGTCTTCCTCGTCGCCGCCTTCGCCGAGACCAACCGCCTGCCGTTCGACCTGCCCGAGGCGGAATCGGAGCTCGTCGCCGGCTACCACACCGAGTACGGCTCGATGCGGTTCGCCATGTTCTTCATGGGCGAGTACATGTCGATGACGACGCTGGCGGCGCTCGGCGTCACGCTCTATTTCGGCGGCTGGTCGCTGCCTTTCGTCGACTTCTCGGGCTTCTCGGGGTTGGTGCAGGCGCTGCTCGGCTTCGGCGTCATCATGCTCAAGGTCGGCCTCTGGCTCTTCTTCTTCATCTGGGTGCGCTGGACCTTCCCGCGCTTCCGCTACGACCAGCTCATGCATCTCGGCTGGAAAGTGCTGCTGCCGCTGGCGTTGGTGCAGTTCGTGACCACCGCCGCGCTCGTCGTCGGAGGCGTGCTGTGACGGAGGTCGCGGTCTTCGCCGTCTTCGCAGCCGCGGCCCTCGCTTCCGCTGTCGTCGTGGTCGCGCATCGCAATCCCGTCTACTCGACGATGAGCCTGGTGGTGACGCTCCTTTCCACGGCCGTGCTCTTCGTACTCCTCGGCTCGCCGTTCCTCGCCGTGCTGCAGGTCCTGCTCTACACGGGCGCCATCCTCGTCCTCTTCCTCTTCGTCATCATGCTGCTCAACGTCGGAAGGGAGCGCCGCCTGCCGGGTCCGGTGCCGCTGCAGACCTGGGCCGCCGCGGTCGGCACCCTGGTCCTCTTCGGCGCCGTCGCGAGGCTGCTCTGGGAGGCGCACGGCGCGGTCGAGCTGGCTGCGCTGACGCCCGACTTCGTCAGCACCGGCAAGCTCGCCGAGGCCCTCTTCTCCTCCTACCTGCTGCCGTTCGAGATCATCGCCCTCCTGCTGCTCGTCGCCGTGGTGGCGGCGAGCTGGGTGGCGCGGCGCGGCGACCGCGGCGAGGACGAAGGGGTCTCCTCGTGACGGTGCCGATCGCCTGGTATCTCGTTCTCGCCATCGCGCTGTTCGCGATCGGCGCCTTCGGCGCCCTGACGCGCCGCAGCGGCATCGCCATCTTCCTCTCCATCGAGCTCATGCTCAATTCGGCGAACCTCGTGCTCGCCGCCTACGCCCGCATGCTCGGCGACCGCGCCGGACAGATGGTGGTCTTCTTCGCGCTCGCCGTCGCCGCCGCCGAGGCGGCGGTCGGCCTCGCCCTCTTCATTGCCGTTTTCCGCTCGCGCCAGACGATCGACCTCGACCGCATCAACCTGCTGCGCTGGTAGACGGATGAGCGCTCTCGACCTGCTCTGGCTCGTCCCCGCCCTGCCGTTCGCCGGCGCGGCGATCAACGGCCTCCTCCTGCGCAACTCGCAGAAGTCGCTGGTGACCGCCGTAGGCGTCGGTTTTCCCGGCGTCTCGCTCCTCGTCGCGCTGGCGGCGATCGTCGAGTATCTGGGCAGTGTGCAGCCGGCGCTCTTCGAGCAGGTCGCCTGGGCGTGGACCACCGGCCCGGCGGCGTTCGACATCGGCTTCCTGCTCGATCCGCTGTCGGCGGTGATGATGTTCGTCGTCACCTTCGTCGGCTTCTGGATCCACCTCTACTCGGTCGGCTACATGGGCCACGAGGCCGGGTATCGCCGCTACTTCGCCTACCTCAACCTGTTCATGGGCGCGATGCTGCTGCTCGTGCTCGGCAACAACTTCGTGCTGCTCTTCGTCGGCTGGGAGGGTGTCGGGCTCTGCTCCTACCTCCTCATCGGCTTCTACTTCGAAGAGCCCTTCCCGCCCTACGCCGGCAAGAAGGCCTTCATCGTCAACCGCATCGGCGACTTCGGCTTCCTCCTCGGCCTGCTCGCCCTGTGGTCGACCTGGGGGACGCTGCACTTCGGCGAGCTCGGCGAGCGCATCCTCGCCGATCCCACTGTGGCGACGCGGCCGTACGCGCTCGGTCTGACGACGGCCGGTTTCGTGGCGCTCTGCTTCTTCGTCGGCGCCACCGGCAAGAGCGCGCAGATCCCGCTCTACGTCTGGCTGCCCGACGCCATGGCCGGTCCGACGCCGGTCTCCGCGCTCATCCACGCCGCGACCATGGTCACCGCCGGCGTCTACATGGTGGTGCGCACGAACCTGATCTATCAGCTGGCGCCCGAGATCTCGAACGTCGTGGCGGTGATCGGCGCGGCGACGGCGATCTTCGCCGCCACCATCGGCCTGGCGCAGAACGACATCAAGAAGGTCCTCGCCTACTCGACGGTGTCGCAGCTCGGCTACATGTTCCTGGCTGCCGGCGTCGGTGCCTACAAGGCGGCGATCTTCCATCTCGGAACGCACGCCTTCTTCAAGGCCTGCCTCTTCCTCGGCTCCGGCTCGGTGATCCACGCCATGAGCGGCGAGCAGGACGTGCGCAAGATGGGCGGGCTGCGCCAGCATCTGCCCTCGACCTACCGCACGTTCCTGATCTCGACGCTGGCGATCGCCGGCGTTCCCGGCCTCGCCGGCTTCTTCTCGAAGGACGAGATTCTCGGCGCCACCTTCGCCGGCCACCTGCCGGCGGCGAAGGTGCTGTGGGTCGTCGGCCTGGTCACGGCGGCGCTCACCGCCTGCTACATGTTCCGGCTGGTCTTCCTCACCTTCTTCGGAGAATTCCGCGGCAGCGAGGAGCAGATGCACCATCTCCACGAGTCGCCGGCGGTGATGACCCTGCCGCTCTGGGTGCTCGCCAGCGGCGCCGTCGTCGCCGGCTGGATCGGTATCCCGAAGGGGATGTGGGAGCTCTTCGGGGCGCACGACAACGACTGGCTCGCGGGCCTCCTGGCCCCGGTCGTCGCGGTGATCCCGGGGCGCGAAGTCGCCGAGCACCACGTCTCGCACGCCACCGAAGCGCTGCTCGTCCTCGCCTCGATCGCCGCCGCCGCGGCCGGCATCTTCCTGGCCTGGCGCCTGTGGGGCCGCGGCCGCGGCCTCGCCGCCGACGAGGCGTTCGCCGCCGGCGCTCCGACCGCGCAGCGCACGCTCGCCAACAAGTACTGGATCGACGAGCTTTACGACCGCATCGTCGTGCGTCCGCTCACGCGCCTGGCGCGCATCTTCTGGAAGGTCTTCGACGAGCTGCTGATCGACGGCGGGCTCAACGTCGCCGCCTTCGTCACCGAGCTCGCCGGCGACCTCGGCCGCTTCACGACGACAGGCAACGTGCGCAACTACGCGATGTACTTCTTCGCCGGCCTGCTGCTGCTCTTCTGGTGGATGGTGCTGTGATGGAGGCCGGGTTCACTTCGCTGCTGTTCGCCGACTCCGTCACGCGCCTCGTCTTCTTCCCGACGCTGGCGGCGCTGCCGCTCCTCTTCCTGCGCCGCCCGGCGGCGGTCAAGGCCTATGCGCTCGTCGTCTCGCTGGTCGAGCTGGCTCTCGTCGCTCAGTTCGCGCTCGCGCACCGGGACGCCTCGGGGCTGCTGGTGCGCGACGCTGTCGTCGACTGGATCCGGCTCCCGGGCCTCGCCATCGTCTACGAGGTGGGAATCGACGGCATCTCGTTGCCGCTCGTCGCGCTCACCGCCCTGCTGCTGCCGCTCGTCGTGCTCGGCTCGTGGAGAGGGATCGCATCGCACTGGGCGGGCTTCGCGGCTTCGCTGCTGGTGCTCACCACCGGCATCCTCGGCGCGCTCGTCGCGCTCGATCTCTTCCTCTTCTACGTCTTTTGGGAAGTGATGCTGATTCCGATGTACTTCGTGATCGGCATCTGGGGCGGCGAGCGCCGCGTGCGCGCGGCGGTCAAGTTCTTCCTCTTCACCATGGGCGGCAGCCTGGTGATGTTGCTTGCCATCCTGTGGATGGCGTGGACGCACGCCGACCTCACCGGCGTGTGGAGCTTCCGCTACGAGGACCTGCTGCGCATCGACTTCTCGCTCGGCGAGCAGCTCTGGCTCTTCGCCGCCTTCGCCCTCGCTTTCGCCGTCAAGGTGCCGATGTTCCCGGTCCACACCTGGCTGCCCGACGCCCACGTCGAGGCGCCGACAGGCGGCTCCGTGATCCTCGCCGGCATCCTGCTCAAGCTCGGCACCTACGGATTCCTGCGCTTCGCGCTGCCCTTCTTCCCCCACGGCGCCGAGCGGCTGGCGCCTTGGCTTCTCGCGCTCGCCGTCATCGGCATCCTCTACGGCGCTCTCGTCGCCTGGGTGCAGCCGGACATCAAGAAGCTGGTGGCGTACTCCTCGATCGCGCACCTCGGCTTCGTGATGCTCGGCATCCTCGCCTGCGACCTGGTCGCCTGGCAGGGCGCGCTGCTGCAGATGGTCAACCACGGCCTGTCGACCAGCGCCCTCTTCCTGCTCGTCGGCATGCTCTACGACCGCCGCCACACCAAGAGGTTCGAGGACTTCGGCGGGCTCGCCAAGGTGGTGCCCCGTTTCGCGATCATCCTCGTCTTCTCGACGCTCGCCTCGGTCGGCCTGCCGGGTCTCAATGGCTTCGTCGGCGAGTTCCTCATCCTGCTCGGCAGCTGGAACGCCGGCCTCCGGCTGGCCACGGCGCTCGCCGCTTCCGGCGTCATCCTGGCGGCGGTCTACCTGCTGCGGCTCCTGCAAGAGACGCTGTGGGGACCGCTCACCAAGGAGGAGAACCGCAACCTGCGCGACCTCGACGGCCGCGAGCTCGCCGCGCTCGTGCCGCTCTGCGTGCTCATGCTGTGGATCGGCGTCGCGCCCCGCGGCTTCCTCGAGCCGAGCCGGCCGGCGCTCTCGGACCTGCTCGACGGCTACCGCGCGCGCCTGAGCGCGCCGGCTCCCGAGATCGCCGAGCTCGCTGCCTCGCCGTTCACGGCGGCGCGAACCTTCGCCGCGGTCCACGGCGAGCGGCAGGAGCGCTGAGATGGGCTCGACCTTCCACGTTCCGGCGGCCGATCTCGCCGCGCTGGCGCCCGAGATCGCGCTCGCCGCCGCGGGCACCCTGATCCTGCTGCTCGAGGCCTTCGCGCCCGGGCTCCGCCGGCTGTTCTGCTTCCTCGGCGTCGCCGCCGTCGCCGGCGCGGCCTACTTCGTCGCCGGACTCGAGCCCGGCACGGCCTTCCACGGCCTCGTCGAGGCCTCGCCGCTCACCGCCGCCTTCTCGCAAGCGATCCTCCTCGCCACCGCGCTGGCGCTGCTCGCCTCCGACGGCTTCCTGCGGCGACAGCAGCTGCTCGCCGGCGAGTACCCCGCGCTCATGCTCTGGTGCGCCTGCGGCCTGCTGCTGCTCGTGCGCGGCGTCGAGCTGTTGACGATCTTTCTCGCTCTCGAGCTCCTCTCCGTCGGCCTCTACGGACTCGCCGGCTTCCATCGTCGCGCCGCAGGCTCGGCGGAAGCGGCGATCAAGTACTTCCTGATGGGCGCCTTTGTCAGCGCGTTCGCCCTCTTCGGCATCGCGCTGCTCTACGGCGAGACCGCCTCGACGCGCCTCGACGCCATCGGCCGCGCTCTGTCGGAGGGCGCCGGCTCTCCGGCGCTCGTCCTGCTCGGGCTGCTGATGCTGGTGACGGCGTTCGCCTTCAAGCTCGGCCTGGTGCCCTTCCACGCCTGGACGCCGGACGTCTACCAGGGCGCGCCGACTCCGTTCGTAGCTTTCCTCTCGGTCGCGCCGAAGGTCGGCAGCGCCGTCGTCCTCGTCCGCCTGCTGATGCTCGCCGGCGACGGACCCCTGGCCGTGCGCTGGGCCGATCTGGCGGCGCTCCTCGCCGTCGCCTCGATGCTCGTCGGCAACCTCTTCGCCCTCGTGCAGCGCGACCTCAAGCGCATGCTCGCCTACTCCGGCGTGGCCCACATGGGATATCTCCTGATCCCCCTCGCCGCCCCCGGCGACGCCTCGTGGCGGCCGGTGTTCGTCTACCTGGTCGCCTACGTGCTGATGAACGGCGGCGCCTTCGTCGTCGCCACCCTGCTCTATGCGCGCGCCGCCGAGCAGCACTCGATCGCGGATCTCTCGGGCTGGGGTTATCGCTTCCCGCTCCTCGGCGGGGCGCTGGCGGTGTGCATGGTCTCGCTCGCCGGCGTGCCGCCCACCGCCGGCTTCCTCGGCAAGTACCTGGTCTTCCTGCACGCCATCGAGCACGGCCGGCTCGGCCTCGCCATTGTCGGCATCGCGGCCAGCCTGGTGGGCGTCGCTTACTACCTGCGCGTCGTCTACGTCCTCTACATGAAGCCGGAGGTCGCCGCTCCCGACGGCGTCGCACCCGACTTCGCCGGAGTCACCGCCGCGGCCCTGGCGGCTGGCGCCAGCCTGCTTCTCGGGCTCGCGCCCGCCGGCTTCCTGGCCTGGGTGGTCGCCTCCCTCCCCGGCGGATGAGCCCGTCGCCAAGAGGCCGGCGGTGAGCGCCGGCGCCCGCCAGTCCATCCGCCGCGCCGCGCCGAGGGCGGCATGAGAGCGTCCCGCGCCGCCGCCGGAGGGCTGCGACTGGAGCTCGTCTCCGTCCTCACCGTCAACCGCCTGTCGGTCTACCTGCGCTCGTTGCGCGCGCTCGAGGCCCGCGGCGTCCGCAGCGTCTCGTCCCACCAGCTCGCCGAGGAGTTCAACCTCTCCGCCAGCCAGATCCGCAAGGATCTCGCCCAGTTCGGCGAGTTCGGCGTGCGCGGCGTCGGTTACGGCGTCGCCGAGCTCGCCGCCAAGATCTCGCACCTGCTCGGCCTCGATCTCTCCCGTCGCGTGGTCATCGTCGGCATGGGAAATCTGGGTACGGCGCTCGCTCGCTATCCCTCGTTCAACGCCGAGAGCTTCCTGGTCGTTGCGGGCGTCGATTCGGATCCCGGCAAGACCGGCCGCAAGGTCGGCCGCGTTCCCGTCCACTCCAGGCGCGACCTCGCCCGCGTCATCGCCGAGAGCGGAGCGACGATGGCGATCCTGGCGGTTCCCGCCGATGCCGCGCCGGCCGCCCACGCCGAGCTCGCTGCGGCGGGAATCCGTGCCGTGCTCAACTTCGCGCCCGTCTCGCTGCCCTCGACCCGGACCTGCCGGGTCAAGAATCTCGATCTGCGCGTCCATCTCGAGGAGCTCGCCTTCTTCCTCGAGGACGGCGACGGAAGCTAGACCGCACTCCCCTCCCCATCCGGCTCGTAAAAGCGCAGCGTGCTGTCGCCGTGACGCCGGCTGGCGCGCAGGCTCCACCCCGGCGTCTCGTCGGCCGGGGGTGTGCTCGCGCGGTGCTCGATGGCGAGGCTCGTGCCCCGACCCGCCACCCGTCGTGCCAGTCGGAAGAAGCGCTCGCCGAGGCGCAGTTCGTACGGCGGATCCGCGAAGACGAGGTCGAAGAGTCTCCCCTCGGCGGCGAGCCGCTCGAGCGCGCGCTCCACCGGCAGCGCCAGGACACGCGCCGCGCCCGCCTCGGCGACGAGATCGGCGTTGCGCCGGATCACCGCCAACGCCCGCTGTCCGTTCTCCACCAGCGTCACGGCGCGCGCCCCCCGGCTCCACGCTTCGATCCCCACGCCGCCGCTGCCGGCGAAGAGATCGAGGAGCTCGGCGCCCGCGAGCCGTTCGCCCCAGATCGAGAACAGCGCCGCCCGGATTCGCCCGCTCGACGGACGGCTGCCCTCGGCGACGGCGAGACGCCTGCCCCGCAACCGGCCGGCGCCGACGCTCACGGCTCGAGCGGCGCAGCGGTGAGCAGACGACGGAACTCGACGCGCAGTCGCTCGCGCTCGACGAAGATCGTCATCGGCGGCGCGTCCGAGACGAGCTCGACGGCCCTGCCATCGCTGGTGAAGCCGACGACCTCGAAGACGGCGCCGTCGGCGCGCTCGAGTCGGTCGCCGAGCCGCGCCCGATAGCTCGCCGGAACCTCGATCGATCTACCGTTCCCGCGCGCCACGGAGGTCAGGTAGTCGACGATCCGCCGCAGCTTCTCGAGCTCGAGGCTGCCGGCGTCGAGAGGCGAATAGGCGAGCTCGCTCGCCTCGCCCGCCGTCAGCGTCAGGCGCAGCCGGCAGCGCTCGACCCATTCCCCGTCGGGCGCCGTCGAGACGATCTCCACGGCGGCGAGATCGACGTCGGCGAGCTGACGCCGGATCTCGGCCGCGTCCGGCTGGCCCAGCTCGCCCAGCGTCAGCGTGCTCTCTCCGATCGGCCCCTCGCGCAGGCGGACGGTGCCGTTGGCGAAGTAGACCAGCTCGCGCATCGCGATGCGGCTGGCGCACTCCTCGCGCACGAGCTCCACCGTTCGCGCGTCGACGGGCGCCGGCGGAGCCAGCTGCGAGAGGAGCGCGAAGGTCAGAACGGGGAGCATGACGAGTCTCCGGCCGCGGGCGCTCAGCCGGCGATCGGGACGACCGAGCCCGGCCCGACTAGCGCCTCGATGGCGCCGACGAGCTCGGCGCTGTAGTCGACGCGGAATCGCCGCTCCGGCACGATGCGCACGTCGGTCTCCCCGTCGAGGCGCATGGCGAAGACCAGGCTCGCCGTGCCGGGATGCTCGGCGAGCAGATCGCGCAGGCGGAGCAGCGTGCTCTTCGGCAGGGCGCCGCCGAGCTCGACGCGCAGCTCCCGCACCAGCCGTGTCGCCGCTTCGTCGAGCGGCGTCATCTCCTCGAGCTGGAGCTCCGTCTCGCCGCCGCGCTCGCGCGCGTTGCCGCGCACGACGACGGCGGTGTCTTCCGCCAGGAGGGCGTCGTAGCGCTTGAGCGCGTCGACGAAGACCGCCACCTGCATCGCGCCGTGCAGATCCTCGAGCACGAAGCGCGCCATCACCTTGCCGGCGTTCGGTCCGCCCTTGATCTTGATGCGCTTGACGCGCGTCACCAGGCCGCCCACGGTCGTCGCGCCCTCGTAGCCTTCGCGCAGCTCACGCGTCGTGTGGGTGGTCAAACGCGCGATTTGCCCTTCGAATTCGGCGAGCGGATTGCCGGTGAGGAAGAAGCCGAGCGCCTCCTTCTCGGCGCGCAACCGCTCCGCCTCGGGCCACGCCGCGCAGTTCGAGTCGATCTCCGGCGCGGTGACCGCGATCGCTCCGCCGAAGAGGCTCGACTGCCCGGCCTCCTCCTCGCGCCGGCGGCGCTGCGCCCAGTCCATGCTGCGCGCGACGGCGGCGAAGAGCGCGGCGCGGTGCTCGCCGAAGCCGTCGCAGGCACCGGACTTGACGAGGGTCTCGAGCACCTTGAGGTTCACCACCCGCGGGTCGACCTCCGAGACCAGCTGCGCCAGGCTCGTGAAGCGGCCGAGACGACGGCGCACCGCCAGGATTGCCTCCGCCGCCGACTCGCCGAGGCCCTTGATGCCGCCGAGGCCGAAGCGCACTGCCGGACCCTCGACGGCGAACGCCCACTCGCTGACGTTGACGTCGGGCGGCAACACGGCGATGTCCATCTCGCGGCACTCGGCGACGTACTTGACGACGTCGTCGGTCGACGCGATCTCCGAGCTCAGCATCGCGGCCATGAAGGCGACGGGATGGTGCGCCTTGAGGTACGCGGTCTTGTAGGCGAGCATGGCGTAGGCCACCGAGTGGCTCTTGTTGAAGCCGTAGCCGGCGAACGGCTCGATCAGATTCCACAGCTCCTCCGCCTTCTCGCGCGCGAATCCCTTGGCGGCGGCGCCGTCGGCGAACTTCTGCTTCTGCTCGGCCATCACCTCCGGTTTCTTCTTGCCCATCGCCTTGCGTAGGACGTCGGCCTCGGCCATGGTGAAGCCGGCGATCGTCACCGCGATCTGCATCACCTGCTCCTGATAGGCGATGACGCCGTGAGTCTCGCGCAGGATCGGCTCGAGCTCGGCGAAGACGTAGACGACGCGCTCACGGCCGAGCTTGCGCGCGATGAAGCGGTCGACCATGCCGACCGACAGCGCACCCGGGCGATAGAGGGCGTTGAACGCGGCGAGGTCCTCGAAGCGCGACGGCTGCGCTCGACGGAGCATGTCGCGCATGCCGCTCGACTCGAACTGGAAGATGCCTCCGGTGCGGCCCTCGGCGAAGATCGCGAAAGTGGCGGCGTCGTCGAGCGGCACGGCGTCGAGGTCGAGCGCGTTCCCCTGGTGGCGGAGGATGCGCAGCGTGTCGTCGACGACCGTCACCGTCTTCAGGCCGAGGAAATCCATCTTCAGCAAGCCGAGGCGCTCGACGCCCTTCATGTCCCACTGGGTGACGATTTCGTCCCGGCTCGTCTTGTAGAGCGGCACCAGCTCGTCGATCGGGCCCGGCGTGATGACGACGCCCGCGGCGTGCACCGAGGCGTGACGCGTCAGGCCCTCGAGCCGGCTGCCGATCTCGACCACCTCGCGAATCTGCGGGTCTTGTCGCATCTCGTTCGCCAGGCTGTCGACGGTCCTCGCCGCTTCGGCGAGCGACTTCTCCGCCTCGGGCAGCAGCTTGGCGACGCGATCGACGGCGGCGTACGGCAGGCCCAGCACCCGCCCGACGTCGCGCAGCACGCCTTTGGCCGCCAGCGTCCCGAAGGTGATGATCTGCGACACGCGATCGCGCCCGTACTTCTCGCTCACGTACTGCAGCACCTCGCCGCGGCGGCGCTGGCAGATGTCGGTGTCGATGTCCGGCATCGACAGTCGAGCGGGGTTGAGGAAGCGCTCGAAGAGGAGGTCGTACTGGAGCGGGTCGATGTCGGTGATGCGCAAGGAGTAGGAGACGAGCGAGCCGGCAGCCGAGCCTCGTCCCGGGCCGACCGGGATGCCGTTCTCGCGCGCGTGGCGGATGAAATCCCAGACGATGAGGAAGTAGCCGGCGAAGCCCATACGGCGAATGACGCCGATCTCGTAGCGCAGGCGCTCGCGGTAGACGTCGGGAGCATTGCGCTCGAGCGCCGCCGGCTGCAGCCGGCGCAGCTCCTCGAACCGCCGATCCAGCCCGTCGCGCGCCATGCGCTCGAAATAGGAATCCTCGCTCTCGCCAGCGGGGACCGGAAAGGCCGGCAGGTGGAACTTCCCTTCCGGGATCTCGACGTTGCAGCGCTCGGCGATCTCGAGCGTGGCGTCGAGCGCCGCGGCGTCCTGCGGAAAGAGCGCCGCCATCTCCGCCGCGCCCTTGAGATAGAACTCCTCGCTCGCGTAGCGCAAACGGTCGACGTCGCTGCGCAGTCGCTGCGTGCCGATGCACAGCAGGACGTCGTGCGCCACCGCGTCCTCGCGGCGCAGGTAATGGCAATCGTTGGTCGCAACGAGCGGGATCTCGAGCCGGCGCGACATTCTCCGCAGCACCTCGTTGGCGGCGCGCTGCTCGGCGATGCCGTGGTCCTGCAGCTCGAGGTAGAAGTTGCCCTCGCCGAGAATCTCGCGGTAGTCGCGAGCGGTCGCCTCGGCCTCCTGCTCCTGCCGCGCCAGGATGCGCTCGTTGATCTCGCCCTTGAGACAAGCCGACAGGCCGATGAGGCCCTCGGCGTGCCGGCGCAGCAGCTCGCGATCGATCCGCGGCTTGTAATAGAAGCCGTCGAGGTACGAGCGCGTCGTCAGCTGAAGGAGGTTCCGCCACCCTGTCTCGTCGCGGGCGAGCAGCACCAGATGATTGCTCGATGCCCGCTGCGGATCCCGCTCGGTGTGGCTGCCCGGCGCCACGTACGCCTCGATGCCGAGCACCGGCTTGATGCCGGCGCGGCGCGCCCGATCGTAGAACTCGATGGCGCCGAAGAGGTTGCCGTGATCGGTGAGCGCGATCGCCGGCATCCCGGCGTCCCGCGCCGCCGCCAGCAGGTCGTCGAGCCGGTTGGCGCCGTCGAGCAGGCTGTATTGGCTGTGCAGGTGGAGGTGGACGAACGACATCGCCGGCCGATTCTACGGCGCCGCCCGGCCCGCCGGCGGCGACTCGCCGAGATAGACCGACGAGCCGCGATAGGCGACCAGCCAGCTGCGCACGAAGACCTGGATCGCCGCCGCCGCCGGCACCGCCACCAGCATGCCGACGAAGCCGAACAGGTTGCCGCCGACGATGATCGCGAGCAGCACCCACACCGGATGCAGATGGACGCTGCGCGAGAGGATGCGCGGCGAGAGCACCGTGCCTTCGAGCAGCTGCGCGCCGCTGAAGATCGCCACGACGGCGACGAGCCGCGCCAGACTCTGGTGCTCGATCCACACGAGCAGCATCGCCGGCGCCAGCCCGACGACGAGCGACATGTAAGGAATCAGGTTCGCCAGGCCCGCCACCACTCCGACGAGCAGGCCGAGCGGCACCCCGACGAGCGTCAGCCCGATGCCGTTGATCGCCGCCAGGATGAAGGCGATGGTGAGTTGGCCGCGGAGAAAGCTGGCGACGGCGTCGTCGACCTCGGAGAGCCGCGCCACGGTGACCTCGCGGTAGGGAATCGGGACCAGCTCGACGATCCCGTGCTTGAGCTTCGGGAAGTCGACCATCAGGTAGAAGGCGAAGACTGGAACGAAGATCAGTTGGAGCAGGAAGAGGAAGAACCCGAGCAGGCTCGAGAACACTCCGCCCAGCCGCTGCAGCGCCGCCTCCAGCATCTGCGGCCCGCGCTCGCGCACCGTCTCGACCACCCGCAGGCGCAAGGTCTCGAACTGCTCCGGATACTTGCTCTTCAGATCCTCGATGAAGGGCAGGACCTCGGCGCGGATCCTGGCGTCGTACTCCGGCAGCCGCTCGACGAGCTCGCGGGCCTGGCCGATGAGCGCCGGCACGAGGGTGAGGAGGAGGGCGGCGACGAGGAGCAGGGCGACGCAGCCGATGACGGCCGTGCCGAGGCCGCGGGAGACCCCCCGCCGCTCGAGCCAGCTCACCGCCGGGTCGAGGAGGTAGGCCACCGCGAGGCCGAGCAGAAGTGGCAAGAGGAGCTTGCGCGCGAAGAAGAGGAGGGCGGCGAGGGCGAGGAGCGCGCCGACGAAGGCGAGCAGGCGCAGCAGAGACGGATCGACGCGCCTCGGCTTCATCAGCGTGGCAGCGAGATCCGGTTGGTGCGGTAGATGTAGTCGATGCCGGAGCCGAAGGTGAGCACGGCAACGGCGTGAACGGCGACGGCCGCGACCACGTCGAGGTGCGGCAGCACGCCGGTGAACAGGACCAGGAGGACGGCCGCCACCTGGACCAACGTGTTGAGCTTGCTGATCGGGCTGGGCGGAAACCGCTTGATGCCGGCGGCGAGATGGAGAGTCAGCGCGACGACGACGATGACGATGTCGCGTGTCACGACCAGGGCGCTGATCCAGGCCGGGATGGTGTAGCCGGAATGCAGGTTCGGCACGGCCAGGACGACGTAGGCGCAGACGAGCAGGAGCTTGTCGGCTGCCGGATCGAGATACAGCCCGAGCGCCGACTGCTGCCGCCAGACGCGGGCGATGAAGCCGTCGAGGGCGTCGGAGATCCCGGCGATGGCGAAGACCCACAGCGCCCGGTCGACGTGACCGTCGAGGATCGAGATCACGAACAGCGGCACCAGCGCCATGCGTGCGACCGACAGCAGATTGGGAATGGTCAGCGCGCGCATCATCCGCTCCCGCCCGCGGCGAACGAGCCGGTGGTCTGGCGAAGCCAGCCCGTCGCCTCCGCGCCGGAAACGGGGGCCGACGGCAGGCACTCGCCGGTTTCGGCGATCCAGCTTTGGCGCACAGCGTACACGCAAGTCTGCGCCGTCGTCTCTGCCCGCTCTCCGACCAGGCGCGCCAGAGCCCGGAAGGCCTCGGAGCGCGTCAGGTGACGGCCCGGCTCGAAACGATGCAGGACCTCGTCGATGCGCAGGAGGCCGAGATTGGCGACGCGGACGATCTCCTCGCGCGCCGGGTGGTCGACCAGGTCGGTCGCGATGAGAGTCGCGCCCGGACGCGCGGAGCGCACCGCCGGGACCAGCCAGTAGAGCAGGCGCGCGAAATCGCCGCGCGCCAGTTGCGGCGACCGCGCGAGACGGCGGATCTCCTCCGGTGAGTTGACCAGGCGATACGAGAACATGGCGTGAGCCAGGGCGAGATGCACGCGCGCATCGCCCGAGTGCGCCGCGGCCAGCTCCTCGAGGAGCCCGAGCCCGAGCGCCGCGTCGCCGACCTCCACCTCGAGCTCGCCCCGTCGGAGGCGCAGCGGCAGGCTCGCCGGTTGAGTGGCGACCAGCGCGCGCACCGCCTCGAGCTCCTGACGAGCATCGCCGCGGGCGGCGCCGACTGCGGCCTGCAGCTCGGCGGTGGCGCGGCTCCCCGCGTCCAGCTCGAGCAGACGCGCGAGCTCTTCGGCGGCGGCCGCGACCCGCCCCTCCGCGAGCGCCCCCGAGACGCGGCCACGGAGCTCCTCGACCGCCTCCTCGCGCAGCGCATCCCGACGCTCGGCGGCGACCGGGAGCTCACCGGCCAGGGATTCGTATTGCGAGTGCGCGGCCAGCGGCTCGCCGGCGAGCTCGGCGAGACGCGCCGCGAGCAGACGGGCCGGCACCGTCGTCCCGGCCTCGCCGAGCGCGCCTGCGAGTGCCCGGCGGGCGGCCTCGACGTCGCCGCCAGCGAGCTCGATCTGCGCCCGCAGCAGCGCGGCCGCGGCGCCGGCACGCGGCGCCGGCACACGACGGTCGAGAGCCGCGCGCAGCTCCGCGCTCGGTGCCCCCGCCAGGAGCTCGCGAAAGAGTCGACCGATCTCCGCCGCTTCCGCTTCGGGTGCCAGCGTCGAAGGGTCGAGCAGGAAGGCCGCCACCTCGCGTGGCGGAGGGCGCCGAACGGCCACGCGCGGGACGGCCGCGCAGCCCCATGTCAGGCTCAGCAGGCCGACCGCGAGCGCGGCGCGCCGACTCGACAAGGCAGACGCCTCAGGCCTCTGAGGCGGCAGCCAGCGTCGCGATCGCGTGCTTGTAGACGAGGCGCTCGCTGCCCTCCACTTCGAGCACGACGGCGAAGCGGTCGAAGCGCCGGATCCTCCCCGTCAGGGTGCGTCCCGTCGTCAGCTCGACGGTCATCGGGCGGTTCTCCTTGAGCGCCTGGAAGAGGAAACCGTCCTGGATGTTGATCGCCGGCTTGTTCATCGCTCCTCCTCGCCCACGTCAAGGCTCTTCCGTAACGCCGCGATCGCGCTCGCGTCATCCAGCGCGCTCAGCCATTCGATCTCCGGCTCGCGTCGAAACCACGTCTCCTGACGCTTCGCGTAGCGTCGGGTCGCGCGCACGATCGCGTCGACGGTCTCTCGCGAGCTCGTCTCGCCGTCGAGATAGCGGATCCAGTCGGAGTAGCCGATCGCCTGCAGCGCGGGCGCGTCACGGGAAACGCCGGCAGTAAGCAAGCCGCGAACTTCGCTCAGCCACCCGCCATCCGTCATGCGCTGCACTCGCGCCGCGATGCGATCGTACAGAACCGCTCGCGGCAGCGTCAATCCGAATCTCCGCATCTTCGGCGCCGGATTCTCGGTCGCCGCGTCGGTCAACCAAGCCGAGAGCGGCTTGCCGGTCGAAAGCGCCACCGTCAGCGCGCGCAGGATGCGCTGCGTGTCGTTCCGGCCGATTCGAGCGGCGGTGGCCGGATCGACGGCGAGGAGCTCTCGGCGCAAAATCGGCAGGCCTTCGCTGCGCAATCGCCCTTCGAGCTCGCGGCGCGCCGACTCGTCGACGTCGGGGATGGCCGCCAGGCCCGCCCACAGCGCGCGCAGGTAGAGGCCGCTGCCGCCGACCACGATCGCCGGCCGGCCGCGGGCCGCGATCTCGGCGAGCGCGGCGCGCGCGCGGCGCGCGAACTCCCCGGCCGAGAAGCGCTCGCGCGGATCGAGGATGTCGACGAGGTGGTGCGGCACCCGCCGCCGCTCCTCGCGGCTCGGCTTCGCGGTGCCGATGTCGAGGTCGCGATAGACCTGCAGCGCGTCGGCGTTGACGATCTCGGCGCCGCACGCCTCGGCGGCGGCGAGCGCGACAGCGCTCTTGCCGGTCGCCGTCGCGCCGACGAGAGCGACGATCGTGCTCACTCGAGCAGTCTAGCCCGCCTCAGCGGGCCGGCAGGATCGCGCGCGGCGACGCCGGCAGGTCGAGTCGCCAGGGGCCGGCGCCGCGCCGCGCGAAGACGATCTCGCCGTCGCGATCCGTGCGCAGCAAGACGGAACCCGCGGCGGTGAGACGGGCGAGCGTCGGCGGCGCAGGATGTCCGTAAGCGTTGCGCACGCCGGCCGAGATGATCGCCCAGCGCGGGTGCACGGCGGTCAGCCACTCGCTCGGCGTCGAGCCCGCGGCGCCATGGTGCGAGACTTTGAGAACGTCGGCGGCGAGGCGCGGTTCGGCGCGGGCCACCAGGCCGACCTCCTCCTCGGCGCCGAGATCGCCGGCGAAGAGGAAGCGGCGGCCGGCGATGTCGACCGCCACGACCAGCGACTCGGCGTTGGCATCGCCGGCGAGCTTGCCGGGCGCGGGATGCAGGATCTCGAATCGGCTCCCCGCTCGCCAGACGACGTCGCCGGCGGCGAGCGCCCGCCAGGGGCCGCGCGTCTTGCCCACCAGCCGCCCTCCGCATCCGCGCGCGAGTTGCCCCGCCGAGCTCCACACTTCTCGAATCGGAACCAGCGCCGCCAGGTCGAGCAGTCCCTGGCAGTGGTCGCGATCGGAGTGGCTCACGATCGCCACGTCGACGGCGCCGATGCCCCTCGCCGCCAGCGCGGGGCGCAGCGCCGCGGCACCGAGGTCCCGGCCCGCGAGCCCGCCGCCGTCGACGAGCGCGACGAATCCGTGATCGCGGACGATCGCCGCGTCGCCCTGCCCGACGTCGAGAAAGATCACTTCCGACACCGCGCGGCGGGAGGGGCTCGCTCCCGCGACGGCCAGCGCGGCGCAGGTGAGCAGCAGCCACCGGCCCGCCCCGTGCTTCGCGAGGGCGATGGCTGCCGTCAGCGCCAACGCGGTGCCCGCCGCGAGACCGCCGCTCACCGCGACCGAGATCCACGGCGAAGGAGGGAGTCGCTCGAGCGCCTCGAACGGCGCCGCGCCGAGATCGAGCAGCGGTGCGAGCCAGGCCGCCGCCGCCGGCAGCGCCAGGGCGACGGCGATCCAGGCCATGGCGACGAGCAGCCAGAGAGCGGCCCACGGGACGGCGACGAGGTTGACGAGCGGCGCCACCGGCGAGAGCTCGCCGAAGGCGGCGACGGAGAACGGCAGCGCCCCGAGCTGGGCGGCGAGCGACGCCTCGACCGCCGAGCGCAACCAGGGCGGAAGGCGCTCGCACGGTTTCGACCAGCCTCGCGCGCCGGCGACCAGGCCAGCCGTGGCGCCGAAAGAGAGGCGAAAGCCGACGTCGTCGACCATCGCCGGCTCGCAGGCGACCAGAGCGATGGCGGCGAGCGAGAGGGCCTGCGCCGCCGAGCCGGGACGGCCTGCAGCGAGGAGCGCCAGGCCGAGGGCAGCCATCACCGACGCCCGCAGCATCGACGGCTCGGGTCCGACGGCGGCGAGATAGACGACGACCGACAGGCCCGGCAGCAGGAAGCGGAGGCCGCGCGGCCCCCCGCCGGCGAGCAGCGACACGAACGCCGCCACCACCGTCAGGTTAAAGCCGGACACGGCGAACAGGTGCGCGAGCCCGGCGCGCCGCAGCGCCCTCCGACGCTCGTCGCCGAGACCAGCCTCGTCGCCGAGCACGAGCGCTCGCGCCAGGGCCACCCCGGATCGGTCGCGGGCGCCCGTCGCCTCGATGGCGCGATCGATGCGTGAGCGCAGCGCGCGGTTGGCGCGCGCGAAAGCTCCCGGCCGTGCGGAGCCGACGACGAAGACCCGGGCCTTGACCCGCAGGCGCCATGGTCCCGGCGCGACCGCCGTCGCATTGGCGAGGCCGGCGAAACGCGAGAGCGAGCCGCGCACGCGAGCCGCGGCGCCGTAGCTCGGTGGTTCGACGTGGTCGGGCAGATCGACGAAGAGCGTCGCCGGCGGCCTCGTCACGACGCGGCGCCCGACGCGCACCCAGCGCGGACAGAGCCGCGCCGTGCGGCTGGCGAACTCGGCGCGGGCGTGCCAGGGGCTGCAGATCGTGCCTTCGATCTCCGTCACCCGGCCCGTCGTCGCCGGGAGCTCCTCGCCGCGTCGGAGCTCGCCGAGACCGAGGCCGGCGGCGGCGCCGAGGAGCAGCCCGCCGGCGCCGCCGCCCAGCGCCAGTCCGCCGGCGGCGAGGCCGAGCGGTGCCCAGGCGGGGATCGGCGCGAGGCTCGGCGTCCAAGCGCAGAGCGCCACGAGCAGGGCGGCGGGGAGCGCCGCCGGAGAGCGTCGCACGCCTCTCCAAGACGGAGGTGGGTCGCGTCAACTTCCGTTCGGCTCGGGACCGCGGATCGCCGCCGGCGAAAAGAGCGAGAGCACCGGCAGGCCCGTCGCCCGGCGCAGGTTCTGCCGCTCGAGACTGGTGCGCACCTGGGACCGCGTCGCCTCCGGCAGGTCGGCCGCCGCCGAGGCGAGCGCGCGCTCGACCCGTCGATCGATCGCGGCGCGCTCCGCGGCGGGGAGACCGGCGGCGTAATCGGCGAGGAACCGCCGCTCGAGCTCGTCCAGCTCGGTTTCGACGACGTCGAGCGGACCGCTCAGGCTCGCGATGGCCTGGCGCAGTGCCGCAGCGCCCGGCAGCTCCGGCGGGACCGCCGCCGCCAGCCGTTCGAGCCGCGTCGCCGCCGGCGGCCCCGGATCGGCCGGCGGCGCGCCGCCTCCCGCCCGGTGAGCCAGCTGTTCGTCCCACGCAGCGGCGACGGCGG
>Ga0214471_10000215_pt1:50000-53275 | contig 53275 bp, 38 predicted proteins | sample RVTome_5_FD_207665 | JGI IMG/M metagenome (GOLD analysis project Ga0214471, IMG submission 207665) | Soil microbial communities from uranium-contaminated site in the Upper Colorado River Basin, Wyoming, United States - RVT142D155 | ecosystem: Environmental > Terrestrial > Soil >... | reverse complement strand
AAAGTGAAAAAGAAGAAAATGGTAGAGAAATTCGGCATGGTGCTCACTAAACCTCCATAATATCTAACAAGTCGAGTCTTATGTCGGTCATATAGAACACCAACACATAGAAAAAGGGCTGAAGAAACCAGTCCATGACTTAACATCAGTAGAATGCTACCTCCAATTCCCTGTATGTTCAGACTAAACATACCAATAGTCACCAGATTCATATGAGCTACTGAGGAGTAAGCAATGATCTTCTTAAGATCGATCTGTCTTAAAGTGGTCAAGGAAGTATATATTATAGCAATCGCGCTTAAAGTATAAATGAAAGGAGTGAAACAAAGTGTCGCTTCAGGAAACATGGGTATTGAAAATCTTAAAAAGCCGTAGGTTCCCAATTTTAAAAGAATTCCCGCCAAGATGACGGATCCCGCCGTAGGTGCCTCTACATGAGCTTCGGGTAACCAAATATGAACTGGTACCATAGGCACTTTGACGGCGAAAGAGGCGAAAAAAGCAATCCATAGAAAGATTTGGCGCCGCTCACTAAATTCTGTGGTTAATAAAATTTGTAAATCGGTGGTTCCCGTTTGGAAAAGAATCAACAGAATAGCTAATAGCATAAAAACAGATCCAAGTAAAGTATAAAGGAAAAGCTGATATGCTGCCTTGATCTTTCTTTGTCTCGAACCCCATACCCCTATAATAATGGTAGAGTAAGGGGCGGCCCCAAAGCGGAATTGACCGGTGGTGATTGGTCGAAGCTCCAGTAGGTAGCCACTCCCTTCTCAGGGAACCGTACGTGAGACTTCCGCATCATACGGCTCCGTCCCGAGCTTCCGTCGTCGGCCTTGTCATTAGACCACTATCTACGCATGTCTTTTCAGCCTGGACTCTATAATCTTTTGCTTCTCGGGTGGTGGCGAACAATGCTGCTTGCGTTGCGGGGGATGCCCGCTCGTAGGGCCCGGCCTGCTTCCCGCCCGAAAGAACCACTCACTAGCTAGCCGGACTAGTGGGGGGCCTATCTGGAGACATACTGAAAACCATGCCTTTCGAACCAAACGCAACGCCCGTCTTCCAAATAAAAAGATTTAAGGGGGAATAAAGATGGAGTGCAGCCTGTAGAGCACATGTAACGCACAGTCGGGTTGCTCACGCAGCGGATCTCTCTCTTTTTAGATATCTATAGATAAAGAGAGAGAGGTGTGAAAGTAATAGCCTTATGTTATGGCCGCCCCCCGGCTTACGGCCTTTACGCTACTACTACTGTGATGTGAGCGGTTCAAATTGGTTTGATCTTTCCCAATCATCCTGGCCGGAACTTGTACGCAGCACTTGTACGGAGGTGCATGCATAAAGGTTTGGAACTTTTTTCTTATCTGAATCTTAAGAACAGGACCCTACCCTATTCTCGAACCCTCCGCCGAGCTCCACCCCGCCCGCATTTCTTTTTTTTTGAAGGGGCCAAAGAAATGTCTCCACCTGCTGCCAACAGTCTTTCTTCGGAATTCTACTGAACGGGTCGATCCTCCCCCCCGTTTGTTTTAGCAACTTATCCTAAGGTCTCCTCGCCAAGAGCTCCCCGGCGACGACAGAGGAAGCAACCCGCCTGCTGCGGCGGGGCGGCTTTTTTCTTTCACAATAAGACCTGGACGATTATCCCTACCCTCGGTAGCTTACGAGTTTACGTCCATCCCTGGTCGGGTACAGTTTCCTTTTTCTTTCTCCCTTGTAGCCGTTACCCGAATTCGCGCAAGTGTGTCCACACCCCCCAAACTGACTTGACGAGGAATCCATTCTCGCGAACAAACACAACCCCTACACACACCTAGGAGCACCCCTTCCTGCATATCCATACAAGACCCGAGTAGGCGGGTCGAGGTCCTACGAGGTACCCACTACTCGGAGTACCCTCCCCAAAGGAAAAAGATGTGTTTGTCAGGTTCGGTTCTTCTTAGTTGGGTTGGGCGGGTTCGACCAGAAATGCTATGCTTACACACAAGACTACCCCTCTTCCCGAAAGCTTCGCGGGGACTACTTTACGACGACGGACGACCGCCCGTAGGGGGTTTACTGCACAAGGCCCCTGCAGAGGAAAAGCTTTATCCCAGCGAATATAAGATGCTCAGCTCCGCACAACATAGGGATTAGCACGCTTTCGGGAAGAACATAGAATAGTAGAGGATCCAGCATGCGGAACACGGCGATCATTAGAAATTCACGAATTAGAGATGCTGTAATATACTCTTTCCCATAACTTCTCATACCAGACCAACCCACTAAAATGCAAATAGGGATCAGAAATGTGGTCAATATCACGAAGAATAAAGAGATACCGTCTATACCCAAATAAAAATGGATGTTTTCATAAGGAAGCCATCGAAGGCTTTCCACAAATTGAGATTTGGCCGTAGAAGGATCGAATTGTATCCGAAGAACAGGGGAATACAAAAAAGTAATAAGAGAGGCGCACAGACCAATCAATCGTATCGGTCGTATTCTTGAATTTGGAATGAAAAGAGGAGTAATGCTTCCTAGCACGGGACACAGAATAAGACCACTTAGATCAGAATAGCATTCACAGAAATGTTCTAACATAGGGTAGAATCTAACATTGAAGAGATTAGTTGACAACAGTCAAAAGATGGGCGCCTAATTCCAATACAATAGGGGTCTATCAGTGCAAGTCAGCTGAACACCGTGATTTATGAGTGGGTAGGTGGGTTAGGTGCACCTCTCGCCCAGTGGGGAGTAATGAGGCTAGTCTCCCCCCCCTGAATGAAGAAGTAGTAAGGCCCCCTTCCCGCGTATGCGCCTTTATTTAGTATTTAGTTTAGATTTTGATTCTTTCTATTTTTTAATTACCAATGGGGAATCTTTCTAAAAAAATCTATCTGGCAAAACGCAATTCGTCGAGTTCAATCCAAGGTGCGCCTTGCCTTTTTTCAGGTAGCTTTCTTACGCCTATTCAGCTAGGGGGCCATTGGTCATAGCTGAAATTCGTCGAAGGAAAAAAAAGAAGAGAAAGAAAGGGAAGTTTTTTCTTTCTTTCAATCCAAATAAGAGAACAAAGAAACCACTCAAAAATGAAAGTTAGATAAAATCAAGAAGTTTCAGTAAGAACTAGCACTAGACTTCTTCCCCCCTTTCGACTTTTCCTCTCTCCTTTAGTTTGTGCTTCCACCCGGGCTTTTCCTTCTGTTTTATAGAGACCCGAGGAAATTCTTCTAATAATTCATGTAGAAAGGTGAGGCATTTTCCCCGGCATACGGAAAAAATTCCAGGAT
>Ga0214471_10000215_pt1:20000-45000 | contig 53275 bp, 38 predicted proteins | sample RVTome_5_FD_207665 | JGI IMG/M metagenome (GOLD analysis project Ga0214471, IMG submission 207665) | Soil microbial communities from uranium-contaminated site in the Upper Colorado River Basin, Wyoming, United States - RVT142D155 | ecosystem: Environmental > Terrestrial > Soil >... | reverse complement strand
GGCAAGTCATCAGGTATCGAACTAGGGCATCGTCTCTTGTTTGAATGGCTACCGCCTAATGTGTCATTTGACCTCAGTCATTCCAGGCAAAAGGATCCGTTCCTGGACTTAGGTTAGGGCAAGAAGGCTACGGTTAAAAACCACCGACATGTCAAGATCAAAATTCGAAAGGTAGATCATTTCCGTAACGCTTTCGCAGAAAGGTTCGGTCTTTAATCTATATCAATAGCAAACCAACCGAATCGCTGCCTTTAAGGGGGAGTACTGCTTATGGCTTTGTACAGGTAAAAGGCAGTATTCCACAATGTCATGGGGGCTAAGCTTGTCATAATGTACCGGATTGGGTATTTCAGGGGATGGTGAGTCATCTAAGGGATTTGGCATTTGAACAAGAACCTTTGAGCATTTCCCAATCAATAGGAGTTTTATTTATGAGTCCAAATGAGCTCGTGAAAATAGTAACTCGTCTTTCCGCCCTGGTCCCGCGAAATAAGTAAGACTTAAAAAGCCCAATGGAAATAGAATAGGTGCCAGTATCCATTGTAGGTATGAGTTCGGATGTAGGCTGTTCTCTATGGCTATAGAACAGTCGTATCAGGAATCGTTTAGAGTGTTAGCAGATTTCCTTAGCGAAAAAAGGGGAAGTCACTTGTCTCTTCGATTGACTTTCATTCAACCTCCTCATTACGATTCGAGTCGGGCAATGGAATGAAACCTTCGATGCTAATCCTAGGTTCACGAATCCGAACAAATCAAACTGACTTACTGTCCTCGGAGACATTTCAGAGGTCTTTGGTACAGTTCAATCAGCCCTTTTTGATGAACCTACCTTTGCTTAGTAAGAAGTTGGTGAAGGCATCGGGATAGGACCGAAACTATGCCATTCAAGAAGCGACTGATCGATGGAAAGCTTCAAAGAGCACAATTGGATATAAAAAATATCCTATACCCGTAGGGTCAAGGGCGTTAGCGAGAGCGTCTCTGAACCTGTTTTCCTCTTCGTTCCTGTACTTTCTTTTTCCATGAGAGTAAGGCACCAGGTATAGTTAGTAAGCCAAGTGCAAGTGTCAAGCAAGCTCTATCGCAAGCAAGGTTTGGATACATATTTTGTTTTGTAAGGTGCGACAACCACTTCCAATAGTTTCGCTATAGCGACTACGTTTCCTGAGTTCGGCTGCTTTCCACTATTTTCACTTGGTGATATCCTAGGTGTGTTATATTGATGGTTTTCCGGGCTTTGCGGAAACATCATGTTAACGGCCAGCGGGCTTCAAAGCTAAGAAATTGCCAAAGATATGAGACACGGGAAGATGGGTGAGATGATATTTCCCAGATGTAAACAAAGAGCTCGGAAAAGCCCATGAATAACAGCCTTAGGAAAGAAGAATAGGCCCCTTCGTTACCGGTTTGGATAGAAAACGGACTCTTAGTTTACCCCTGGTATCGTTAGCAGTAAGTCCTGAATCACCTATTTAGATTTAGGTCCTTCCTTCTAGCCCTGGGAAGTTCCACGTAATCCTTAAATAAAGAAAGATTCTATTAACAGGTAACCGTTAAGCCAAAATAGTGGGCCTTGCCCTGCAGAGAGTTCGTCCCCTGTAGGTAAGCGTATTCTTCCGAAACTCTTCTTCTTATAGTTGATGTGATGGAAGCTAGGGTCATTCTTTAGCTTAAAGCTGAACAGAAAGCGCTGACCCCAGAGTCTTTCTTTTGGCAGGTCGAGTACCAGCCAATCTTATCTCCGGAGCCCTATGATTACTTTATTTCTAGGTGGTCCCACTCTTGGGGAACCGAGCTTGGCTCGAACGAGACGAGGTTCTCTTCCCGTTTTATGGATTTGGAGATTCGTATAGGAAAAAGCATTTCTTGGCTATTAAGTTCAAATCATCCATAAACTCTGATTTGCTAGCCTGACACTGCAGGTATACGATAAGGGAGAAGTGGGCAGCTTGAAAGGTTCAAATGGGCTACATCTAGAAATCCATCTTAGTTCAAGTGGCTTGCATCTGTCAATTCCGATGCTTATTTAGCAAAACCATCTATCACTTTTCTTTCCAGGGTACTCGGGAGAACCTTTCAGCAGGAGACATAACTGTAGAGGTTGAAATAAATTTCATCCGTTTCAGAAGGGAATACTCATCCAATCTCAGAGAAGGTTGGTTCGTGGCACCAGATCTCAACGTCGAAGGACAAGGTAGACCGACCAGACTTTTGACAGTTGGAGATCTCTTCCCGAGGGTGCCTTTTTTCTCTGTGTTTCAAATGTTGTCAATGTGGTGGGGCAACTCTCACGAGATTAGCTTGGCACTCGCTAAAAAAAATAAGAATGAAAGGGAACTTGACTAATTATGGATGCTCCTTTTGGGTATGCAACTAATGGTTATGCGGAGGCAATTACTACTTAAGAATAGTAAACCACTTCTTATCCGTAGACAAAGACTCCTTAGCCATAGGAAAGCACTTGAATTGGATGGGCAACTACTACTTAGACAGATGCAACTACTAGCACAAAAACTGGAGATTCCATTAGCTTAGGCACTTGACCCTGATGGCTTTTTCACAGGCTCGCTCACTTGCTTACATCAACATCAAAAGCTCAAACTGCCCAGCTGGAAATATCCTTTTTGGGGTAGAAAAGAGCTCACGCTGCTTCATCCCAAGGGCTGCAAGGGGATAGGACTGATAGGGCGAAAGAAAGCAACTAGCTCGAAGGGAAATGGGCGGCAAACTAGTCTAGCCTAGGGCTAGAAAACCACTCCAACTTCCACTCGAAATGCAACTCCATCGGCAAAAGACATGGCCTTCATTCAAACTTTTCGCTTGGCTGACACGACAATGACATCGAATAATATGCTGCAGTTTTCAGTGCAACTTTTTATCTACCCAGGACAAATAGGCATTTTTCGGATTTCTTTCCTTCGATGCGAGTTCAGGTGTAAATTTGCTTACCACTGGTAAGTATAAATTCATCTTTCTCAAAGTAATAGGCTCTTGGTTACGCTGTTAGAGTGGCAGCTAAAGCGGTTCCCGCACTGAGGGATTTCGTTAAAAGTGGTAGAAGTTCCTCTCCAGCTAAAGGAACTAAAAGAACAGCAGTAGCAACAGTAGCTATTGGAAGGGATCTCAGTTCTGCAAAAGCAACAGAAACCACATCATCAGCAAAAGAAAGTCCTTCAGCAGCAACTCGTAACTCTCCAAAGGAAGGGAAGGGGAATTGCTCCCCCGAACAGCCCAGATCTGATTCACTTTCAGAACCTATTCGTCGATTCCTAACCTTAATAGCTTATTCAAAAAGTCATTTTATAGAGTAAGACCGTTACTAAGAAGGAAAAAAGCCCCCCATCTCGTTCGACAACAAGCCCAAGCCCTTCTCCTCAAAGAGCACTAGTTGCCTTTCAAATTCTAAAAAATCCAAAAGGTGTTCTCCAAGCCACTTCTTATATGCTTTGATTTGATTCAAAAGAAGTTCGCTTTCTCTGCTCTTCAAAAAACACAAATATTGGGTCTTTACTTTAATTCATCATTGGACTGGTTTTCAGTTCAAGAGTCCCCTATTGTGTATTTTGATGCCCCTATCTTCAAAGGCAGAAGAAAAACATCATATTTTAATGATTTAGAAATTAATATCAGAAAAAGGATTGACGGCTGGAAGGCCCGGTTTCTCTCTTTTGGTGGTAAGCTCACTCTCTTAAAATCAGTCCTTTCCCCTATTCCTATACATACCTTGGCAGTGCGGTCTCCCCCTAAGACCGGGATTTCTAAGATGAAAAGTGTTATGGCTAATTTATTATGGGATTCCAATGGTGAGCACAGGCACCACTGGATTGCTTGGGACAGCATTTGTAAATCCATGAAGGAGGGCGGGTTGGTAATTAGACAGGAAAGCTTTGCACGCCAAACTTGCGGGGGCTTATGTTGTTGGTCAGTTTCTCTGGGGCAAGTTTATGAGATCTAAATAGGGTCATCCATTGGATGTGGTGTCTAAGCCTATTTCTTTCTGATTTAAGCTCTTATGTTTGGAGGAATGTTTTCCCTCATGTTAGTACCATTCTGGGCAACTCTCATTGGGTGGTAGGTGCTGGTAACATCAGCTTTAGCATGGCTAACTGGGGTGCTGGTGCTTTTTCTGTGCAGAATGTGGATCTTAATACTCCTTTTAGAGAAGTTATTCAATCTGCTGATTTTTCTACCTTAGTTCTGCCTAGCTTATCCACAGAGGCTCAATCTATTTTGTAAGATATCTCTCTAGATTCTGACATCCCAGATAGACTAGTTTGGCATCATTCCCCTTCAGGTCTTTTCTCCTCTGCTTCCTATTGGCATTTTTCCAGAATTCATGGCCAGAAAAGTCCTTGGTGGTCTCTATTATGGAACCAGTGGCTTCCTCCTAAGATGGGTTTATTCTCTTCTTCTGGAGATTCCTCAGGAATGCTCTTCCTATGGATGACAGGCTCAGATACATGGGCTTTCAAATGCCTTCTAAATTAAATTGAATTTCTGCATTAGAAGTCAACAGGATTCTTTACTTCATTTGTTTTGTCAAGGTGAAACTGCCTCTCAGGTTTGGTCTTATTTGAAAGGTGTTCTTAATGCTAGTTTTGTTCAAGATAGTATGTCTGCTTTCACTAAGACCTGGTTGCAAGGCAGTTCTATCAAATCTAAAATGGGATTTTTAGGGTAGTTTTATCTTCTCTGGTTGCTGGGAGATTTGGCTTGCTAGAAATGCATCTGTTCATGATTCAGTTGCTATGTCTTCTTCATCTATTATCAATAAAGTCAAGCACTGGTGTAAGGATTTATTGCAGCTTGATTATCCCACTCATTCTTCTGGTTTTCATGATTCTATTTGTTTCCAAGTAATGCATACCCCTATGGTCTCCCCTAATATTCCTAAAGGAAAATGGATCAAATGGGCTCCTCCTCCTTTTGGTATTTTTAAGTTGAACACAGATGGTTCTTCAAGGAATGGCATGGCAGCAGGTGGTGGCATTATTAGGGGCTATAAGGGCTCCGCTTTGGTTGCTTTTTCTACCTTTTATGGCCCAGGTACCAACACATTTGCAGAAGCCAGAGCCCCCCTTTTTGGTCTGATGCTTTGTTACAGATTAGGCTACTCCAAAGTAGCAGTGGAGAGTGAAAAAAAATAATTTTTGATAGCATCCGTGGAGGCGCAGTCCCTTGGACAGTCCCTTATATGATCAGATCTTTCAAAACTTTCTTACTTCCTTCCATGTCCATCTCTCATATCTACAGGGAAGGGAATCAAAGTGCAGACACTTTAGCTACCCATGGCTCCATCAGGAACATTTTTAATTTCTTTCTAATGGCTCTCTTCCTACTGCCTCTCTTGCCTAAAGAGGTCAGTCCACCGCGTGTCTGTCTTCCAGTTCCTTGACTCCCAAACCTTGGGTCATTGATTCTGCCCCCGCTTAGGTTAGCTGTGCTTCCTTAAATATCGGGTTGCCAAGGGTTGTTTCCGGGGGAAATGGGATTCGAACCCATGATTTAGCAGTTGGTTGAGCAGTCGTGGCGGACAAACACAAACAGCAAGCAAAGTCTTGGCTCGCTCTCATTGGGGGGCTGTTCAACCAGACTGACGAAGTTGAGTATTGACACAAACAATAAGAGGACGAGCTTCCCTGAGCGATTTCGATCACCTAGCAGGCCTTTTATTTGGTAGGTAACATCGCCAAAGCGTATCATCAGATTTGACTACGAAGGAAGGAACTCGGCAGAAGATCGGTCTGCAAGAAAGGCCTACTTATCCACGGGTTCATTGACAAAACCGCCGTAGGAATGGAGACCTTTCAATAGAGCGGAGGCGAACTGATCAACGAGAAAGAGGCCCTACTCACTACAAAGGAATACACCACAAGATCGAACTGCACTCATGCCTCTCCCGCATCAAGTTGACCGCCAGACTGGAGCTTCGTAACATGTTGACGAAGACCTCCGAACTGAGGGTTCGGTCAGTACAAGAGACTACTTTGTCCCCTCGGAAGAAGAATAGCCCCGCTCTCTAGCCGACTGATCCCGTTGATCAAACTGGGAGGGAACGTGTCACATTAGAGGTGAACGATCAGAGGTGTCCTCTAATCACTACGATGAGCTGGTCCCTCTTTTAGTAGACTCAGCTATGAATATTCATTAAAAAATGAATGCCGGGCTCTTTCTTTCACAGCTAACCCCATTTTCTTAATGCCGAGACTTTCTCTTTCGTCGAGCCCCGAGCTTGTGGTCCTCCTTTGAGTTTGGGTTCAATTGGATGAATCTGTCAAGTCAAGGTCAACGTACGTAGCAGCAAGGATGGTGCATCGCCTATTTCTCGTTCTCGCTCGGGAGCCAAAACGAACACGCCTGCTACCTACTGTACTGGACCTTCGACCAGGCATTCTACCTTTGTCGAATCGGAACCAATACCACTGCATTGCGCTCGAACAGTTGAGCGGCCGCCGGCCCTTCCGTGCACAGATATAGATTCATTCTTCGTACCTGGTCCAGCCTCACAACCCTTCGCGGGTTGGTAAGAAGTCAGTCTTGTTTGGTAAGACGGAATTTTACAAAGAAAAGAGAGTGCTCGCCCCGGCCAACAAAGACCGTAATTACATAGATAACTGCTCCTCCCCTTCTCCGTCTTTAAGGCTTTAAGGCGAACCGTATGGCGGCTGGAAATAAAGACGACCTCACCTTCTCGTAGATGGTGTCAGTGAGAGCCATTTTAGTACCCCCCGTTGACCTTTTTTTGTAGATAGAATCTTCAATGAGTGGAAACAAGCAACCTTACTAAGCTAAGAAAGGTGCTTGTTGAGTAAGGCCGGCTTTCTTCGAATGCTTGAGCGCTTCTTTCTCATATCGATCATTCAATATCCTTGTTCAATAAGGGGCGCGTTAGCTAGGCCGTTTTCTTGCAGGAGTGCTAGCGCGCGCCCTTACGTTTTCTTCGCTTGCTCTGCAGTACGAGCCTCATACAAAGCCGCGCCTAATATGATATGATGAAGAGGGGCCGCCCTCTTTTATTTTCCGCACCAATCCTTATTTACTACTACATCTTTTTTGGGGTGTATAGCTCAGTTGGTAGAGCATTGGGCTTTTAACCTAATGGTCGCAGGTTCAAGTCCTGCTATACCCAAACCTAACTTGCACTATACTATGAGTAAGGATGCGTAGTAGCGCAAAGAGCACTCTTTGGCCTTTAGATTAGAGGCGCTTCGCCGTCTTTGATTGGATGGAAACAGATATCTAAAGTGTGCAGTGAAGGATCTTTATATTATAGGTAGCCAGCCAAAGCGCTTACCTTTCATCAAAGGGGCCGTAATCAGCCTCAAGATTTTAGATTCCGTAAGTAACTCAGTGAGTGCCTTTCTAAGAAAGAAGGGCTTGGAAGAAGAAAATGAAATACGAACAACCGCGCTGGTTGTAATAGATCGACTTTCATGCTAGTTCTTGCTCCAGCATGAAAGTTCCATTTCAGGGAAGGACGACGTACTATGATACTTTCTGTTTTGTCGAGCCTTGCTTTGGTCTCTGGTTTGATGGTTGTACGTGCTAAAAATCCGGTACATTCCGTTTTGTTTCCCATCCCAGTCTTTCGCAACACTTCAGGGTTACTTCTTTTGTTAGGTCTCGACTTTTTCGCTATGATCTTCCCAGTAGTTCATATAGGAGCTATAGCCGTTTCATTCCTATTCGTTGTTATGATGTTCCATATTCAAATAGCGGAGATTCACGAAGAAGTATTGCGCTATTTACCAGTGAGTGGTATTATTGGACTGATCTTTTGGTGGGAAATGTTCTTCATTTTAGATAATGAAAGCATTCCATTACTACCAACCCAAAGAAATACGACCTCTCTGAGATATATGGTTTATGCCGGGAAGGTACGAAGTTGGACTAATTTGGAAACATTGGGCAATTTACTTTATACCTACTATTCCGTCTGGTTTTTGGTTCCTAGTCTGATTTTATTAGTAGCCATGATTGGGGCTATAGTACTGACTATGCATAGGACTACTAAGGTGAAAAGACAGGATGTATTCCGACGAAATGCTATTGATTCTAGGAGGACTATAATGAGGGGGATGACAGATCTACTAAAGGAAAGTAGCTTTATATTGGTTCGAATCCAATTCGTGAGATGGCCATCTTGGTCATATAGATGTGTTGACACCCTTATTTTCTCCACACTTAATCAGCATTTGATAGATTATCCAACCCCGCTTAGTTATTTGGTAGACCCAAGTCCTGTGGCTTATATGCTTTCCCCCAGGAGGCGTTTTTCTATAGAGTCAAGTGGCTCTTCAACTACGTCAGATGCGGAAAGCGCTCCGCCTGACGTTGAGGGGATACTTGACAAACTCTCTATAGAATCGCTACGCTGGATTGGGGAAACGGGGAGGGAATTGCCCCCCGAATGGGACATGCCTGACCTTGTTCGGGCAGTGATAGACGAAGAAACGCTAGGCAGCCCAAGCTATAGCTATATGCGGGCTGCCTACTATGATGCCATGTTGCATGGGCATGATAGTTGGTTATGTCAAGAAGTCTTTGACTTTCTGGATATAACCCCTTTCTAGTTCAAATTCGTGGGTCTTTTTTCTTTTTCCTTTTTTTGCGTACTGGAGTTCTAACATTTTAATTTCTCTTGCATTCTACGTTCCCGAAACGGATCCTATCAAATATTTCACATTTTCTATGATCATCTCTATTTCAGGTATTCGGGGAATCCTCCTTAATAGACGAAATATTCCTATTATGTCAATGCCAATTGAATCAATGTTATTAGCTGTGAATTCGAACTTTTTGGTATTTTCCGTTTCTTCGGATGATATGATGGGTCAATCATTTGCTTCATTGGTTCCAACGGTGGCAGCTGCGGAATCTGCTATTGGGTTAGCCATTTTCGTTATTACTTTCCGAGTCCGAGGGACTATTGCTGTAGAATCTATTAATAGCATTCAAGGTTAAACATGACTCCTAGAGAGTTACCAAAATACGAAGTTCTCTTTTCGTTCTCTTCTTTCTTTTTTATTTTTACTTGGTTGGCAGGGTCAGGGCCTTTCTCGCTGGGCGAGCGCATCCGATTCTAAAGTCCTTTCCTAAACCACTTCCCGTTCAGTTGCTGAAAGATAGAGAGAAGGCTTTCTAAATGAGATTGAGTTCCACGAATATGCAGGCTAGAAAGATGCTATTTGCTGCTATTCTATCTATTTGTGCATCAAGTTCGAAGAAGATCTCAATCTATAATGAAGAAATGATAGTAGCTCGTTGTTTTATAGGCTTTATCATATTCAGTCGGAAGAGTTTAGGTAAGACTTTCAAAGTGACTCTCGACGGGAGAATCCAGGCTATTCAGGAAGAATCACAGCAATTCCTCAATCCTAACGAAGTAGTTCCTCCGGAATCCAATGAACAACAACGATTACTTAGGATCAGCTTGCGAATTTGTGGCACCGTAGTAGAATCATTACCAATGGCGCGCAGTGCGCCTAAGTGCGAAAAGACAGTGCAAGCTTTGTTATGCCGAAACCTAAATGTTAAGTCAGCAACACTTCCAAATGCCACTTCTTCCCGTCGCATCCGTCTTCAGGACGATCTAGTCACAGGTTTTCACTTCTCAGTGAGTGAAAGATTTGTCCCCGGGTCTACGTTGAAAGCTTCTATAGTAGAACTCATTCGGGAGGGCTTGGTGGTCTTAAGAATGGTTCGGGTGGGGGCTGAATAAAGAAGACGAATAGAATTTAATTCATGTTCATGCTAACAGAAGAGCGGATCCAATACCAAGACGACTTCTTTCCCAAGAAGTGCAGCAAGTACTTTAGGAATTTGGGGATTTCATGCCCCACGAGTGAGTTGCCAAGTGCCCCCTAGGAGGCCAGTCTACCACAAGATCAAGTTGGAGCCTGGAGCCAAAGCCCCTTAACTTACTTAGAGCGGGGCTGGGTTTAGCAGAGGGCCCCCCCAACTAGCATCTATTAGTTAAGGGGCTTGGTTGAACTCAGGAAAGAATTTAAGGAAGTCATTTTTTCCTATTTATATTCCAGCCTCCAAGGCTCTTTTTCCCTATCTTGCTGGGGAAAAGGTTGGGGAGCCCTTGTTTTATTCCAGAAAAAGCGGGAGCCTTGGGCATTGATTATTGGGCGCTCAACAAGGTAACCTAACCATCAAGAACAAGTATCCACTTTGATTGCAGACGCATATCCTTTCCCGTTCGCGTCTTTTGTCTAAACTGGAATCTGTGGTGAAAGATAAAAAGATTTTCAGGTATCATCCTTTCTTCACTCGCCCATTATAGACAAGACTGGGAAAGATTGGTCGTCTAAGGAAGGAATACCAACTATTGATTTTAGAGCTCCCGTCTTATTCAATTTTTTTTTAGATGAATTTTACCGAGCTTTCGAAGAACAGTTTCAAAAAATGCCACACGCTCGTTATGATTATGAAATTTGCGTTCCTCTTGGGATTGGAAAATGGAAGGAATTTCATGTACCCAAATGGGAGGAGTTATTGAATGGACTAGGTCTTGTTGGAAAGGTTTTCTGTTTAGTCCCAGGGGGCGACCCAGTTACTTGTATTGGGGCTTTCATATCTGTGGACGATAATGGCTTTATTCAGATTATTGAAACCGGTTCTTTGGAATAGTTGTTTTTGATAAGGGCTTAGTTACATTTTTTGTTCAAATATGCATATCTTTATACCTACTTTTCGACCCAAGACCTTACCTTAATCACCGGAAAACCCCTTTTTTTATTTCAAGCTCAGTGGTAGAGCGGTCGGCTGGTAACTGACTAGTCGGGCGTAGGTTCGAATCCTACTTGAAAAGCTTCCCTGGACTTTTTTGACTCTCTGCTTACTCCAGCCGTAAGTAAACTCGTAGAATGGGATGTCATCCACTGACTCCTAATTGCGAGAAGAGAATTTCCCTCCTAAGTCATCGAAAAAGAGGAGGCCTAGCTATGAAAAGGCTCCACGGATGACTGGGGCTTAGGGCAAAAGAAAAGGAAGATCGTCTTGACTCTCTTAACTATGGGAAAATAGTTAGAATGTAAACGAAACAAATGCTTCACTCTCTCAGTATTTTGACAAGAGGGGCCGAGTTGATTGAGTTGTCCTCTCAAAAGAAGAGACTGGCTAGAGATCTCTTTATCAAAATCTTTGGAACAAATGGTTGCCCTTGAAAATGGGTGTTTTTTTGTGGAAACTAATACTAATTAAGAATGCCATTGCTGTTGATAGCAGTTTTCCCAGGTTTGGAATTCATTTTGCCCCCAAATGTGTTTGCTGTTCCTCTCCTTGCATAGAAAGAGTGGATCACCTCTCTCAAAGTGATATTGCTAGGATAGATAATAGGGTCTCATTTCCCAGTCTCAATGTGGATTTCTTTTATAAAGCTCCTCTCTTCACCATCTTTTGGCTTCCTGGTTTAATGGTGCCAAATCAAAATCACAGTGTGGCTTTCTTAGGATCATGCTAGTGAGTTGTGCTTGCTGGGAAAGGACATTTTTATTTATCGAAATTCTCTCATGTCTTTAGGGGGGGCAACAAAGCTGCAGATTGTTTGGCTGCTTATGGTCATACTCATTCAGACTCCATTTTATTTAATAGCTTAGGGTCTCTTCCTTTTGATTCTAAAAAGCCTGTTCATAGCCAAGGCATGTTCTTTTTTAGAGCTCCCTAGCTTGTTTTGATGTTCAGGGGTAAGGCCTTTATGTCCCCCCCTTTTCTTTTATTTTTTTGCAATAAATAGCGAAAGCGAGACGATAGTTCTCTGTCGGGTGAGAGAAGAGATAGAGCACGGTATTCTCACGGGCCGAAGTGCAAAGCCCGGTAGCCTATCCTTAGTTCGGAAGGAAGCCCCCTATGGTCCAAATCAAGTTGCTACTTTCCCTCTGCGCTTATAAGTAGATAAGGTCAGGCTTTGCTTGCTCTGAGACATCTTGAAAAGGGAAATCCAATATCAAAATGGAAATGTTTGAAATTGCTCCTTGACCCAAGAAAGGAACGAACGGGATTCGGAGCTTGCTGACCCTTATACACAGATGGGGGATATAGAGAAAATGGTTATTCCTACATCACAACCTAAAAATCTTGACCCAATCATTGCGGGTATCCTTGAGGAGGGCCGGAAGTACCTTCCTACAAACAGAGTGGAGTGGTAAAGGCGAATGAGCCGGTTTACCCAATTAGGAACAAAAGCATGAAATTGCTTGATGGTTCTTGGTTTACGAGAATTTATTATGCTGATGGTCTATCTACAATCATCCCCTATGCCCCAATTCGATCTGATTCAGGGCAGGAGCAGGCCGTGTATTATCTCAGCAGGGTCTTACAGGGCCCTAAGAAGAATTATTCGCCGATCGAGAAGATGTGCTTATCGCTCTACTTTGCAGCAACCAAGCTCCGACACTACTTCCTTTCCACAACAGTGTTGGTAATTGCTCGAACGGACCTGATTAAGTATATGCTGACCAGACCCGTGTTGAAGGGGATAATTGGGAAGTGGATCCTAGGGCTATCCGAGTTCACTTTTCGGTACGTTCCTATGAAGGCGGTCAAAGGACAGGCATTTGCAGACTTCTTGGCAGATCATGCCATGAATGTTTTCGAACCAGTGGAGCTCGATGAAGAAGTCCTCGCCTTTGCAGAGGTGGTTCCATGGACTCTCTACTTCGATGGATCTAGCACTTTGGGGGCTGCAGGGGCCGGAGTGGTATTAATATCACCTTCAGGCCAGGCCCCACAAGCTGCTAAAAGATTGAAGTTTCAAACCTGGCGGTATCACCGTTTAGGAAAAACTGCTTTCGTGCGGTCTCTTTCTTTTTCGGATGAAGGTGAGTGGCAAAGTCTGGTTCAACTAAGGAGTAGGTCGTCCTATCTGATAGAGCGGGTAATGCTCAAATTCTTTTTTCTTGGGGTTGACGCCGAGAAAGACTAAAGACGGGAGAGCACGCACAGACATCCTCGGGAAAGCACTAATGAACTACGCCATCCCTGACACTTATGCGGTGAGATACCAACCATCCGATATCGCCCACAAAGCTAAGAGGCCACTGGCACCGAATAATACCCATAAAGAACGCTAACCGCCACCGGCATCTGATGCCATCCGATAAGGGAGAACTCTTTCGGCAAAGAATTTTACCAAAAAGCCCGATTCGAATCATTATGCTCGATAAAAGGAAAAAGGGAAGCTCAAATAGAAAACAGCACTACTGCTAGTAAGATAGCGACCCAGGCAAGCGCCAAAGAAAGAAGGGGGCACAAGCAAGCGCAAGAATCAAAGCAGGGCAGGATCGAAGAGCTTAGACAGCAAGCAAGCGAGAAGGAATCCCTCAAAGGCACTGAGGCAAGGTCTTTCACGCATGTCGCTTCGATGCGCGCTAAGACAACCACTCATGTCTACTTCTAATGCGCACGAACCAGAGCTATCTCCCGGGAACCCCTTCCCTAGTAAAGAGGTACTGACCATCGGTTCTATCGTGCCCCAGTGAACGATAGCCTCGGATAGACTAAGGATCTTAGGTGAGACCTAGAGTGCAGCCAACTAAACGCCAAATAAATCGGAATAAAACTTCCACATCTGAGATTCCATGTGTGACTAACTCAATTGGGAAATGCCCCTCTTGTACGCTAACGTTCTAGGATGGCAGGGTTGGTAAAACTCTCCTTGATAAATCGAGTATGGAGAGCTCGGGTGGGGCATCAACCACTGGTTGCGGGCCTGTCGAGATGCTTCCTTGCAGAACCCGGCTGTAACTCAATAGAGTGAGTAGGAACCCTTGTAAAGGCGAGCAGGAGAATATAGATCGGTCTGTCTTGTCTTAGACTAGCCCTACTCCATCTTGGCTATCTTGAGCTTATGAATAAGCTTTTCATTTTCTGCTTACTACTAGGGCTTCAAAATTCCTACGCCGGGTCTCATAGCCCCTGTGACCTTCACTTCACAGCCTGATTAATGCACTTTAAAAGCGCACTTCTATAAACAACTTCCAGAGAGAAGCGAACGAGGTCTTCGCCCACCGCGACCATCCTCCAGGAGTGCGAGACAACCGGACCGCTAAACAGTTCCTCGAGGGTAACCCAAGGGGAAAGTGCGGTAAGGTGATACCATTTAAGGTAGTTTAACCACTGGCGCATCCATCCATAAAGGAGAGAGTACTCCAGGAAATCTCTAGATTCCTCAGTCTCGAACAGCTCATCGGGAGGCAATACCAGCTCCCGGGGCTTAAGTTTGGCTCGAAGGAGTCTCACCAAACGCCCATGAGCTTCTGGACTGAGTGGTCGTCCCTTACCCAACCAGAAATCAAGCGGGTAAGAAGGAGAGAGCAATTTTAGCCCCATAACCCCAAGACGGGAATACCGCCTCGGGCGCCTATGGTCTAGCCTTGCAAGAACACGATATCCAGCTCCACCCAGCCTACAAAGCAGACGGAAATCACGCACCGAATAAAGGTGAGCAACAGCCATCAACCCGTAGGGGTGGAAAGTGTTTAATAACGCTTTAATGGATACCGGGGAGAGATCGACTGTCAAATCTCGAACCCTAAAGTTATTCGTGAATTCCGCGGAGCCACTCCTTGATATTAGTGATTTATCTTTCGAAATAACCACCTGCAGGAGGTCAAGGGGCTCCTTGTAACGGGTCGCGACATTCTCATCCGCGATTACTACGTCATCCCCGAGGACGGCGTAGTTGGTAAACACCCTTCCCGGGTACACAAGTTCTGCGCACCACCAAATAATTAGGTGGTGGGACAACGCGAAAAGAGGCCATGCGCCAAGATAGCCCAACAGGTACCCACTCAGAAATCTGACAGTAGAGCCCGGGGTCGTCACCCACGGGACATCAAATTCACCACCAGATAACAGGAAACTAACCGCTTCGGAGAAATCCTGGTCGAATAACTTGGATACAACCCTCTCAAGAAACACGATCGGCCACCTATCGGTGGCAGACCGCGGATCAAAAGAGAAGCAGACCCGCGAACCAACAAGCAAGTCGAGAGGCTTTGTTTGATTAAATGTACCGTCCATAGGTATACTACGCAGAGTATCTGCTGAAGAAGAAGGCTAGCTATACAGGGGAATCCCTCTATATATGAAAAATCAATGTACATCGGCCCTTTCCTTACCCCGGCGGTCTACCTTTCTTAAGGCCCTCAAACTACTTTATAAAGAGCATATGAAAGCCGGGGACTCCCGGTTGATCTTCTTCCGACTTCTCCTTTGAAGTCTAGCTCTGTTCTTTCTCAAGAACTCACTCCAGCATCTGAAAAATCTAACTGAACAGTCTTCGCTACTTCGTGCCGCAACTTGGAAGTCTAGCTACCTATCCGTCTCCACCTCTGGCAATAGATCTATCCCACTCTGTCCAAGCAGTCGAGTTTCGCTTCTTTCCTGTAAGTCAGTCGATCTTGATTTGTTCTCCTCTCCCTTTCGGTAGAGATCTGAACTCTATGATTCGATTCTTTATTCTATTCTCGAATTTAGCTTTCTCAAATAACTGAGGATTCGAACTGAATAAGAGAGAGCGAAAGACTTTCCGCGTAAGAGCTCTTCAAACCTTGTCCTATCGAAGCTGCGCTGATACTCCTGGAAGTGTAAATGGTTTTAAAGAAGAATCATATATGAGAGAGAAAAGATTTGGCCAAAAGGATAGCCAAGAAAGATGCCTGCTTCGGCACGGGGATCCTCTGTTTTCTTTATGCCTAGTGGGCTTGTGATTGTGGGAAAAGCAAAGGCAGCCACAGGGGGATAAGAATAAGTGGGCTTAGTATAAAACTTCTGGAGAAGACTTTTCCAGAGAGCATGGGTGTAGGCATTTTTTTGATTCAATAGGAAGTTGTGAGAATGCATTTTCCCCAAAAAAAGAAAGGGATAAAGGTGCGAAGCGGATTGCTTCATTTTTTTCATGAAGCATGAATATAGTTAATAAAAAAAGATGATACAGAGTCCACAAGGACAGCTTTCTTTATATTAGATGCCAGCCTTATAGAAGATGCGACTAGCGCATTGTACTGGCCGTAGGGGACTCAAGCCTTCGTCGATTGAGAGGAGCCCCTCGCCTCACTCGGAAACTCTTATCACGACCTCTCTCATGTATAAGGGGAAGGCTCACCGAGATGATCAAAGGCTGCCCAGAGGCAGGGGCGGAGACTAGACTAGCTTTCCAGGATAAAGAATGCAACCAAGATAGGGATGAATGACTCTACTGACAAGTTACGGGATACGAGCGTCATCCCCACCCCTGCTTATACAGAACCAGCTCAATTACATAGACCCTGTAGCGAGTTGGTTAGGAGGAAAGGAAGCGAGTGACTCCCGGTCTTATTTAAAGAGAGTGAAATGAGCCATTAGCTCTGGGAAAGAAGGAAGAGAAAGGGAAGGAATCACTATAGTTACTCAAAAGGTTCGGAATCGAATCCGTTCAAGTTGAAGAAGCTGTGAAAAAAGAAGAAGCTCTTGTCACTTTCGGTGTAAGCGCAGTTGGAGGAAGGGGAGATGGGATGAGTGAGGTGGGCCCCTTCACACTTTCGTTTTCTGGAATGAAAAGAATGGATACGACAGTGGTGCGCGTAGGAACCACAGGGATGCACTTCATGGACAAACTTGGGCTGAAGATGGCATTTTTGATCGCCTAGCCATTCGTGCGTGCAGGCAGGTATGCTATTTGGTCAATCCGGGATGATGAGATAGGGCGAGAGTGGGTCTGGTTGCGATCTTCTGAATGCTGAGGAGAGCAAAGAATGGATCGCATTCACTTTGAAGTCCCTCCCCAAACTCATTTTCCGAGGAATAACCAAGTGCGATAAAGAGCAAGCGAAAACCAACCCTTGCCTTTATCTTAACAGAGATTACCTTTAATAATGATATAATTGCTTGACGAAAGTCTAGGAGTCGGAAGTTAACCAACTGACTACCCTTCCTTCTCTTCTGAGATAGGGAAAAGGAACTGAAAGAGGTCTCTCTTGCCCCTTCAAGTTTACCTACTACGGTACCGGGGTGAATATGATCTCCACCAGACATACGTAACGCTTTAGCTAGTACACGAAAGTAAAGTGTATACCATGATTCTTCTGTCTATCAATAATTGCATGCATTGCGCGGTGGATGTGAAGAAGTAGGCCATTATCTCGGCAATAATGAGACAAGCAGATGCTTGACTTTTTTACTTTTTCTCTAATACCTCTTGGGGGCTTTCCCAGCCTGCGGTGGCGGGGCTTTTGGATCCCCGATCCACCTTTCCTCTCATGAGGATATGGTTAAGGCCTGGACTAGGGAATCTCATATTATTGACAGCTCCTTGTTTAGGTTATTTCGTTGGTCGCCCGATTTTAATCCTAGATATGAATCCTCTCTCTCTGCTGTTTGGATTCGGCTTCCCTACCTTCCCTTGCCATTTTTGACTCCTGCATACCTTAAAGGTCTTGTGGGAACCTTTGGACGATTCCTTCGTGCAGATGATCGCACTCCTGCCTTGGCTCATCCCATGTTTGCTCGTGTATGTGTTGAGATGGATGTCTCTCAGCCTTTGCCTTCTAGGGTTTGGGTTGGCCCATCCAAAGAAGAATGAATTCTCCCTGTCGCGAAAAGAATATCGAATGACTAGGGACTCCATACCTTACCAAAGTTAGCATTCACTTGCTTCGCCGCTTCGCGCCTCATCTGCACTTAGGGAGTCGGGGATGGACCGACTGTCTGTCTTTATCCATATCTTTACTATGAAGAACCTCTTGTCCCTCTTCGTCTTGCCAAAAGGGGATTGAAAATCGAGAATTCCCCCAACTCAGTCTCTTTTTTAGTCTTTATTCATCACTCTACCTATTGTATTGCCAACTAGAGAGTGATTTGAACTTCGTTAAGTCTAGTTGGCAACTGAACAAAGCTCTCGATCAACTAAAGTCAGTGTCCGGATCAGGAAAAGTCTCAGGTGACTGAAGAACTCAGCGACGAGTTGACAAAAGAAGCCCTAAAAATGGACATGAAGAGGAATTAGCTTAGGTTAGCGACTTGACAACAACCATACTTCCTTCTGCCCCATGTGGAAAGTCAGCAAGTAGATTTTCGCTAGGTATATAAAGCCAGTTATTTGTCCAACAGAAGGCCTACTACTCCTAACTAAGCACTTCTAGCAGTAGGACTCTCTTTTGCTAATACTTTTTTTTCTTTTTGACCCCGCTGAAGACATATTCCTTTGTCTCTAAACCAATTTATATTATTTTTTAGGACTTTCTGTTGTAAATGAATTCTTCTTCGCGAAGCTGAGGTTTAGGGGAAAGAGGGAAGTCTTCGATCCGGTTTAGATTCACTTGTCGACTGAACCCCTAGCAATAGGCAGGCGTGGGATTCCTCCTTTGGACTTGACTCTTTTCTTTGACAAAAGAATGCCCAAGGACATGGAACCTTAAAGTAAAGGAAGCTTCACTTCGAAGACTGGGTCTAGCCGGAGCTCTTCGTCACTTTGTGCTTAGTTACTAGGACCTTGTTCCTGGGATGGGACTCTTGCCATACGCATTCCTTTGTTAACTTCTGTCATAGCCTGGTCTTAGAGACCATCCACTCCGATGCTTCTTGCCTCATCAAAGTTTTGCTTGCGTAGATAGCCATCGCTTTTGCCCGGTAAACTGATCCTAGCAGAATGAATCTTTTGAGCTTTTATAAGACAATCCTTATTCGCTCTTTAGTATCCTTCGTTTCGGAAAGGGGGTGAAAATCGGGCCTACTATGGCAAAGAGATTGGGCTATGATTTCGTCTTGTGTAGTTCACTTTCCATTGAGCAATAAGCCTCAGTTTGTCTTGTCCAGTCGTTTAGAGTCCTTTCACGCTATTCCTCGCGTGTCGAATATTCCAGCAGGTGACAGAAAGAATAAGAATGATAATTGAAGAGCTTAGGCGCGAAGGTAGTCTCATAATAGATAAAAGGGCTAAAAGGCGAACGAACTGAAGGCCCTGCGATAGACATCATGCTTAGGATTCTCTTTCAGCTGCTTTTTCTTAACTTAGGGCGTTAGCTGGCAATAGCCATCGGTGCGAGGTCAAAGGCAGGGATAGGCGAGGAAATAGGAAACTTCATCCTTTACAAAGACTTGAAAGTTTAGGGCAGTCCAAACTATGCTTTAAGACCATGTCATAGGGACGGTCTTTCAAATGAGAGCCGGTAACTCAGATTCGATAGAAAGACACTGACTCTAAACTTCAATGAATCAACCTTCGGTTGCTGGTTATAGCCCTGCTGTGACTGTCTTACTTGCCATCTATCCGCTCTGGTTCTTATCAAACTATTCCTTACTACAGGTTTTATGCAATTGTATCAGTCTATTTTGTCTTAAGAAGCCCTAACTACGGACTAATGGGCAAAGGAGGTAAAAGAAAGCCCGACGCTGCTCACTGACCTCGTAAACTTTCTTGGAGTCATAGTGGCAAGGGTCGTGAACTCTACTAAGTCTGTTGAGAAGTTAGGTTCAAATCCAGGATAGGTATGGAATCTTAGTCAGTTGATAGGCAATATGGAAAGAAATCAGACTATTTGCTATATTCTAAAAAAAGTGTAAGCGCTTATCAGCATCACTGGTTTTATTAATTCACCAAGTACTTTAGCTGCTAGGCGATACGCAGTTCCTAATTATCCAGTATCTCCAGGAAGCTTGAGACTAAATATTCGTTGTGTAGCGACAAATAGAGACCAAAGTACTTTGTCAGTGATTCTAACTTTCATTCAGTCTGATTATGCGACACCGGTCTTTGAAGTTGAACATGCCCCTTCTGCCATATAGTTTCGAGGTCAATTCCTCTTTCTAACTTCTTTTCTACCGGTTGAGACAAAGTCACGTACGACGAAGAAAAAATAAGCCTCAGTCTTATCTCGAAAGACTCCATTACCGGGACTACTAAAACGATATTTCACTCGAAGACGGCGGCAGTCGCAACAAAGCGAAGCCTTCTTTTTCATTGTCTTACTTTACACGCAGAGCAGGAGCTGGTGTCTGGATCTCCAGCCCCATCTGCATAGGAGTTATTTGGGTAGAAGAACCCATCGCAAATAGTTCTCTTAGTATCGGAGTCTTCTTTTGACAGCTTGTAGATGTGCTTGTCGAGGAGCATGCATAAACTGAAAGACTTGATTCACAGCAAACGTCATGTCGGGCCGGGTCAACGTGAAAGACTTTAGGCCTCCCACCATACTTGTATAGTTCCTTGGATCAAGTCTTTTCTTTGAGTAAAGCCAAAGCCTTTAGCGACTAGCCTGACCTTTTCCTCCTAAGAGGAATCACGACCACCACATTCCCTTAAAACCTGGTAGTGAGCCTGTGAGTGTAAGGCCCTACAGATACCCCCACATCCAAAAGGCTGAGATAGAAAAACAGGTCAAGGAGATGCTGTTAAGTGGTATTATCAGGGCAAGTGTGAGTTCTTATGCCTCTCCAGTGTTGCTGGTGAAAAAAAGGGGCAATACCTGGAGATTTTGCGTGGATTATCGAGCACTCAATGCCATCACCATTAAAGAGAAATTCCCCATCCCAATAATTGAGGAATTGCTTGATGAATTACATGGTAGCAGGAGATTTTCGAAGCTTGATTTGAGAAGTGGTTACCATCAGATTCGGGTGTTTGAAGATGATATACACAAGACTGCATTTCGAACTCACCAGGGCCATTACGAGTTAAGAGTTATGCCCTTTGGTTTAACTAATGCTCCAGCCTCATTTCAGGCTTTAATGAATGAGGTTTTCATGGATTATATGAGGAAATTTTTACTGGTTTTTTCGATGACATCTTGATTTACAGTGACAGCCTAGATAGCCACTTGCAACACTTGAGGATAGTGTTTGAAACTTTAAAACAACACAAGTTGTTTGTGAAGAAATCGAAATGCTCTTTCGGTCAGGCAAGGTTAGAGTATTTCGGGCATGTGGTGAGCAGTGAAGGGGTATCAGCAGATAAAAGCAAGATTGACAGCATGTTGAGCTGGCCACAACCCACTACTGTCAAGGGGTTGAGAGGCTTTCTGGGTTTAACAGGCTATTACCGAAAATTTTGAAAGGGGTATGGGGTTATCAGCAAGCCACTGACCAATTTACTGAATAAAGATAGCTTCACCTGGAATGAAGAAGCAGCAAGGGCTTTCAGTCGTGTTCTGATGCACACCAAGTCTTTGTCACAAGTTCTGAGTGAAGTTGTGCTCGTTCTTGTGCACCTCTGCTTGGATATGATCTACCATGTGACATATGCTACTTTTGTCTTGCTGCAATGGAGTGATTGCTGCTCACGTGCGCGGGCATCTACTGATTCACTTGATGACTGATGCTCGGCCACTGCTGCTGCTACTACAGAGTATTCTTCTCCTTGGTTCCTCTTGAAGCTCGGGGATGTAGTTACATGCTCATGATACTACTGTAGTCGACTTAATAGTGATGTACTTTGTAATATACTTTTTGCTACCTTGCTCTCCCAAAGGAGCTTTCTAGCTACTGATCTCCTCGACCATCTTCCTTCTGGTATAAAGGAAAGAGCTTCCCGAGAGCCCCTATGCGACCTTCCACTTGCAGAGAGTCCTGCCGATGTAGCTCTTGTTCTTCTTCCTTATCGATTCCCTTTCCTCTGATCAACAATTAAAGTTTCATTCAAGTCGTCACCTTAGCGAAAGCACTAAGTAAGCAAACTACCTTAATGAAATATGAAAGCGGCTGAAAAGAAAGCCATTTTTCGATAGTTATTCAAGGTGAAGTAAATCCCCTATATCTGATAGCTGTAACAGGCCTTCTTCTTACAGAGAAATGCCCCTATTGCGAATCTCTCTCATAAGAAAGAAGAGAGCTAGCATAAGCAGAGCTACCAGCTATACTACCAGAAGAGCAGCTACTATCAGTCCTAAAGAGCCAGTATCCGTCCTTCACTCTTAACTTAAGGAAAGGATAGACCTTAGCGCTTCCTCTTGATCACAGTAATGAGGGAAGTCTGGCTAAAGGAAGATAGCATATCATAAAGAGATGAAAAAAAGAAAAATTAAGGCGTCAGCGAGGGACCTCTATAAAGTCATTATCTGATAGCTTTCACAGGGCTTCTTGCTAAAGATAAATTGACATAGAGAGCGACTGATTCCAGGCTTAGTATCTTCGGTTTCATCTTATAGGCTGACATCACTCTAATAGGATTCCTTGCTTGCATCATATCGTACAAATAAGGCATTAGAGAGCCCTTTCTCTTCCTTTATTCGCCGCAGGAAGAAATTCCAACTATGCTGCCTTCTAACGATAGGACTGGAATCCGAGCTCCTAGGCAAAAGCTTGAAGCTTGAAGACAGAAAGAGAAGAGATTAACGGGATGCTTTATAGTCGAAGTTGCGCCTAATGCTTAATCTAACTATTAGGTACTATATTAGAGAAAGACTCAATCTGCCCAATACTATACGCTAGGAAGAACTTGATTAGGGTAGTAGCCCAGCTCTTGAAGGGGGAAGCACATAACTAATAGGGTTCAGGCTTATACGATTCATGTTATCCCCCCGAAGCCCCTATCGCCTGCCTGGAACTCCTGAATTCACTCTTTAACTAGAGGAAGCGCCTAAAAGGGAAGCAACTGGGCTAGACTGCTGATCTTATGGAGTAGTCTGACCCTGGGAAAGAGACTGTAATCGCTGCCGAGAATAAACATGCTGTGCCGGGTGACTGGAATCCTCTGAGGTCAGCTGAACAGGCTGACAATCGGCAGAAGATGCTGAGCAAAGCTGCTGGCTTGAAGCGTGAGGCTGATCCGTAACATCAACTGCAGAAGAATGCGGTTAGAGTTGATGAACAGGAGAAGGCCGCAATACATCTCCATCATCATTCTCCCCCGGGGCTGATTAATTAGGTTAAGGAAAATATGAAGCGCCCCCATTAAAGAGAACATTCAAGGATACATCGAGTCTCTTGGATTTCACGTCATAGCGTCTATACCCGGACTGAGCATATCCAAGAAAGACACAAGTGGTTTCCTTGGGGACAATTTCTCTCTTAACTGCGCAGGAATATGAACAAAAGACGTGCATCCAAACACTCGAGCCTATAGTACTGCTCCAGTAAGAAGTTCGTGAGGTGCCGCTGCAGCTTCTTCCCTCTCTCTTCCCCCAAAAAAGGATAGAGATGCCCCGTCCCTTCTTTATGCACATCCATATACATAGCCAGACACAAAGGTGTACAATCCGGTAAAAATCTGCGGTTCTTTAAGTTCATTCACTGTAGGTTCTCTTACTTGCTCTAGTGGCTGGCAAAGGCCAACCGAGAGGGGAGAACGAATGGCTCAGGAATCGACTGGTTCCGAGCAGACTCGTGGAGCTGCAGTTTGGATTATCGTAGAAAGAATAAGAGGAGCCGTCTTAGGAAATGACTTAACTTAAGATGAGGCCCCAGCTTGACTCGAGATCAAGACTCCTTACAGCTCGCACCAATAGCGGAGCGGCCGGAGATTGATTGAAAGCAGCCCTGCCGCCCCCCTAGCCGCCTACCTACTCGTGTTCGTAGCTCGATCGGAGGTCAAGACTGTGGTCCGGCGGAAAAACAGAAGTCGTCCGTATCAAGTGATACGTGAATTGCTCAGTAGTGCTTCGCCACTACCGTAGCTGGCGGAAATAGCTTAATTGGTAGAGCATAGCCTTGCCAAGGCTGAGGTTGAGGGTTCAAGTCCCTCCTTCCGCTCCCGGCTTCGTCGTTTAGTGGTAACGAGTGTGCGCCCCTTTAGAGATAGGGGTGAGCAGCAAGCAGCCCCTTGCATAGGGTTCCAAACCTATCTTCCTAATAAGAAGAAAGGGGCAAGCCAAAACCTAGTCCTAACAAGTTGCTGGCTTTTCATCAGCCCTTGCGCGCTAGCCTTTTCCCTTACTAGTAAGGGGCTGCTAGTTGTAGCGCGCATTGTACTAGTGAATAGGAAAAGCGAATTGAGATTACTAATGACGGATGGAGGTTGAGGATAGAACATGTTCGGTCCCTCGCCCTTATCTCCTTCGCCGGAGACTGCAAATGATGGGAATCCTATCGATAAAGAAGAGGTATAAGCATCGCCTCTCGATCCAATCCGTCTTCCCTGGCCTCCCCAAAACACTCTTGATACGAAAGAGACCTCCCGCCATAGAGAAGAGATCTAAAGTCTGGGTCCCCTCGATCACCCTCCCTTGAACCTGAACTGGTCGAGAGAGATGAACCCGCACCACATTTTAGAACCTTCGAACCGAAAGCCCCAACTAGAGATGGAATTCCAGAACCTAAACCACTCCGTTGAGAGCTCCGTGACTCGTTCAAGGGAAGGTCCACCAATGATTGCCATTCTCCCCCTATCTGTCTCTTGATCCCTCATTCCACTAATCCGTTGTTACTTTACTGATTCATTCAAGGCATAGACTCCCTCTTTGTCTTATTAGCGCAGGTGTTCGTCAACGATGAAAGCCGCTTAAGACTCGAAGAAAGAGGGCTAGGCCCCCGGGAGGGCTTTCAGGGACTGGGTAGGGTGGATTATAGAGCTAGGGGCTAAGGTTTGTCCATTGGGATTGGGCATGGACGAACCCCGACTGGGCCAGCATTGATGAAAAATGCCAAAAGAAAAACTTCTCCCATCGCATCATTAACCGGTGTAGGATTCAAGATCAGGTCCAGGATTCGAGTCAAATCGACCTTCCCTCTCATCTCAGGGTGAGGCAAGGAATTCAAGCAAATGTTCGTTCTTCAATATCTCGGCTGCTCAAGAAGTTGGACTAGCTGCTCCTCCGACCCGGAGTGGGTTCTAGTGGAAGGGCAGAGCAAAGCCTTGCAGTAGGAAGGTGTTCGTTGCTGGGACGGGTTCAAACTGGGCTGAAGGGAGGAGGAATTCAATAGTCCTCTCTTCCTGGGGATTCATCACTGGCTAGGGCTTTCGAATCAAAGCATGGGCATCTGCAACTAAGAGGGAGCAGTAGATCGTCGATGGAAGAGCCATGTCAGTAAACTTCTATTGGGACTTCTATGGATTATGGATTCGACTAGAGGGACTCCTAGC
>Ga0214471_10000215_pt1:7500-15000 | contig 53275 bp, 38 predicted proteins | sample RVTome_5_FD_207665 | JGI IMG/M metagenome (GOLD analysis project Ga0214471, IMG submission 207665) | Soil microbial communities from uranium-contaminated site in the Upper Colorado River Basin, Wyoming, United States - RVT142D155 | ecosystem: Environmental > Terrestrial > Soil >... | reverse complement strand
CCCTTGTTGGGAAGGGTCTTTTTCTAGTTGTTTGCGAGCATTCCTACCTTGTTTTCTATCAATTTACCAAGGACGACACCCTCCCTTCTGTAAAGAGGCTCACTTTCTATAATGAGGCGACAGTCTCGTGTCCTAGACAGACTAGAAGCATGAAAGCTGGAGTCCTCAAGATTGGGTATTTCTAACTTCTAACTTTATGTCTAAAGAAAAGAAGCTTAGAGGATCAGCTCCAACACAACACAGAATTTAATGAACTTAATGAATCTTTCTTCCATTCTCGATGCTTTTGAGATAGATGTAAAAAAGGATTCTAGTGTTGAGAAGAATGCTAGAACACAGTTCCACTTCTAGTTCGTACTAGCTCCCTTTCTCTGCCTCGGATAGGAGTGGGTCTCCGGTAAACCTTAGATAGAATAGAAAAAGAAAGACTTCGAAGTTCTTTCCCGCATTTTTTACGCTATTTTTAATTTTAAGAAAAAAGCACATTCATTCGCTTCCATGACATAGTTCTCTGTCAATGATCGACCAGCCTAGTCCACCTTCGTACTTCTTTCTAATTTATACCTTACTGTCCTATGAGTTCTTAACTCAAGAACAATGAAACTTGTCCTTCGTTTTAACCCAACCAACCGCATTTCTGTGTCTTTCGGCTCTAAAAATGACTAGAGAAAGAAGAGGATCGGATTCCGCTCTGAAACGGAAGCTCTTTTCCTAGAAATTATTCCTCGACATCTGGGACAAGAGAGATCAGAAATGGTCTCAAAAGCAAACAAGGGAAACAAGTGCTGTTCGGGTATCGGTCATGAAAAGGCATTTTCTTTCCATTGAGGAGAATGAGGGATTGCATCTGAAGTCTTTCAAGAAGTCATCTGATGGATAGCTCTTTCAAAACTCTGACTTTCTGAGTCACTATTCTCATTCACTCTGCTCTTTCTTTGTTCTAATTTGGCTCTTCATTTTCTCTTCTTTTTCCTCTGGATTCTTTACCTTCTTCTTTTGCCTAGACCGACTGCCCATGCTCACATCTCAGAACTCAGAAAACCGCATCCAGGCAACTCTTATCTCTTTCTTCCGTATGATAAAAGAAAGGTTTGGAACCCTCTCCTATCTAAGAAGACAGGGCACGCAACGGAAGACATGTAAAAAACAGTCGCTCTCGCCCCTATTCTCTCTTAATAACAGCCTCTCCCCCTCAATATCGGGCGAGGGAATCAAGCTCAATCACCGCTCAAGGCATAGGAGCCACTTTTTCCAAAATCCAATGTAAGGTTCTCCTCTGTTCTTTAAGGTAGGTGGGATTCATCAATCCGATATAGGAAATGGAGGGAATGGATCTCAACCAGAAATATGATACTTTGCCGCGGCTGGTTGATAGCAGCCCCGCTGCTAAGGAATTTTCAGAGGTAGGAATTAAACTCAAATCTTTTCCATATCAATATCTTTGAAACTAGGCGCGGCTTATCAGTCTGATTTCCTACTTATTCTCCTAGGATCAAAACTGGAAGAAGGTAGGTAAGCTCGATCTAGCTATCCAGTTTCGGATTGGACGGGGATGAAGCTAATCTTAAAAATGACATGGATAGGCTTTCTTCTCGCTCAGCGAGTTGCTCACCTTCCGGGGACAGAGGGGCTGGGAAACTTAAAGGTTGATCATCGAAGCCAAGGCAATAAGGATGAAGGAATTTGAGCGCTGATGCAGCTAAGAGCCACCTTCATAGTCGATTCATTAGGGTCGTCACCTTCGAGCCAACTAGTGGAAAAGTATCCACCGTTTTCTTTGTCTGTTAAGCCTCACAGCTTCCTAAAGAAAACTGCAATCGCAGTTTATCAACCACTCACAAGACCACCGAGATCTTCGACTTAGCTCCCAAAGGTAATCCACCCGGCCCTTCCCCAACCGGAGGGCGGAAGATCACGAAAGGGAGACAGAGTCCTAACTAAATCATAACACAAGCTACCATTCCATCTATCATATCAGTCGAGTCGATCCGATTCGTTCTTATCTATAGATAACGCAAGAGAGAACTTATGACCTCGCGGATGGAGAGGGATTCGAACCCCCGGTATTCCTATCAATACTTCGGTTTTCAAGACCGACTCTTTCAACCGCTCAGACATCCATCCCCTTCGCGCTTCGCCCGCCCTATCTATCCGCGCGCTGGCGGGTAGGGCCTTATCTATGTGATTCGCTGCGCTTGCTTGCGCCTATCGGCGGATTCTATTGCCTGCCGGTTAGCGAAACTTTTCCGGTAGTACGAATCGCTACGCTTCGCTTCTTTCTATATGATAATATGCACCTTGGTTGCTGCGCTCCCTGCGGGTAATAGCAAGAGAGTGAAGAAGGAATGATCCCCCAAACTAAAAGAGTGATTGAGTCCGACTCAAGCGAGTGAGTGAAAGGCGTGGCAAGAGAGCGAGTTCGACTCGCGAACGATCAGCAAGGGAAGGACCGATCCTTTTGTTTTGCGCCACCAATACTGTTGCGAGACTGGTACTTGGCGGCTCACGAGCAATATATAGACTAAGGTTGCCCATCGCTCCCTCGCTAAGGCCCTTTCTATTCTCTTTCTAGTATGGTTCCTTCATAAGAACACGGAACGCCCAGCTTCGCAGAGCAGCTCTCTCCCCAGACCAGAGCATAGTGTGGAATCTGGGTCGTTTCATCGAGCACCATTTCTTTTAGATAGAAAGGTATTCTGACTTTATTGGATCAAATAAGAACCTAAGCCTTCTACTAGTTTGGACAGACTAAGCTCTATTTCATAGATTGGACTCTTTTACTGTGATTAGCCCCTACTAGTAAAAAGCTGTTCGTTCCCTGGATCCACGTGTTCCTAGTCGGGCCTAAATGGATGAATGAAGAAGCGCGCCCGGGTAGACTTCAAGAGCTCTTTCTCTGCGTATCCTCCTACTTCTTATTCTGGGGGTCATAGAAAGATACGAACCGCCTACTCTTTAAAGCCCTACCATTAGATTTAATAAAATGAAAGCTGCTTGCCCTCAGTAATAAAAAACAGCGATCCCTCCCCTTCTGTTACCTACTTTTACTCATATCTTCGCGGTATACCTCAATACAAGACAAGCACAGGAAAGGATATTCAATAAAAACCGGGCTATCACCCTATCTAAGCAGGTTTCCCCTCTCCTCTACGGAAGTCATCTTTGAATCTATTTCAGTTCCTGTGTCTATTGCTATCGTCCTATTTTCTCTCAATTGCCTATCCTTTATAGATGAGGGGGAGTACCTTAGCAGTAGCTTCCAACAACTTAAGATTGACCTCCTCAAGTGCCAGATATGAATATTCATTTCATACGGGACTACTTACTTACCTAAAGGGAACTTTTGGCTTACCTAAAAAGTGGACTGAAGGAACTGACCTAAGCATAGCTCTCTCTCTCAAATAAAAATGCCTTTCATTTCTCTTTTAAGACCTTTGTCCTACTTATAGTCTCAGTCCTCCAGCCTATCGAAAGTCATCTTTTTATTAACATTAACCAACAACACATGCACTTTGTTGGCACTAAAAAAAAGGTTATTCAATCCACTAGTGCAACTGAAGGAATTACCTCTTCTGAACCGGAATAAGAAAGAGCTCATAACCACTACTTGTGAACAGCTCTCCTCAACTGAAGGCGCACCTACTGTTACTAGAAGTCTAGTCTCTCTCAGGTCCAGTTTCGATCTCGAACTACAACATAGGCGGGAAAAGAGATATTCAGAAAAGCCGATTTCCTGTCCTGTCTTAAGAACCTGACTCAAAAGAGAAAAGAAGACCGGACTAAAAGAGATCTCACTTTCGACGATTGAACTCCACTTTCATATCAGGCTTGCACTGGAATTCACTTTCAGGAATCCTTGCTCCTGGCTCATATTCACATAGGCCACTCATAAGAATAAGACGTTCAACTCCCTCAAACACGTGTAATTGAGAGAGTCAGAATATCAGTGCCTTGGGTAAATGTCTACCTTCGGGAGAATCTTACCGAACGACTTTCAAACCTGTCCTCTTCGCTTCCCAAGAGATTGGATTTAGGTAAAAGGGCCTTGTCGGCCACCGCTTGCTGACGACGGAACGCATCGTCAATAAAAGAAAAGGGTCCTCGCGTTGGACTTAGTGGGAAAGGCAGGGGTTCGGCATGTCCCTTGCTTGCGAACTTTTTGAGTAGGGCGCTGGAGGTCCCATTCCTCACGTTTACCGTTGTCCCCAGACTTCACTCTTTCAACACTTGTATACTTTACTCAGGCATGCCCCTGTCCCTGTCTCCTGTGATCCACCGATTCACTGAGTTCTTACCGCTGGGGTCCCTCTCTCTTAAAGCTCTATCAGACTTCCCCTTGCCGATTGAAGTGAAGAAAGCCTTATATTATATGGTCTCAACGAGAAAATTTCTATCTTCTTAGTTATTAGTAAAGCCTAAAAAGGCCCTGCAATCAAAGTCAAGTGGTAACGAGCAAGAAAACGGATGCGCTAACGCGCAACGGCTTTCTAAAGCTCAATCCGTTGCTTCTTGCTTTCGAGCCGGAGTTTGCTGGGTAGCGAGTCCGTGAAGGTTAAATAAGACTTATGTTAAGCAAGTAGAGTAGTCAAGCCAAAGAGGAAAAAAAAAGCAAGAAGCTGTTTTCGTTCGATCGAGGGAATCAATCGTACTTTCACTGCTGTGGACCGGCTTTCATAAAGCACCTTTGGGCAGCAGCTACTATTGGGATCCAATTCCGAGATCAATTCGACAATGAAACTCTTTAAGCAATGCTATTTTCTATGTAATTTTTCTTGACGCGATACAAAAGACGACTTTCGAGAGTCACTTAGCCCCTTGACCTCTTCTCTCAAAAAAGACGCTGTGCGGGCAAGTAGATCAAAGTCAGAGCGGGGAGGGAATGTTTTCAGTTGTTGGAGTACGACTTTTCATTTCCTGTTCGGTCTTTCATTTCAATAAGTAGTCAGCTGCGGGCTAAGAGGCCTCGTAGTCAGACTTCACATTGATTGAAGCAGCTGTTGGAGAGAAGGCATCAGTCAGACCTGCAATTACCGGGTAGTATGCAGCGGCAGTTTTCAATCATACAATGTGTACTCGTAGTCTGACTTTTAGCGGTAGTCAGCTGTCCTCGTTCTCCTCTTTGAATTGCCCTATTGAGTAAGGGTCGGGTCGGTGTTTGCAAAAATGTCGAGCCGACGGGGTCAGGTACCAGTAGTGACAATGGCAAAGGGGGGAGCAGGACACTCGTTGTGCTAGTGGAATGACCCAACTGGACCTAGTCAGCCCGAACCGTTTTGTTTTGCGGTTCTAAAGGACCCTGAACAAGAAGAGGCAAAGATGCCAGATCTGGACACTGCGGAACCGGAAGAGATTGCTCAGGATGAATGTCTGGGTAACAAAGCCGAGGAGGTGTAGTCAAGGAGATAACTCCCGAGGAGAGTGATTGGCCCCAAAGAAGGGAGGATCTGGAAGAGAGGGTTGATACTGGGTCAACTATGGCAGTGACTGAGGGGGACTTGCTCTGTGATAAACATTTTTTTGACTCCAAACAAGAACCTCAGGGCAGCCAATCCTAAGAAAAGAGGTGAACCTGAGAAGAGCAGTAAGAGTAAGCGTTCAGGTGCTGGTGCTATGACCTTAAAGGTGGAAGATCCTCCCCTGGTTCTAACCACCCTGAATGAAGAGTGGGCGAATAAAATGCAGAACATATCAGAGATGTTGAATTCTAAGAAAGAGGGGGGATGGGGAAAGTCAAGGCCAAAGAACAAAAGACAAATAAGGGCTGCACAAGACTAAAAACCAGAGGCAGCGCTAAGGTGCGAGGGGAATGTAAAAACAACAATAGTTCCACATGAAGGCCCTTATATGGAATGTCAGAAAGATCGGTAAAGTCGAGAAGCATAGAGAGGCCTTTTAGAGCGCAAGAGGCAGATTTTATTGGCTTGGTGGAAAGCAAAGTGAGGAGTGGAAAGGCGGCCAGAATTACCAGATGCTTGGGAAAGGATTGTAGTAAAGCCATTACTGTGGAGAATGAAGCCGGGAACGGCAGAATTTGGCTGATCTGGAATATAACTATGACATTAACGAGATAGAGAGATCTGATCAGGCTATCTCTTGTAGCTGCTGGGGGAAGGAAGGAAAGTAGGGTTTCCTTCCAGGACCGGAGAAGGTAAAACTCTGGGCGGGATGCCAGGTTTCGCCTACGCTACGGTTTCACAAGATTGAACCTTCTTTGTGAAACCGAAGAAAAGGAGTTCCAGAACACGGGGGAATGGACTTTCATTCCCAGGACCGCCCCGTCTATGTACTCGGGGCCTCCCCCGATTGCTGGAAGATGCGCGCGATACGATAAAGGCCCCTGGGAGAAACCAATGAAAAGCCAGGGTAGAGCCTCGGAGCCGGCCCAAGCGAAGATCGGCACTCGCAGGCTTGAGGAGCAGCCCGAAAAAGGGAAAGCCGTGGAGACGGCAGACTCGCCAGTCAGGCACACCGTGAGGCTGACTACAGCAGACCGGGAGGTTACAATTCCTGTTTTCCTGTTTCAATTTCCGGGAGTGAATGTAGGAAGTGCAGACGGTGGATCAGGTGTGAACATTCAACCAAAGGCGTCTTGGGGATCGGCAATAGCTAAGCATTGTGGCCATCACAGTTCCAGCTACGTATGGCTGGCGTACAACCTACGGGCTTCTTAGCCAAAAGAAAAACAAGAAAAAAGTCTGCCTTCTTTGGTACCTTTAGTCCAATCTTAGACAAAGAGCAAGGAGGATATGAAGCACTGCTGGGTAGACCATGGCTCCAACCAGGTGGTTCATGACTGGGCTAATAAAAAGAGTCTCAAGCAGGGAAACGCAGGATGGAAGGCGGAAAAGGCTTGGCTTTGTTTCACAGAAAAAGGACTAAGGAAATTGAGTTTTCGTAGTGGTGATGCTGGCGTCAGTTGACCCGGTTGATAAATAAATAAATATTTTTTTCATTTATTTATATGCAAGATCGAAGACGCGATTCGCGCGGGTCTGCTTTTTTTTAAGAAAGCAAGGAGGTGATTTGTTCGCTGGGCGATTCAGCGAGCCAAATCGCACTAATGCGATTCATTCGCCTACTATCCTATAGAGCAATTCAACCTCTTAGTAAGACTAGGGCTAGGAAAACTAATTCTATCTGGGGCCAGGTAGGTGAAGCGTCTAGCTTGGGGGGGGCGCGCCGAATCCCTGAAAGGCCTTGGTGATTCTCAAATTTTGAAATATGAAGATAGAAAACCATAATTATTCCAAACTTCACTTCAATAGTCTCGTATCCATGCTGCCTCGACTTTAATTTAAACTCGATGTTTGTTAACTAAGCGGGACACCCCCAAACTCTTTCTTATCAAAGCCCTTCCCCTTGTACAGCCTTACCAGGCTGTTTTCATTATGTGTTCTTTGCGGGAGGTTAGGAGTGAATTAAGCCAATGCGTACAAATAGACAGACCAGGCTCATCCTTTTATGTTGAGGTCGCAAGTCTGTCTATGATTAAGAGTCTAG
>Ga0214471_10000215_pt1:0-2500 | contig 53275 bp, 38 predicted proteins | sample RVTome_5_FD_207665 | JGI IMG/M metagenome (GOLD analysis project Ga0214471, IMG submission 207665) | Soil microbial communities from uranium-contaminated site in the Upper Colorado River Basin, Wyoming, United States - RVT142D155 | ecosystem: Environmental > Terrestrial > Soil >... | reverse complement strand
AGGAATTGCTGTCGAAGGGGCGGGGGAGTCTCAGTCCGTGTTCAACGCCTGCTTGACTAGCTCAAAAGGAGGCAGCTGGAGTGTGTAGATGGGCTTTGAAGCAGGGCCACAGATATTTCAAAACTTTCGGAGACGGGATGGGAAGACTTTCGTGAGAAGAGATGGTAGGCTTGATACGGATACAGCTGCTTATCACCCACCTTAGAATCAACCAGTTCGACTATACCCGCCTTAATTCCCTCATTCAGGACAGATGGAACCAGGTTATGGATCTGTTCAAGTTGGTCGATCAATCCCTCCTTTGTTTCCCCTGCCCCCGGGCACCTTAGAATAGATTTGATTGGAAGGAGGGTGAGGAACGAAGACAGTGGTTTGACTGCTGGGATCCCAATCGGCCTGCATCAGCGGAAAATGGAACTATCGAATCACGGGTGACTCCCTTTATCGGGATGGGGGAATTGCTTAATCGGCATTTCTGTCAATCGGCGGAAGACTCATGCATCCTGGGAGGGTACGACTTCAAGGGATGGACTCGACCGAACGGCCAACCACTTTCCATTTTTGTAGGATATTAAATCCAAAAGACCATTATTAGCGTGTAGTAGATTGGCCCGAGTGCGTAATACGCCAGTCGAGAAGAAATCCCATCAATGGATACGGTAGAGGAACGAAAGTGGCCGGCGGCGGTGTAGAGCTATAGCTATAAGGAGCGAAGCTCACACACACCGGCTGATGTAGGGTGGGATAAAGTTGCCAATGCGAGTCACGCGCAGAGTTGGACACTTTTTTTTGAAGCGTGATGCTGATAAGTCCACTCGATAAGATACAACTTCCGGGGCCTTATGGGGGAGGGCCGACCTTGGTTTTAGCTACTGATGACGGGGCAGCATCGGGGACCGGAACAGGGACACGAAGCTGCTCCGTGATATTCCAGATGAGTTGAAAGACTATGATCCCCCCCCTTGACATCCACTCGCCCTAATGAATAAGCAGGAGAAAACCCACAAGCTTTTATCCGCACCATGGCCTGCCAAAAGTAGAATCGGGGGAGGCTTTGGAAGAAAGGTTCTGAACTAGAGAGGGACCCCCCTACCCCGCGACAGATTAACTAGAGGAATGTCAGGTGATTTTTCAAGGAGGCGGTTGAAAGACCGGCCTTGAGAGGACATTCTCTTTCTTGAGCTTTCGTGGGTTACAAGATCGACTAGCACATCCAGCTTACTCTATCGGCAGCCCAGCCAGATGAAGGATCAAGGAAATCGGGAGCGGCTGCCTTTACTTTATTTAAGGGGGGTCTTGAATCTCATGTCATCAAAAGTAGGCAGGCTTTGAACAACCAGATAAGAATCAGTTCCACTTTCAAGGGCTTTCGCCCATCTTTCGCCCATCTATCTCCGGATGCAAGCATTGATCTTGAATGGTGCAGTTATCATATCTCTTAGGAGGCGCTACCCCCAGACCTGCCCGACTTCCTCAACCTATCGGTCGAGTCACTTCCTTCCGCTCGCCTTACAAGGACCTACTGGACTATCGGCTTTAGATAGTCATCTTCCCCCCCCCTATCCTTCCTTTTCACTCGCTTCCTCTCGTCTTTGAGTCGAGTAACTCTTCTCGATTGCTCTCAACCGCTTCTCCTTGAAAAGGAAAGGTAGGAGCACTTTAACGACGGAATGTACATATGCGCGCGAAGGTGCCGGACAATTGAAGGCTCTTTTTGCCTTCAGTAAAACCGGGCAAAACATTGGCTAAGTTGATTTAATTCGCATGAGAGGGCTTCGGGACAATCGAGGTGTCAAACATCCTCATTTTGTCTGTTCGCAACTTTCTTTCAATTGCTGGCAGTTGCCCCTGCCGGTGGGCCCCCCCCCCAAAAAAATTCCTATATTTAGCTTTCTTTTTTTGCCAAAATGAAAAAGAAGTTCTCACTTATTTTTCTAATTTTTTTCATACTTTATTTAGATGTGGGCACTCCTCAGCCCGAGGACAATCTCTCAAATACACATTAAGATGTTGACCCTTTTTCTTTTCTTTGCTGATTCCTCTCAATGAAATTTTCCATGTTGCACTAAGTTACTTACGGATGTATGCATGCAGTCCGGGAACACTTTGGGGTAAACACCCATCCAAACAACTCCAACAAGAAAAGGTATAAATATGAAAACTTCTCTACCATTTAGATCGGAGAATTTATGGAGGAAATCCGGTTTTAAATTCCCGGAAACCACACGATTATATAGCCAAAGGGAATACGCCGCGCCTAAAATCATCCCAAGCGCTGCTAATGTGGCTACTAAGCTATTTCTTTGGAAAGCTCCTACTAAGATGAGAAATTCCCCGATAAAGCTGCTAGTACCAGGTAAACTCATATTGGCCAAAGTGAAAAAGAAGAAAATGGTAGAGAAATTCGGCATGGTGCTCACTAAACCTCCATAATATCTAACAAGTCGAGTCTTATGTCGGTCATATAGAACACCAACACATAGAAAAAGGGCTGAAGAAA
>Ga0214471_10000214_pt1 | contig 53282 bp, 68 predicted proteins | sample RVTome_5_FD_207665 | JGI IMG/M metagenome (GOLD analysis project Ga0214471, IMG submission 207665) | Soil microbial communities from uranium-contaminated site in the Upper Colorado River Basin, Wyoming, United States - RVT142D155 | ecosystem: Environmental > Terrestrial > Soil > Contaminated >... | reverse complement strand
TAAGAGCCTATCCCAAAAATACCTCTATGGGGATATCGTAAGGGAAGTCAGCGATGGATGCTATGTCTTATATGGGAATAATTGGTATTTGACGGTTATAACTGCCAAATTCTGACGGCGTCTTATTTTTGGGATAGGCTCTAAGCTGTTGCGGCCGTGGCTGCATAAAACAGATTTCCCTCAGATTTGGACAGAGGCTAGGTCGGTTAGGTGCTCCAGATGGCGTACGGTACTTCCTATGCCCCGCACCTTTTTCAGCTCGTCCTTGGCCCTTAAAGAATACAATTGATACAACTTTTCCATCCTGTCAACGAACTCGGTCGAGCGGTCGTTTTGCTTTACGAGCATGTTGAACAGCTTGTCCTCGTTGTTCCAGTCTATCAAGTCGTCGTGTATCTGGTACGCTATGCCAAGCAACTGGCCAAAAGACGTCATGGCGTGAACTTGGTCGTTCGTGCCTTCTCCCAATATTGCGCCGATCCTCGCGGACGCCCTGAAAAGCGACGCCGTCTTGTGTTCAAGCACCTTGATGTAGTCGTCCTCTGTTATCTGGGGCGCCTTGTTGAGGCGTATCTCCATCATCTCGCCCTCGCTCATGCGCGTCGCGGCGTTAGAGAGCTCGTTTACCACCTGCGAGTTTTTCAACTTCGAGCCGATGTCAAGGATGACACCCAAAACAAAGTCTGCGGTCAGTATGCTACTGTTGTAGCCGTATTTCACGTGGAACGAAGGCTTTCCCCGGCGCGTATTTTCCTCGTCGATTATGTCGTCGTGGATTATGGACTCGGTGTGCAAGAGCTCAATCGCAGAGGCGGCCATATACGAGTCGCCGTTTGCCTTCTTGCCGCCTATCGCCTCCGCCGACAATACAAGTATGAGTGGCCTTATTCGCTTGCCGCCGTCGCACGCATAGCGAAGCGGGGCGTGGAACTCGGACCAGGAGTAGAGATCAAGCTCGCGCTTTAAAGCGTCTTCGATGCGGGAGAGGTATTCGCCGCAAAAGTCTGTCAACGGGTTGACCTCTATGCTTCTCCTGCCCAAAAGCCAGCTTCTTACCTAAGGGTAGTCCATTCCGTGACCATATTAATTTACTGCTAGTTGGGAAAAGTGCCCAAGAACGGTTATTCCACCTCGAATACTATCTTCATGCCGGCGCGGTACTCTTTTACCATACCTAGTACGGCGCCCCCACCAAGTTATTTAACTGCTGCCGCAAAATTTTTCTACGCTTTTAGGGGCGAATCCTAACCTTTGAACCCTGTTATCGTGTCAGTATTCAGAAGATTTCCCAATCACCTGATTTCCAATGGCCGAAGTGAATTTTTCGACCGAGTCTGACACAGTCTTGACGACTATGTTCTACGTCTTGTCGAGTTTGTAGGCATAGGATACTGGGGAATCTCCCTTATCTGTTGCAAAAGCCCGTCCTCAAAACCTTCCATGCATTCGGTAAACATGAAGCCGACTGTTATCAATTCAACCCTGTAGAAATATTATCGAATTAAAGTGCTTCTAAGGCACTGTGAGAGCTTTATATCCCGTTTTTGTTCATTAATACTGTGATTCAGAAGGCAAGGTGCGGCCATTACGCACCAAGGTCATACGCTGAAGCGCACGGTGGTCTTTGCAGGAAATGTCAGTCCCACTTTATGTTTATTGTCGACTTGGAGAAAAAGTGTGGAGAAGACGCGCTTGTGGAATACTGGTATTCCATGATACTTGCCAGCCTTCCAGAGACCCGAGGTGAGGTGCAGTGTTTCGTCTCCCACCTCATAGAATTTTACGAAGCCAAGCTGACCGAGAGGCGGTCAAAGCGCAACTACATCGAAAAAATGCTGTACATGCTGCGCTCGACCCAAGAGCCGTTCAACGCAGAAGAACTGAAGTAAATCATTGAGAAAGTGCTCCGGCCGGGATTTGAACCCGGGATCTGCGACTCGAAAGGCCACAATGCTTGACCGGACTACACCACCGGAGCACTTAGAGGACTTGGCTTGCCCGTTCACATAAAATCCTTACTTTCAAAACGTTTTATTACTGCTTTTCAACTGTGTACTGCATGGAAAAGAGTCTTGTCGAGAGGATCGACGCAGACGTTGAAAAGCGCAGCCTGCTCAAGCACCAGTTCTACCAGATGTGGTCTGAGGGCAAGCTGACAGTCGATCACCTGCAAGGTTACTCGAAGGAGTATTTCCAGCTTGTAAAGGCCGTTCCCGCTTTTGTGCAAAACATCGCGTCTACCAACTCAGACGCCTCCATTGCGCCGGAAATCGCCGGCAACATGAAGGAGGAAGCCGAACACATTGAGCCGTGGACTAGGTTTGCCGCCGCTCTTGGGGTTCCGATTAACGACTTGACAAGCTATGCCGGCGCCGCCAAGACAGGCGAGGCGGTGGCAAGAATGATGGCGCTGTCAAGGGCGTCCTTTGAAGAGGCTGTGGCTGCAATGTATGCCTTTGAAGCAGAGCTTCCAAAGATAAGCAGGAGCAAGATCGACGGACTCGTGAAATTCTACGCCCTTGACGGCAAAGAAGCCCTGAATTACTTTCAGATCCACGAAGAGGCGGACGTGAGGCACGCTCAGACTTGGCGCAAAATATTGAATTCGCTGCCTGCTGACAAACAGGAAAAGGCGTTTGCCGCCGCGGCCGAATCGCTGAAGGCGCAGAATCAGCTCCTCGACTCCGTGCAGGAAAAGTACGTCGGCATCAACTGCTGACTACAAACCTTTATACATACTAGTCCGATTTTTTGGATTACGCGGGCCCATAGCTCAGCCTGGTTAGAGCGACCGGCTCATAACCGGTCGGCCAAGGGTTCGAATCCCTTTGGGCCCACTCCCTCCTTGGGCTCTACACCACATTTTTACGTAGGAGGGTATCGTAAGTGCCTGCAAAATTTGAAACGACCGTAGCGAAAATCGAGAGAATCCCTAACAAGGTGAATAGGGAGCTCCTGCGTGAGTTCCTAGAGTTCCTGAAACAGAACGGCTCGTCGGAACGCCACCAGAATGACCAGGTGAAAGCCATGATACTCTACGCCATTTCTTTAGGAAATACAAACCTGCAGGATGTCAACCGGAAGGAGCAGTTACTTGCCTTTCTGGATCTGAGAATCAAGTCAGAGAAGGATGATCCTGAAAAGAAGTGGATTACGACCTGGAACGACTACTCTAACCGGCTGAAATTCTTCTTTAGGTGGTTCCATAACCAGCGCGGAAAGCAGGATTTCATGCCCGTATCTGAATGGGAAACCCCGACCTTTGCAAGAATCCGTCACAAGAAAACAAAGAGACTGTCACTATACTCCGAAACGGAAATCTGGGACCTGGACGAACTCCTTTCCATTCTGCCGTATGAGCGCCAGAAGCAGATCCAGCCGCGGTTATCCCGACGCCTTCAGGGCTTGTTTCTGTTCATTTTCCAGTTTTTGGAGTTCCACTGGAAGCCGCGGATGCTAGAGCTCGGTCTTGAGAACGAATGTGTTGTTTGTAACCTTAATTTCTGGCTTCTTGGTGCCTATTTCTTCGAATACATATTCAAAGACCTTTGCAAGATATAACGACCAACCATCACCCATATCGTGCTGGATTACGTAAACGTGCCTGTCTCGCTCAACATGATGGTTGAATGGAAAGCCCGATGCTTCTGCCCAAGATTCCACTACATCCAGAAAGGTTTCAGGAGTATAATTATTTCTCAAAAGGAGTATGATGTCAGCAACTTCCTTCTGTGCCATGTACTTGGCAATTTCGATTATTCTTTCGTTGCTATGACCTTCCACGAGTCTGATGAGCAGGGATTTTGGGAAGCTGACCATCCCTGCTCGTCCAGCATTTGCATTCCAGTCCAGGTGACTATTGAATATCTGGGCTGCTAGAGTGTTGACACTAACTTGTTTCTGTTCTGCCTGCTTTCTCAAAGCCCGAATTACGTTTTCGTCAAGCCTGAAAGTAATCCCCTCTGTACGCGACTTCCGCCTTTGTTCTTCCTCGGCCTGAATCGGCCTTTCCATCGAAGTCCTTTTGAACGAAATTTCGTATAACTGCGTGTATGTATATCATACATACTGACGCTGCACGTAAGTAATTACACTGTAATCAAGAGGAAGTAAAGAAGCGCTTACCATTTAGTTGTCTGTAGAATGTCCTTGAACCGTCAAGGTTGAATCAGATAGTGACAGAATATTCCTGCTTGCTAAATAGTTCCTTGGCTAATAGATGAACGAACAAGAATGTTCGATGCTGAAACAATCAGACGTGCGGTTAACCAAGAACCATGCAATTGTGCTGCAGAGAAACGAGTGGACGAAACGTCAGTAAGTGCTGAGGACGAGATTGAGGCGCACATAGTGGATGTTATAGTTTCTCACCTTCATGCAACCTATGGTAATAGTGTAACAAATCGTATAGAAGATTTCTTGAATGAATGCGACACGAGCTTCGCCCACATTTTTCAAGAGCCCGATAGCGTCGCCGATGCATTGTACATGCTCTTCGGGGGTGTCTCAGACAGTGTCGCGGACTCGATGTTAAGAGGGGCATTTGCGTCTTTTGGGTTCGAAAGTGATAAAGGCTATACTCGATATGACATAGCACACGCTGTCACGACGCTCAGAGAGCTGGTGAAACAATCTGAGTATGGCGAGGGAGAGCTGAAGCCCCTCTTGGTCTTGTCCGCGACCGCCGGTGCCAATTCGTCCGATCAGAAATTGCGTGCAGTAGCAGTGAACTATCGCGCAGAAATCCCGCCATCTTTTATCGACCCGGATGGAAATAGCATTAACGTACTTGCTATCTGGCAGCAAGCACAAGAACACTATCCCTGTCCTCGCGACCGCACAGATGATAATGTCCTCGTAATGACCAACCGGGGGATCTTCCTCTTCTGTTATGATTGCAGAAATTTCTATTCAGAGGGAGGCAAATGGGGATACAAGACGTCGTGGGCAGCCCTTGAGCGGATGAGAATTGGAAGTCTTCCGCAGCAGCCTTGCCTATTGCAATGAACGTACCTTGGCACCCTGAGGTCGAAGTTACATTCGATTCTCTCAAGCCACACCTCAAGGACCTCTCTGTTGAGGACTTAGTAGCACATTTCATGGATTCCAGCAAAAGAATGAAGCAGCTTGATAGAATCCATTACAGTATTACCGTAAATGAATCGGGCGAGAGGGAGGATTCAGCAGATATCTGACTGGAAGAAACATCATTTCCGAAGCTTATAGAAATTCTATCACTTGCAGGAATAAGCTTCCTTATTTGGCAATTTCTAACTCCTCTCTTGCCTTGAGTGCTCAGTGTCATATTTTTCCAATAGAATAGAGATAGACTCGTCATTCCGCTCGTGTGGCACGACACCGCCACTGAATGTTTTCAAAAGTGCGGATTTAGGTTGGCTGCATCAGGAATACAGCAAAGTAGCGAAAGAAAACTAATCGACAGCTTACCGTTAGTGGTACAGTCCATTTGTTGTCGTTAACACTACACGCTTCTCTCTCTTTAAGACAGCTTAACATAGGTACAAACCTGACTCCATGAAAGGGCCGCAGCCTAGAACTTGTAATCCGCCTTAGACAGGCATTTGTCACAATATCTCTGAAGTATGACCGCGCCTTCAATCTGAAATAATGCTTGTGTAGTCGCTATGGCCGAGCATGATATGCAAAATCCCGGTAACTTTTTTGTGCTCGTTTCCACAGGTCTCGTCTTGTATGGTTTTACCATGGTATGAAAGGCATGTATCTGCTTATATGGCTTTCAAGGGTGCCCTGTTCGTCGAAGGTTTATTATCACCTGAGGCAGGAGTCAAGCATCCCGAAGAACTGAAAGAGAAGGTGAGAATCGGCTGTCAGCGTCGCGGCAAACCACGTGATGATGGTCTGCACGACGCTCGCGGGACAGGCTGACGATCGATCTCTTTTTTATTAACGCGACTCTCTATCTGACTCCTGGTCAGCCTCTACCTAGGTTACAGCGGGTGAACTATACATCATGGATAGCGCCCTTCTATCCTAGCTGAACATCACGATGAATTGGCTATGGTAATTTTCTAAAGTTATCACGTAAAACAAAAAGGCTGATCAGGACTACCATTCCGAACTTTATCAAGCGGACTTGGTGGAAACGCCCCATGAAACACCGATATTTTGACTCTGGTGTTTAAAGGTAGGTATTACCATTAGATGTCTTGTGGCTTTCACTTATTTGCGAAGCGATACCTGTCGGAATTGTGGCCGAAGGGCTGCATTGGCAAACGCTTATTGTGAAGGGTGCGCGAATACCTAGGTTAGAATCGCTTTGTCGCTCCCCCCCTCTTCCATCCCTCTCGCGTTACTCTTGCCCTTATCAATAGGACTGCACTCAGGCGGATGTGGAAGACTTGGAATCGCGGATTAACGACGCGATCTTTCAAAAAGAGGCGTGTCAACGACAAGATGAGCCTGATAATCAGGAAGACGAATGAGGCTGCAATTGCAATCTTCAAGAACGCGCCGCGCGACTTGCCATAATTGAAAAAATGGTGGAAGAGTCCAGATTATACGTGAGATGGATCTCCTTTGGGCCCACCTTCTGTATCGCCTGCGACATAAATGGTTCCAAATTTGCGTGGCTGATGCTTTTATAGCATGGCCTTCGATCGATAACAGACATGGGTAGTTGCGAGCACTATAGCGCGGCCAAGGATGTCGAGCCGAGCACCAAAGGGTGCGAAGAGTGCGAAAAGACTCACTCGCGGTGGGTCGCCCTGCGCATGTGCCTAGTGTGCGGCCACGTCGGGTGCTGCGACTCGTCGCCAGGGTTGCATGCCACAAAACACTTCAAGGAAACCGGCCACCCAGTGATGGTCGCCCTGCCAAGCAGGTCGTGGAGGTGGTGCTACGTGCACAAGGAGTACGGTTAAAGGATCAGCTTATAAGTTATCAAAGCAATTTTTTGCCATGTCTCGCCTGCTGCAGAAGGGCACGAAGGACTTGCTGGATGAGTTTGAGCAGGTCCGCAAGGACACTATGGAGCTGTTCGAGCCGCTAGGCATCGAAGACGCGGTCATTCAGTCAGACACGTTTGGCAGCCCGCCAAACTGGCACATCGCGCATGTAACATGGTTTTTCCAAAAAGTCCTTGAAAAGCATGGTGCAGGCCTTGCAGACAGCAATGTCAACCTAACGTACCTGAATTCCTATTATCAAAAGTACGGAGAGATACTGCCCAAGTCTGACAGAGGAAAATATCCCCGACCGACGGTCGCGCAGAATTTGCGATACAGGGCCATCATTGAAAACAAGGTAGTCTCGCTGATAAAAGATGCAACCAAGTCAAGCGGCCTTTCAAGTGAACTGAGCTACGACATCAACCTTGGCATACAGCACGAGATGCAGCATCAGGAGCTCATGGCCTACGATTTCCAGCATTACTACCAGCGATTCCCCGATCCTGACGACAACTACCTGCCAAAGACTCGGAACACACCTCCAAAAAGCAGGGAGCGGCCGCAGGGAATGGTCGACGTACCTGGCGGGATTTTCGAGCTGGGATTTTCCGGCGACGGATTCTGCTACGACAACGAGCTCCCGGAGCATAAAGTCTACCTGCAGCCGTTCAAGATCGATATAGCGCCGGTCACAAACGGCGAGATTGCCCGATTCATTGAAGACGGCGGCTACCAAGAATACAAGTACTGGCTTGCAGATGGGTGGGACCTTGTCCGCGAGCAGGGCTGGGCCGCGCCATTATACTGGCAGAAAAATGACGGCCGGTGGGCCAAGAAGGACCTGCGCGGCCTGCACGAACTGGACCCTGACGAGCCGGTAGTGAACCTAAGTTACTACGAGGCGGAGGCATACGCGAGGTGGGCCGGCAAGAGGCTCCCGACAGAGGCCGAGTGGGAAAAGGCCGCAAGCTGGAGTGACGACCTTGGCCGGAAAACGCTGTACCCATGGGGCGACAGCCCGCCGACTCCAAGGCATGCAAACCTCCTTGACTCATATACGTGGGGCCCCGCAAGAATAGGAGCGTACCCGCAGGGCAAGAGCCACTACGGCTGCCACCAGATGTTAGGCGACGTGTGGGAGTGGACCTCTTCAGAATACGTGCTATACCCCGGATTCATGTCGAAATTCCCGGAATACACTGACAAGTGGGCTGTTAACCAGAAGGTCCTCCGGGGCGGCTGCTTTGTGACACGGGCGAGGCAGATACGCAACAGCTACCGCAATTACTTCAAGCCGCACGAAAGGATACTGTTCGCAGGTTTTAGGTGCGCTTCCGGCTAGGCGCAAGCAAGGCAAGGTCAAACCACCGGTTAGAATCGGTAAAGTGCCGGCGAACTGCAAGGCCGGCGCGGCGCGCAAACTCGTCTATCTGAGAGATGGTGTACTTGTACGAATTTTCGGTGTGGATGGCTTCGCCTTGGTTGAAATGGAACGTGCCGGCGTGCCTCACTCTCACCTCCTGATCCCTTTTTGACACCAGGTGCATCTCTATGCGGCCCTTTTTCTCGTTGTGGATGGAGAGGTGTTCAAAGCTCGACAGGTCAAACTCGCCTCCAAGCTCCCTGTTTATTCTTGCAAGCATGTTTAGGTTGAACTTGGCGGTCACGCCTTTTTCGTCGTTGTACGCCCTGTGCAGGATCTCGACATCCTTTTGCAGGTCAAACCCGACGAGCAGGAGATCGCTTTTCTCCATCCTGCCGGCGACGTCGGAAAGAAACGCCGTTGCGTCGTCAGGCTCAAAGTTGCCGATGCTCGAACCAAGAAACACGATTATCTTTCTGCCCTCAGCCTTTTCTATGTGGTCGATGCCGGCGGCATAGTCGCTGTGCACCTGCCTCACCTTTAGGCAGGAAAACTCGCCCTCAAGCCTCTTGCTTGCCTCAAGCAGCATCGAAAGCGAGATGTCTATTGGGAAATAATGCAGGCTGCCTTGCCTTGCTAGAATGTCTTTAATCAGGATCTTGGTCTTTGTCGACGAGCCGCTGCCAAACTCTACCAGGGCTATCTTGCCGTCACCTACGGCACCTATAATTCCGCTTCCTTGTTCGCCCAGTATTGATGCTTCAATGCGCGTCAGGTAGTACTCGGGCTGCCTGCATATTTCTTCGAACAGGCGTGACCCATGCTCATCGTAAAAGTACTTGGGGTCAAGGCGCTTGTTCTTTGCGGAAAGTCCCTCCTGCACGTGCCGGGCAAACTCGGCGTCGACTGAAATTTCCTGCTCTCTTATCTTCATGTCCTAAAAGCACGTAAGCTGGATTGTTAGGTACACCGTAACCCCTTGAAATGTTTTGCTGCAACTGCAGATGCAAAGAAACACTTATCGACAGGGCGGTTTCCAACACTGCCTCATGGCGCTCAAAAAATGCGTAAACTGCAAGCAGGAAATTGCCTAAGACAGCTGTGTCGGAATCTAATGCAGGGACTGCCTTGCCGTGCACATGGAGTCGCTTAGCGGCGAGTCGTTCAAGGAAGCATACACCAGGTCGGCCATAGTCGGTAAGCGCATTGACGTCTACACCGGCATCGGCCTTGACGCGAGGGAATAGGCGTTCAGGATAGCAAGAATAGGCCAGACAGTCTGCTATTAGGCGTACCTTGCTACGAACCGGGCGTCTTCTCTGGCCGCGGGCTTTCTCGGGTTCCTTGCCTTTGTCCTGAGAGCAAAGCTGCAGCACGGGCAGCGCACGCCTTCCCACTGGATGAAAATGTCGCATATCTTGCAGCGCTTGTGGTTTTCCTCGTAGCGCGCGGTAGTCTTGTAGTGGACGCATATTCCCCTGCAGGCCATCGCCCCACCGACATGCCCGGAGTTTTTAACCGGCGCGAATGTTGTGCATTGCACTGCAATCCAATTCCTGAAATATCGTGGGGGCCTTTGCAGCTGCATGAGCATGCTTTCCGCAAGGATCCACGAGTACCGGAAGCCGCTTGTCGTTGAATCAGTCCAAAAGCCCCGCGCGCGCGGCTCGGGAGTAGTTGTCAGGGTAGGGGCAGCCGGCCTCTGCCACAGCGACCTGCACCTCATTGCCGGCGAATGGAAGGACGCGATACCGCTCGGACTCCCGCTGACACCCGGGCACGAGATAGCCGGATTTGTAGAGGAGCTGGGAGAGTCCGTTCCAAAGGGCATCTTTGAGGTCGGCGACTTGGTGGCTGTTTCAGGGGGATGGGGCTGTGGCGTATGCCATGTGTGCAAGCAGGGTGACGAGCAGGCCTGCCCAAAGTCCAAGTGGCCTGGCATATCACAGGACGGTGGCTACGCGCAGTACGCTTTCATCCCTTCATACAGGTTCTTGATAAAGGCAGACAGAAGGCTTTCTGCAGAAGAACTTGCGCCCCTGACTGACGCGGGGCTGACGCCATACAGGGCGCTGCGCAGGTTCCGCCACCTGCTCCTTCCCGGCACGTCGGTCGCAGTAGTGGGTATAGGGGGCCTGGGCTCGTACGGCGTCCAGTACGCCCGGCTCTTTGGGCCGGCCTCGACAGTCATCGCAATTGACAGGAACGAGAAAAAGCTCGACTTGGCCAAAAAGTTTGGCGCAGACCACTGCTTTACACTGTCAGCCGACCTGAGTAGGCAGGTGATGGAGGCGACCGGCGGCCGGGGCTTAGACCTAGTTGTCGACTGCGCGGGGGCTGAAAACACAATCGCTGCGTCTGCAGGGCTCCTTGCCAAGGGCGGCGTCCTTGCAATAGTGGGGCTCTTTGGCTCGACGATCAAGATGCCGCTGCTGCCTGCCGTGATAAATGAGAACGTGGTGGCCGGCTCGCTGTGGGGCAACTACAACGAGCTTGTCGAAGTGATAGAGCTGGCACGGCAGGGCAAGGTGAAGCACTCGCTCCGCCCGTTCAAGCTGGAGGATATAAATGGTGCAATTGACCTGCTCAGAGCGGGCGAGATAACCGGCAGGGCCGTGATAACGCCGAACTGATCACTTCATCACAAGGTCCCAGGGAGTCAGTATCCTGTTGCCAACAAAAACGCACGGCGTGCCCACGTCGGACAGGAGGCTTGCCGCAGCGCCCGCGATTTCCTCCGGTCCCAGGGTCTTGCCCTTGCAGAACCCGACGTGCGATAGCGGCACGTCGTCAAGAGCAGAGAAGCCCTTTTCAGCAACAAGAGTCCTTGCCTCGTAGCCAAGCATAAACTCCAGGACCCTCCTGTCGTTTACCACAAAGGGCCCGTTATGGCGCAACGCGACCAGGTTGCGCACTCCCTTTTCAACCATGAATTTCAGCGCTTCTGGCACGCCCATGCCTTCGTCAACGGTTGTCAGGGATGAAGCCAGCTGCCCTACTTTTCGCGTCTTGTCCACCGCCCCAAGCAGATCACGGATTGAAAGCGATGCTATGACTTTGTCGCCGGAAGCGATCGGCATGAACGCGAACCGCGTCTCGGCAAATGCCGAGAGCGCGTCCTTGAGTGGCGAGTCGGCGTCAAGCGGCCTGTCGAGTGGTTCTGTGATGTCGCCTGCACGACCGTCAAGCCACTTTTCTTTGCGCTCCAGTATGTGGCTTGCAAGACGCCGCCCGCCAATCCTACCGGCAAGCCTGCCCGCGTCAAGAACAACCAGACCGTCGACATAGATCTGCGGCCCGATCGCAAGAAAGGTCGCAGCATGGACCATCGCGTCTTGGGGGCCAACGTACAGGAGCGGGCGGCGGAATATCTGGGGCGCGGCGGCCCTTATGGAAATGTCCTGCATCTCTATAACAGGAGGAGGCCAGCAGGATAAAGCCTATGAACATTGTGCATTGCACTGCAATCATGGGGCTAATATAGGAAAGCAGAGCTTTTCTCTGAATGCCAATCAACGCAATCGCATATGCGGCAATCGGAATAGCGGTGGCAGCCATTGCTCTGGTGGTAGCTCTGGTGGTAGCCGCGTCCGCAAGTACAATGTAGGTGCAGGACCGAATTTCCGGCCTTGTGCCGACAGCGGCAGAGCCACAGACGCGCGAGTTTTACCTCTTCTCAGAAGTGGACGAAAACATGGAGGAGGACGCGCTGGGGATACCTCCAGACAAGTTCTCGCTTGAAGAGATGACGGCCAACTAGGGCGACAGGGTGGTCATCCACTTTTACAATCTGGAGCCGGAAGAAACACAGGAACGTCACACCTTTACTATGTTCGCTCCCTACTAGATGCACAACGACTTGAACGCAAACACGAACAAGACCATGGAATTCGTGGCAACCGAGAGCGGCATATTCGAATACCATTGCGTCTACCACCTGCCTACAATGAGGGAACCTCGTGGTTCTCTCAATAATTTTTTTGTCTAGTCCTTTTTGTAGGTCGTTCCGGGCTCGCCGTAGCCGTCCTTTAACTTGACGACTATTGTATCGCTTGCCCTGTTGAAGATGCGCTGGCGCTTGTCGTTGGTGAATATCCACCCGAGAAGCACGTCGAGCGGTAGCAAAAACGCCTTGCCAAAGCTCTGTATGGCGACGCTCCTTGTGTCCGCCGGCTTACCGGCAATGCTGACGGTCTTTATCTTGAGCACCATCTTGCCGATTGACTGCCCGCGCGTGGCCTCAAAGAACCCCCAGTATGCAAAGAACGCGATGCTTGTTATGGCGTAGCGCACCGGACCGTCGAACGGTCCGGGCCCCCACCAGCCGTCCATGCGATCAAAGCCGCTGGTGAACCAGAATGGAAACGCAACGGCTGCAAGGACCGCGCCAAGCGCGACCTGGACTATAATAAAGTCTATCAGCCACGCAAAGAACCTGTCGCTCCACTTGGCAAGTAGTATCTCCTGGTTAGAACTTGCCGGCGCCTCTGAACCCATTTGATGGATATTCACATCCCGACCTTATAACAAGTGTGGACGCATATCCCGACAATACGGTGCGAAAAAGAAAGTGGAGAGGTTAGCAGTGGCTATGAAGCCGGCCACGAGTATTGCGGCGATTATGCTTGACTTCATGGGTTCCTAGTTGGCCTGCAGGATAATACCGGAGAGGAATCTTCTGCAAGGCACTGCACTCATATCAGCTGGTTCAGCAAATAGCCCACTACAAACGCAACGACAGCAGCTATCCCGCCTACTGCAAGCGTGCCAGCGCCTGACCGCGCAAGTGGCTTTTGCAGTATCCTGCCCTTTATCGCCCCGATAGCGAAAAACGCTATCCCTGTAAATACTGATGAGTAGATGAACGCGTCGGCGGCGGTCGCTATTGCTCCTATGGCGTACATGGCCATGAAAGGCACCAGCGGTATGACGCCAATAGCTTTGAACGCCACAAAGGTGGTGATGGCTGTGTCCCGGGGCCGCCTTGCGTCATCTATGAGGCCGAGCTCCTCTTTCATCATAGTGTCGACCCACACCTTACGCCTTGACGTTATTATGCGCACTATCTCTTCTAGAACCTCGTCCTTGAAGCCCTTGCCTGCGTAAATGTCACGGATCTCTTGCCGCTCCTGGTCCGCTAGGTTGTCTATCTCCCACTCTTCGCGCTGGCGCGCCCGGTCGATGTACTCCTTCTGCGACTTTGTCGCAAGGTAGTTGCCGACTGCCATCGAAAAGCCGTCCGCAAAGAGATTCGCAAACCCGAGTATCAGCACTATGGCCGGCGAAAGCGACGCGCCGACGACCCCCGCAACGACGGCAAACGTGGTGACGGCGCCGTCAGTCGCCCCGTATACGAAATCCTCAAGCGACCACTTCATGCCCTAATCTTTCTTGGGAGAAAGGCAAGATAAATGCTCATTTTGCCACCAGGACGGGCACCTTGGAGTTCTGCACGACCGCGCTTGAGACGCTTCCAAGCAGCATGCCCTTCATGCCGCCAAGGCCCCTGCTCCCGACTGCGATGAGGTCTGCCTTTTCAGCTCTTGCGGTGTAGAGTATTATCTTGGCAGGGTAGCCCTTTGCAAGAAGGGTCTCTGCCTTTATGCCTTTCTTGCCTGCCTCTGCAGCATAGTCTGCGAGTATCAGCTTGGCCTCCCTCTCAAGTATGCTCACGAACCTCGCGGCGGTCTCTTTGCGTTGCCCTATGACCATAGGCGGCTGCACTACGCACAGCACTAGCAGCTTAGCATTGCTTTCCTTTGCCATCCCGACCGCGGCGTCAAAGGCGCGCCTTGCGCACTCTGACCCGTCCACACCTACGAGTATCTTGGAAAACATCTGCGCGGATTGACCATTCAGCCGTATTTTACGCCTTGGAATATAGTGCATTGCACTGCACACGCGGACAATATAACGGCCGCCAGCCATATAACGGCCATGCAGGGGGATTATTTGGACAAAAATGTGGCAGACGCGGCCGAGCAGGCAGTAATTCTGGACGAGTCGGTCACCGTCGCAGAGGCGGTCAAGATCATGAGGGAAAAGGACGTTTCAAGCGTGTTCGTGAGCCGCAAGGGCGAAAAGCTACCTGTAGGCATCGTGACTGAGAGGGATGTCCTGTACAGGGTGGTCGCTGCGAACATGGGCCCGTTTAAGATCACGTTGAAAGAGGTCATGAGCTGGCCCCTTGTGGCTGTGGGCGAGAGCGCGACGGTAAGGGATGCCATAGCCCTCATGAGGAGCAAGGGCATACGGAGACTAGCAGTTATCCGTGGAGAGGAGATGGCCGGCGTCATTACGCTTAAAACGGTGGTTGGCAACATACCAAGCCAAGGCATCGAGCTGGCGCACATCGAGAACCATAAAAGCGCCAAGATGGTCTGCCCGTATTGCGGCTCGCAGTTTGAGGGCAAGGACGACCTTTCAAGGCATATCGACCGGATCCACCTCGGGAGCGGCCTGCTCGAAGGCGACCTGAGGCAGTGGTAAAATGTACAAAAAGATCCTGGTCCCGCACGACAACTCCGAATATTCTTCAAGGGCCGCGGAAAAGGCAATAGAGCTGGCACAATTGTCAGGCGCAAAGATAGTCTTTGTCAACTCGACCGTGCTGCCGTCGCTCATCTACACCTTTCAGGAGGCGGCAAACATGGCCATAAACGAGGCCGTGCAGGAACTAGTCGCGTGGTCGGGGGACTCAGCCTCAAAGGTGCTCGGTGACCTAGTCGCACTGTGCAAGAAGAAGGGCGTACAAGCCTCGTTCGTGCACAGGGTGGGCGACCCTGCTGAAGTTATACTTAGGGCCGCAAAAGCCGAGGGGGCCGACCTGATAGTGATGGGGAGCAAAGGGCTTAGCGGCCTCTCAAAGCTTCGGGCACTCGGCAGCGTGACCCGCAAGGTGTGCGAGCACTCTCGCTGTCCTGTCCTCATAGTCCACTAAACCCTTTTACTGGCCAAAATCGGCAGTAGACAGTCCGATATGAAAGCGGCGCACTAGGTAAAGTAGCTAAGACGGTATCTAGAATTGCTCCTGTCCCGTGGTGATCGTATGTTAGTAAACATGCGATTATAGCAGCAGGAAATCAAAAGAGTCGGTAGGGACTAAGGTAGCCGCCCCAATGGATTGCTGCCTAACTGTTGTGCTGGCACCCTGTGTGGACCCGGGCACCCTTCGGCCGCAATTTTCACATGTATCCCTACAAATACGAAGTGAAGCCGTCCGAAATCAATCACCATACAACCTTTTAAACGCAAACGTTCGCGTATCGCACCACTCAGTACCCGGAACTTTCGTACCTTGCCCCCTGTAGGCAGTGATCACAATATCTCTGAATCAGGACTGAGCCTCCCAGTTGGAACAATGCTTCCATCGTCGCCACGGCCGCGCACGACACACAAAATCCGGTGTTGCCCTTTGTGCCTGCTCTTGCCGGCCTAGTTTGAAAAGGTCTTGCCACTGTATCTGTAACATACATCTACCAATATGGTCTTCAATACAGCAGCAAAGCCTTGGGTCACTTTCCGTACGCCAAGGATGAAATAAGCGACCTTTTATAGCGGTGACGCATAACCAAATCATGACGCTTGCTTTTGTCTTTTTGAATTGCGATATTGGGACCGAGAAGGCCGTGATGGGAGAGATGAGGGAAATCTCGGGAGTATCTGAAGCTACCGGCGTCTCCGGCATCTACGACATAGTAGCCAAGCTGCGTTCCGATTCAAACGGCGGGATAGCAAACATACTGAGAAAATTTCATATGATTCCTAACGTCAGGTCATGTTCAACCACGATTGTTGCTGAAGAACTCGATAATTGGCAGTCTCGCTAAGTGATTGAGTCTTGATTGAAGATACTCCTGAAGAAAAAGATTTCCGCGAAAGATACGCGTTTGAACTGCGCAAGAAAAAGGTTGCAAGTTGTGTTAATCCGCATTTTGGATGCAATGAGTTGCTTGAAGAAATGGAAAAAGTCAAGCATCAGGGACTAATTACGCCCGGGAGGAGGGGCGAGCAGATAAAACACGAAGAAATCGCCAAGGAAATCCTGCGGCGGCTACCGCGTTAACGCCCCTTAATCCTTCACGACCGCTATGATATCTCATTACGACCCTTTCCAATACGCTTCTGACTTGAAGAGTTATTCATCGCGATAGATGGGCTTGCTCTAATTCCCTATCTTTGTGTTCAAATTTGTGGTAATATAGTACTCTCTCGAGATGGGGAATAGCCTTCATACCATATCATGTTAATCCGTTTTCTATTTCCAATCTTCTATCACCCAAGAACATCGCAGTCATAGCATATTGTGCCCGATGCATAAGAAAGGTATTTCCAAATTATTACTTGTGCTGACTTGAATGGATTTGACGCTTGCCCGTCTAGGGTTTTATCCCCTTGTCAACAAGGGGTTAAACCCTTTTAACCCACCCTTAGCCAAAACTGGCTACATGTCGGGCGAAGAAGAAACACGCCAGCACAAGACCCGCAGCGTCACATTCAGGGTCGACTCGGGAGTGATAGACGAGATGCAGGCAGAAGCTGACAACCGCGAGATATCGCTTAACGTGCTGGTAAACCAAGTGCTGAAGAAGTACACAGAGTGGGACAGGTACGAGAACAAAGTGGGCATGATGCCGGTTCCAAAGGCGATGCTTCTCACCATCATAGACAAGTCCATATCACTTGCCAAGGGAGAGGGCATAAAGGATATCGCGGGCTATCGGGACCAGATAGTGAAACACGCCGCGCAGATGGCCTTTGACATCATGAAGGACACGGTGCTTTTCATGAAGAAGAAGTACAACCTCTGGGTGGTGCTCGATGTGCTCGAAGAGTACATGAAAGTCTCTGGCATCCAGGCCGATCACAGGATAGAGGGCTCGCGCAACCACGTCTTTGTGATAAAGCACGAGCTTGGAGAGAATTGGTCTCTGTTCACAAAGGAGCTCCTGAGCCTCATTTTTGAAAAGCTTGCCAACATCAAAGCCGAGATAACCGTCACCCCAAACACGACGGTGGCGACCGTGATATTTCGCTAAGTGCAAAACCTTGCAAGACAGTGCAAACCCACTGGTTATCTATGCTAACGGCAAAGGTTCATCAAGGCGATGACTCTGACGCGCAATATTGCTGAGCTGAGTAGCGAGGACATAGTGAGAAGGTACTTCAAGCTTATGGACTCGAGGGACCTAGACAGTCTGGTGGACATGTTTGATTACGACGCGGTAGTAAAAGAGCCGTTCAGCAAGGCTGCCGAGCTGAAGGGGCGATCGGAGATATCCGCGTTTTTGAAGGTGGCTCTGATGGCAAACGCGAACATGCGGCGCAAGCTGGAGCTCAAAGCAAACGACAAGGCTGGCAAGGTGCGCGCATTGGTGACGTTTGAAAAGGGGGACAAGCTGAAAGGGCAGTTTACGTTCGAAATCGATTCAGCGACAAAAAAAATAAGGGCGCTAAATATCGAGTTTCTGACCTAGCGGATTATCATCACCGGGCAGTGTGCCGTTTCTGATACCTTCCTTGCGACGCTCCCAAGGGCCTTGAGCTGGTTTCCTCCTTTCAGCTGACGGCTTCCAATCACTATCATTCCTGCCTTCACGCTCCTTGCGACCTTTACTATCTCGTCCGCCGGCGAGCCGACGCCCAGCACAAAGTCCACCCTTACGCCCTTTTTCCTGACATCGTCTATCTTTTTCTTGAGCATCTGCTCTGCACCTGACTTTAGTATCCTCACAAGCTCTGCCTTGGCGCTTTCCAGCGATGTCCTGTCGCTTATGAAGCCGAGCGTGGCGCTCGGGGGCACGAACCTGCTGTCCACGATATGCACTATGACCATCTCGGCTCCAAGCGCGCTCGCAAACTCAGTGGCCTTGGAAAGGGCCCTGTCCGACATCTCCGTCCCGTCGTGCGGTACTAGAATTCTGCCTGTCATGCCGGCTTTTCGGGCATGGCAGTATTTACGCAACGGGACTGTACTGCAATGCACTGCAAACCTCCAGCTTAATTATCCAAAAAACAAAACAGGCTTATGGCTGCCGAGTCTCTGGAGGTCCAGATCCAGCCCTATGAAGGACTGGATGAAAAGCAGCGCAATAAGACCGGCGAGTCCTTACCAAGCTCTGTCTTTGAGATCTGCGACAGGTGTCACTGGTGCGTTACCTGCCTGAGCGAGAAGGGCTTGGTTGACAGGTGCCCGCAATGCAGTAGGCGTACGTCAAAGATAAAGCTGGCAATAGACGAGATCTGCTATTTTGAAAAGGATGAAAGAAGGGGCGACACGCTCAGGTTCGACAGAGCGCTCCCAATGCGCTAGTTACTCAAAGGCTGTTACTTTCATTGCCAGTATCTGGCCAAGTGGCTCGTCGGTTGGACGCATATAGTCGTAATAGTTGTACGTGGCCTCGCCCTGTGATTGGAACGCTATGACGTCGCTGTCGCCGGGCCTGAGCACCTTTGTGGAGATGTTGACACCGTCGATGAACAGCATGTGTGTCTGGTCGTCCTCGTTTATGATGGTGAGCTCAAGCGAATAGTCGCCGGTCCTCATGATTAGCGTGGGATTGACCTGCGCTATGCCCTTAATGCCCACAAGCGCAACTTCGCCGTCCACCTCCCGAAACGCAAGCGTGTTCTCTGTCTTTTCTGGAAGGAATATCTGGACGTGCCTGACGCCACCTCCGCTTACGATAACGAACAGGAGCGCGAACGCTGCGATGGTTCCTGCAAGTGCGATTGCGACAAACATCCCGTCGCTCATTTTCAAGCCAAAAGCCCTACAAGGGGTTAATTGGCATCTTGCGTATTTACGGGGTCGGAACGCGTTGCATTGCACTGCACTGCATACCCAGTTTTCAAATATGAAACCAGCCCACACAGAATCATGACAAAACCCGGCAAGATTGCCAAACGAGAGTCACTCCCGAGCCGATTTGACGACGCGATTGAGGATTTCAGGGCAGAGATGGAGAACATGATGAGGCCGTGGCCACTCATGTGGCGCTTGCCGCATCTGGAAGAGGAGATGCGCGTGCCTCTCTGTGACATGGCCGACAGGGGCGACGGGTACGAGCTGCAGATAGAAGTCCCGGGCATAGACAAGGACAAGATAAACGTGCACGCGACAGAGGACGCGGTCGAGATATCCGGCGAGCACAACGAAAAAGTGGAGGAGAAAAAGAAGGACTATGTCTACAACGAGAGGTCCAGCAGATCGTTCTACCGCAAGATACCGGTGCCCGAAGAGATAGACCCTGCAAGGGTCGTGGCAAGGATGAACAACGGCATACTCTCAGTGGACCTACCCAAGAAGGCGCCGTCCAAGAAGAAAGGGAACAAGGTGCAAGTGCAGTGACGCGGATGCGCCAGCCCCACAGCTTCCACGAGGTCAAGGTTCACAACCCCGAGACTGCCTGCTCCAAATGCGGCGTAGAGACGCCGAGGGTCTGCGAATGGTGCGGAGCCTGCCAGGCGTGCCATAGCGGGCAGCGAGCGCCCGAGAGGTTTTGAGGCTACAGGTCTAGCACGGCTTTCAGCGAGCTGTAGCGGTTGTAGTCGTCGGCCAGTATCCTGGCAAGCTTTTTTGCAATGTCAGTGGCAGAGATGACGCCGGCAAGGGAGCCGTCCTCTTCCACAACTGCCAGCCTCTTTATCCTGTTCCTTGCCATGACGCCGGCCGCCGTATCGACCGAGTCGTAGGCCTTGACTACTACTACGGGGGAGGACATTATGTCTGAAGCCGCTATCTCGCCTGGCTTTCTATCCTTGGCAGAGACTTTTTTGAGCAGGTCACGCTCTGTTATTATGCCCGCCTGCCTGCCCCCGCTTGTGATTATGACAGAGCCTATCCTACTCTTGGCCATTACCTGTGCGACGTCAAGCGCCGTCGGGTTTAACTCTTGCTTGACCGTGACTGCGCCCTTGGTCATTATCTCGCTTACTGCGCTCATGCGGTAGGTAATCCCCGGTGCGTTCTTAATAGGTATGTATGCAGAGCATGGCGCTGTACTCTGCGAGAATAAATGGCTACACGCCCGCCATTCTGTCATGGCCATAGAATGGGACTCGGTCGTAGTCGAGATGGTCTTGCTCGCAGTAATCATCTACGGGGCAGTCTGGGTCGAAGCAAATGTGCAAAAGCGCAGGATCCGGAAAGAGGAGGCCGTGGCCCGGCGCCAGATAATCCAGTTCGTTACAGACGACCTGAACGGCAAGCTGCGCTTCATAAACGAGTCTTTGCAGTAGGGCGACTTCAAGCCGTTCTTCACCGACATGTGGGATGCAATCCTGCTGGGCGGCAAGCAAACGCTGCTCCCGTTTGCGGTGTACAAGAGCCTCCAGCACACGTACTCGTGGATGAAGTACTACAACAACGAGCTCGAGCAAAAGGGCGCAGGCAAAGATGCCAGAGACACGCTTGGCGAGGTGAAAAGGTCGATAGGCCAGTCACTTGAGGCCCTTGCCAAAGGCAGGACATGAGAGCGCACTCACTTGTAGATGCGCTCGGTCTCGGGCCTGGTCTCACCCTTTTCGTACTCCTGTATCATCTTTTGCTGCATCTTCAAGAGCTCCTCAAGGTGCCTCTTTATGTTCTCGGCCTCTGCCTTGAGCTGCCCCGTGTCCACTCTTGCTGCAGGGACTATGGATGCAAGAGCTTCGAGCAGTATCGCCGCGCCGCCCGGGTCTGGCACCTCGCCAAGCGACGGCACGAACACTCCACGGCACCTGATGCCGTTCGCTACGCAGGAAGACAAAAACGCCCCGCCTATGCCCACCACAAACGCGGTCGAGGGAATCCGCGCCAGCCCGTCTTTTTCTGCAGAGCTATCATCGCCGGTGTTTTGCAGCAAAAAGGCGCTTCTTGGCCTCAGGTTGGACGGGCTTATGTTGGAAGGGGTTATGCCGCCAAGGACGGTGACCTCGCTTGCGCTCTCGCTACCAAGCCAATCGATCAACGCCCTCACTATGGGGCGCACGCCCCTTGCCAGTATGGGGACTTCGCACAGGATGGCGCACACGGTGCCCTCGCCGTTTGCGTATATCCTAAAAGGGTGGCGCAGCTTTTTGCCGACAAAGAGGGCGCTTGCCATGATGTACTCTGAATCCACAAAGGCCACCTGGTGCATCTTAATATGTTCTATCACGTGGTTGATGCATATTGAACCTACCATGCCGTTGTCGGGAAACCCTGCCAGCACCGTGGGCTTTTGAAGCTTGATGTCTCTTGAGCCGATAGGCGTGACGTAGGCCTGCTCGCCGTCGCGGTCAGCCGCAGTTCTGGCTTTTCTTGTCGACATCATGATGTCCGGGGGCGTCGAAAATTATAAAGTGTTCTATGGGAGCGTCAGGTAAAGCTTGTAGCGCCTTTTGTTCTGGTCTACATAAGACCACATCGACTCGTCGACGTCGAACTGGACAAACGACTTTGCAACTTCTTCAGACAGGTTGTCGCGGAATGACTGTCCCATTATTATCCTGCCAGTGGGCACGACGGAAAGCATCTTGGCAGCCATGCTGATGCTGGAGCCTATTATGTCGATGTGCGAGTTTTCCAGGCTCTTGCCGTAAAGGACCACCAGTACTTCGCCAAAGTCTATCGACACCTTTATCCTCAGCTCCGGAATGCCGTGCGCAAGCAGGGCCGGCGTTATCGCGTTTTGCACAACGTCGAGCATAGTCCTGCCGCATTCAAGCGCGCGAAGGCAGGCCTGCTTCCTGTCGTGTTCCGCCGGGAAAAGCGCTATCACGGCGTCGCCCACGTACTTTAGCACGTAGCCCCCAAAGTTTGCGACCACCATGCTCATCTCCTGCGAGAACACCTGGAGCACGAGCGCAAGCTTGTCAGAAGGAAGAGAGAGCGTCAGCTTGGTCGAGCCGTCGATGTCCACGTACAGCACGGCGACGCTCGTCTTGCTGTTTGCGTGCCTCCTCAGGTAGCGCTTGCACGTAATGGTCGACAGGTCTATCTGGACACCTTTTTCAATACTCTTCATGACCCTGGAGTGGATCTGCTTCATGTCAAGCGTCGGCGAGATCAATCCCATAGCGCGCCTCAAAAGTAACAGCATACTTGCACGGGTAAAAAGATTTGGTCGTGTCCCTGCAGGGGCAGGTGTAACCTTTTTCCATAACATATATCTCTGCCCGGAATGCGTACAGCGCAATGAAAAACGCCAAACTGGCGATGATTCTTGGCCTGAGCGTTGTTCTCGTGGCAGGCGCGGTTTTTTCGGCGGCGCTTGCGGGAACCTACGCCCAGGCACAGTCTGAACAGAGCGACAGGCTGAACGTGCACGACAGGGTGACTGCAGCTATTGCGGACGGAAGGAGAGGCGGCGCGGTAGGCGTGCTTTCGAGCATACAGACAGACCCGAACGGAAACGAATGGATAATCTACGGCCCGTGGTGGCTAGTGCTCATACCCGCGGCTGACGAGGCACAAAGCCCAGAAATGATTTTCAAAAGCGGCTTTGGCATGGTGCTGAAGGACGGCAACTCAAAGCACAGGCACCAAATATCAGACTTTGAGCTGACCAAGTGGAGCGCGGACGAGACATCGATAACCTTCGAAGGCACGGCTACCATAACCCAGAGGGACGGCCCCGTCGAAAACGTTCCTGTGACCATCAAGATCCTAAACGATAACGTCATCGAGATCTCGATAGACACGAGCGTCATTAGCCACTTTGGCGAGTCGCCTATCTACGGGATGGTGCTGAGGTCGAGGCTGTAGCCGAAACCGCACCCCCACATATTTGTTTTCTTTTGCGTTGTCGCAGCGTTTCTGCGCCGCGTCCTTGGCCACGTCGACGCCTTGGTGCCTACTTCGGCGCCCTTCTCGATCCCCTTCTTGCCGAGCTCTGCGCCTTTTAGCTTCTTGAGGAAACGCCTGGAGTGGATTGCCAAGCGGAACTATGTTAAACTGAGCGAGACTAGCTCTGGAGAACCAAGTCAGTCGTGTATTACTACCAGGTTTATTTGTCAAAGCAGGTATGGAAAATGCATGGCAAGATTGGTAAGAAAAGAGGACAGGGGCCCGAAGGAAGTCAGGGTCGGAAGCGAATCAAAATGGATCTGCATGTGCGGTCTCTGCAAACCAGCCTTTCTGCGACGGTCCGCACGAAAAGACTGCGGACGAGGAGCAAGGCAAGATCTACGTCTACAACAGGGACGGCACCCGCAGCAAAGCCTAGGCGTGCTTTTCGTGCCTCATGATGGTGGCAAGCGCCGCGTCCTTGGCGGCAAGCTCGGCCACCCTGCTGCTCTCCGCGCTCCCGATGATGATCACATCGCCGTCGTCCGGCCTTAGTCTTTTAACCAGCTCTTTTCGGAGACCCGGCTCTTTTCTGAGCGGGTCGTGGCTGCTGTCGGGCATCACGAACCTGCCTTCGATGTACAGCAACGTGGTCGCGCCGGTGGCCCCCATCCTTATTGCAGCATCGCGCTGCTCTATCCCGGAACTGACCTCAAACCCGAACTCTTTCAAGAGCACGGCATAGTTGTGCCTGCCGAGCGCGACCGACGATTTCGGGAGCGCCATTTCAGACGGCATTACCGACGATATGCCTTGGCATATACCCCCGCCCTTTGAAGTCATCCGCGTGCCGCCGTTCGAGGTCTCGACGAGCCCTCTCATCTTCATGTGTTTGACAAGTGTCTTGGCCGCGCCCCCACCGAGCCCGAGTTTTTTACACAGCGCGTCGCGGCTTGCGTGCCCGTTTCCCTGCATCAGCTGCAAGGCAACAAGAACGTGGACCGCGCCAAACGACAAGAGCCTGCTCGGCGCGTACCTGGTAGCTACCTTTTCAAGCGCCCTTACGTACATGTGCATGCCTTGGCGTTGTGCGCGGAGCGATTTATTCGTTGCACCCGGGTTGGATAAACCATCCAGTTGGACAAACCATCTCATTATTTAAATAACACCGAGATTATTCGGAACTGAATGTCATTTACCGATCAGATTGTAAGAGCTGCTGCGGGCGTTCCCAAGATAGCTGTGGGCGTGCTCCTCGGCGTCTTGGTCCTTGGCGTCTTTGTTATGGGCTTTGATCAGGGCCAGGTATTTAGCGTGGCCCAGGGAGAGCAGGCGTACGACGACATGTGGATGCACGAGTTCTACCACGACATGAGACACGCCGCAGGCTTTGCATGCCACTAGGCTGACGCAGGCATGAAGTCCCTCACTTTTATTGCCATTACGCTTTTGTCCGGCGCGCTTGCCGGCACCGTTTTAGGCCTCGTTAACCAGGGAGTCGTCGAGCCGTACATCAGCGCCGCCATAGAGCTTGAAAACCAAGCCGCTGCGGCAGGCGGCGAGATAATCGATCCTGCGGAGCTTGCCACCTACAGGATATGGCAGAGGGGTGGGAGCATTGCGGCCGGCGCCGTGCTTGGCATGTCGCTTGGCGCGCTGTTTGGAGTCGTGTTTGCCTATGGGCGCAACCTGCTTCCCGGATCGACCAACCTGAAAAAGGCGCTGGCCCTTGCAGGCATTATGTGGCTTGCACTATACATCGTGCCGGCGATAAAGTACCCTGCAAACCCGCCGGCAGTAGGCGACCCGGAGACGATATACGTGAGGCAGAGCCTCTACATGGTGATAATTGCTATCTCAGGCTTTGCGGCCCTTGCCCTTGGCGCGGCGTACAAAAAGATACCGGCAGGGTCACGCAAATTCATTGCTCCGGCGGCATACGCGGCAGTTGTGGTAGTGGTGTTTTCCACGCTGCCCGCAAACCCAGACGAGATAACTGCACCGATGGACCTTGTCAACAGCTTTAGGATAGCAACAGGCGCGACCATGACGATGTTCTGGGTCCTGCTTGGAGCGATATTTGGCGTGCTGTGGGACAGGACAAAGCCTCACGAAGCTGCCAAGATAAAGGCGCTCTAAGCACATATAGTGGCTGGCGTGAACAATTGGCATGACTACCGTAAACGCCAGCCGCGAGATTGCAGCGCCACTTGACAGGGTGTGGGCGATTGTGTCCGACGTGGACAACGAGGCCCAGTATTGGCACGGCACCAAGGCCGTCAAAAACATCAGCAGGGAGGGCAACGTCATAAAGCGCGAAGTGGTAATCGCGTTCAAGGACTCAAAGACGATGCAGAAAGTCACACTCAACCCACAGACATCTATTGAAACAAAAATAACAGAAGGCCCGATAACCGGCACGAGGCTCGTCACTCTAAGCGGGGTGGGCAGCAGAACAAAGGTGGATGTCGCCTGGGACTTCAAGCTCGCAGGGCTTCTGTCAGTATTTTCCGTCATGGTAAGAAAGCACATCACCGAGGGCACCGAACAGGCGCTAGAACGCATAGCCCGGGCCGTCGAATAACCCGCTTGCGACATGGAGCCGGCACTCGATCTGGGGATAGCGGCCCTCAACATAGCACTAGCCGTCATTCTTGCGGGGATATTTGGCGTATGGGCCTACTTTTTCGCCTACATGACTAGGTCCTTCAAGTTGGCGCCGAGGCTGGAGTCTTTTGACCGCAGGTCTGCGGTGGGTCACCCAAAGGTGAGCGTGGTACTGCCTGCTAGGAACGAGGAAAAGTACGTCGCAAGGTGCCTCGACACGCTCCTTGCGCAGGACTACCCCAACTTTGAAGTCATCGCGATAAACGACAGTTCTATTGACGGGACTGGCGAAATAATCGAGCGCTATGCAAGAAATGACAGGCGCGTCGTGCCAGTCAGCACGCCTCCCAAACCGGAGGGGTGGGCCGGCAAGAACTGGGCCTGCATTCAGGGATACGAGAGGGCGACAGGCGATTACCTGTTTTTCACCGACGCCGACACCGAGCACTCGCCAACCGCGCTCTCGCTTGCAGTCGGCCACATGCTTGCAGAGGGGCTCGACGCCCTGACCGCTATACCAAAGCTGATTTGCAAGGACCTCTGGACGAGGATAACGCTTCCAGGCCTCTCGACTTTTCTGCACACCCGCTTTTCGCCTCTCCGGGTAAACGACCCGGGGCAAAAGACGGGATACTTTTTCGGCAGCTTTTTCGTCATCACCAGAAAGACGTACGAGGCGGTGGGCACGCACGTCGCAGTAAGAGAAGAGCTTGTAGAGGACGGCGCGCTTGGGGCCCGGGTAAAGGTGGGCGGCCACAGGATGAAGATGGTCAGAGGCGAGAGGTACGTGAACGCGGTGTGGGCCCGCGATCTTTCAACGCTTTGGCATGGCCTTCGCCGGCTTGTCATCCCTCTCTACCACCAAAACAGGCGCAGCGCGCACCTCATTGCAGCGGCGGTGTTTTTCATCCTGTTCGCCCCGTTCCTGTTCCTTGCCTACTCGCTCCCAGTCTTGGCACTCGTGGCAGGCGGCCTCGCAGGGCCGACCGCGACCGCCCTGGTCTTGGTGCAAGCTTTGACCATCACCGCGCTGCTTCTCACGACAGCGGTCCAGAGCAGGTTAGGCGTCTTTCAGAGCCCCATGTACGCGCTCGGGGCGCCAGTCGGGGGCGCGATAATCTGCCTCGGCTTTGCGTCGGCAATAGTTGATGCAACCAAGAAGGACGCCGTTAGGTGGAGCGGCCGGCAGTACACCGTGAGCGAAAAACAGAGCTTTATGCGCTAGAATCGAGCTGGAACGCGCGTTCCACTTCAAAATTCCGCCATACCCCTAATGTAGGATTGTCAAGTAAATAGTTTCATGGCTACAGAACGCAAGAATAACAGAGGAAGGATCCAGATAATGGGCGACGTGCTTGGCCTGGCTACGGCGGGGATAAAGAAGACCCACATCATGTACAGGGCCAATCTAAGCTACGAGCAGGTGCACGCGTACATTGCAGAACTGATAGAAAGAAGCATGCTTGAGCAAGCCACGAACGACGACGGCACCATCTACAGGGCGACGGAGAAGGGCAGGGCGTTTCTGCACTACTACGGCAGACTGGTAGAACTCTTGGACATGCCAGTGCCTGCAGGACTCGAAGTGCAGTACATCAGCCGCTGATCCGGGAAAAGGGTTATTAGCACAACAGGTGAATTTCACCCGGATTGAACAAGGCCATCCTCGCGGCGGCGTCACTTGTTGCTGCAGTTGCCATATTTTTCGCTTTTTCGCAATTCAACAGCTTTGACTTTAGCAAGGCTCAGCTCCCAGACATTTCAAGCCTCCTCGATACGAACGGCAACCAGCGCGACTCGCTTGAAGGCGACGCGTTCAGGGTGGGCCGTGTCAGCACGGTCGAGGCCGTGGACCAGGAGCTGACGCTTCCAGATCTTTTCGAGAGGACCGAAAGGTCCGTCGTGCAGGTGACTGCAAGCAATGACCTTGCAGAGCAGGGCAGGCTCGGGACGGGCTTTGTGTTTGACGACAACGGCCACATCGTGACAAACGACCACGTGGTGTCAGGCGTGAACGACCTGGGCGTGACGTTTTACGACGGCACGGTCTATAGTGCCACACTGCTTGGGAGCGACCCTTTCACCGACCTTGCGGTCCTTTACGTCAAGGATGTGCCAAAGGAAAAGCTCGCGCCGCTTCCGCTTGCAGACTCGACCACAGTGAGGGTGGGCGAGCAGGTCGCGGCGATAGGCAACCCGTTTGGGCTTTCAAGTTCCATGACGTCCGGCATCGTGAGCGGGGTTGGCAGGACTATACCCGCGCAGAATTCCGGCCCGCTACAATTCCTTATACCTGACATCATACAGACCGACGCGCCAATAAACCCGGGCAACTCGGGCGGTCCTCTCCTCAACACGCGGGGCCAGGTGGTTGGCATCAACAGTGCCATACGCTCGAGCACCGGCGAGTTTGCTGGCATCGGCTTTGCGGTCCCGTCAAACACGATAGCCAAGATAGTTCCCTCTCTCATAGAGACCGGCAGCTTCAAACACCCGTGGGTTGGCATCTCGGGCAGGGACATGACGCCAGGTCTTGCAAGCGTGCTCGAGCTTGACGAGCCAAGGGGCGTACTCGTAGTCGAGGTTGTGTCGGGCGGGCCGGCTGAAAAGGCCGGCATAAGGGGAGGCGACAACCCGACCAGGGTAGAAGGCCAGACTGTTCCGCTTGGCGGCGACATCGTACTCGAGCTTGACGGCAACCAGATACGAAAACTCGACGATATACTTGTGTATCTACAGCGCGAAAAGTCGGTGGGCGACACGATGGACGTGACTGTCCTGCGGGACGGCACGGTGATGCACATCGAACTGCACCTTGAGGCAAGGCCGAACGCACAGGACTCGCCTTAGTGTTTATTAGTAAACCCGCACTAAGGAACGCTGATGCTGGCCAATTCGGCGATTGACAGGGCGCTTGCCAGCCCCGGTTTGCTTTTGCGCGAGGACGCCTGCGATCTGTTGCTGGCATGCCCTACAGAGGCCATCGTGGCGGCAGCAGGCAGGGTAAGGGATGCGACGCGGCCGGACACCGTCACGTACTCGCGCAAGGTCTTCATCAACCTCGTCAACCTGTGCCGGGACACATGCTCGTACTGCACGTACAAAAATGAGCCGGGCGATCCTATGCTGTCGATGCTCTCGCCGGAGCAAGTGCTTGCGATAGCAGAGGCCGGCAGGAAGGCGCGCTGCACAGAAGCGTTGTTTGTGACGGGCGAGCGGCCAGAGCAGAAATACCCAGAGGCGCGGGACTGGCTAAAGTCGTTGGGCTATCAATCAACCGTCGATTATGTTTGTGAGATTGGCGAGCAGGTGCTTCAAAAGACCGGCTTGCTTCCGCATACAAACGCCGGCAGCCTGACCAAAAGCGAGATGGCGCGCTTAAAGCACACGAACGTCAGCATGGGCGTGATGCTCGAGTCGTCAAGCCAGCGCCTTATGGGCAAGGGGTTTGCGCACGACGGCGCGCCAAGCAAGAACCCCAAAGTCCGGATAAAGACGCTAGAGTCTGCCGGCGAGCTTGCGATACCCATGACGACCGGCGTCCTTGCCGGGATCGGGGAAACTCCTACAGAGATGGTCGACTCGCTTTTTGTGATAAAAGAGCTGCACGAAAAACACGGTCACATACAGGAATTAATCCTGCAGAACTTTGAGCCCAAGCCGGAAACGGGGATGGCCGGGTTTCCGTCGACGCCAAAAGAGTATTTTCTGCGCGCAGTCGCGCTTGCGCGCCTAATAATGCCGGGCATGAACATACAGGTGCCGCCAAACCTCAACCCCGCAATCTATGGCCGATACATAGATGCAGGCATCAACGACTGGGGGGGCATTTCGCCCGTTACAATCGACCACGTCAACCCTGAGTTCCCCTGGCCTGCGATAAGCGAAGTGAGGCAGGAGACAGAAAGCAGGAACAAGAAACTACGCGCGAGGCTGCCCATATATCCGGAATTCATCGAAGGTGGATTTATATCCGAACGCCTGCATGACTACGTACGCTTGCTTTCTGACGGCTCGGGCCTTGTCAAGGAGGATTATGTAAATGGCGCTTGACTCGCTCCTGAAAAATGCCGACCCTGTCGTAGCATCAGCCCTTGGCAGGGCGCTTGACGGCAAGGACATTTCCGTAGACGAGGCAGTCGCGCTTTTTGACAGCACAGGATTAGAGATGAGCCTGACAGTCGCACTCGCAGACGAGCTTCGCAAGCGCGCTGTTGGCGACGTCGTGACTTACGTGGTCAACCGTAACATCAACTTTACAAACGTCTGCATAAAGCAGTGCGGCTTTTGCGCCTTTTCACGCGACTTTCGTGAAGATGAAGGATACTTTCTTCCAAACGAAGAGATACTGAGGCGAGCCATAGAGGCCGCGTCGCTTGGCGCGACCGAGGTCTGCATACAGGCCGGCCTGCCGCCAAAAATGGACGGCCACCTTTATGTTGACATCTGCAAAGCTTTGAAAAAAGAGCTGCCGAACATGCACATCCACGCCTTTTCGCCCGAGGAAGTGCTGTACGGGGCGGTAAGATCAGAAACTTCTACAAACGAGTACCTGAAAATGCTCAAGGAGGCCGGAGTCGGCAGCCTGCCCGGGACTGCGGCAGAAATTCTTGACCAGTCGTTGCGTGACATCATCTCGCCGGGCAGGATAAAGGTGGACGAGTGGGTGTCGATAATCCGGCAGGCGCACGCGCTAGGTATCCCGACGACTTCAACTATAATGTACGGCCACATCGAGAACTCGAAGCAAAAGGCGGAGCACATCGCGCTCTTGCGCGACATACAGAAAGAGACGCACGGCTTTACGGAATTCGTGCCTCTGAGTTTCGTCCACACTGAAGCGCCGATGTACAGCCACCACACGATCGACAACATTCGCGCCGGCGCGGACGGCTTTGAAGTGGTGAAGATGCATGCAGTGGCAAGGATAATGCTTAACAACCACATACCGAACATCCAGGTGTCGTGGGTAAAAGAGGGCGCCAGGATGTCGCAATTGCTGTTGGCGGCAGGCGCAAACGACTTTGGGGGCACGCTGATAAACGAGTCGATATCTACTGCGGCAGGCGCACAGCACGGCCAGCTGATGAAGCCAAAGGAAATAAGGCAGCTGATAAGGTCTGCAGGGCGCATTCCTGCCCAGCGTTCCACCTCGTATAAACTGCTGAAAGTATACAAGGATGAGAGCGACGACGACGTGTCGGCATTGGACAGCGCCGACACGTCGCAGTTCGGCTCTTACCAGCAACTGATAAAGCTGGACAAGTTCCGCTACAAGGAAGCGCGGAAACAATAAACTTATACAGACATCTTTCCGCTATCAAAAATACGGTGCCACTTTGGTGGGGTCGTAGCGAAGCCAGGCATCGCAACGGGCTCCAGATCTAACGCGTGGGCTAGTTAGAGCAAGAAACCCGTGGGTCAAGGGTTCAAATGACTGCGGTGTTCGCCGCGTCAGGACAAATCCCTTCGGCCCCACTCTTAATTAAGAATAAAACCTGTAAATCCGGGAGATGGTTTCACTACGTTTCATGGTAAATCCCTCACCCCGGCAGGATCTGGCGAAATCCCCACGCAGGCACCTACTTGACGAGCCGGATTTTAGAACGTGGTTTGACAACGTTAAGGTCACACTGAGAGAAAGAATGCTCAAACAGGCTACTGGAAACTAAAACTCTCTGCTGCACCATCTACGAGAGAGATTAGGGTATATTTCGTCACGCCTGACGAGGACGGTACATTAGCTACAAAAGCCCACAAAGAAAGGGCGAGCTATTGTTGAAGTCGATACCGATGGAAGCTACCTATTGAGCAAAGGCAACACAGAGCAAAGCGGAAAAGTAAAGACATTTGATAGGTTTATGTCAGATTTGAAAACTATAGTAGAGCAAAAATACAAATGACATTCAGCAAATCCCAGGAATGCTCGTTCATAGAATAGAGCAGATAACAAATTCTGATCTCACGCCTTTGAGCGACCTACTCCTCACATCAAATTACCGTGCGCTGGATCATCTTAAGTAGGGCTTTGTAGAAATCAACCACGATAACAAGAATATTCGTCACCCTATGCATGTTGTAGCTAATCTTTATAGATGTCATAGTCTATTGTGAATACGAATATTAGTGGTCAATAAAAAAATCGCATCTGATAGTGATTGCAAATTCTGCTTAATTTAGCGTGTATCCAATATGGTTGATTAGAATTGGTAGAGGTTGGAGCAACACTATTAGTCGTATCTGGGACAATTGCTGCGGCACTTTTCTTTGACTTTGTGAATGGTTTTCACGATGCAGCGAATTCGATTGCCACGGTAGTAGGAACTCGGGTTCTAAGGCCCTTGCAGGCTGTCTCAATCGCCGCCACAGCTAATTTCGCCGGGCCATTTGTGTTCGGCACTGCAGTCGCGGCAACCGTGGGCAAGGGGATAATCCAGCCAGAATTTTCTACCGTATTTGTAATTTTAGCAGGACTAATTGGTGCTATCATCTGGGATCTCGTTACTTGGTGGTTAGGTCTGCCCTCATCCAGTAGTCATGCATTAATTGGAGGTCTAGTTGGTTCAGCATTAATTGCCGGGGGTCTCCAGGGAATAGTTTTCTCAGGAATCGAAAGAGTCTTGATATTCATGGTTGTATCACCTTCTGTGGGCTTTGCAATAGCTGCTGCGCTTACTGTTGGCATAATGTTAGCATTCCGTAAATCTTCGTCAGCCAAGGTTAATAGAATATTTGGAAAGTTGCAGATTGCGTCTTCAACGTTTTTCTCGCTTACCCATGGAGCGAATGACGGGCAGAAGACTATGGGAGTAATCACGGCGCTGCTCATCGCTGGTGGTATGCTTGAGACTAAAGGGTTTGTAGTTCCGCTTTGGGTGATAGGTGGTGCCGCGACGGCTATAGCCCTTGGAACATTTTTCGGCGGATGGAGAATAGTCAAAACGATGGCATTCCGTCTGACCAGCCTGAAGCCGTATCAGGGGTTTGCTGCTGAAACCGGTGGAGGTGCAATCCTAACATCGATGGCGTGGCTTGGGGTACCAGTCAGCACGACGCATGCGATTTCTGGTGCCATAATGGGAACTGGCTCTACCAAGAGATTCTCCGCGGTAAGATGGGGATTGGGAAGAAGAATAGTATACGCATGGTTGATAACGATACCTGCCAGCGCATCTCTCGCCGCGGCTTCACTGCTCTTAATGAATGTTATCGGGATCCATTAAGCTTCTTTATGCACTGGTCGCAGCACCGTTTAAGAAATGCAACTTCTACTATGCCTTGCACAAAAACATCGTGCGAGGCTCTTGCCGTCTTGCAAAGATCGCATGTAATGATATCAAGTTTCTTGATTGAATCGGAAATCGGGCTTACGCTAATTACTTCAAAGTTGGTTAATGATGAGACTGGGACCCCCACAACCAAGGTGCTGCGGAATTACCATAAGAACACTTGCTACGTATTCTATATAGACTATATGGTAGCCAAGGTACACGGCGAGCGTCTGGCTACACAATAACTGCCTTCATATATTGAACCGTTCTATTCTAGGCTGAATTCGAATTGGGACGAGGATTGATGTCATGGCTTCGATCGAACGAGAACGAAATAATAGACTCGCTGGAATCACAAGGAGAAGTCTTGATAAAGTCAGTTAACACCTTGGTTGAGTTATTGAATGACTATGGCAAACTTCAAGAATTAAGCACGAAGGTAGAGGACTTGGAACATGAAGGAGACAAGATTACTCATTACGTTTACGTCCTCATTGACAAGACCTTCGTGACGCCGCTTGACAAGGAAGACATTTCAGCTCTTACAGGTGAGATTGACCAGATAATAGACTACACTGACAGATTCATTGGAACGCTCATACTGTTTGACATTAAGGAACCAACAGTATACATGAAAGAGCTGGCAAAAATGCTCCTATCGTCGTCACAAGAGATTTACTTCTTAGTAAAAAAACTGCGAGGATTCAAGAATTCAAACGAGTTAATCGAGCACTGTCATAACATAAGCCAGTATGAGCATGAAGCAGATGTGATCTTCAGAACAGCTATCGCAGACCTATTCAAGACAAACGATGCAATTCACATAATCAAGATGAAAGAAGTTTATGAAATACTTGAAGGTGCTCATGACAGGTGCGCAGACGTGGCAGACGTGTTCGAAGACATTGCTCTTAAATATGGATAATGTTAGCCGAATATCATTCATGTGCGCAGGATCCTGCTTTTTCAGGAACTTGAAAAGCTTCTTCTGCTTAGCTTTAAGGAATGCACCGCGTTCCCTATAGCTTTGAACGGGGGGTATAAAGTTTAAGACACTGAACGCCGCATCCAGTCTATGGTCGACAAGAACCCTGCAGCGACTGATTTCATGCTGTGGCCGCTGGTGGCGGGAGAAATGGCAATGTCCGCGTCGCTTTTTGCGGCAAGGATGCTCCAGATAGGTCTGGAATCGGCAGACACCGCTGTCGCAAAATATATCGAGCTGACCGAGCAGGAAATGAAGCGCGCGCAAAAGCGCGAGAGCGTCAAGGTCGAGTGACCTTTCTCAGGCTCTTGTTGTAGGCAAGCCCGAACCTGTGTGCCTCGTCCCTTGCGTGCTGCAGCATCCTGAGGGCCAGGCTCCTTCTTGGCAGGGCGAGCGGCTCTCTCGCTCCTTGCTTGTAGATCTCTTCGTTTTCCTTAGCAAGCCCGATGCAGGGCAGGCTTGATAACCCAATGCTTGCCAGCGCGCCGGTGGCTGCCGCAAGTTGGCCCCTTCCGCCGTCGATGACGACTAGGTCTGGCACGCCGCCTGCCAAATAGCGGCGCCGAACTATCTCGCCTATCATCGCAAAGTCGTCCTGGCACTTTACAGTCTTTATTCTGAACTTGCGGTAGCCATCTTTGTCGGGTTTTCCGTTTGCGAACCTGACGCTTGAGCCGACAGCTATTGCGGTGCCCAGGTTGGACACGTCAAAACAGTCTATTACTTCGGGCATCGACGAGAGCGCAAGCGCCTTTCGCAGCTCTACCACTGCAGGGGCATAGCCTCGTTCGACATACATGGCCAAATTGCGCATTACAAGCTCCATCAACCTGTGGCGCTCGCCTGTCTCCGCCCCGGCTATCCTGACCCTGTGCCCTGCAAGTTTTTCAAGCGACGCCTCTAGGATTTCTTTTGAACCGGGCTCCTCGCTTGAGTATATGACGTCAGGGATGGCCGGCGACGACGAATAGTACTGCAAGAGAAACGACGAGAACGAGTTGTCCGCCACGGTGTCAAACTCGAATTTCTTCCGGTCCGAGATGACGCCCCTGCTCCTCTTTAGCGCCATTACGTGGGCCATACCCTTTCTTGCATCGCGCACTATGCCGACGTACTCTTCGTCGGGGCTCCTAGTGGCCTTCTCCATCTTTTGCCTTATCCGGAGGTTGCTCAACCGGTAAAGGGTGTCGCGGATCTCCTTGGCACGCTCGTAGTCGCCAAGGTCCGACGCGTGCTTCATTTCAATTTCCATTTCCCGCGCAAAGAGGTCGACGCTGCTCTTTCCTTCCAGTATCTCGCGCAGCGCGTCAACGCCTTCCATGTACTTTCCCCGCGTGACGTTTGCGATGCATGGCGCGTCACAGTTCTTGATGAAGTACTGTAGACACGGCACCTTTGGCAGCCGGTTGCAAATCCTGACCTTGAACAGCTTGCGCAGGAGGCCCGCCGTAAGATACTTCGAACTGCCGCGCACAAATGGCCCGTATATCTTGCCTTTTGGCCCTTGGAACTCGCCGTTTCTGTTCCTGCGGGCGACGAGCAGCCGAGGGAACGGCTCGTCTGAAATCTTCAGGTAAGTATACCTGCTGTTGTCCTTGAGCTCTATATTGAACGCCGGCCTGTAGCGCTTTATCAGGTTGGATTCGAGCAGGAACGCCTCAATCTCGTTGTCGGTAACCACAAACTCGAAGTCTGCTATCTTTTCGACAAGCCTTGCGGTCTTTGGATCTAAATCGCGCTTTGCAAAATACGAGCCGACACGCTTGCTCAGGTCCTTTGCCTTGCCGATGTAGATTATTATGCCCCCGTCGTCTTTCATCAAATAGACTCCTGGCTCGCGGGGAATCCTCTTTTCGCGAAGGACCGCGGCCGTTAGAGTCATTGCTTGCGCCGCACCAGCTTTTGGTCGACTGCCAGCTTGGGTTTTAGGTACTGGCCGGTGTAGCTCGCCGGGTGCTCGCTTATGTTTTCCGGCGTCCCCTCCGCGACTAGCCTTCCTCCGCCCTCGCCCCCCTCAGGCCCAAGATCCACTATCCAGTCTGCCGAGGCTATCACGTCCAGGTTGTGTTCTATCACTATGATGGTGTTGCCAAGTTGGACGAGTCTCTTCAAAACATGCAGGAGCTTGCTCACGTCGGCAAAGTGCAGGCCGGTCGTCGGCTCGTCAAGGATGTAGACGGTCCTGCCGGTGTCACGCTTCGAAAGCTCTGCCGCGAGCTTGATCCTCTGCGCTTCGCCCCCGGACATCGTGGTGGCCGGCTGGCCCAGACGCAAGTAGCCCAGGCCTACGTCGTTCAGGGTCTGCAGCTTTTTGGTTATCGACGGTATGTTGGAGAAGAACTCCAGCGCCTCTTCAATCGTCATGTCCAGCACATCGGAAACGGTCTTGCCCCTGTACTTTATCGCAAGGGTCTCGGAATTGTAGCGCCTTCCCTTGCACTCGTCGCACGTGACGTATACGTCTGGCAGAAACTGCATCTCTATCTTTTTCACGCCCCCGCCCTCGCAGGCGTCGCACCTGCCCCCCGACACGTTGAACGAGAACCTGCCGGCGCTGTATCCCATCTCCCTTGCCCTGGGCGTTCTTGCAAACAGCTCGCGAATTGGCGTAAAGGCGTTCACATAGGTGGCGGCGTTTGACCTTGGAGTCCGGCCTATGGGCGACTGGTCGATGCCTATCACCTTGTCGACGTGCTCTGTCCCCGACAGGCGGTCGTGCCTGCCTGGCCTCTCTTTTGCGCCAAAAAAGTGCGAGGCAAGGGCGTTGAAAAGTATGTCGTTTACAAGCGTCGACTTGCCCGAGCCCGATACGCCTGTTACGACTGTCATGCAGCCCAATGGAAATTTAACATCGATCGATTTCAGGTTGTTCTCCGAGGCGCCGTGCACTGTCAGCCATTTCGCCGGCTTGATGCGCTCACGCGCATGCGCGACGACCTGCTCGCCCCGCAAAAACGCGCCCGTAACAGAGTCGCCGTTTGACATGATGTCTTCGAGCTTGCCGCTTGCGACTATCTGGCCACCGTGTATGCCTGCGCCCGGTCCGATGTCCACCACCCAGTCAGAGCTCCTGATGACCTCCTCGTCGTGCTCAACTACAATGAGCGTGTTGTCAAGGTCGCGCAGCTTTTTCAGGGTATCTATGAGCCGGGTGTTGTCGCGCTGGTGCAGGCCAATCGTGGGCTCGTCGAGGACGTACAGCACACCCGTGAGGTTTGAGCCTATCTGGGTCGCAAGCCTAATCCTCTGTGACTCGCCTCCGGAAAGAGTGGCGCTCATCCTGTTCAGTGTCAAATAGTTGAGCCCGACGTTGCGCAAAAATTCCAGCCTTGAAATTATCTCCTTGAGTATTGTTCGAGCGATAAAGCGCTCGGTATCAGTCAAGTTGACTGAGCGGAAAAAGTCATAACACGCGTCTATTGACAGGTCGCACACTTCCATTATCGACCTTGCGCCAATTTTTACCGCAAGGGCCTCTTCGCGCAGCCGCCTACCGTTGCACCGCTCGCAGGGGCGCTCGCGCATGAACTGCATGAGGTCCTCGCGTTTGCTTTCTGATTCAGTCTCGCGGTAGGTGCGCTCAAGGTTTGGTATCACGCCCTCAAAAGTTCCGCGGTATTCCCACCTGCTGTCTGAATGCTTCGACTCGTACCTGAAGTGGATGCGTTCGTCAGTACCGTACAGGATTACTCCAAGCTGGCGCTCTGTCATCTTGGAAATGGGAGTCGCAAGGTCAAAGTCGAATTTGCGGCCCACGTCTTTTAGCATCGACGCGCGGAATGTTGCAAAGTGGCCTGTCCACGGCCTGATGGCGCCTTCAAGTATGCTCTTTTGCCTGTCAGGTATTATCAGCTCTGGATCGAATTCTATCTTTATCCCGAGGCCGTTGCACTGGGAACACGCGCCGAAAGGCGAGTTGAACGAGAACGTGCGGGGCTCTATCTCGCCTATGGAAAGCTCGCAGTGGGGACAAGCGTTCTTTTGCGAAAACATCGAGTCGTTGCCGTCGATCGAGACTACTGCCGTGCCGTTCCCAGCCTTGAGCGCCGACTGTATCGACTCAAAGAGCCGGCTCTTTTCCTCGGCCGACGGCTTGAGCCTGTCGACTATGACTTCAATGGTGTGCTTTTTCTGCTTGTCAAGCCTGGGCAATTTCGGCTTTTCCTCGTCTTCGAGGTTTGTAATCTCGCCATCGAGCCTTATTCGGGAATACCCCTGCTGCTTCAGTTCCTCGAACAGCCTTTCGTACGTGCCCTTTTTCGCCTGCACGACAGGCCCCATCACCATCACGCTCTTGCCGCCTGCCATCTTGAGTACCGACTCTGTTATGGAGTCTACTGACTGGCTTGCGATCCTACGGCCGCACCGGGGGCAGTGCGGCATGCCTATCCTCGCATAAAGCAGGCGTAGGTAATCGTAGATTTCAGTGACCGTGCCGACTGTCGAGCGGGGGTTCTTACTCGTCGTCTTTTGCTGTATGGATATCGCCGGCGAGAGCCCGTCTATCGAGTCAACGTCGGGCTTGTCCATGAGCTCGAGGAACTGCCTTGCATATGCAGACAACGATTCGACGTACCTCCGCTGGCCTTCCGCGTAAATCGTGTCAAACGCAAGAGTCGACTTGCCAGAGCCGGAAAGGCCTGTGATGACTACGAGCTTGTTCTTCGGAATCTCCAGGCTGACGTTTTTCAGGTTGTGCTGCCTGGCCCCGCGGATTATTATTCTGTCATGCATCAGGACACCTCCGCGACGGGGTTGGGGTCGCCTATTACCTTCTTTATTTTCGCAAGCTTTTCCCTGTACATTATGGCCTTCTCAAATTCCAGCTGCTCTGCGTATTTCTTCATCGTGGCTTCGGTCTCTATCGCAAGGCGCAAGAGGTCGCGCCGGGCCATAGATTTTGTCTCGACCGCGTCCGAGATTTCTGCCGACGCGCTTTCCGGAACAGGCTTTACAATGGTTCTGGGCGTTATCCTGTGGCGCTTGTTATACGCAAGCTGCCGTTCCCGCCTGCGCTGCGTTTCATCAGTCGCTTCTTTCATCGACCGCGTCACGGTGTCAGAGTACATGATGACCTGGCCGTCGACGTTGCGCGCTGTTCTTCCAAACGTCTGGATTAGGCTAGCGGTGTTGCGCAAAAAGCCCTCCTTGTCCGCGTCAAGTATCGCCACAAGTGAGACCTCGGGTATGTCAAGGCCCTCGCGCAGGAGATTGATTCCGACGATCGCGTCAAACTCACCCAAGCGCAGCTGACGGATAAGCTCCGTTCGCTCCAGGCCCTCTATCTCTGAGTGTAGGTAGCGCACGCGTACCTCGTTCTTTGCGAGAAACTCTGCCAGGTCTTCTGCCATCCTCTTTGTCAGAGTCGTGACAAGCGTGCGCTGGTCCTTCTTTGCCCTCTTCTTTATCTCTGCAATCAGGTCCTCCATCTGGCCCTTGGTCGGCCTCACCTCGACCTTGGGGTCAACAAGACCTGTCGGCCTCACCAATTGCTCCACGACCTGCCCGCTTGACTGCAATTCGTACTGGCCCGGCGTTGCAGATACGAACACGACGTTTTTCAGGTACTTTTCAAACTCTGCGAATTTCAGCGGGCGGTTGTCAAACGCGCTTGGCAGGCGGAACCCGAAATCAATCAGAGACTTTTTGCGCGTCCTGTCGCCGTTGTACATGCCATGCAGCTGCGGAAGCGTGACGTGCGACTCGTCAATGACAAGTAGAAAGTCATCGCCGAAAAAGTCAAGGAGGCAAAACGGCGGCTGCCCCGGCGCCCTACCATCAAGGTGCCGGGAATAGTTCTCGATGCCCGAGCAGTAGCCGAGCTCTTCTATCATCTCAAGGTCGTATTTCGTCCTGGAGGCGAGCCTCTGTCTCTCCAGCTCCGAGGGCAGGTCCGGCAGCCAGTTTTCAAGCTCATGCCTTATCGAGTCGATTGCGCGAAGTCGTGATTCGTCGGCAGTTATGTAGTGCTTGGCGGGAAATATTCTGACGGCGCCGGCGTCGCGGATCTTTTTCATGCTCACATGGTCGTGTATGCTTATGCGCTCTATTTCGTCGCCAAACATCGCTACCCTAATGATGTCGTCAGAGTAGCCCGGGATTATGTCAATCGTGTCGCCCTTTACACGAAAAGTCCCGGGGACAAGCGCCACGTCGTTTCGCTCATAGCGGGCCTCTATGAGGCCGTGGACGAGCACCTTGCGTTCTATGACCTCTCCCTTCTGCAGCGCGATGGATGTTTCCTCCCATTCTCTTGGTGAGCCCAGAGAATAGATACACGACACGGTTGCGACGATGATGGTGGGCTCGCCGGACATCAGCATCGCAGTCGCTTCAAGGCGCATCCTTTCTATCTTTTCATTTATCTCCGTGTCCTTTTCAATGTACGTGTCAGTCTGCGGCAAATAACTTTCAGGTTGGTAATAGTCGTAAAAGCTGACAAAGTATCCGACGTTGTTTTTCGGGAAAAACTCCTTGAACTCTGCGTAGAGCTGCGCCGCAAGCGTCTTGTTGTGCGAGATGACAAGCGTGTTCTTGCCAGAGCGGGCGACTAGGTTTGCAATGGTAAAAGTCTTGCCGCTCCCAGTGACGCCAAGCAGAGTCTGCCGACCTCCCTTTCTGACCCCGTTTACAAGCTTCTCGATGGCTTCCGGCTGGTCCCCTGATGGCGTGAAAGTGTCTGAGATTGAAAAGCTTCTCGGGGCGGAGAGCAAGGGAACTTTAATCTCAAAAACGCGCATATATTGTTACTCTTGACGTAAATGTACCATAATTTTCGTGTAACAAGCACAAACTGGCAGGCTTCGGCACGCCATATTGTTTGAACACCTTTCCCGGGTCCTGAGCTAGCCTGCGCGCCCAAAGTCGTCTTCGAGCCTGACTATGTCCTGCTCGTCGAAATTGCCAAATGATACCTCGAGCACTATGCCGTCCGAATCAAGTCCCTGAAGCCTGTGCTTTGTACCAGCAGGTATCTCGAACTCGTCTCCCTCGTTGCCGGTTAACATCTCGTCGCCAATTTGGACGCTGAGAGGCCCGCGAATGACCTTCCAGAATTCTTCTCGCTGCTTGTGGTATTGTAGGCTGAGCCTGCTAGACGCCTTGACGTACAGGAGCTTGACAGAGCAGGTCTCGTTGTGTGCAAACTGCTCAAACCTGCCCCACGGTCTGTGCTCTATTTTTTTTGTCATCATTATTTTTCACCGCAAATCAGATGCCTGCGATCAACTCTGCAAGCTGCGGGCTCTTGATTAGTCATCGCAAAACAAATTCTAAAGTGTTTTGCGCGCCGGGGTCTCCTTTCTGGCATCATCGGGAATACACCTTGGCAGCGCATCAAAGTAGATAAACTTAAGTTCTTGTGAATTATTTCATAAACCTGACAACATGGCGAAAAAGAGCACAAAGTCCAAGAAAAAGACTAGCAAAAAGAAGTAATAACCGGGCCTGACGGCTCGTTATTTTTTTTGAAAATTAAAGTCTTACGGCTCCGGTGCGTTTAGGCCAGCAAATCTTTTCTCTGACCTCCGCCAATATACAGTATGGTCGAACAGGCAAGCAGGGCCCAGTTCCTATCGTTCCTGGAGCAAGAGGGCCTGAGGGTAGACAGTCTGGTGGAAGGCGCGGTGGAGGTGGCCGAGGAGGTCCATTCCGGGCTCATGCGGGAGGATGAAGAGTCGTCGTTTCTTGAGACGCACACGTGGCCAGTCGCCATGGACGTGGTCAGGCATTACAGGGCAAGTGGCCGAAACATCACCGGCGTGGAAGTGGCGTCTGCCATTCTTCACGATGTGATGGAAGACGACGAGCGCATACTGAACCTTTACGAAGCAAAATCGTACGGCTTTGACGCATACATGCGGTATCGCTTTGGAAGCCGCGTCCACAAAATTGCAAGCGAGCTAAGGATAAAGCCGCTTGACAACTTTTCCGGCAGGACTGCCGACGACAGGGTCCGGGCGCGCTTTTGGGATTATTGCGACCTTTTGCTAAAGGCAGATTATGACGTCAAGACGATAAAGCTTGCAGATAGGATCAACAACATGGAGTTCATCGCAAAGGTGCCGGGGCACGCCAAGTCCAGGCGCTACCTGCGCGAGGCCGAGGACTTTTACCTTGCATACGCAATGATCCAGCCAAAAATGCCCGAATTTTACAACAGCATGCGCTCTTGCTACGAAGAATTGAGGTCTGCAAGCAAGATAGTTACCGTATAATTCATTCAAAAACCATTTAAAGCCACTACATGGAACTAAAGGGTGCAACTAGATGTCAAAGCTCAACATCGCAGTTATCGTTAAACTCGAGCCAGACTTTTCTGAAGGCAACGTAAGTTACAACGCCGACGGCACCCTGAACCGCGCCGAGACAAAGAGTATACTCGGCCCGCACAGCGCGGTTGCTTGCCAAGCCGCGTTTTACGCAAAGGTGAGATTCGACGCAAGGGTGGGGGTTGGCACAATGGGACCGCCCAGCGCCGACTCGGCGCTTGCTCAGGCGCAGGCGATATGCGACGCCGACGAGCTGCACCTTTACAGTGACAGGCTCTTTGCAGGGGCCGACACCCTTGCCACCGCCGAGACTCTACGTGCCGGCATCGCTAGGATGGACGGCAAGATGGACATCGTGTTGTCGGGACACAGGGCCTCTGACGGGGAGACAGGGCAGACCGGACCTCAGACTGCGTGGAAGCTTGGCTTTACTTTCCTTGGACACGTCATCGATTACGATATTGACATGGACCGGCGAGTCGTGCGTGCAAAGAGGCTGGTCGCGCTTCAAGGCTTTTACGACATCGTTGAAGAGGTGGAGGCGCCCTTGCCGGTATTCATGGCAGTCGACCCGTCATACAAACCTCATTTCAATACGGTCTCGCAGCGCCTCGCCCACGAAAAATACCGAGAGGAGGCACAGTCCCGCGTCGCAAACTACAAGCAGTATCTGAAAATGTTCAACGCGCAGGAACTTGGAGCCGACCCGAAAATGGTCGGCCTGCCCGGCTCGCCTACCATAGTGTACAGGGTGGAAAAGATACCAAAGGCAAAGGCAAGCAGAAAAGCCGAGGTCGTCGATGGCTCGAATAGAGACGAACTGCGCAGGGTCGCTTCAAAAATCTACGAAGTGCTCGGGGGCATGGTCATAAAATGAGGTACGAGCACCTTTACGTTATCATAGAGCACGACGGGGGCAGGCCGGTGCCAGTCAGCCTTGAGATGCTGGGCGAGGCTCGCCGCCTGATGGATGGCTACAACAACAAATACAATGCTGATGAAAAAGTGGTTGCAGTAGTCCTTGGCAACAACGTGCGCAAGCTCTGCGACGATCTAATATTCTACGGCGCAGACGCCATCATCTACGCGCAAAGCCCGGAGCTGGAGTACACACGCAACTTGGTGGACACCAAGGTCATCAGCCAGATTGCGACAACTAGGGACCTGGTCCTGAAATTCGCGCCCAAGTCAACCGACTTTGCAAAGCCCCGCTACATGTTTTTCTCGGCAGACAACATCGGCCGGCAGCTTTCATCAACAGTGATGGCGGAGCTTGACTCTGGCCTTGCGTCGGACATCAACAAGCTGGTCATAAGCGACCTTGAGATCGTGCACCAGCACAAGACAAAGGGGCAGGCGCAGGTGTACGAGCGCACACTTGAAATGTACAGGCCGGACTTTTCAGGCTTTTTGTGGACCACCATTCTGTGCCTTGACAACCGCAACCCCGACATTGCAAGGGACTACCACCCGCAGGCCTGCAGCATAATACCTGGCGTGTTTGCCCCGCTTGTACGCGACGAATCAAGGAAAGGGATCGTAGTCGACTATCTGCCATCGTTTGAGGCGCGGGATCTGCAGGTGAAGATAATCAGCAGGAAAATAGTCAAGAGTGCCGTCGACTTTGACAGCAAAAAAGCCGTCGTCAGTTTTGGTAGAGGGATAAAGAACGCGCCGGAGGAAAACATTAGGCTTGTGGCTGAGCTTGCAAAAGAGCTGGACGCAGAGGTGGGCGTTTCTCTCCCGATATCGAAAAAGCCGTACGCGGTGAGCGAGGGCGCGAGCTCGACTTACATGGTCCCTGACAGAGTGATAGGCACTAGCGGCCGCAAGGTCATTCCACTTCTGTATATCGCGGCAGGAATCAGCGGGGCGATGCAGCACCTTGCTGGAATGAAAGAGTCGGAATTTGTGATAGCGATAAACCCGGACGAGGACGCGCCGATAAGGGGCGAGTGCGACATGTTCATCAGGGGGAGGATGGAGGACGTCATCCCGGCGCTGCTGGAGGAATTGCGGGCGCTCAGACCGAAAGTGGAGGCTAGGAGATGACGGAGCGTTACGACATCGCGATAATTGGAGGTGGCTCTGCCGGCCTTGCGGCGCTCAAGAGGCTTGCTGACCTTGGCAAGCAGGCAGTCCTGATAGAAGCGGGCAGGCAGGTGGGCACCAAGAACGTCTCTGGCGGAATACTGTACTCAAAAAAGCCAAAACAGGGCAGGACGAACAACGTCGAGGACCTGTACGAGAATTTCGAGAAAGAGGCGCCGGTCGAGCGCAAGATAACCAAATACATACTTCACGCAGCGTCAAAGGACAGGGATTTTGCCATGGACCTTACAAAGGCCCACGAGTACCAGGCCAACTTTGGCTACTCTGTCCTGCTCAACAGGCTGAACTCTTGGTTTGCAAAACAGGCACGTGAGGCCGCAGAAAAGCACGGCGGCGGTATGGTCACCGGTGTGCACGTCCGGTCAATAGGTTGGAACGATGGCCGCGCATTTATCGAGACTGACGAACTGCAACCTTTTGAAGTAAAAGCCGTTATAGCTGCTGACGGCGTCAACTCGGAAGTAGCCGAGATGACGGGCGCAAGGGAGAAGTTCACGCCAGAGCAGCTGTACCAAGGCGTCAAGGTCATCGTCAAACTTCCAGAGCAGATACTCGAGGAGCGCTTCGGCATAGGGCCGGAGGAGGGCTCGGCGCACCTGTTTGCCGGCGACGTGACGCTGGGCCACATCGGCGGCGGCTTTGTCTACACAAACCGCGACACGCTGTCCATCGGCGCCGTTTATCATTTTGACTCGCTTGTGGAAAAGCCTGCCGAGCCGTCGGCGCTTGCAAACGCGCTGTTGCAAAATCCACTCGTGTCCGGCATGATAAGGGACGAGGTCGCGGTAAAGCAGGAGATAGATCGCGACCTTCCAAAGGAGGAGCAGTTGCGCGCCAAGTTTGCGGTAAGCAAGCTGGTAAAAACGTGGAACGATTTACGCGACGCCTATCACTCGCCGGCTGCAAGGAGCAAGCTGGTCGAAAGCGGCAAATACAAATCAGACGAGGAGATAAAATCACGGCTTGATTCTGTAAAGGCCGACCTTGAGACAAAGTACGGAACCAAATTCGTGGACGACTATGTCGAACTTGAATACTCGACAAAGCTAGTCCCGGACGGCAAGCGCTGTGCGATGAAAAAGCCGTACCACAGAAACATACTCTTCGTTGGCGACGCGGCCGGCAGGGGAGTCTTTATCGGGCCGAGGATAGAGGGCCTCAACGTAGGCATTGACGACGCAGTTCGCGCCGCTGAGGCAGTCGCAAAGGCAATAGACAAGAACAATTTTGGGCCAGAATACATGGGCGAGCAGTACGCGCAAGATGTGGACAAGAGTCCCTACACGCGAGACATGCGCGAGATTGACAAGGACTATTTGAAGACGTTCCTAGACGCGGCAAAGGATGTGCCAAAGGACATCGTGGGCCAGCGTTACGGCGTGGTATTTCGACTGATGTCGTCAAGCGCTTTCAGAGGACTTGCGGTCGGGCTTGCCAACATTCTTGGCTACGATAAATTACTGCCACTAGTCGAGTCCGAAGAAACCTACGTGCAGGTGCCAATCGAGATAGCAGAGAGGCTCGGCAAGCTGGTGGCCAAGACATACGAGCCTAAAATACCGACTGTTGCCGAGCGCGTGGCCCGGCTGAAATACGACGACGACAGGCAGTCACACATTAGGGTGCTCGACCCAGAATCAGAATTCATGAAAAAGCTGGTCACGCTGTGCCCCACGAAATGCTACAGCTTGGAGGACGGCAAGGTGATCTTACAACACGAGCCCTGCATCGAGTGCGGGACGTGCGCCAAAGAGACAGAGTGGCGCCACCCACGCGGTGAGAAGGGCGTCATCTACCAGTACGGCTAGCTCTTCCACTTTATCGAGCAGCCGATGGAAGGGTCAAAGTCATTCTCTATCTTTTTGCCAGACAAGAGCGCCCTGATATTGTTCTCCATCACCGGGACTGTCGGCTTGGCCTCCGGCTCCATCGCGTCGTTTATCCTGCCGTGGAACATCAGTTTTCCACTGGCGTCAAGCAGGAAAGGGTCCGGGGTGCACATCGCGCCGTAGGCGCGAGCGACCTCCTGGCTCTCGTCTATGAGGTACGGAAAGTTGACGCTGTACTGTTTGGCAAACCTGACCATGTTGTCAAAACCCTCGTCCTCGTAGTTCGGGTCGTTGCTGTTGATGCCTATTACCTGCAGTTCTGACGGACTGAACCTCGACTGCAGTTCCACCATCTCGCCTATCCTTGCCTTGACAAACGGGCAGTGGTTGCACATGAAAATGACGAGTGTGGATTTGCTCTTGTAATCGGAAAGCGAGTGCGACTTGCCGTCGACACCTTTCAAGGTAAAAGCAGGGGCCTGCATTCCTGTCTTGAGGACCACAGGGGATGAGAGTGTTCTTGCCATGCTTTTGATCACCTGCCAGACATTATATCTATTGCGACACGATGGGAAAATCCTAAATCGCGGGGGTCCTTTTCACATGTCATGAGATTTGTCCTAAGGGCAGTCATATAAGCCGAAGTAGGCAACAGGATGGTCAAGGATCGGAACTTTCTTGCCAACATGGAAAACTACATCAAGGCAAATAACGACGCAGCGTCGTATTTTCTGGAACTAGACGGCGACAAGACGGTGGTGTTCATAATGGACGTGTCAGGCGTCGACAGATACCGGCAATAGCACAGCCGCTGTTCATGTTGGGCGCAAAGGTAGAGGTCAACCCCGCGATGACCTTTGAAGACCTGAAAAAGAGCATTGCAGCCGCGCAAGGGAAAGGGAAAAACAGCGGAAATGGGAAGTCGGGGGCCTGCGCTAACGTATTATAACGCGGGCCCGTGACGTACCTCATGTCGATAGACGAGATACTCCAGCTGCCGCAGCGCAAGCTGGTTGTCGCGGAAAGCGACGTGTCGCTTGACAATAAATTAAAAAACGAGATCTTTGTGCTGATGGTTGAAGAGTCGAGGGGCTCTGCGGGCGGCCGCGCGGCCGGCTCGGGGAACAGGAAGATAAGCAAGGTCTACGGTTTTTCCTGCGACGGCGCATGCAGCAAGATCTTTGAAACAGACGACCCGCAACAAGTCGAGCTGTTTGACATACCGTATAGCGCGGTGGCGATGGACATCACGCTTTCAAACGGCCAGCCGTACGTCGTGCAAGGGATTATCGACTCTGATTTCATAGCAGGTTACAAGGCAATCGTAGGTGGCGGCCATGTCTGACGAGCAGCGGATAGAAGAGACAGCGTCTGCAATAGAGGACCTGCTATACATGGGGGCGATAAGGCTTGAGCGAGAAAAGGCATTGCTGTCGCCGCAGTTTTCGCTCGTCGCTACAAACGTCATGGAGAGTATGAAGCTGAAAGCCGACGAGAAAGGCGATGTGATGAAGCTGATGTACTATTCACTCCTCATATACATGAACGAGTACCTGAAGGTGCCAAAGGCCCTGACGTTGACCTTTGGAAACGACATGGAAAGCCACCGCGAAAGCATGGAGTCAGGCACGCTCGTCACCACCTACGTCGCGGTGCTGTCAGAGGTCTGGTCGCAGAACAGATCATAATTACAGCCGTGCGCTTTCTTGTTCATGGCCAGCAAGACCTCTACCATTAGACAGGTCCACTTTCCCTGCAACTCTCGAAGATGTCTATGACGCCTACATGGACGCAAAAAAGCACGCAAAATTCACGGGTGGCAAGGCGAGGTGCGACCCGAGGGTGGGAGGGAAATTCTTCGCCTGGGACGGCTACCTCATCGGGAACAACATCGAGCTTGTTCGAAACAAAAAGATAGTGCAAGAGTGGCAGACAACCAAGTGGCCAGAAGGGTACTGTCCGTCGACGCTCGAAATCACGCTTGCCAAGAAAGGCGGCACAGAGTTGACAATGGTCCACACAAAGGTTCCTGCAGGACAGGCCGCAGATTATCGACAGGGTTGGGTTGGCTATTACTGTGAGCCTCTGAAAAACTACTTTCAAAAGACATGATTTTTAAACCAAAGAAGGCTGACTGCACGTTGCATTGTACGTTCGGTCGCTCAAGCCCCAGCTGATAGAATCAATCAAGGTCATACGCAGGGAGCCAAAGGGCAAGGTGTGGCTTGAGGCCTACGGCTGCTCAGCAAGCATGGCGGACTCTGAAATGATTGCGGGGCTGCTAAAGAGCGCCGGCTATGAAATCGCGCAGAGCAAGAAGGAAGGAACGCTGAACCTCATAGTCACTTGCTCTGTCAAGGACACAACTGAGCACAAGATGGTGCACCGCATAAAACAGCTGAGCAAGTCTGGCAAGCCGCTTGTAGTAGCCGGCTGCCTGCCAAAGGCGGACAGGGCGCTTGTAGAGTCGCTCAATTCCGACGCGTCGTTGATGGGGCCGCATTCCTTGGACAGGTCTGCTGAAGTGGTTGCCTCGACGCTTTCTGGAAACAGGCTCGTCGCGCTTTCAGATTCAAAAACAGACAAGGTCAACATACCCCGGGTCAGGATAAACCCGGCAGTTAGCATAGTCGAGATTGCAAGCGGTTGTCTGAGTGAATGCACTTTTTGCCAGACCAAGATGGCAAAAGGCGTACTCCGAAGCTACCGCCCAGGCGACATCGTAAGGCAGGTAAGGCAGGACGTAGCAGACGGGTGTAGGGAGGTCTGGCTCACGTCGACCGACAGCGGGTGCTACGGACGGGACATGGCTTCGGACCTTGTAGAGCTGTTGCAGGCATGCTGCGAAGTCGACGGCGACTTTAAGATGAGAGTAGGCATGCTCAACCCGCAGTACATGCCCGGCATGATCGCGAGGATGGTTGATGTCTATGATAAAAACGACAAGCTCTTCAAGTTCGTGCACATGCCGGTGCAGAGCGGAAGTGAGCCAATATTGAGAAAGATGAAGCGCGGCCACACCGCGAGGGTGTTTGCCGACGCGGTGCACGCTTTTCGCGAAAAGATGCCCGACTTTACGGTATCGACTGACATCATTGTGGGCTTTCCAGGCGAGACCGAGGACGACTTCCAGCAAACACTTGACCTCTTGAAGGAGACAGAGCCGGACGTAGTCAACATCTCTCGTTACAGTGCAAGGCCCGGGACAGAGGCGACACGCTGGAAGGGCAGGGTGAGGACAGACGTCGCAAAAGAGAGGTCAAGGCGCGCGACCGCCCTTGTGCGAAGGATTGCAAAAAAGCGCAACTCTGCTTGGCAGGGCTGGGAGGGCGAGGTAATAGTCAACGAGGTGGTCAAGGTCTCCCAGGGCAGGAACTACGCCTACAAGCCGGTGGTGCTCGAAGAGCCTGCAGAACTGGGTGCAAGAATCCGCGTCAGGGTTCATGATTTTTCCAGCTTTTCGCTCAAGGCTCGCGCGATCCTGCAAAGCTCAAAATAGTTAAACCACCGGCGGACCGCCGGCTACCTCCAAAGCTTTTTAACTTTCGTCGGCTACTGACGACGGGGGAGTTCGGGGTAGCATGTATGATCTTCAAATTTCAAGTCCAGTACTGGTAGTGGGCATAGGTGGCGCCGGCGCAAAGCTTGCACGAGAGGCAAAAAAGGCAATCGAGTGTGACTGCCTCATCGTGAGCAACGACAAGCGCGACCTTGGCGACGAGAACTCTGTTCTCGTCAATTCCGGCAAGTACGTCAATCCTTCCACGCTCAAGCTGAGGTCGTTTGCTCAGGGCAAGGCCGACCAGCTGAGGTCCAAGATGGAAGGCTTTGGGACGGTCATCGTGATGGCAAACCTGGCAGGCATGGCCGGCGCGGCCATGGCGCCCATTGTATGCAGCCTGGCAAAGGACGCCGGGACCCTGATAACTTTTGCAGTCATGCCCTTTGGCTTTGAGAAAGACAGGTTATTCAATGCCGGCGTGACCCTGAGGCGCGTACGCGACGCGTCGCACTCCACAATAGTCATAGACAACGACGCCTTCCTTGACAACAACTCCGAGTTGTCGAAGGAAGAGTGCTATTCTCTCACAAACAGCGCGATAATCGGCGTCGTGTCGGCGCTCTCGTCGCAGGGTACAAGGTCGGACATGAACATCTTATCCACCAGCAAGCCGGGCGACTCTGAAACTTCACTCAGGGACTCTATCTCGATGCTTTACCAGGATGTCGCCGGCACGGACGCCATCAAGCGTGCGGTGCTTTACGTCATGGGAGGCGACAAACTCTCAATATCTGCCCTGAATCAACTTGTTTCGTACGCAAGGGGTATCTTCAAGGAAGAAGGGACAACTGAAGTTGCGATGTCGTCGCTCCAAGCAGGCGCCGGCGTGAGGGTCAGCCTCGTGGCGTCGGCGCCGCAAAAAACGCGGTTTGACTCATACGACCCGCTCGGCGAGATAATCCCGATGGACAGCCACCTTGACTGGGACGAGCCCGATTCGGCACCCGAGATCCAGCTAGCAATTCCGGTAATCGAATAGGTTATTATAGCAAAACCGGCAAGCAAGCGGCGTTGGAAATTACCTGCGGCTGCCGGTGCATCGTTTGCAAAAGCCAACGGCTTGCCGGCAACAGTTTCAAGGCTGCTGACGGATACACCGACATCCACCACACATGCAAGGACTGTGGCGCCCACTTTGATCACCTCGACGGCACAACGTTTGAAAAATGCGAGATGTGCCACTTCAAGATTTGAACGAATCAGTCAGCTTTTTGTGGTAGCTGCTCATGCATGGCTTGGTCTCCTCAAGCCTGACTTCTTTCATCTTCTTTTTGTCATAAACAGTCTGCAAAAACCTGTAACAGACAGGGCAGACGTCTATCATTTACTGCTTCTTTGTTTCAGCCGGTTCTTCTGCTTCAGCTTTGACTTCAGCCGGCTTCTCTTCTACCTTTGTTTCAGCCGGCGTTTCTTCCGTCTTTGCCTCAACAGGCTTTTCCTCGACCGCCGGCACTTCCACTGTCGGGGCAGGAGCCGATTCTACCGGCTCTTCAAACAGCGAAACTGTCACGACGTCATCATCGTCCTTAACCATCTTTACCCTCACTTTCCTTGGCGGGTTTGTCTTGCCCCGTGCCCAGACCTGCCTGTTCAGGTCCTGGTCGAGCTTGACCTCGCTTGACTTCATGTGCTTCTCAGCAAACTCGCGGATAATGTTGACTACCCTGTCGGTCCTCTTGTACTCAGGCGTGATCCACGCCCTGCCAAGGTTGATGGTGTAAACGCGTGTAAGGTTTTCTTCTATGGACATATTATCACCTAGCCGACGTTCACGTCAGACCTGCGCCAAGCCCTGCGCTTAGGGTTGGTCCTGACCTTCCTCTTGGTCCTGATGATTATCCACGCAGGAACCGGCTGGTTCTGTCTGGTCTTTTTCATCAGTCGCTTCTTGCGCGACGTGTTCTTACGCGCGGCCATGTACGTTTCATGGATTCTTGTAGTCCGCCTTTTAAGTGTTGGGCTATTTCCTCATCCGGAACAGCACGTACACTATGACAAACGGAAACGCCGCAGGTATGAACGCGAACTCGCCCAGAAGCGACGAGAGGGCTATCGCAAGGCCGAGGTACAGCGTTATTCCTGCCGGCACCATGCCAAAGATTATGAACCTGTGGCTCCTCAGCTTGAACTTCTCGATGTCGGTGTAGGGGTACTGCATGTGGTGGTAAATGACCGGCATGACAAAGAGCGATATTGCCACCGTTATGGAAAACACGGCTACGAGCAGGGCGACCATGTTGACCGTGCCGAAATTGTCAGGGGCGGTGACGGTCATGTTGAGAAGGAATCCAAACAGTATGCCAGAGATTACAACAAGAATTGAGCTCTCCCTTAGCACCGTGCCGTAGTCCCTAACAAGGTCGTCGCGCTTGTCTTCCAACGGCTCTACTGCGCACCGCGCTCTAAGAAGCTTTGCGATTGCACTGCAATGCAGTGCTACTTGAAAAGTCCGGACTCTACAAGCGACTCTGTCGCGGCAAGCAGTCTCTTGACGTCAGACTCGTCGTGCGCATACGACATGGCGCCCATCTTGGTGGGTAGGAAGAATATGTCGTGTTCTGCCATGAGCGCTAAGTGGTATTTTGCAAGCAGCGCTCTGTCAGAAGTCGCAACGTCCGTCGCGTCTGCGATCCTGCTTCCTGCGAAGTGGGTGAGGAAAAGCGAGTTTGTGCCGGTGACTTGGCATGGGATCTTGGCGTCAGCGAATATTTTTGTCAGGCCTTTCCTTGCCATCTGCCCCAGCTTGTCTATCTTGCCGTAGACTTTCTCGTTCTTTGCCAGAAAGTCAAGCGTGGCCTTGCCGGCAACCATCGTTGCCGGGTTTGCAGAAAACGTGCCGCCGCCGATCGCGCACCTGGTCTCCTTGTCGCGCCTTGACACGGGGTCTGCAAGCGACATTATTTCCTTATTTCCACAGACTACGCCGATGGGCATGCCGCCCCCGCATATCTTGCCGAGAGTGAAAAGATCGGGCTCCAGCCCATACTCTTTTGTGGCGCCTTTGAGCGACAGCCGAAAGCCGGTCACTATCTCGTCGAGTATGAAAAGCGCGTCGTTCCTTCTGGCAAACTCCTGTAGGCCCTTCAGGTATCCGCCGGCCGGAGGGATACAGCCGGCTCCGCCCAGAAAAGGCTCTATTATGATACAGGCAAGGTCGTCCCTGATATTCTCAAGTACCTTCAGCGACGCCTCGAGGTCGTTGAACGGTATGGATTCAACATGCTGCCCCTCATCCTGCACGAGGCCCGGGCCCTCATCGGCCTCAAATGGGTAATTGACAGTCTGCATGAGAGTCGTGTTAAAGCCGTGCCAGCCGCCTATCGCCTTTGCTATCACGCGCCTGCCCGTCTTTGCCCTTGCGAGCCTGACCGCGTACATCGTTGCTTCGGAGCCGGTGCTGCAAAAACGCATGCTCTCTGCTACAGGCATAATCTTTTGTATCGTCTCTGCAAGCGCGACGCTTGCGTCGTTTGCGACGCCGTACAGGGTGCCGTTTTTCACCTGCCTTGCAAGCGCCGTGGCGACTGGCGCAGGCGAGTGCCCGAGTATAAGCGCCCAGTGGCCCATCCAGTAGTCCGTGTACCTATTGCCATCCGCGTCGTGCA
>Ga0214471_10000213_pt1 | contig 53479 bp, 57 predicted proteins | sample RVTome_5_FD_207665 | JGI IMG/M metagenome (GOLD analysis project Ga0214471, IMG submission 207665) | Soil microbial communities from uranium-contaminated site in the Upper Colorado River Basin, Wyoming, United States - RVT142D155 | ecosystem: Environmental > Terrestrial > Soil > Contaminated >... | reverse complement strand
ACTTCTGGACGAATGATGGTTTGGGGTGTGGACATACAAGTATGAAATGGTTACGTTTCTCTTCTTTCACCATACATTTCTTGTTACTCTACTGTCCAATATATGGGGTACCTGCCAAAGCTTTCTCTTTCCGCTACCATCGGGATTTACTATCCAAAGACTAAAATTCTTTCTCGTTCTACTCGCCGCAAGCGTACCATAAGACCATTCGTTATTGCCTTTATCTGATCGATACAAAATTTCTGAATCATCGGGACTCCAGCCTACAAAGTACGCTTCTTCTTCCGGCTCGGTAAGAAACCGCTCCTCCCAAACCAATTCTTTTTCTTGAATTTGTTGCTGATTGTTTATTGCTTGTGGTTGCGGTTGGGGAGCGAACGAAGGGGTTTGCGCTGCGGGCGTGGGCGAGGACGGTCCTAGCCCAGCCCCTTTCAGCAGCAAAATGCCACCGACAACAAGAACCACAGCGGCGAGGACGACGACGAGCAAAAGCTTTGTTTCGGTGCGGAATTCTTGGAAGAAATTCATTGATTTATTGTACTACAACCGTATGCAAACAAAAATACCTCCATAAATACTTTGTTAGTCTATCGTTTTTGTTCTGCTATAGCATAAGTAAAACGATACAGGGATAGGCTAATACAAATCTTCCTCGTTGAGACCGATCTCGCCTTTGGCTCTTGACAATGGCGCGCCGCGGGGTATATAATAGACTTGTATTTCTAGAGAAAGTACTGCCTAAGGTTCGTCCTTACGCGGTGCTTTTTCTTTTGTATTCCAATTTACCCCGCAGTTCGTTCATAAACCATACCTTTTCTTTTGCCGTTTGTTTAAGCAGGTTTGAGCAATTTTCAATGTCCGGACTCAATACAACTTTTAGCTTATTGTTTTCATAGAGATGCTGCACCAGCGAGTAAAAGTCTCCATCGCTGGAAACGATAACCGCTTTATCGTATTCATGCAGTTCAAGAGCGGCCCGAAGAACGAGGTCCGCGTCGATGTTGCCCTTAATTTTACCGTCGGCATCTGGTATTGTCGGCTTAAATTTCAACATAAAACCTGCCTCTTGCAAACGATCGTAAAGCGACTGATTCAACGCCACGAAACCGATAAACATGTATGCTTTTTTGACGCCGTATTTCTCGCCAAGATACACTCTGAACTTTCGGTAATCCAATCTCCACCCGAGTTTTTGGATACCCAAATTTAGGTTCTGGCTGTCGATAAAAGCGTAGTTATTCCCCTCAATTCGCATACTCCAACCATATCGTATTTTGAAGAGTTTTTCCAGCACCGACGCTTGGAAATCCGCGGTGCCGGCAATATTTTAGGCCGCGAGCAAGCCGGCACCGTAAACACCATCGGTTTAAACCTCTATTGCCAAATGCTCTCTGAATCCGTAGAAAAATTAAGAGGGTTGACGCCCTAGCGCCAACCCTACAAAGTTCTAACCTGGAAGAAATGCCTCGATTTTTTGCTGGATAAGCAACTCCTTTCTCGTTCTTTCAGCTAAGGACAGATTGTTGAGAAGGCCGCTAAACACACCTTCTAGTAGATCTCGCACGAAAAGTTCTAGTGACTCCTCTGACACAACGTCTACGGGCATACTATCAAGGCCAAAAGACGCCCAACCTTCAACACTCTGCTGAATATTCTTTCCAGCACTCTCCACTTTTGAAGGGGTATCCAAAAAGACACTTCCCCACTCGTTAAAGAGCCGCCTCATATCTTTTGCCAAAGCATCTCTTTGCTCTTTAGAAAGATAGGGAAGCCGCGGTATCAAAGCATCCCACGTATCTTGGAATTTGCCAAGCAGTGTACTTGTTAAATCCGTTTGAGAGACCTCCAATAGCTTCGGTTCACTTTTAAGCACAGTTTGGCAGAATTGTGCTACCTTTGCTCGCATGTGCGGGCTATCTGCCGGGTGATCTACGCAGAATGTAAACAATCCTTTGAGAGCCTCTATAACTTCTCTCGGTAGAACTTCTACTTCAGTAGCCATCACAAATCCCCTCCTGTTTGGTATTAGCTAAACTCCATATACCAAAATTTATTTCATAAGTAAAGTTTTTGTTTTTGGAAAACTCTGTGGTAGAGTAATAACAGTTTTAGAAGAAACTTGCCCTTCGACTACGCTCAGGGTGGACAAAATTTTAATATTCGAGTATACTCCAAACCCGTATGGCAAAAACATTAGTAATAGTAGAGAGTCCGACAAAAGCAAAAACAATTCAGCAGTTTATTGGAAAAGACTACAACGTGCAGTCTTCTTTTGGGCATGTTCGCGACTTGCCCAAAAGCAAACTGGGCGTTGATGTGGACAAAAACTTTGAGCCAAGCTATGTGATTCCCACGAAAGCGCGCAAAACCGTGTCTGCCCTAAAAAAAGAAGCAAAAAAGGCAGACTCCGTAATCCTTGCTTCCGATGAAGACAGGGAGGGCGAAAGCATTGCATGGCACTTGGCCCAAGCTTTGGACTTGGAAAACCCAGAGCGCATTGTGTTCCATGAAATTACCAAGCAAGCCATACAGGAGGCTTTAGAACACCCCCGCAACATTGATAACAATTTGGTGGAAGCCCAGCAGGGAAGGAGAATTTTAGACCGTCTCGTTGGATACAAGCTGTCGCCTTTCCTTTGGAAAAAGGTGGCGCGCAGGTTGTCTGCTGGCCGCGTGCAGTCGGTAGCCGTGCGTTTGGTGGTAGATAGGGAGCGCGAAATAGAGAAATTCAACCCGGTTGAGTATTGGTCTGTAAACGCCCTATTCGAGAAAGAAACCAAGGAATTTACAGCCGGGCTTTCTGCCAAAAACGGCAAAGCCGTTGAAAAACTTGGTATTGCAAACAAAGGGCAAGCAGATGCCATCTTGCAAGATCTGCAAGGTGCAGAATACAAGGTAGCTGAAGTTGAGAAAAAAGAAACAAACAAAAATCCTTTGCCCCCGTTTACCACTTCTACGCTGCAGCGCACCGCGGCCTCGCGGTTTCATTATCCCGCCCGCCTTACCATGAGTGTTGCCCAGCAACTCTACGAACAAGGGCATATTACCTACCACCGGACAGACTCGTTAAACCTGGCGCAATCCGCGCTTGAGGGCGCAAAAGAATTTATTACCAAAGAATACGGCCAAAACTACTGGGCGGGCGCACCCCGGCGCTTTAAAACAAAATCAAAAGGCGCCCAGGAAGCGCACGAAGCCATACGGCCCACGGTTCCCGCCAACAAACCGGAATCTTTGCAACTTACCCCCCAACAAGCAAAGTTATACCAGTTAATCTGGCAAAGGTTTATCGCCTCGCAAATGGCGCCGGCTGTGTTTGACTCGACTTCTATTGATATTGCGACTAACCAATATACATTTCGCGCGACGGGCCAAATGCAAAAGTTTGACGGGTTCTTGAAAGTATATCCAATGAAATTTGAAGAGGCGGATTTGCCGGCCGTGGAAAAAGGCGAAATACTTTCACTTAAAGAACTGCTGTCAGAACAACATTTTACCCAGCCTCCGCCTCGCTTTAACGAAGCAAGTTTAATTAAGGCTTTGGAAAGTTATGGCATTGGCAGGCCTTCTACCTACGCCCCTATTCTTTCTACTATTCAAGACCGCAACTACGTGGAAAAAGATGATCAGCGCAGGCTCGTACCCACAGAAATCGGGCTTGCCGTAAACGATTTGCTTGTCGCGCACTTTCCCCAAATTGTGGACGTTGCCTTTACCGCGCAAATGGAAGAGGAGTTAGACGAAATTGCCGAAGGCAAAAAAGAATGGCAGCCCATGATGAAAGAATTTTACGGCCCGTTTGCCGCAAATCTAGCCAAAAAAGAAAAAGAGGTTGCCGAACAAAAAATAACAGCAGAAGAAACCGACAAACAATGCCCCGAGTGCGGCAAACCCTTGCTTATTCGCTTTGGCAGGTACGGCAAGTTTTACGCGTGCTCCGGCTTTCCCGAATGCAAATATACGGCGTCGCTTGAAGAAAATAATCTTAACGTGCTTTGCCCAAAATGCAGTAAAGGACAGCTTACTGCCAAGCGCACCAAGCGCAAAAAGATTTTTTATGGCTGCAACCGCTATCCTGAATGCGACTTTGCCTTGTGGGACAAGCCAACCGGCGACAAATGCGCCACCTGCAACTCCCTTATGGTAGAAAAAGCCAAAGCCGCCAAATGCTCCAACAAAGACTGCCAAACCAACCAGAAAAAGTAACCTGTACAAACCCCAAATTCTCTGGTAAAGTAGGTTCTACTGCCGCGGTGGCGGAACAGGTAGACGCACGGGATTCAAAATCCCGCGAGGGCAACCTCATGAGAGTTCGATTCTCTCCCGCGGCACTAAATTAGACGCTCATCTGTTGCTTTCTAAAACTATGCCAAAAAGCTGGGAAGAAAATGTCAAAGAATACTGCGAGAAATATAATATTCCTGTATTGTATTTAGCCGAAACATTATACGAGCCAAAAGTTGTACCTATGATTAGGGGTAAGGCTTTTGAGTTTTCAGTAATGATGGCTTTACAAGAAATTTTGCCAACGCACGAGTGGATAGTAGATAAACCGATGATAAATGCACAGATAGGCCTTCATGATGTCGATGTCCGGGTAATACACAAACCTACAGAAAAGATCATACGAATTGAGTGTAAGCTAGCTAAAAAGGGTGGCTACAGATTATTTCCTGATGGCCACAGCGAAATCAGAGTTAAGTGCATGAGAAGTCGTACTTTAGGATCAGCGAAGGTAAGAGAACTTGCTCCCAAATTGGGGGTTAGTGAAAAAGTGCTTGCTGTCCATAACGATCAGTACCTACCAGCAGATTTTGATATTGTTATCACATCTATTGGCAATGCTTTTTATGCTACCGATAAGAAAACGGGGCTTTTTGAATGGAAACCATCAAAACCAGCAGAAGATTTTTTAGGAAAAATAGGGTTTACTGGCAAAGAAAACTTAAGAGATTTTGCTTTTAAGACAATGTTCGCTGCTAAAACAAGTGATTTAACAATAGGTAAAAATGGCATAACTTGCACCCGTGGATTATGTAAAAATAAAAAAGCGTGCGGTTTTATACCGAATTATCCTATCATTACTTTTGGTGAAAAAACAAACAAGTCAACAAATAAATGGGTCTCATTAAGGGAAGTATCAAGCCTCTTTAAAGACCTTGTAGAAAGCTGATTGATAATCAAATAGAGACGCTTGTTTTTCGGATTCATAATTCATTATGAATAGCTCGTGTCCTTTGTATCGAGCGCCTTTTTTGTCTGTGCCATTCCTTTGATCATCGGTACGATTTATTGTGTAGTTCCATTGTTTTTCACATATTGCATTCGCCCAAACATATAACTCTCTCACCTCTTGACTATCGTCATAAGTTAACAAAAACTTGAATCTTTTTTTATTTTTCTTGAGAATTTTGCTTAGACGGGAATGGTCATCTTTCCTAAAAGAATGAACATAAAACTTTTCTTGATCAGCATTAAAATATGGCGGATCAATGAACAAGAAAGAATCGTTTGGCGCTTCCTCCATAATCTCTTCGAAATCAAAAGAAGTCAACTTAACGCCCTGTAGTTTAGCCGATGTTCTCAGTATGTTTCTTGGCCAATTTTCAGGCCTCATACTATATTTTTCTCCATACCCCCAATAACAATTCTGCATATTCATAATCCCAGAGTAAGAGGTTCGATTTACATAAAACCAGCGAACAGCACTGTCCAACCTTGTCTTTGGTTTGTATTCATTCTTATAGTACCCGTGTCTTCCTTTTGTAGCCTGCTCGCCACTTAATCTTTCAATCAATTCATTGGGATAGTCACGAATAATTGTTAAACAATTTATGAGATCTTCATCAATATCATTGAGCCAATTTTCATTTACTTTCTCTTTAGCGAAAAAAACAGAGGCGCCACCAGCAAATGGTTCAATATAGTAAGTATGCTGGGGAATATGCTCCTTGATAAGTTTGCGGGCATAAAACTTTCCTCCAGCGTATCGAAATGGCGAATTAATTTCCTGGTTCATAATGCTATTACTAATTTCTATTATACTAAAACTTTTTTACTACATCAATAACTTTACCGCTAATCTTAAAATTGTCCGCTTCGTGGATAAAAATGGGCGTATATTCTTGGGTTGATTCGGAAAGTAACGCAATGCGAGAATTCTCTCTATCAAGTCGATATTTTTTGATATTCGCCATCTCGTCAATAATAGATACGACGTAATCCCCATCGCGGGGTGATGCATTCTCGCTATCCACGATCACATAATCACCGCTTTCTATGTTTTTCCCTTCAATATTCGCTCTGTTCAGAGAATTACCTTCTGCCCTTAGGGCAAATAATCTTTTTTTATTCGGTGCAAGTCGCTTGGAAATCTTTAAATAACCCTCAATATTTTGGTCAGCATAGATTGTTGCCGGTCCGCAATTCGCAGATCCTACGATTGGTATAGCAACCAAAAAATCTCCAGCCTTCGTCTTTCTGCTTACACGGCTGATTTTTTTCTTTTTTCTATCAATAAGAATAAAGCCCTTGCGTTCTAGTTGAGAAAGGTGGTGCTTTATTTTTTGCGGTAACTTTTCGCCAGTCAAGTCACCGATTTGTCGAAGAGTAAGAATCCCAATATTCTTTTCGTCTATCACCTTAAGTAATTTTTCTTGTATGGGATGCATACTTTTATTATACCCTACCAAGCAAATCTGAAAAGAAAGTTTTCCACAGGCGTATAAGGTTTGACAGACTTGACATTGCAAACATAGCGCCTTAAAATTATAGTAAACTCCTAAAAGAGGGGTCTTTAACAAATGTATGTATGAAAATGCAAACATTTTTGTGGACTCTCTGCTTGAGAAATCGTTAGCGGATGAAAACGATGGGGTTAGTTACTCCCGTCGTAGGATGAGCTATCGATATGTTTCTTAAGGAGTCCAAAAAACTATCCAGGCATTAAGCGACTGCGAGACCAAAAAGAAATCGGCCTTGGAAAGCCGATTCGCGGATCATTTCAAAAACTATGGAATGTGAACCGATGCAATCTCATTCTCAAGCGGTGCCAAAATAGGGACAGAGGCGGCCTTCCAAGCCGCTTTTGTTTTTTTATCCCCTATTAAAACCCCTATAGGATTTTTTTACGAGGGTTGCGAATTTGGTGAAGGTTTTTTTATCTTTGGGTTCAAAGTTTACAGAGGGGTCAAGGGATTTGGCTAGGTGTAAGCGAAATTGGGCGGGGCGGGAAAAGGCAATTACTCTGGTGCAGTTCTTTTCCTTGGCTAATTGCATTGCGTGCTCCACAAGCAAAAAACTGGGTGGGGCTGATTTTGAACGCACGATTTTTTTGTCTTCAATTTTGGGATATTCCACCAATACGTTATATCCCATAGCTTCTGCATCTTCCGGCCGGCCTTGGGGCAGAATTTTTATAAGTTTCGCTCCTTTTTGCATACCTCCTTTTGGTTTAGCGTGAAAGCGCAGTACATTATCTAAACCTGTTTTTACATAGTCCTCCACAACCGCGTCCGCCAACGCTTGGGAAACCTCTGGCAAAGCAGGGACAGTCCCTGCTTTTGTGTCTTCGGTTACGGTAATAGACGCGCATACCATTATTTCGCCGTTGGGATTATTGTTTTGCAACGTTCCCTTGCTGGTTGCCGCATCCCATGTTTTCGCAGCCTCCAACTCGGCACTCGTCATTTGAAGCGCGCTTAGAGTACCCAACAAGCGTTCTTCCTCGTCGAACACGCCGACGAGATAGCCGTTTTTCGCGCGCTGTTCAAATTCTTCTTGGCTCGAGGCCACCGGCCACCGTTTGTTGTTTATTTCCACTGCTTTCTTGAGTATAGTTTTCTCGTGCGGCTCAATAAAGCGACAGTATAAATGTTGGTCTTTCTGTTTACCCTGAGCTTGTCGAAGGGCCACCATTTCCTTTACTTTGACGCGCTGAATTTTGCCTGTGGACGTTTTTGGCAACTCTTCATCAAGCACAAACACTTTGGAAGGCGCTTCGTAGCGGGAAAGACCCACCAGCTTCCCTTCTGCCCCAAAACGCGTAATTTTTTCTACCAATTCTTTCCCAGAAGCCCGATTTCTTCTGTTTGAAGTCAGGCTTCGAACAGTTATTACGGCCGCCACTTCTTCGCCCATGCGGGAATCTTCGTACCCCACCACGCACACCTCGTTTATTTCAGGAAAGTTCTTGAGTAAGGCGTCTTCCACCGCGGCTGGCGAAATATTTACTCCGCCTTTAATAATAATTTCTTTTATGCGCCCTTTTATAAAAAAGTATTTCTGTCTCTGTATTATTTCGTAGTACCCCAGGTCGCCCGAATGAAACCAGCCTTCGAAAAATTCTTTTTCGGTGGCTTCTTTGTTGTTCCAGTAGCCGTCGCCAAGTACAGGGCCGCGAATGCATAGTTCGCCTTCTTCATTCTCCTTGGCCTCTATCCTGCCCTCTTTCAATACGGTTACGTTGCAGTAAGCCAGCTCTTTGCCAATGCTGTTCCGTTTCGTGAGCTCCCTATACAATGGGCGAGGCAAATCAATCGGCACGCCAGTTACCCGCAAGGCGGTTTCGGTTTGGCCGTAGCCTTGCACTACATCTATTCCAAAAGTCTCCATAAAGCGCATCGTTTCTTCCGGCAACACGGGAGCTGAACCAATCAAGATGCGTTTGAAATATAACGGATACTTTTTCGAGAAATATTCTTCTTTTCTTGCCAGCAAATCGTGCAAAATCGTAGGAACAATGCTTGTGATCGTGACTGCGTGCTTTGACGCCGCTTCCCAAAATCGGGAGGCGGAATACCGAGAACTCAACACAATGGTGCCGCCCGCCAACAACGTGGCCAAGGACATCGTTGTGGAATTAATATGGTGCAAAGGCAGTACAATGCCGAAGCGATCTTCTGCAGAAAGTTTTTGCCATTCTGCTATTCCCTGCGCGTTTGCCATCATAGCTCGCAAAGAAAGCGGCACGCCTTTTGGGTTTGCCGTGGTACCAGAAGTGTATAATAAGAGATATTCGGCTCCCAGCCCAAAGTCCGGCTTTTTTACGTTTAAAGCCGGACTTTTAGCCACGCCTTCCAACACTTCCTGTTCATTGTCAAAAAAGACTTTGGCGTTGGCATCTTTGAGTTTGAACTCTTTTCGTTCTGGCGTGTCGCGCTTTACATCTATGGGCACAGATGACGTACCAAGTAATCCGGCGGCAAGCTCTAGTATCAAAATCGTTGCCGTATTTTCAAAAGCAAAAGCAACGCGATCGCCTTTTTGCACGCCTTTTTCCGCCAAAAAACCAGCTGCTTTTTGCGCCAGTTCCAAAAGCTCCTTATACGAAATGCTGTGCTCTTCCCCCAAATCCACGTTTACCGCAATAATAGCCTCTTTCTTGCCAAATTCTTTGGCGTGATGCTCTAAAAGCTCGGCTATAGACCCAAAAACAGGCTTAAAAGTTTGCTTTTTCCCGTTTTTTTCAAACTCCGTAATCTCCATAACAACCTTACAGTACCACGATCTCCCCCCTCTTTCAATTTGAAGAAAGGGTTATTTATTTTCTTAAGCCAGAAACCGGAATGGTGAAGTACACGCTGGTGCCTTTGTTTTCTTCAGACTCAATCCATATCTTGCCCCCGTGCTTCTCGATGATGTTCTTGGCGATAAACAGCCCCAGTCCGCTCCCGGTCGGCTGAAGGCGTAGAGCATTGGCTCCGCGGAAAAACTTCGTAAACAAGCGCGCGACGTACTGTTTGGGTATTCCCACGCCCGTATCTCGAACCATCAAAAGAATCTCCCTGTCTTTCTGCGTAAGTTCAATGTCAACCCGGCCTTTGGCTTGCGTGTACTGCACCGCGTTGCCCACGATGTTGGACAAAGCCAAACGAAACTTCACCGGATCGAGAGCAACCTTGGGAAGCTCGCGCAGGGGCTTGTGGAACAAAAGCTGAACGCCTTTTTTTTCTGCAATAACCCTTATCTCCTTGGCAACGCTTTCTGCAATCTCGCTAACTGAACCCTTTTCAAACTTATAGTCAAATCTGCCCTCCTCAATACGCACCACATCAAGCAAATCGTTCACCAGGGCTATCATGCGTTCATTCGAGTCGTACCCTTTTTGTAAAAGCTCTTTTTGCGCTTTCTTCAGAGCGCCCACATCCCCTTCCAGCGCCATGTACAGCACCCATTTTAAGGCGGATAAAGGCGTGCGCAATTGGTGGGCGGTAATGGAAAGAAACTCCGACTTCATGCGGGCAACTTCCCCCTCGCGGTTTTTGCTTTCTTGCAACCGGTCGGTCATTTGGTTAAACGCTTCGAATAAATCGCCAATTTCGTTGTCCGGCCCTTTGGGCAAACGAACCTGAAAATTTTGTTCACTCACTCTCTGGATGGAAGAATGAAGTTTGCCGAGAGGTACGACAACAAAGATATGTATTGCAAAGAAAAAAACGCCCCCAATGAGACTAAGCACGAATAATACAATAAACCCTTGCTGGATTGCCACAGATATGGTCGCTTCGCTCACTTCCTCGGGCGGCAACTCTCCGGAAGCAATGCTCAACAGACTATGTTGAAATACCTGTACTGTCACAAATACAAAAATAGCTCCCATTAGCAGAAAGAATATGAGCAATCCGAAAAAAAGTGTCCGTAAAGAAAGCCGCATAAAGAAATCTTTGTCTTATTGTAGCAAAAAAACAGGGGTTCAGCCAATTGGCTGAACCCCTCACGATAGCCAGAAACTAGGCCGGCACGAGATCCTTGATTATTTGCACCTCACCTTTCAATACAGATAGGTTCTCTGCTCCGCCAGCAAGCCGCTGGGCATCAGCAACCGCGGCCTGTACTTGTGCGTTGGCCTCGACTTGCTTCCATGTCTCCTCGTCTTTATAGAACAAGGAGACGCCCTGGGTCACGGGCTTACCGCCCACCTCGCCCTGGACCTGGTCAAGCATTACGCCGAGAGCTTTCTCGGCGAGGATCCCGACCCCGGGAAGCTGCAGGTGCTTCTGGTACTCGCTTTCTGGAATGGGTGCATGGTAAAGGATTTTTACCTGGTACATTGCTTATCCCTCCTAAAAAATTCCCTACTTTAATAGTAGGGTCTATGTGTAGTGTATGCAAATAACGAGGTGTTTGTCAAGGTTTCATCTCCCCCTGCCCTGGCGGAGAAGACACAACCAACCGGCGCATAGCAATAAAAATAAATGCCAGGCCGACGAGCAGAGCGAATTCCGTAAAGTAATTGTGCATCCCGAGGCTTGCGCGCAGGCTCGGCGTAAACAAATCGGAAAATTCAGAAACCATGTAGAAGAAAAGGCCAAGCACAAAGAGTTTCCACGATTCTCCCATGGGGATGCCTTGCTTTTTTCTTCGGAACCAGACAACCAACGCAACAACAAACGTGCTTAACACAAGGAGAAATACTGCTCCATGAAATACTATATTAAGAAGAGGGGCTGCCGCCGGTGTAGGAATCATAGATTTGATGGTTTAGTCAAAGAAGGTTTTGAGCGCACGAAACTCTTAAAGATATAATAAAAGATGATGGCGATGCCAATAAATTGCAAGGCTTCCACAAGAAGATCAAGGTTATAGCTGAAAAACACCGTATTCCCCGTTGCCGTAAGCATATTCTGAATCCAATCAATGAACTTTGATACTCCAGAAAGCGTGATACCGAGCAATAAAAGCGGCAAAAAGAAATCTTTTCTTACTCCATACTGCATAATAGTCATGACAATAATTGCTCCAATAATGAAGTGAAGGATGAGGTTAAAGAAATTCGGCAACGCGCACAAACACGCCATATCAATTCCCCATATTCTTCCCGCTTCCAAAACCCAAGAAGGAAGTTTATCGATAAAAAAGAAAATACTAAGAAATTGCTCCATTCTTTCGCGTCAACTTTGTTATTCCTAAAATCAAAAGCCCAACAATAAGAAAGCCGAGGACCGCGGCAATTTCATATCCTTGTTCCTGGTTCGATGAAATAAGATGGACAATTTTTTCCACCGTAGGCCCGTAGTATGAAGGCACCCCTGTCCCAAACAACTCTCCCGCTACTTTTCCCGCAGAAATTATCCAGGCCGGTACCACAAAAGCAAGAGGCATGACAAAAACACCGAATGGCAAAGAGAAAATAATTTTTTCAACCAAAGGCCTTTTCGGGAAAAGAAAACCAGCCCACACTAAACCAAGAAGAATAAGAAAAAAAGTCCAAAAAACCATTTGCCCTAGATAAGCGGTTACGCTTCCCTGCTGCACTAATCCGGCCGGCGCCTCCTGGCTACTTAAAAGCAGCTGATCAATAAGGCCCATTTCTGCTTTCAGCAGCTCATACTCCCAGTCAAACACAACAATATAAGCCGTGGCCATTACTCCAATAACAACAAGTGATAGAATTAAGAGGTCTCGCATTTTGTTTATGTATTATCCCAACATTCAAGAGGGAGTGTCAATGGGGAAAACTAAAAGAGGGCTTTTGTGCCCTCTTTTTCACCTTTTCTCTATCTTTTTCGCTTTTTCATTGATTTTATCCATTCGTCCAAGTGCCTTCCGGCAACCTCTCTGCCGCCCAACCCAACCGCCAGCGCGAACGCCACCGCTACGGCTCCCACCACCAAGGCAAAGGCAACGGTAATAATTTCGTTTGCCAAGCCCATTTGCCGCAACGCCATAGCTCCCGCGAAAATTAAAATGGAAACACGGGCAACCTGGGCCAGAAAATCGGCTTGCCGGTTTTTACTGTGCGCCACGGCGTTTGAAGCGATATTTGCCAGCCACAGCCCAATTCCGAATAGAACCAGGCCAAACAGGATGTGCCCTGAAAATACCACGAACTGCGACGTTAAGTCCGCCAACAAGCCAAACCCAAGCAAACTTAAAGATTCAATAAGCGCGAACAGGATAACCGCGACCTGCACAATGTATCCCACTACGTCAGAGGGATTCCATTGTTTGTTTACTTCTTTACCAAAACCCAAACGAACCAAAATGGCGTCAAAACCAATGGTATGCAGCAGGTTCTGAACCAGCCCGCCAATTACCCTGCCTAAAAAGTATGCCAACACCATTACAAAAAGCGCGGCGAATATGGAAGGAATCGCGCTTAAAATAATGTTCAGCATATTGCTTGCCGGCTGGGTAACCGCGTCTAACTGCAAAGCGTTTAAAGCGGCAATTAACACGGGAATAAGCACCAGCGTGTACGCCACTAAGCCAAGCGCCGAAGACAGGGTGTAGGCTCCCAAAAACGGGGTAAGCCCAACGCGTTCTGAAATTTGGTCAATTCCTACGGCGCTCAACAAATTCGTAACAATGCGCTGGATAATGCGCGCCACAAACCAGCCTAACAGCAGCAAAAGCCCGGCCGCGAAAATATTGGGCAGGTAACTTAAGATTTGGCTTGTCATGCCCTGTACCGGGCCAAGCAAACCCTCCAGGCCTAACGCGTCCAGCAAAGCCGGCAAAAACAGCAGGAACATTAACCAGTACACCGCGTCTGCCAAAGTTTTTGCCAAAGGCGCTCCTTTTTCCTGCCGGATTCCGGCATCCACCTCTAAACGTTTGTCTATTCTGGCAACGCTTAACACGCGGGACACGACCAGCCGCAGCGCGCTTGCGACTATCCAGGCTATTACCAGCACAAATCCGGCTTCCAGCAAACGGGGAAAGTATGCCCCAATTTCACCAAGAAAGTTGTTTAGGGATTCCGCTATTATGGTTAAGCCAAGCGTTTCAAAAAACGCGACCAGCGTAAAAAGCAAAATAAGGTAAAATACCAGTTTTGCTATCCAGCGTTCCACTTCTACTCCTTTTACCGCATGTCCGCCCATAAGCCAGGCGGCAATACGCTCGTCTAGTGTGGTGCGGCGCAGGGCGCTTCGAATAATGCCCGCGATAAGCAAAGCGACAATCCAGCCCAGCAATAAAATGGCCAGCGCTCCCACCAAACTGGGAATGTACGAGCCAAATTGTATCGCGATTTCATCAAGAAATACCAAATTATTCATAATGTTTTATTGTTTCGTAACAAAATGCTGTTAAATTTTATACGACCGTTTTTTAGTAATATATTTTGTTTATACATTATACCTTGCCCAAACAAAAAACAGAAACATGTTTTCCACACGTTCCTGTTTTGCAAAGAAAATTTGCGCTCTTCGTTACAGATTTACTTGCTCATAAAGATTTTTAAGCTCTTGAGATTGTTGTTCGAGTGACTTGAATCCTTGGGCGATATTCGATTCCGCAATATACGCCTGGCCATGTTCTTTTATTTGTTGGTTTCTCTCTTCATTTCGTTCTGCGTTTGCTTCAACTGCTGGACCTATCAGTTCGTACTGGAACAATCGGTAGTATTCGTTAAACTTCAAAAAGGTTTCCTTTATATCTTTAAGATTTTCCTTGCGTATTTCATACGCAAAAGGATCAACGCCTTCGGGCACTTCAAGATTATTAATTCTTGATAAGGCGTCTTGGGCGTAATCAGCAACGCTTTGAGTTTGAGTAATAAAAGGGGTTCGGTCGCCTCCCGAATACCGCATTTCGTCATACGCACCAATCTCTCGATCCAAGTCATCCCCATAAGCGTCTATAACTTTTTTATAAAATACCTGGTCTGCAAGGTTTAAACTTACAATCCTTTCTCCTTCTGCAAAATAAGCATCCAGTGTGTTGCCTAAAACGGCAACCTTTTGGGGAACCGGCAGTTGGGCAATAGTGTCTTGGGCCTCCTTTATGTCCCCCAAAACGGCGTCTAACTCTTCAATATCCAAAATTGCGTCATCTCTTGCGTCTTCTCGCCTATGATACTGCGTGTTTCTATCGAGAAACGTGTTTTCTTTTACAGTAGAGACTTGCGTTGCAATGCCCTCAAAAGCTGTGTGAGATTTTTCGATATACTCTTGCGCCTGCACCCCTGGGACATACCACAAAAAGTAAAGCGCAGCGGCAACCCCAATAAGAATAACACTTATTAACAAAACAGCTATCAATAAGTATTTTTTCCGAGATGAAGATTTTTGATTTTGAGCAAAACTCTCGATCACTTTTCCTTGCTGCGCATTATCCATTTAGTAATATTACCAAAAAAACAGAAACATGTTTTCCACACGTTCCTGTTTTTTGCAAAACTAGAAACTATCTTACTCCTTCTTTTTGCCCGGAAGCTTCTTTACCGTTTTCTCTAACTGCTTTATTTCTTTCTTTATCTCTCTAATATGCTTTTCTGCCGGCAACCGCTCTGGCGGTGTGCCGCCAATTCAGAAGAACCAGCCCTATCTAATAATTCTCCTTTTTTAATGCCTTTTCTCTGCTCAATATCAGATAACGGCATGCCGTAAAGACCTTTATACCCGGCGTCATTAAAGAGTCCGAATTTCGTTACGCCAGACTACCTGGCGGTCTTAAAAAGTTTTTTATTTTGGTCAGATACCTCGTTCCGAATAAATAATCTCTTTGAGGCGTCTGGCAACTGCTCAAAAATCTCCTGCCGCCGCGTTTGTATGGCAAAGTATGTTTGCGCCAAAGCTATAGCCTCTTTTTTAGGATCGCCGTTTTGGGCAATAAGATAGCAAGCATATCGGCTTAGCTTATAATCGGTTACCGCGCGAGCCGTCTTTGAGCCTATTGAGACCATTTTCGTGTCTTTACGAAAATGGTCCTCTATGGTCTGGCCGCTATTTACGCAGGCGCGTTGAGCTCGTTTTATCGTTTCTTGTGCGTTTTCCCACCTCTCATATTCAAGCATTGCCATCAGCTGTCTTGCTTCCCAATATTCAACACCATTTTCGTCAATTTTTTTAATGCTCTCAAAATCCTTATGGGGGCCTAAAGGTATTATATCGTTAGCCATAAACCCATTTTACCCACAAAAAAGAAAAGGGCAAGACTACCCCACTCCAAACAAAAAACAGAAACACGTTTTCCACACGTTTCTGTTTTTTGCAGAACTTTAACAGTTACTCATCAAAAGAAATGGCAATAGCCGTTATATCGTCGTGCGTTTTGTACCGCGGGTATTTCCAGCATTTAGGATCACTTTCTTCTACGTCTCGTACATATTTTCTTACAGCCTTTAATTTTCCTTTTTGGAATAATCCCACGAATGTTTCCCAATCGTCTTTTTGTTCGGGATCTTCTTTTGGAAGAATAAGGCCATCGGTAAGAAGTATAATATCACTTACATTTTCTAACTTCTCTTCCCCGCTTTTCAGAAACGCAAGGGCCTCCTCTTCTCCAGTTAAAGCTCCATGCGCCCTATTAACTTTTCTGCGAAGGTTGATAACGTCTTGGGCGACTAACTCTCGTATGTTTTCTCGTTTTTCATCTGCAAACTTTTTCCAAACACTAAGCACTTCCCAGTCGTGGTCGTAATCTTCAACAAGCAACCGATAAGAACCGTCCCTATGCACTACCAAAATAAGACAATCAGATATTTGAACCCATTCAAAACTATTTTCTTTTACCCTTATAGCTGCAAATGCAGTGCCCCACAAGCGAGCTTTGTCGTCTATTGCTATGCTTGAAGAGAGCATCGCTTCTTTAATGCGTTGATTCGCCTTTACGGCTAAATCTTGCAATCCGCCGCCGTTTTCAGCAAACGTTTCTTTCGCGATTGACGAAGCAATAAACCCTCCGGTTCTGCCGTCTTTGTCGACAAAAGCGCCAACCAAACTATTAAACCCATCGAACACGCCAAAAACAGGCTCTTTTATAAAGTAAGTATCCTCTTTACTCGAACCCTCGTCAAAAACATACTCAACTTTCATAAACCCAGTCTACCAAGAAACCGTCCAAAAGGCGATTATTCGACCATGATACGACAAAGCTTAAACTCTTTTGTTTGCGAGGGTTACGAGGTTGCCAAAAAGGCATGCTACCGTAAGAGGCCCGACGCCGCCGGGCACGGGTGTGATATACGAAGCTTTTTGAGAAACACTGGAGAAATGCACGTCGCCAGTGGTTTTGCCGTCTTCCACGCTAGTGCCGGCATCAATTACTACTGCCCCCCTTTTCACCATAGAACTAGTAATCAAGTTTGATTTCCCAACGCCGGAAATAAGAATGTCCGCCTGTCTGGTAAAAGCAGCAAGTGATTTTGTTTTTTCGTTCACCGAAGTAAATGTTGCTTTGCCAAGCACCAAAGAAAGCATGGTCGGCAAACCAACCAGCCTTCCCGCTCCCACCACCACAATGTGCTTTCCCTGCAAGGCAATGTTGTAATGTTCAAGCAGCAGCAAAATCGCCCGGGCCGTAGGCGGAACAATGGGGAGTTTTCCCAAGGCAAAAAGCCCAAAGGCGCGAGAAGAAAGCACGTCGACATCTTTTTCTAAGGGAATGGCGTCGAGAATTTCTTGCGCTGCGAACTTTGCGGGCAAGGGCAGCTGCACGACAATGCCGGAAACCGAAGAGGAACGCCCGGCCTTTTCCACCGCTTCTTTCACTTTTTTCTGCGAAGCGCCTTTGGGAAACTGCGCCAATTCAAATCGAACGCCCACGCGCTTTGCCGCCTTCTCTTTCTCTCCGATGTACTGGCTGGAGGCCGAGTTTCCCCCCACCTGAAACACCGCGAGCTTCAACTTTCGCTTGGGTTTCTGCTTTGCCAGCTTCTCCAAAATCCCTTCCGCAATTTTTTCTCCGTACAGCAACTTTGCCATGGTTATAGATATAAGGTTTGAGGCATAGTTATCTCGCGTTTATATTTTCCTGAGCGAAACGCAACACATTTCGCAGCGCAGAAATAGAAAAATCATGCCAGTCGGGGTACTCTTTTCTTAATTCTTCGTCGATCGCTTTCATGTTCAGTGTGAAGTAAAGAAATAATCTCGCACTTCAGAAGAAATGATAACATCTGCTATCTTTGCAGAATTTTCTTGAGAAAACGATACTCTTCGGTAATCCCGAAGCTCATAAACATAGGTAAGCAGAATATCCTCTGGCGTATTTTGCTTTTGGGCAAGTATGGAGCGGATCTCGAATCCGGGTGAAGGATAGTTATGGAATAGCGGAGATGATGGATCATAATACCCTTTATCATACTCGCTAAGTTCATACTCCCTCTCTGCTGCCAAGTACCTGATTAATTCTTCGCTAAGATTTGCTGCGCCGCGATCTTTCTGTTGAAGTCAAGAATATTAAGTTGCGCTATTTCGTCGAGAACTACGGTAGCTGCAGGATTCTCAATCAAAGTTGATACGTGAATTGCATCAACAATACTGTCTTTTGCCATAAAACGATCAACGACATCTCGTACGATTTCGGGATCGAGATTTTCGTTTACGACCAACTGCTGCACCAATTCTTTCTGCGGGGTATCGCGCTTATATGTCACAGGCAAAAGCTTATCCCAGCTATTGGGCAAGTTCTCCCTACGTTCATAAAGCATACGCTGCAAGTCTGCAGAAAGATTTACATTAGCTGCAAGGTAAATAAGCACAACAGGGTCTCTACTTTGAGACAACAAGCGCATTTCTTCCGGGTTCGTAGTTGTCCAAGCTCTTTCTTCGCAAGGATTTATTTTGTACTGTGGCGCCGGAAGCCCGAGATTGGGGCCTCCATTAAACCCATCGATAGGAAACACCTCGTGGGTATGCCACGATTGTAGCTCCAGACAATCCCTCAACTCTTCAAGTATAGATTGATCTATTTCTTCTAAAGGTTGAATTTCTTGTTCGGAGTTCTCGATTGTTTCTGTATTTTCTTGCTGTAAAGAAACATGCTCGCTCCCTTGGGTTCGTAGCAGCAAAATCATGCCTCCGGCAAGAACAAGCAACACCCCAACTGCAATAAGCAAGGCTCTTGTTTCGGTTCGAAAATCTTTGAGAAAATTCATTATTCCTCTATATCACTTTTTTCGGTTATGGAATAGGAAAGTTTTTGCAAAAGTGAGTTATCGGAAACTCAAGCGGAATTGTTTGCCGGTTACCTCGGCGATACGATATAGAGTGTCGAGAGTAACATTCTGGCGTCCACTTTCTATGCGAGAGATAAACTCCCGTTTTACCAACATCTTTTTGGCAAGCTCTTCTTGGGAAAGGTGTAATTGCTTGCGCACTTTCCGAAGCTCCATGGCCGCTTTCAAGTATCGCGCACGCTCTTTTATTTCTTCCTGCTCTTTCTTAGAATAACTATTCCAAACTTTCTCATAAGGAATAAGGTCTCCCTTTTCGATTGCCTCCTGGATTTTTTTTGGATATTTTTTACTCATATTGTTTTAGTCGCTGTTGAGCAAGTTTTAGATTGTTTAATGGAGTTTTTTGTGTTTTCTTTTGAAAGAAGTGAAGAAGCGCAATATAATCTTTTCTCGCATATGCATAGAATCCCCGATATGTGCCCCCATGTATAACCCGAATCTCGAACAGGTTTTTGGCAACTTTTCTTGCTTCCGGAAACTCGAGCTTTCCTTCCTGTCGCAGAACTCTAATATATGTCTGAAACTCTTCTTGAACTTCCTCCCTAAATTTGTGTAGTTCTTTTAACGCATTTTTGTCGTAAAAAATCTCCTTTCCCATAGTGTAACTTATAGGTTACTACATGTCAATACCCTGCTTAAGGAATAAGAAAGTTTTTACAGAACGAGGCGACTTCCTTTTTTACGCGCGGAGCAGACTCGGGATTCCCAATTGCCCCTGCAATCCACGCGGCGATTTGTTTCATTTCTTTTTCGCGCATTCCGCGCGTGGTTGTCGCAGGCGTCCCCAAACGGATGCCCGAAGGGTTAAATGGTGAGTTTGGGTCATATGGGACAGTGTTACGATTTGTCACAATTCCAGCCGACTCCAAAAGTTCCTGTGCTTGCTTCCCCCGAATGTTCTTGTTCGTAAGGTCTACCAGCATCATATGGTTGTCAGTGCCGCCCGTGACAATTGCAAAATCATGCTCTTGCAAACCTGCAGCCAACGCTTTTGCGTTTTTTACGATTTGCGCGGCATATCTGCTAAAAGCGGGAGTCGTTGCCTCTTTCAAAGCAATGCCAAGAGCTGCGATCGTATGATTATGCGGCCCGCCCTGCAACCCCGGAAATACTTTGGGAAATATTTTTTCTCGAAGTTCTTCCCGACAGATAATCATAGCTCCCCTTGGCCCGCGCAAGCTTTTATGCGTGGTGGTCATTACCACATCAGCGTATGGAAACGGACTCGGATGCACCTTTCCCACCACTAATCCTGTAATGTGGGAAATATCTGCCATAAGATACGCGCCAACGTCTTTTGCTATTCTTCCGAATGCCGCAAAATCAATCGTTCTTTGGTATGCTGTATATCCGGTGATAATCATTTTTGGTTTTTCCTTCCTTGCTATCTCAGCCACTTTTTTGTAATCAATCTGCTGTGTCTCCTTGTCCATAGGATAATTGCAGATAGTAAAATCAATCCCGCTTAAGCTCACAGGAGAACCATGCGTGAGGTGTCCGCCGTGACTCAACTCCACGGAAAGGATTTTGTCTTTCAGATCCAGCAATCCGCGCTCGATCGCGTAGTTTGCCGGGCTTCCCGAATACGGCTGTACGTTTACCGCCCATTCTTTGCCAATGCCAAACGCTCTCCTGGCGCGCTCCTCCACTAATGTTTCCAACGTATCCACGTTTTCCATGCCGCCGTAATACCGTTTATACGGCCTGCCCTCTGAATATTTTGCAACATATATGGAACTTAATGCCTCCCGCACCGCTTTTGAAGGGTAATTTTCAGACGCAATCAAATCAATGGTGTCGCGCTGGCGCCTTTCTTCCTTTTTGATAAGCTCAAAAATCTCCTTGTCTTGCTGTTGTATCGCTGTCATCTCCTCAAGATTCTCATTTTTTTACCTGTTATATCAACAATTTGGGAAGGTTTTGATTTTCGCAGCCTGCCCCCGTCAATCACCAAATCCGGCTTATGCTTTCTTTGCGCAAACTGCGCCATTACTTCTTGTGCCGAAGAACACGAGGGCTGGCTCGAAACATTGGCCGAGGTTCCGGTAAGCGGCCGGTTCAGTTTTTGCAATAGATCGCGCACAAGCTCGTTCTTAGGAATGCGCAAAGCAACTTTGCCTTCACGCTCTAAGACTTTGGGCAGACGCCCCTTACTTTCGAGCACCGCTGTAACTTTCCCGGGCCATACTTTTTGCAAAAATGCTTCCTGCCCTTTAGAAATTTTCGCCAGGCGCTTTGCCATGGCAATGTCTTTTACAAACACGGGCAAAGGCTTGCCCTTTTCGCGCCCTTTTATTTGGAACACCCTCTGCACCGCTTTTTTGCTGGTAGCGTCCGCCGTCAGCCCGTACACCGTGTCCGTTGGGCACACCACCACTTTCCCTTTTTGAATAGCATCTGCCGCTTCTTTTGCATCAACAGTCATGGCCTTATTTCTTCACGTGATCGAATTTGGCGTAAAACGTGGTATTGTCTTCAATATCTTCAAACACGTGCGTGGCAGGGCCGACTTTGCAGTTGGAGCCAATCATTATGCCGGGCATGGTGCCCGCATGAATGCCGAACGCGGAATTATCCCCCACAATAGCTCCCAATTTTTGCAAACCGTGTATGGGTTCTTTGTCCAGCCGTACGTTGCCGGTAATAAATCCGGCCCCAAACCTGCAATTTTTTCCGATAATGGAGTCGCCAGCATATCCCGTATGGAACGTGGTTCCTTCCTGCACAATGGAATGCTTAATTTCCATAAACGAACCTGTTTTTACTCCGGTTTCCAGGTTTACCGGGCCTCGAATAATATTTCCGTGTCCTATGTGGCAGTTTTCGCCGATGTACACAGGCCCGTCGAAAATAACACCCTTGCCGATTTTTGCGGAAGGGGCAATAATCTGTTGATCCCCTTTCAGCATGTAATCCAGTATCCCAAACAAATCCCAGGGATATTTTACGCTTAATCCTTTACCTTCGGCCTGCAGTAACGAAACTTTTTTACTCTTTATATACGCATTCGTAGCATCAATTAAATCTGCTTCGTGGTGCCTGGAAAGTTTTTCATAGTATTCAAAAAAGTCAGCTCCCAGCAAACGGGCTCCCGACAAGGCAATGTTCGAGGGTTCCTTGCCCGGTTCCGGGTTTTCGATAATTATAACAACCCTCCCATTTTCCACACGAAGCATGCCGTATTCTGAAGGAGTATCCACTTCCATTCCCACCAGCACCGCGTCTGACTTCTCTTTTTTCTGCGTTTCCGCCATTTGCTTTACCAGCTCTTTTGAATTTACTTTCGTACCATACAGCAAAACAAACGGTTCTTTTATAAAATTTTTTGCCTGCCACAACGCGTTTCCCGTACCCAAGGGCTCTTCCTGCACGGCATACGAAATGTTTATATCCAAATCATTTTCCTGTGCAAGCATTTCTTGCATTGAGGAATTTTTGCTTACCACAATGCACACGTCTTTTATGCCGTTTTCCGCCAACCCTTTTAATGTCCAGTACAACAAAGGCTTCCCAAGTAATTTGAACTGGGATTTATGGATGCCGTTCTGTAACGGCCAAAACCTTGTCGATTCGCCCGCGGCGATTATAACAGCTTGCATGTCTCGATAATACCGCACGCACCCAAAAAATCAAGCTGTGGGCTCTCCTCGAGTCTGAGCGACCTCGGAGCCGAAGACCTGCACACCTATGTCGTAAAAAGCTATTGCGCAACCCACCCTCCTTACTTGCCGTAAAGACGAAAGCCTGCTTTTTGAAAATCGTCGTCGAACGCAAAGGCCTCGGTAATGCCTTGCTGGCGCATCACGACAAAACTCGTGCAATCTACAAAGCTTAGTTTACGAGTCGCATTTTTGTAAAAATAATCCTCTGTAAGTTTGTGCAAAGAAGAATCTATCCAAATCGTATGAAACCTTGTCGCTTCTTTCAGGAATTGCTTTATTTGTTCCAGGCCCAAACGCCGCTGGAGCAGCGCGCCAGCTTCGATAAGAATGTAATTGTGCAAGAAAAACTGCTGGCTTTGAGATAAGGCGAGTTCAAACAATTCCTTTGCTTTCTCGTGATTCTCATCTCCCTCATCAGCAAGGGCGTAAATTGCGGAGGTATCGAGAAAAATCATAAAATGCCATCGGCAAATTCGTCATCGTGTCGTTCAGAAACAGTACCAGCGCCCTTTCCTCGAGATCTTCCAGAACCAACAAAACTAAAATCTTCCGCGCGCAATCGGGTTTTTTGTTTGGGAGAAACTTGCGTTTTGATCATTTCCCGGATGACAGCAGCGATCGAGCTCTTTCTTTCAAAAGCAACCTGTCGCAATCTCTCCCATGTAGATTCGTCTAATTGAATTTGAGTTCGTATCATAATACGCTCATTATCGCACCATGCTTACATGCTGTCAATACCTACAGCTTGCAGATGATGCGGGCTAACGTATCTGAATTATGGCGGATAAGGCCTACCGGGCGCAGCACGTTTTCTTCTATAACTTTCAGGCCTTTTTCTTTGAGCTTCTTTTTGTCGTACTCCACGAAATGCGCCTGGGCTTTTTCATATTTTGCGATACGGTCGTCAGCAGGTTTCTTGTCGTTTACGATAATATGAGAGAGCGTTCCCTTTCCAATATATTGTTCCAACACCTCAACGAAATCGCTTGCGGTAAAGTTGTTGGTTTCGCCGTGTTTGGTCATGAGATTGCACACAAACACTTTCTTGCCCTGGTTTTGCCGAACCGCCTGCGCGACTCCTTCTACCAAAAAATTAGGAACAATGCTGGTGTACAAATCACCCGGGCCTATTACAATAATATCTGCCTCCTTGATTGCTTCCACTGCTTTGGAGTTGACCTTGCAAACAGGCTCTAACCACACCTTTTGAATTTTCAAATCGCCGTTGTGCTTGGGAACGTCAATATTGGTTTCGCCTGAAATCACTTGGCCGTTCTCGAGTTCTGCGTGCAGCCTGCAGTTGTCGAGCGTGGAAGGTATTACGCGGCCGCGAATATTTAGTATTTTCCCTGCCTCCTCCATTGCTTTTTCAAAACTTCCATGCTGCTTGGTGAGCGCGGTTAAAAACAAGTTGCCAAAGCTGTGGCCTTTCAAACCTTCCCCTTCTTGAAACCGAAACTCAAATAAATTGGAAATTGCCTGGGGCGCGTGGGAAAGCGCCACCAAAGCCGGGCGCACGGAACCCGGGGGCAATACGCCAAACTCCTCGCGCAGGGTTTTCGTAGAACCCCCGTCGTCTGCCATGGAAACCACGGCCGTTAAGTCTACCGGATATTTTTTAAGCCCAACCAACGCAGTGTATGTTCCCGTCCCCCCGCCGATAACAACAATTTTTTTCTCGTTCATAATAATTACTTAAACGCTTAACGCCTCATTTTTACCACAATTTCCCCAAAAACTCAATCGAAAAGCAAAATCCCGCATCTATTGTTTGCTTGGCAAACAGAGAAGCGGGACTGACGGACTCAAGGACCAGATTCAAAGGGTCAAAAAGACCCAGTGATTCAAAATCCAAGAGCAAATTACTTGCGGAGGGCGGCGAACCACCAATCGTCACCCCAGTCGAAGACGTCGCGGCTGACATGCACGCTGCGCTCGCTTAACTGTAACAGATTTGGCGAGTTACGACTTATGGCGCGCTTCGCTTTTGAAAAGCGCGTACACAATAATCGCCAACGAAAGCCCAAGTAAAATAATGGTAGGATAGAAAAAATTCATATATGTAAGATTATTTTTTTGAAGTAAGACGAAAATACACAAGCACCGCGCCAATAAATACCACTATCGACCCCATAAAGTAAAAAGGCATTAATTCCATACTATTTATTCTTTTACGAATATAATACTAATTAACCAGCAAAGTAATGCAACAAGAAGACCAAAAGAAGCTGTGGAGATTTGCGGGGATACAGCCGTTGGGAACAAAAAAGGAATAACAGAGGAAGCAAAGAACACCTGGCCTAAATTCGCGAAAATCCCGGAAATAACCTTTGTTCGCTCAAGCGTTAGCTCAACTGTTCTCATATCTATTATGTATAATACCAATAGAAAAACCTGGTGTCAAATTATTCTACAGTTACGGATTTGGCGAGGTTCGGGGCTTGGAAAAATTATTTTCCTTCCTGCTTTTGGAGAAACTTTTCGATGTGCTCGATAAATTCTTCAAAATCGACAATATCATCTTGTAGGGTCTTTGCGAGTTCTTCGGGAGTAACTTCCCAATACAAATGAACCAATCTATTACGATAGCCAGCCATACCTCTAATCTTCTTGGCAAACTCCTGCGGAATAACGCCATAATCTCCCAGGGAAACAAGTACGCGAGTATAGTCTTTTTTCTTGCCATTTGAGGGAAGGCGAGACAAAATATGTGTACCAATGGTTAATACCCCCTCCAGCGCAATCCGAAGCCAATACGCAACAAGGCTAAACTTGTCTTCCTCGTTCGCAAGATCTTCTGCTGAAAAATCTTGATACGAATTGAGCTTCGCAAGCGCATGCTTAATGTCTGCGATACGCTCTGAAACTTTTTCTTTCTCTATAGGGATGGGTTCTGTCATGAAGAAATAGGGGCCGCACGTAGCCCGCGCATATACTCATCAATAAAATAGTGATAATCTCTGTACAAATTGGCGACATGTTCTTGGGTTTCTGCCGCTTGTGCCGGGTTCTTGCTGTACAACAACACGCCCTCGGCAACGATTTTGAACTGAATATGCAAAGGAGCTTCCTGGAAAAAGACGAGGTCGAGTTTTGGGTCGGAAAAATAGGGAAAGAGGTCAGCGTATAGTTCCCCGTACAACCTTCCCCGTTCTTTAAGGCCAGGCAATCCTTTTGCGAAACGAACCGCAATATCTATATCGCTTCCCTCGTGGACAAAACCAGTCGCTTGCGAACCAAAAATATAGACATCCGCAATGCCGTATTGCTCTGCTATTTCTTCTAACTTTTCCTTCGGAATTCGAATATCCGCCATACCCCTTTCTTACCATAATTTCCCCAAAAACTCAATCTTCCACCGAACCTCCGCTTAATAGGTACTGCCGTTTTAATTCCCTTTGAAGTTTCTCTGTGTTTCCATGGCCTAAAAGCCCAAGATACGAGTTATATGTTTCTGGCGTAGGATTTTCCCGTGTTCTTCGGTTCATCCTGTTCCTCGTACTAGTACGCAATACCCTATGGTCGGGGAAATGCACCCAACCGAGAAAGTCAACGCCCGACGATACAGTTTGCAGGAAAAGCTTCTTTGGATGTAGCGTAAGATGCAGTTTTTCCTGCAGGAAGTTGCGAGTCTTTGGAATTTGTTCGACAAGCCAGCCGCGATTTTCGCAAAACAGCGCAAAATCGTCCGCGTAACGGATATAGTATGCTGCTTTGAGTTGATGCTTTACAAACTGGTCAAACTCGTTCATGTAAATGTTGCAGAAAAGCTGGGACGTAAGATTACCGAGCGGCAGGCCAATTCCCGGCCTCGTTGAGGAAAAGCTTGATCTAACTCTATCCAAAAGCCAGGCAATTTTCTTGTCTGGGATGTATGTTTCCAACATATCCAGGACCATTCGGTGGTCAACGCTCGCAAAGAACTTTTGGATATCGCATTTTAATACCCAGCATGTTTTGGTGTCGTTTTTACTCACTTTCTGCCCGAAACTGCGAAATCTGTTTAAAGCCTTGTGCGTTCCCTTCTCTTTTCTGCAAGAAAAAGAATCTGCGATAAAAGTTTTGTCGAAAATTGGGTAGAGCACACGGTAGATAGCGTGATGCAACAGGCGATCTCGAACCGTAGCTTTATGAATGTCCCGTGGTTTTGGGTCTGCAATCCGAAACGCCTGGTATTTTCCATGCGTATATGTGCCATTGGCAAGATCCCTGTGGAGAGCTAGAATATTATCCATAAGCCGCAAAGAAAACTCCTGCACGTCTGCCTTATTTCTTTTTCCTTTCACGAATTCCTTCCACGCTTCTAAAAGGTTCTCTAAACTAATAATATCTTCAAATGTATGGCTCAATTGAATTTTCATAATAACCAGTCAACTAACGCCCCCCCCCGGTAGAGTTTTGCCTGTATTGCAAAAACTTGTATCAGCATACAAACTTTGGCAGGCGTATCTCCCCCACTTTCCTAAAACTTCTCGATATACGCTGGGCGAAAAGGTTGATTCTCTCTTTGTGGAAGTTGTTGAATACGTTGTTGTCGCAAGCTATCTCCCCAAGCAAGACAAGCTGCCCTACCTGAAAAAGGCAACGCTCAAGCTCGATGTGCTCAAGTTCTTTTTGCAAGTCGCGTGGGAAATAAAAGCGCTTGATACCAAAAAGTATATCACGCTTTCGGACCATGTAGACGAAATTGGAAGGATGCAAGGCGGTTGGATAAAACAGTTGTCTCAAGAAAACCCGCCCTTCAAAAAGAGCGGGAAATGAAGAGAGTTGCGGACGCCCGCAAAGACATAGTTCCGATTCCAGCGATTGTCGAACCAATTCAGGTTGAGGTTCCGGTTGCCGGCATTCTCGTTCAGCGCGAGAACGTTGCGGTTGCCGTTCGGGTCGAGCACCAAATGTACAAAATACCATCTCTTCCACCGCCCCTTGAATACTCTCAAGGCTGTACCGTATCCGGGATTTTATCCCCTAGTATTCTGTACCGAGTATCTTCGTTTTTGAGAGATTGCGGGATGACGCTAGTGCAAAGCATACCCTGCACTATTCTGCATGCAAGAATCTCGGAATTCAACCACCCGCAGCCATAACCGCAGATATACGAGTTTACTATCCAACTTTAGCATAGCATTATGATTGAAAAAGAAAATCCCTGTTGAGCAAAAGCTCAACAGGGACGATTCCAAGAGGCAAAAGACCCAATAGGTTTAATACCTCAAGGACTAAAGGGTTTCCTCGCGGACGCCCGCAAAGACACCGGCCCGATGCCAGCGACGGCCGAACCAAGGCAGGTCGAGGCGCCGGTAGCCGGCATCCCCGCCCAGCGCGAGAACGAAGCGGTAGCCGCTCGGGCCGAGCACGGCCTCGTGTAAGAACACGTGCGGCCTCTTACGCTGTTGCTCGGGGTGTTCAACCCCGAATTCCAGCGCATCTTCGTAAGTAGGGCCCTTCAAGCCGTGGCGTTCCAACTCTTCAAGTACCTCCTTGGAACTCGGGTCGTAGTCGCACTCGATAAATTCGATTGTTCGAGTGACAGGCTCGTGCGGCTCGATCGGGAACCGCTCATCTACAATCCAGTCTTTCGTCCAGTCGTACTTTCCGAGCCTTACCAACTCCGAGGTTTTTCGGCCTTCGCAAGTAATAGTGAAGGTCGCCACAATCGTGCTCCGTATCCTCGGTTTGAGGCCCACGAGATGACGAAAATCGTCTCGATTTACCCCCGCGATGTTTCCATCACGGAGATCGGCCAGGAGACCGGACTCCAGAAGATCCTGAATTTGCTCTCGAGGCGCGTCCTCAAAGAGCGATAGGATCTTTGAAGCCTGACTAAGGGTTGCGTCCATTGCAAGTCCTCCTTTATTTATTTGGCGTCGCCTTTTGGCGGGCCTATTTTGGGTACGTTCGCAGCACAGAAAAATTTACTGCGATAGCACAATGCTAGCACATTTCATCGCCTATGTCAAATCACTCGACCGTAACAGATTTTGCTAGGTTACGGGGTTTGTCGGGGTCTAAGCCGTGGGACACGGCAATGTAATACGCAAACAGCTGCAATGGGATTACCGACAAAATAGGGGTAAGCATTTCCAAAGTTTTGGGAATATACAACACGTCATCTGCCAACTCTTGTATGTCTGTATTTCCTTCTGTTGCAACTGCGATTACCGGGCCTTTCCTGGCTTTTATTTCCTGGATATTTGAAATGATTTTTTCGTACACGCTATCTGTTGGCGCAATAACCACAGTTGGAAAATTCTCGTCTATTAAGGCAATGGGGCCGTGTTTCATTTCGCCGGCCGAATACCCTTCCGCGTGCACATACGAAATTTCTTTTAATTTTAAAGCGCCCTCCAACGCTATGGGATAATTATATTTTCTGCCCAGGTATAAAAAGTTTTTGGCGTTTTTATATTTTTCCGCGATTTCCTCTGCCCTGTCTTTGTTGGCCTCTAACGTTTGCTGCGCCAGGTTGGGCAGCAAAGCCAACTCTTTTGCAATGCGCCGGCCCGTTACCAAAGACATGTCCCGCTGCCTGCCCAGGTACACCGTAAGCAGCGCAAGCACGGCCAACTGCGAAGTAAAAGCCTTGGTGGAAGCAACGCCAATTTCAGGGCCCGCGTGGTTGTACACGCCAGCGTCTATTTCGCGCGCCACCGAAGACCCAACCACATTTATAATTCCCAAACTTAATCCTTTTTTTCTTTTTACTTCCTGCAAAGCCCCCAGCGTATCTGCCGTTTCGCCGGACTGTGAAATAAACAACGAGGCTGTTTTTTCGTTCAGTATGGGCTTTCGGTAGCGAAATTCCGAGCCGTAATCCACTTCCACGGGAATGCCCGCGTACTCTTCTAACATATATTCTCCCACAAGCCCCGCGATATATGCCGTGCCGTTGGCAATAATGTTTAAGCGTTCGGTATTGCGAAGCTGTGTTTCAATGCTTTCCAGTCCTCCCAATTTTACCGCGCCTTCTTTTTCGATTAACCTGCCCCGCAGAGCGTTTTCCAGGCTTTCTGGCTGCTCCATAATTTCCTTAAGCATAAAATGCTCGTACCCGCCTTTTTGCGCTTCTTTCACGGTCCAATCCAGCTCTGTTACCTGTTTTTCTTTTTTATGGTTTTCCAAATCGGTTACCACAAAATCGTCTGCCGTTATGGTGGCAATTTCGTAGTCGTCTAAAAACACCATTTTGTTGGAATGCGCGATTAAAGCGGCGGGATCGGAAGCAACAAACCCCCCGGAACCGTTCACTGAAAGCACCAAAGGGCTGGAGAGCCTGGCTGCCACCATTTTCCCCGAGTCCTCCTTTGCAATGGCGACCAACCCATATGTTCCCCGCACCACGGCAAGCGTTTTCCTGACCGCGTCTTCCAAATTTCCGGTAAAAAATTGCTCAATTAAATGCGCCAGTACTTCCGTATCGGTTTCCGACTGAAACGCATGCCCTTGTTCAATAAGTTTGTTTTTTAGCTCCTTAAAATTTTCAATAATGCCGTTGTGCACCACAAAAATATTTCCCTTGCAATCTGCGTGGGGATGGCAGTTTTGCTCGGTTACTTTCCCATGACTTGCCCATCTATTATGCCCTATTCCGATACCGCCTTTTATGTTTTCTCCGGCAACTTTTTTCTCGAGCTCCTCCAATTTTCCCACGGCTTTTTTGCATGTAACGTTGTCTCCGTTAAAAACGCAAACTCCCGAGGAGTCGTACCCCCGGTAGCTTTCACGCCGCAACCCTTCCATTAACAAAGGGAGGGCCTCTTTTTTTCCTATATATCCTACAATTCCGCACATAGAATTCTCTTTAAAAATCACCTGGATTATACCATAAAAAGGCAAAAAAACAACTTTGCGCATAACAACCGCCTCCTTTTGCAAAAGGAGGCGGAGACCCTCTGATTATATGTTAGAGGGTTTTAGGCGCGTCTCTTGGCATAGTGAAAAAACTATGATTATGTTATCTGCGACCTTTTTTACCCCCTTTCCTTCTTCCCCTCGTACTTGTATTAACGTTTTGCAAAGCCAAACGTTTCTCCTGGTTTTTCAGCTCTCCCTTTAGCCGTTTTCTGGCGCGCGAAAGCGCCACCTTTACGGCGTTTTCGCTTTTTTCAACGCGCTGCGCTATCTCCCGCAAGGAAAGCTGTTCTTTATACCGCAAAGCAAGCAGCCTTTGTTCCAAGGCGGGAAGCCGCGCTATCGTCTTTTGCACCCTGGCATCCTCAAATTTTTGGGCAACAGATTTTTCCAGGTTTTCTTTTTGGTCAACCAGGTCTTTTTCCTCTCCGTTTAACAAGGTAGGTTTTTTCCTCCGGTAATGGATAATAAGAAGGTTATGGGCAATACGCAGCAAATAGGACAAATACGAATATCCGCGTATCTGAAACTGGGGTAGCCTGCCAAATGCCCGCACAAACGTCTCTTGCGTTACGTCTTCTGCCACGTCGGGATTCCCTTGTATTCGCAAGCTTACATACCGGTGCACTCTTGCAAAATATTTTCGGTAAATAACCTCGAACTTTTCCTTGTCTCGTTTTGCTCTCCCCACGAGCGCCGAATCGGTATGCGGTTTTTTTAGAAAGGGTTTTTTCATTACGCGCCTTATAGGTCAAGTTTTTCTTTTACTCGGTCTATGACCGCGTCCAAACTCCACCTGCTTTTTACCAAATACTCGAACACATCGTTGTTCAGGGCTTTCGCGACCTTTTCCACGTCGTTTTCCGCGTTCGTCAAAATAATAACTTTCGCGTTTTTTCCCCACCTGTTTTCTCGAAGCTTTTCTAACATGGTTAAACCGTCTACGTTGGGCATTAACACGTCAAGCAAAATAAGGTCGGGCTGTTCCTGAAACGCCAGCTGCAGCCCTTCTTCTCCGTCTTTTGCGCGCAGTACCGAAATCCCCTCTTTTTCCAGCTCGCTCGCGATAATATCGCGAAGCCCTTCCTCGTCCTCTACAATAAGAATTTTCTTTTGTTGTTTTGTGTTTTGAACCATTCGTATAGTGGTGTTATTTTTTTCTATTCGACTTTTCCTGGATGGGAAGCGTAAAAAAGAACGTAGTTCCCTTTCCTTCTTCTGAAGTAAACCAAATCTTTCCTTTGCTCTGCTCCACGATAAACCTGGTAATGTACAATCCCAGGCCAGTGCCGGTTTTGTCCTTTGCGGCGGCGTTGTCGGCACGGAATAATTTGGTAAATATTTTGTCGTGCTGGCCTTTGGGTATCCCGTACCCCGTGTCTTGCACCGAGAACACGACACTGCCCTGCTGGCTTATTGCCATAAGAGTAATACTGCCCCGAGGCGGGGTATACTTTATGGCGTTGGAAATAAGGTTTTGGAACACGATAACAAGGAAATTCGGGTCTGCCGCAATGTGGGGAAGCCCGTCTTCCCATTCAATCTCCACGCGCAACTCTTTTTCTTCCACGCTCGACTTACACTCTTGGAGCACCTGTTCTGCCAGGGAAATAGCGTCCAAGGGTTTGGGTTGGAGCCGGAGCGTGCCCAGTTCAATGCGCGAAACATTCAACAAGGCGTCTATAAGCTTATTCATGCGTTTTACCGCCCCGAATAGCTGGTTGGTATATTCTTTATTTTTTTCTCCAGAAAGGCTTTTTTCTTGCCGCACCAGCTTCTCAAACGACCACCGAATAGCGGTAAGCGGCGTGCGCAGCTGGTGGGACGCTATGGAAACAAATTCGCTTTTTGCGCGATCAATCTCTTTTTCTTTCGTAATGTCGCGAAACACGCTTACCGATCCGATAATTTTTCCTTTCATAATAAACGGGGTCGCGGTTACGTGCACGGGAAAGGAGCTGCCGTCTTTTCTTACGTAATAATAGGTAGCGGCGCTCGGCTTTTTTTGCTTAATCGCGCGGAATGTTGCCGTTTGCTCCAAAGCAATACTTTTGCCCTGTTCCCCGAGAACGCGCGGAATATCGCTTGCCCACTTTTTTCCCATAACTTCTTTTTCTTCGTATCCAACAAGAGAAGCTGCGGCGGGATTTATGGTTACCACTTTCCCGCCCCCGTCGGTTACCACCAGCCCTTCCCCAATATCTTTTACAATGCCCTCATACTGTATTTTTTCTTTTTCAAGGTGCGACTGAAGTTCTTTCTCCCGGGTAGCAAAACGGATAAAGGAACGAGACAAGGCGTCAAATTCGTCTCCCGAAGGAATGGGCCGCAGCGATTTCGTGTCGCCCGCTTCCGCGCGGCGCACCAGCCGGGCTAAACGCCGGGCCCTTTCTGAAATGGCAAAGCTCATAAATGTAATAACGCTTACGGAAAGCACCGTTACAAAAAGAGCGCCTATGGCAAGAAACTGAAATGTTTCCTGGAAAATGCCGTAAAAGTCTTTCATGTAGGCTATGGAAACCACAACCTTGCCCGGAATAACGCCGTCGGTAAACAGCATAATCTTATGCGACTTTCGGAAATCTTCCACGACTCCAAAAGGCTGTTGGGCAATAAGCTGCTGGGTTTGGGGCGAAAAATATCCAGGAAGCGGCTCGCCCGGGTCAAGAATAAGAATTTCCCCGCGTTCTCCCTGCCGCAGGGTTTCTAAGTGTTGAGCAACATCCTCTGTTGAAAGAGTACTATTCTGTTCGAGCTGCAAAACCAAATTCCTGGTAACCTGCAGGGCGTCGTCACGCATCTCGCGCAAAATATTTTCCCGTTCAATCATTTGCCACGACTCTACAATAAGGAGGCTAAACAATCCCACGCTTCCCAGCACCACAAGCAGGGTAACCATAAAAATCCTTACGGTTAGCCTTCCTTCCTGCTTTATGCCCAGGTCGTAACGCTTTTCCAAGGCAAGTCGAATGGGTTCTAAAAACCGGTCGAACACAAGAGAATAGAAAAGAGCGAGAAAAATAGCCACGACAACTCCGTTTGCAACGCTTTTTGCCTGCTCTAACTTTGGAAGCTCGCCAAACGTATTTAACTGAACCGTGCCGATCGTGTATCCGATAACGGAAAGAAGAAAAAGAGCAATGCCAACAAATGCCGGGTATTGAAAGGTAAGCTTGTACAGGCTTTCTGGATTTTTGGTTTCCCCTGTTTCCTGGAACCTGCGTATCCGCCAGAATCGCGCCAGCGCAAGAGCAATAAAAATTCCCCCCACAACAGGCACCTCCCACAAGTAAATAAATCCCAATAAGGCAATTCGGGCGGTGTCAAGGTTTACGGTAAAAAAGTAGTAAATGGGAGCAAACAGCCAGTACCAAATGGCAAGAGGGCCCCACAAGAGCATAAACGCCTGCCACCCCACGCCAAACCGGAACCGCCTTTTCCAAAACTGAACTAGCAAAAAAATGTTCAAAAGGGCAAGGGCCGAGAACAAAACAAAAAACGTAACCCAGTCTACTCCGCGTCCCGTCAAAAGCGAGAAAAGAAAAAAATATCCGGCTACAAAAATTCCAGCCAACACCCCGGCCGCAGCCAGCATAAAAACCGCGTCAGATACTTTTATAAACGGTTTGCGTCGAGGCATGCAGTAAACGTGTTTCTGTTACATAGTTATAAAGGTTGAACTTCCAGTTTTTTTATACGAAGAGAGGCCCTGCCCGCTTGCTCATCCCACATTTTAAACCCAATTCCTCCATAACCTAAAGGAGTGTCCAAAAACGGTGTTTCCACCAGCACTTGGTTGTTTATCAAACACTGTATCGTTCTTCCCCGAACCCGTGCCTGTACCGTAAACTCCCCTTGCGGAATGGGAGCTACGTCGCGGATACCCTGGATAACGCGATGCCGCCCTTGGAGAACCTGCTCAACGTGCACAAAATCTTTTCCAAAGTTACAGGCCGCGTTGTTGTTTCCGTCCTGGAAACGAACCCATAGAAACACTCCTGTTTGCGTTGGCGATTCCACTAGGGCTGAAACTTCATAATCCCGCCACGCTCCGCTTCCGTCCAGAATCGCGGAAGCGCCAGCTTCTTGTTGATTTGCCCGAAACACCAGTTCATCAGATTCTTTCAGTATATCATAAGAACCCCAGGTGGAAAGCCAGCCAGTATTGGAAGAAAAGGCGTCTTGAAACGGCAAAGACTTGGGTTTTCCTTGTTCTAAGGCGGCAACCAGCTCCCTGCCGCTCCATACCGCGCCTGGCTCGAGGCGTTTTATTAAAAATGCCCCCGGACGCCGGTAATTATACGTAAATCCCTCTCCTTCCCACCACTGGTAAAAAGCGTAAGAATAATGTTCTTTTGCCCCGAGCAGCAATACGTCTTTTGCTAACTCAAAGTTTGAATCAACAAAAAGGTTCTGTCCGTAATCTCCAAACGGAAACGCAAACGCAAAAATGCGACCCCCCAGGTACTCTTCAAGCTCTCGCTTTGAGGTCTTCAGGTCTTCGTATATCCGTTCCTGGAACTCCGTTACCGTTTCCGATCTTTGTTCTTCTTCAAGCCACAGCACGTTGCTGTAAAAATGGCCCTCTTCTTGGTTGGGACCTGTGGGGAAAAATTCATGGGCAAATTTCCCATGGGACTGAATGTCCCATCTGCCTGTTTGACGCATGCGGCGCAGTTCTTTTTGCGACAGGTAAAAATGGCTTGCCTCTCCTTTTTCGCCAAGAGATTGATTTGTAATCACAAACATAACGGCCTCGTAATCCAACGCGCGCAATATGGGGTCTACCGGGTAATAGCTGTCTTTCCGGCCGTCGTCAAACGTAAGCAAAAAAGATTTTTCGGGAAGTTCTATTTCTTTCTTGAAAAATCGTTCAAAGTCGTTTAACGAAATGGTTTCCCATCCGGCGTCCTTTAACGTAAACATCTGCTCTCGAAACTCCCGCAGCACAGTATTTCCTTCCTGCGGTCTGGTAACAATCCCATGATAAATCAAGACAGGCACCGCGGCTGCGTCTCCCCCCTTCTGCGCTCCCTGTTCCTCTTCTTGCTCCAAATCGGCGCTTAAAGCCGCAAGAAACGGATTTAGCTGACTTACTTGTCGAAAGAATATCGGCGCGTACAAATCTGATATGTACGAAATTTTTTGATTCCGCAAAAAATCTTCGTTCGCAACATACCAATACATTCCCAGCCCAAGAAACGCCGCAACGACGGAAAGCGTAAGGATTTTTTGAATCTTGTGTTTTTGAACAATTTTTCCCTCCATATACGTTACCTGGTGCCCCATTTTGCGTTACGAATAGTTACAATAGCGTACGGAAGCTGCCAAATAAGCACCGTGACATAAAAGAATACAAAAATCACTCCATATATCCAAAGGCCGTCTCTTTTGTAAATGTGGTAATACAGCCCATAGATAAAAGCCATAAGGATAATGCCAAACAAGTAAAACCAGGGCATAATATTATCCGCCACCGGAAGCCAGACGAGGGCGCGAAGGACTATAATGGGCGCCAGCAAAGGCAGCAAAAGCCCAAGGAAAAAGGAAACTGCCATAACCGGGTGTTTTTTCCACATAAACATGGCGGCCCGCAAGCTTTCCCGCGTCCATGACTTTTTCCAGCGCAGCTGCTGTTTCAAAAACATGTTCCAGGTGCTTGGCACCACGGTGGTAACTTCGGCCTCCGGAGCGTATACAACTTTCCACTTTTTTAAAAGAAAATTGGTTAAACTGCGGTCATCTCCAAACGTGCAGAAATTCCCTAAAAACTTCTGTTGCAGCCAGGGTTCCATAACCTCCATAACGCGCTCTCTTCGATAGGCCGCGGAACACCCGGAACAGCACGTTACGCTTCCGAATAAAGCCTCCGCTCCCTTGTACACGCGAAAGCCAATATAGTACCTGACCGCTTGCATTTTGGTAAGAAGGTTTTCTTTCGCGTTATGCACGTCCGCGTGCCCGGAAACCGCCGCGACTCTCCGGTCAACAAAATACTTCACCGTTTCCCTGGCCGTTGAAGGCTTCACGAAACTGTCAGAGTCAATAAAGAAAATAATCTCGCCTGTCGCTCGTTTCGCGCCTTCCGCCATGGCTTCGCGCTTTCCCCTGTTCTTATCCCAATTCACCACGGTCATGGCAACGCCTCTTTCCCATGCTTCCTGGCGCACGTGCATCATTTCTTCCAACGTGCGGTCCGTGGATCCGTCGTTTATGGCGATAATTTCCATTTTTTCTTTTGGGTAATCAGACTCCAGCATGCACCGCAATGTTTTTGCGATATACTTCTCTTCGTTTTTTGCGGGAGTAATAAAAGAAATCGCAGGTTCGTAATGGATGTCTGTTTTAACGTCGGGTTTATAAAAATACGTCATTAAAAAGCGGGAAAGAATATATCCCGCCACCAAAATACTGTACGAGCCAAACAGCACGCTTTCTGAAAGCTCTCGGAACGTGGCTATTTTAATAACCAGCACCAGATAAATTGCAAAGAAAAAAACAATCCATTTGGTAAGCTGGAGATCCCGAAAGAACGACGCAAATCTTAAGGGAAAACTAAACATAGAATTTATCTTCCAATACCCTTATATATAATTCCCGCTTCCTGAAACGCTTCTTTGGAAAAAAAGTTTCTTCCGTCTACGAGCACGACAACACCGCTTCTTTTGCAGTACGCGGGATTCAAGTCTTGAAACTCGCGGTGCCCGGTCGCCAATACCACGGCTTTCGCGCCCCTCAAAGCCTCTCCCAGCGTACCCACGGACGACTTTTGCGGCACAAAAGGGTCAAACGAAATAACCCGTGACCCGTATTCTTCCAACGCGCGAATAATCTCGTACGAAGGACTTTCCCGGTCATCTGAAATCCCGGGTTTGTACGCCAAACCAAGCACGGCAATACGCGTATCGCGCATAGGAATTTTTGCCTCGTTTAACCCCTTTGCCACCAAACCGGCGGTAAACTTGGACATAGAACGGTTCAAACGCCTGGCTAACGAAAGAAAATCATGGTCAAACCCGTTTTCCTTTGCCCGCTCAATAAGATAATAAGGATCTACCGGTATGCAGTGCCCGCCCACTCCGCATCCCGGAAAATGCGCCAAAAAAGAAAAAGGCTTTGTGGCGGCTCCCTCAATAACGTTCACCACATCAATGTCCATGGTGGAAAACGACATTGCCAACTCGTTTACGAAAGCAATGTTTACATCCCGAAAGGCGTTTTCCACAATTTTTACCGCCTCTGCCTCTCGTAAAGAATTCATTGGTTTTACATTCTCGCCCAGCAACGAGCGGTAAAATTCCAGTCCCCGCTCAAGGCTTTCCTTGTTTAAGCCGCCAATAACCCGGGGAATATTTGCCGCATTCCATTTTGGATCCCCGGGATTAATACGCTCTGGGCAATGCGCCAGGGAAAAATCCCTTCCTCCCTTCAATCCAGAACCTTTTTCCAATATCGGAAGCATAATTTCCTCTGTAACACCAGGATTTACCGTAGATTCCAGAATCACAAGCTGCCCTTGCCGCAAAAAGGGTGCAAAACTTCTACAAGCAGCCTGCAAAGGTCCAAAATCCGGCACCTGCTTTAAAGTAACTGGCGTAGGGACACAAAACACCACCACCTCGACTTTCTGAAGTTTCGAGAAGTCATTTCCCACCGAAATCCTTGCGGTTTTCTTTAGGGACTTCTTAAGTTTCTGTAACTTTTGTTCATCAATGTCTACTCCTTCTACTTTGTAGCCCTTGGTTGCCGCCAGCAAACACAGGGGCCAGCCTACGTATCCCAAACCAATTACCCCAACTATCTGAAAACTCTTTGGGGTTCTCATGTACTAACTATGACGAACGAGCGGGGTAAATATGACATAACGAAAAACAGCCCCAAAAAGAAAGCTGTCCTATCTGGATTCTACTCTTTCCCTTTATATGGCCATAGCCTTGTAGTCATCGAACTCAATATCCATGAAATCGGTACGGATTCCAGCATACCCTTTTTGAGTAATCGCGGCCCCGCCATAGCGTACTCCGTCGTCTATTGCCTGGGCCGCAAGCTCCCACGCGCCCGTATCGTTCCTGTCCACATACACCCGTATGTCCACTGTCCCATTGTCGTTGTCTTGCACCACACTTCGCAGCCCAATCCATTGTTTTCCCGGAATAAGATTGGGGTTTGTATTGCGCTCGTAACCCGCGTCCGCCCGATATACCGGCTCATGAGCTAATGTGTAATAATCTCCCTGTTTCTTCTTTTTTATTACAGCGTATCCGTCCGCCCGAATACCCGCGTAGTATAGGTTATCGCCATCCACATAACGGTTAAACAACAAAATGCCGCTCCAGCCGCCGCGCTCTAAGCTATCTGACATATTGATTTTTGTAATTTGGAAACGTATTCGCTGGTCAAGGTTCTGCCACGTACTTCTTGTTACCAAGCGAAAAATATTTTGGGGACGATATCCGTTGTCCGTATCCAAGGGATTATACAGGCTATAGTGAAGCCGCCACGGAGAAAACGCGCCAATTTCACCCTGGATAGTTTTTCCTACGCCGTTCTGTAAAATAAGTTGGGCGCCGGAATTTACCCACCAATACGGACTCCAGCTTTCTTGCATAGAACCTGCTTCATCCAGTATTCCGTTGGTGTTAAAGTTGTAATGAAAATAGGGCCCGACAGGAGCCGTAGCCGCGGCAAATAAGGAGGAATTATTATGGGGGAGGAAAAATGGAGTCCCCAATAAAAACAATAAACCAATTCCCCAAAAAACAAAAGTAACCTCATTGTGCGGATGTATTATATTTTGGGCCAAGCAGACGTGTCAACCCTCTAAGAAAACTTACGGCACGATATTTGACAGAAAATAAAAGATATGTTTTACTCACTCTACGTTCATTCTACGCGCGTAAGGAGATTATCCATGACTCCGCACGAAATTGCAGCATTCTCAAGCATGTTTTCTCCTTTCCCCGGAGGACATCCCTGGGACTATGCGCAGCATTTCCTTGCAGCATTGCTGGCTTGTCCCTCAATCTACTTTTTACTGAGATTCGTAAATACCCCACGATTTCTTGCTATAATAGGAGCATTCACGCCGGTTACCTTTTTTCTGACATGGAAAGAGGTGGAGGATTTGCAATCCGGTGATTCCGTAGGATGGATTGGAGACGGAATAAGCAACCTTTTTGGCCTGGCCATGGCGTTACTCATCATCTTCCTCGTACCGAGAGTTTTAGCCATCCGTAAAAGAAACGGATGGCTTTTGTTTATACTACCACATTTACCAATTTCCCCGACACAACGATAACTTTCTTGGGCTGGATGCCCGCAAGCCATTTTTTAATTTTTTCATTCTCCAGCGCATGTGGCAGTGGACCCGCGGGGATTTGCACCCCGGAGATCATGGTTGACAATCCAGATCTCGCACTACACCGAGCCCACTGCCAGATATGCTTGAAACACTTGACAGGGTATGCTGATATGATAGTATAGAATTGGTTGACAATCCAGATTCTCACACTGCATGAGATCGCCATTGCTCCGCCCCAAAGGGGCGGAGCTTTGTTTCACCCTTATTTGTTGTTTGCTCTACTCTTATAAGAAAACGTGTTGTCGCATAAAATGCAATACCAACAAAAGTATGCCAAAGAAAGTGCGTGCCCACGGCATGATCATATAGTGTTATCAGATTACACAGCGGAAAGTCAATTATTCTAAATGCTAGGGCAACTACAAAAAATCCTAACGGAAGAAATCCTTGAAACATAACCTTTCCGTATCGCCTTAACAGTCCGAGAAAAACTGTACCAATTACCAAAAGTATGAAAACGTATGGCTCTAATCCGTTCCAGGCGCCTTTGAAAAAAGCATCATAGTATGCCAACAAGAACGCGGTCAAACCTACTCCAAACATTAAACTCACAATAAATGGCTTTCGATTGATGAGTTTTGTCAACAAGAAGTAAAGAACAAATCCTGCAAAAAAGAAAATAGGGATGGTATCTAAGAGATTTGTAAGCGGGTGTGGTAACCCATGCCACGCAAAACTCCCCAATCCCATAAACGCAACAAAAACGGGAAGAACTTTTATACTAAAAGTTTGAACGCGCTCTTTTTTGATAAGTCGATGAGCAAAGTATACGGCAAAAAGAATTGCGATATTTGAGAACGTATTAAAAAACTGGAACTGCACATCTCTTATCCCTCCTTCGCAGTATGTACAACTCGATTGTGCGAAAGCCTCGAGAAGCCCCATGGAAAGTACCTAGCTTTACACAACAATATTTACCAACTTTCCGGGAACGAAAATGACTTTTTTCGGCTGGGTGCCGGTAAGCCATTTTTTGACCTTTTCAGACTCTAACACAACTTTTTTCGCTTCGGCTTCCTGTATTCCCGCGTCCACCTCCACTACGTCGCGCACTTTGCCATTTATCTGCAGAATAAGCCGAATTTTAATTTCTTGAACTTTCTTTGCGTCATATTGCGGCCACTTTTGGCTATGCACGCTATCTGCGTGCCCCAACTGCTGCCACAGCTCCTCTGTCATATAAGGAGCAACAGGAGCGAGCAAAATGATGAGCATTTCTACATCTTTTTTGCTCACGTTTTCTCCCAAAGCATTCGAGCATTCCATGAGGGCAGCGATAGCTGTGTTAAAACGCAGGCTGTCAATATCCTCCGTCACTTTCTTGATTGTTTTGTGCCGTAGATTTTCTAAGTCTTTTTTGGGATTTGTTTGAAAATTGAAAATTGAAAATTGAAAATTCCAGATTCTGTTTAAGAATCTGTGCAGGCCAACAATGCTTTTGGTGTTCCAGGGCTTCATGTCTTCCAACGGGCCCAAAAACATTTCGAACATGCGCAAGGTATCTGCCCCGTATTCTTCGATAATATCATCTGGGTTTACCACGTTTCCTTTGGACTTTGACATTTTTTGGCCGTTTTCAGCCAAAATAGTACCCGGGTGACGTAGTTTTTGAAACGGTTCCACAAAATCCACATATCCGAGTTTATGCAGCACTTTGGTAAAGAAACGGGCGTACATTAAGTGCAGCACCGTGTGTTCCGCCCCCCCTACGTACATATCCACGGGAAGCCACTTTTGTACCGCTTCTTTTGAGGCAAATTCTTTTCCGTTTCCGGGATTGGCAAACCGAAAATAGTACCAGGAAGAACACACAAACGTATCCATAGTATCTACTTCCGGTTTCCAGCCTTTGCCAAAGATTTTTTCCGTCCTTCTTACAAACTCTTTAGAATCTGCCAAAGGCGAGTATCCTGTGGGCTTAAACTCCACGTCTGTTGGTAAAAGCCATGGCAAATGCTCTTCTGAAACTGGGTGCGGCTTTCCCTCTGGATCGTACACAATAGGAATAGGCGCGCCCCAATACCGCTGGCGCGACACTAACCAATCGCGCAAATGATAATTTGTTTTCTTTGTCCCGCCCACGGCTTTCGTAATTTCCCATTTCGCCTTTTCTGAATCCATGCCGTCAAACTTCCCGGAATTCACCAAAACCCCGGATCCTAGATACGCCTCCTTGCCAATATCACCGCCCAAAACTACCTCGCGAATTTCCAAACCAAACTTCTCGGCGAACTCAAAATCGCGCTCATCATGCGCGGGCACGGCCATTATTGCGCCTGTACCATAGCCAGCCAATACATAATCGGCAACCCACACGGGAATTTCTTCGTTGTTTGCGGGATTTATGGCTTTTACGCCTTGCAACTCCACGCCTGTTTTTTCTTTACCAAGCTCGGTGCGCTCCATCTCATTCTTTTTTGCCGCGTTTTCAATGTATTCAATAACTTCCTTTTTGTTTCGGATTTCGGATTTCGGATTTCGAGTTTCGAGGAGTGTAGCGACGAGTGGATGTTCTGGCGCCAGCACCATATAGGTAGCTCCAAACAACGTATCCGGCCGCGTGGTAAAAACTTCAATGGATTGTTTTGAATTTTGAATTTTGAATTTTGAATTTGTTTCGGATTTCGTGCTTCGGATTTCGAATTTTAGAGTAGCTCCTTCTGATTTGCCAATCCAGTTGCGCTGGTTCAGTTTGGTGGATTCTGGCCAATCTACTTTGTCTAAATCCGCAATTAAGTCTTCCGCAAACTCGGTAATCTTGAAAAACCACTGCTCCAGTTCTTTTTGCGTAACTTCAGTTCCGCACCGCTCGCACTTGCCGTTTTGCACTTGCTCGTTTGCCAGCACGGTTTGGCACGAGGGGCACCAGTTTACGCTTGCCTTTGCCTTGTAGGCCAGGCCATTATTGTACAGCAGCAAGAAAAACCATTGCGTCCATTTGTAATATTCTGGCGTGTGCGTGCCGATTTCCCGGCTCCAGTCGTAAGAAAACGCCATCCTGTCCATTTGCTTGCGGAATGCCTTTATGGCCGCGTCCGTGGTTTCTTTGGGATGCACGCCGGTTTTTACGGCGTAGTTTTCCGCGGGCAAACCAAAAGCATCCCACCCCATGGGATGCAGCACATTATAGCCCTGCATACGCTTGAAGCGCGAGTAAATGTCAGTGGCCGTGTAGCCCTCCACATGCCCTACATGCAACCCAGATCCTGAAGGATACGGAAACATATCTAACACATACAGCTTTTCTTTTTTGGATTTGTCGTCTGCCGTAAAATTGTTCTGCTTCCTCCATATCTTCTGCCACTTCCGCTCTACTTTTTTATGATCGTACTTTGCCATTTTGCCCTAATTCTAGCTATTTTTAGGCCATTTGTCCATTCTGTAAAAAGTTTTGGGCTATAAGGAAAAGTTCTTTGCTGCCTTTGGTGGAAGCCATGGGTTTTGCCAAATGCACACGCGCAAAATGCTTTTTTGCTTCTTTCACAAGCCAGGGGGTCTCTGGCCCTTCAAAAACTTTTATTACAAGATTGCCTTTTTTCTTTAGCACGTGTGTTGCGATTTCCAACACGCACATGGAGAGTTCGTGCGAAAGCGCTTCGTCTCTGGATTTTATGCCTGTGGTGTTGGGCGCAATGTCAGAAAGCACCACGTGAAACACTACGGGATCTTGTTTTCGTAAAAACTCCACAAAATCCTTGTCTGCAATGCTTTTTTGGAATGTTTGTACGTTGGGAAAGCCCAAAGTCTCTATGGACGAAATATCTACGCCAGCCACACGCCCCCGCTCCCCTACAATCTGGCTTACTACCTGCATCCAGCTGCCGGGAGCCGCTCCCAAATCCAAAACCATATCCCCTTTTTTGATAAGCTGGAATTTCTTTTGAAGATCGAGTAACTTAAAAGCGGAGCGCGCGCGATACCCTTTTTCTTTTGCTTTTTGAGCGAATTTGTCGTGCGGAACATACGCCATACCTATCTTTCTTGTATGCTACAATAGCAATTATGACAATAGCTAGGTTCCAAAAAATCATTTTAGACTGGTATAATCCGCCAGCTGGCGGACGAAGAGACATGCCCTGGCGGAACACGCGCGACCCGTACAAAATTTTAGTGTCAGAAATAATGCTGCAGCAAACGCAAGTTCCCCGCGTGCTGCCCAAATACCAGGAATTTTTGCACGAGTTTCCCACCCCCCAAGCCCTGGCCAAAGCGCCAGACCAAAAGCTCATGAAAGTATGGGCAGGCCTCGGCTACTGGCGAAGAGCAAAATATTTGAAAGAAACCGCAAAAATAATTACGAAAGAATATGGAGGTAAATTCCCAAAAGACCCGAAAGTTCTCGAAACTTTTCCAGGAATCGGACCATACACGGCAAGAGCCGTTGCGTGCTTTGCGTTCGGTAATTCACAGCCGTTTATAGATACTAATATCCGCAGAGTATACCTTCATTTCTTTTTTGGGGGCAAGAATAGTGTTGCAGACAAAGAAATCTTGAAAATCGCGCAAAAAGCAATAGATACGTTGCCAAAAGGTGTAACGACGCGAGAATGGCACTACGCTCTGTTTGACTACGGTGCCGTGGTACTCAAAAAAGATGCAAGCGTAAACAAGCGCAGCCGCCACTACGCCAAGCAAAGCAAATTTGCAGGCTCGTTTCGCTCTTTCCGCACCAAAGCCGTGCGATTTATTCTGGCTGCCCCAAAAAACAAAGTTGCCCACAAAGAGCTGCACGCATTTCTCACCAAAGAACTTGTTGACATTAAATATCAACAAGTCTACACGCCGCAAGAAATTATCCAAGCCCTCCTTAAAGACAACCTCATCAAAAAATCAAAAACGCATTACTCCATATAAGTGCACTAAATAAAAAGATGCGGCAGTCGTAAAACGACTGCCGCATTGGCTAACCAACCGATTAGCCTTAATTTACTCGGGAATACCGAGCGCCGCTGCTACTTCTTTAAGCAGCGGAAATATCCGCTCAACCTCCTTTCTCAAAAAAAGAAGGGTTTCGAAAATTCGAATCAGCTCGCCAGCAGAGCACTCATATACACCATCGTCATAGGCGTGGTGAATCCTGCCCAAACCATCCTTCTCATGAATCTCAACGACGCTGAACATACGGATCGCGCCGTTGATTTTCACCTCGGGGACAATCCCGAGGTTTTTAAGTGCCCGATCAGACGATGCGGTATTGGCCACGCCTGCCGGCCCCAGATAAAAGGTACTCCACCCGCCGTTCGCTTCCACTTCCTGAAAGGGTATCCACCCCTTCTTTGCCACGATCTCTTGTAGTCGGGAGAACCACGTTTCTCTTGCCATTCTTTCTATTGCCTCCTCCTAGTCTTTTTCTTTGTAGATGCGGCGCAGATTTATCTACCACAACCAAACTGGTTCCTATGAAAGCCCGACAGGGAATAAACTTTCCCAGGTCAACGGGATCAAGCGATTTAAATTCAGGATGACCGGCCCTACCACCAACAAGATACCGCTCATCAAATGTTAATGTTGCCCTCCAGGGGTAAACCTGCCACACCACGTCGCCTGCTATCCCCTCAACGTGCTCTGGAAGACAAGCTTTAGTGCTGTCAAAACTACGCCCTTCGTCGCACATCATCTGATAGCCATCTGGCGTAAAAACACCAACGGCTCCTGCTTGGTTCGCCACCTCCCACATGTTATCGAAAGAGACTTCCTCCGAAGAAAATATGAAAAGGCGAACGTATGAAGATATATACCTCCCTTCCACCCGCATTGCCCGTATAACCTCTTTAGAACACAAAAGAGCTACTAACATAACCTATTCTCCTTTTTTCAGACTTTTGGTCTGATAATCGCCGCTCTGCTTGCCCTGAGCTTGTCGAAGGGGCCGAACGGCAATTATCAAATCAAAAATCTATTTCTTTGGCGGTAAGCAAAATTTGTTGCGCACGTTGCACCAGCTTCCTTCAAACACATATCCTGCCAGCTTTCCTTCTTTTGCCAGTTTTGGAAACACATCTTGCTCAAGCGAAGACTCTTTCCCTTTGGGGATATATTCAAAAATTTCCGGACTTACGCAAAACATCCCCGCGGAAATTACGCGGGAAACTTCTTTTTCTTTTGGCTTTTCGGTAAACCCGACAATTTTTTCCCCGCGCATTTGTACCGACCCATACAAAGAAGGGTCTTGAATGGATGTTAACGCAACCGTCGCTACCGAGTTTGTTTCCTCGTGGTACGCGGCAAAATCCGCAAGGTCAATATCGGTTACTACGTCTCCATACAACACAAAAAATGAATCCTCTCCAAAAAACTTTTTTGCTATGCTTGTAATATACGCGGTTCCCGCGCGTTCTGAAGCTTGCCATTGGTACAGAATACGCAACCCATACTTTGAGCCCTCCCCCACAAGTTTTTGCACATTTTTTTCGTTTTGATGCAGCCAAAGCAGCACTTCTTTTACCCCGCGCTTTTGCAACAGCTCAAGCTGGCGCTCAATAATGGGCCGACCTTCAAACAACGTACTTAAAGAAAAGTCTTTGTACCCGCCCACAAGCAGCGCTTTTTCCACTTTGGCGCCCAGGGCTTTATCTAAAAAATACTCAATGGCGTGCGACCGGTTTCGAATGGTTTCCCCGTCTATGGCGCGGTCCAGCCTGTGTAACAAATCGTCTTTTATGGTTATGGCAATTTTGCTTCTTGGCATAAAAGTATCATACTATATCATACCTTTTTATGTCAAGAGCCTCTCTCCCCAAAAAAAATAAGGCAAAACAAAAGGAGGGTACCATATGGCACCCTCCCACCTTGAACTATTTTGGCTTCTTACCCACAATGGGTGGATTTCTCTTATTGATTCAGAAATCCATTTTCGAAAGAGTATATACCCGGCGCGACCACGCCGGAACTCTTACGACTTTTTTATACCATTGCACAAGGCAGTGTCAAACTGTGAATAACTTTTTTGCGTTCTCGGTAGTTTGTTTTGCCACCTCTTCAAAGCTCACCTTTTTTATCCTGGCAATCTCTTCTGCCACATATTGCAAAAACAGGGGTTCGTTACGCTCTTTTGGTGTTTTTGGAGGAGTTAAATACGGAGAATCTGTTTCTAACACAATTCGTTCTAACGGGATAGAAGTTATTAGTTCCCTTGGATTTGGCAAAGCTGGCACGTTTTTTAGAATTAAGCCGTTAAACCCAAGATACAAGCCCAAATCCATAAACTTTTGCGCCTGCTCTGCCGTACCGGTGTAGCTGTGCACTACTCCCTTGATTCCTGAAGCATGAAACGTAAAGCGAGAAGCGAGAAACTCGAGCAGATCCTCGTGCGCTACGCGGCAGTGCAGAATAACCGGCAGGCCCAACTCGTCTGCCAAATCCATTTGCGCCTGCAAAGCTGCTTTTTGTTTTTGCATTATTTCCTCCCGCCTTGCTTTACTTTTGGGAAAATAATAATAGTCCAGCCCTATCTCCCCTATCGCCACTGTCTTTTTACTCTGACCCAGTTTTTTATACGCCTCATAATCAAATTCTTCTGCTCTTGTTTCAAACTCCTCCCATGATTGTTTATCTCTTCGAGCCTGAGCCTCAGAGCCGAAGGCCCGAGCGAAGTCGAGGGAAGATTGCACCTCCAGCACATCCACTTTCCGTTGCTCGCCAATATGAATCGGGTGCAGGCCAACGGCAGCGTACACGCCCTGTTCGTAACGCTCCGCAATCTCCACCGCGCGCTTTGAGGTGGAATACTGCGACCCTGGCATAATAACCTGCATACCGGCCTCCAGCGTGCGTTTGAGCACTTCCTCGCCGTCGTCCTTAAACGCGTTGAAATTTATATGCGCGTGCGTGTCTATTAACATAGTCTCATTCTAATGTAGTTAGCCAAAAAGAAAAGAGCCCAGCTATTGCCAGGCCCTTCATTGTATGTTGTGCGGATGAAACCATTACCGGGGTCGAACTCTTTCGCGAAGCCCTTGTAGTTGGTCTGTTAGGAACCGCCTTTTCTCCAGGGAGAGATTGGGTTTTCGAAGTTCGAGCTGAATTTTTCCTATGTGGTCATAGTCTTGCGCGTGGTTTTCTTCAAATGAGTTTACCCCAATATCGCCAATATCCATGGTTTCCCCTTTTTAAGGTACAAATTCTGCCTCGAATGTATTTCGAACGCAGTGAGCGAAATTCTGGCAAATGCCGCTCACTAGGCTCAAACAAAAGCGGCCTCCCTTTGGGGGGGGCCGCCGTAGTTTTACGTTTGCAAAAGTTTATGCGTGTTTCAAAAAGGCCTCCCGCGCTTGAGGGATAATAATCTCAATAATGCTAATAATGCCTTTCTGATAACTCATTGTGGGTATTCTATAAAAATAAAAAGGGGCTGTCAAGTCCCTTGATGGGAGACAGCCCCAAAAGAACTACTTGGAAAGCGCGAAAGGCTTATCTATAAGCCCATGCTCGTGCAATCTTTTGCAAAAGCCGCTCCATCGCCGCCAAAGTCAATGTTGGTTTAGGGATGGCGCCCTTTTCCCCTAGGTTCTTGGGTTTTTGTCTTTCGTTAGCCATTTCGGCCTCCTCTAAATTTTGGCACATCGTGCCTATTTGGTTACCTAAATTGTTTAAGAGCACTAGGGAACGGCTAGCAATTACTCACTAGTCGGCCCCCATAATACCCTTAAGCTAAACAAACACTCCTCGGGGCGGCCGAGGAGTGTTTGCGTTTTAAAGTCGAGTTTAGATCTATGCCCTAACCCAACGCAAACCGCTCCTCTTGCCCAAGAGAAGCAACAACAAACCCAACAAAAGGTTTAATTGCGTTGTGAAATGGTTCTTCATAGTTCGCTTTAATTTATATCACCCCCAAGAAATCGTGTCAATAGTTACGCAAAATAATAGGGCATGGGCTCCACAGCGTAAACGCTGTTTCTATCCGCGCCCTTCGTTAAGCTAGGAGTCTAGCGTCTCGCAAAAAAACGCCCGGATTATGCCGGAGATCGCAGAAATCCCCGCCGAGATTGAGTTATGAATAGCCTCAATAAGCAGAGGGATATTTTGATCCTTAAAAAAACTCTTTAAGTCTGGGAAATAAGCATTTACTCTTTTGCCAACAGCCAATCTTTGAATTCTTCGAGTGATACTTCAAGCATATTCTTGTAAAGATTCTAGATCGGCGAGTTTTTCTTCTATCGATACTGCCCAGTTTTTCAACGCTGCATCTGCAAGAATATTGGTAGTATCAAATACATTCACGGGTGTATCATCTTGAATCAGTACAAGTGGTAGCTCGGTACATCCCAAAATAACTCCGTTTGCTCCTTGCTCTACGAAATGCTCAACGATTCGTTTCAAAACCTCTTTGTCGCTCTGCTTCTGTGTACCACTCATAACATTTGAAATTATCTCTTCCGTCTGTCTCAATTGCTCGCCATTCATGGGAACCATCTGAATGTTTCTCTTTTCGAGAACTTTTTTGTAAAGTCCCCATTCATATGTACTAATGCTACTCAAAACACCTACCTTATCACAGCCGAAATTCTTTACTTCCTTTGCGGTTTCCTCAAGAATATTAATAATGGGAATCGAAATGGCATTCTGCATCTCTGGATAAAATAGGTGTGCTGTATTGCACGCAATTATTATAAAATCACTACCCCACTTTTCTAGTTTTTGGACACCCTCAACGAGCTGGTTGCGCACCATTCTTGTATTCGAATCATCTACACCGCTTGACTCTAAACCTACCAGAGGAAGGTTATAAAGAATTATCTCTGGAAACTGATGGTCCTCTTTTGCCCCATATTTTTTCTGGGCGCTCTTTATGATTTGATCATAAAGATGGGCACTCGCAGCGGAACCCATTCCTCCTAGAATCCCGATAGTTTTTTTCTTAAAGATTGTTTCGTTTTCCATACTTGTTAATCTAAATATAAAGGCCTCCCTGTTGGGAGACCTCGCAAGATTTCAAATTAATGTTAGCTTAAATCCTTTGCTTTGCGAAAACTCCCAACCTGTTGGGGATAATAAACAAGACAACCAACATCCAATAGATGTTGGTTAGGAGTGAATAATTTTTGTTTCCTGATCCACTTTCCATAAAAGCTACTTCCTATCTTCAAGAAGTCTATCAAACCCACAAACCCCTGTCAAGGGCAAAATAAATGGGCGCTTGCTCTCGCTTACGCCCTTTATTTTCTGTTGCCGGTTATGGCTAAAGTTCGAATAAGGTTTCAAACCATCGGACGCCACTGATGCCGGCCAGCTCCCTAAGAAAGTTAGCTAGCTGCACAACGGTGCCTTGAACAGTGCCCTTAATGTTGTAAACAATGCCTCTGACTTCGTGGCGCCAAGACCCGGTTTCAAGCGACTCAACCAAACCGTTGCCGGACGCTTTGATCGCCAGCAAGATTTGCGAGATGTCTTCCCCCTGAGCTTCTACCCGAAGATATGCCGTAGTCATCTTAAATCCTCCCCACTTCAGATATCAGAATTTTATTCGGATTCGGTACCGTTGTCAACACAGAAAGAACTGGTTCCATTCCGTTTTGCCCGTAAATGGTTCAACACATCGCGGTCGTTCGGCGGATCTAGCACCTCGGGTATTTTGAGTTCAGCTCTTGCTTTTGCGATCTCGTCTGCAGAAAACCCTTCTTCCAACAATGCCTCGGTGTACTCATCTCCTAGCTTTACTTCCTTTCGAGAAACCATCACATCCTCCCGTTTATTTTATGTGGCCATCGTGATACCTTGTAACTTCCCCTCCTTTTTACACTCCATTTTGCCAGCGCGGATATGATCCTAAAATCGTTAAAGTCGTGGTGTGGCCCGCCAAAACAATCAGCTCCAAAGCGAGTTCGATAATCCTGTCCCGACGATGCCCGTCTACATCAACCAAAAAGATGTACTTCCCTAGCTCTGTCTGCATGGGACGAGTTTCTATACTCCTTTTGTTGATATTGGCCAGTGCCAAGATTTGTGAGACGCTATCAAAGGTGCCCGGCTTTTCATCTTCCGGAACTGTAAACCAAAGAGAAGTTTTGTCCATACCCGTAGGGGCACACTCTTCCCTCCCAACCACCAAGAACCGCGTGTCGTTGACCCGCGAATCTTGAATAGCTTTCTCAAGAAGCGAAATATCGGGATAGAATTCTCCTGCCCAAGGTGGAGCTATAGCAACTCCACATATGTCTTCCTGAAGTTTTGCAACTCCACTAACAGTAGAATCCGCAGGAATAAGCTCGGCTTCTGGAAAGCGTATGCTAATAAACTCTCTGCACTGCGAGAGCGCTTGTTGGTGAGAATACACGCGTTTAACCTCTCTGTCGTTGTTGTGCCCATACAGACATTGTTCAATAGGTAAAACTACTTCCCCACACAGGATTAGATCGCCTGGCGAGTAAACAACTCTACCTTTTTCAAGACTCATGTTAATGCCCACAGGATTCCTTAAAAAAGGATCAACCGTATCTACCACTGTGCCACCTAAACTGTTTTCTCTTGCCACATAGCCGAGGTCTGCCTTTCCCCTTATAACCGACCGCATAACTTCGGCATGCGATGCACAGGGAAGAAGTGTCGCCCCTAGATTGTTTTGACTAGCTACGCGCCAGCCAAACGTTCCTACCGGACCAAGAAACGCGATGCGCTTAACCATTTTTACCTCCCTTGTTCAACCTCGCTAAAGATACTTCTCCAAGATAGCGGTTTGGCGGATCCGCTCCCTGTTCGCGTCCCAGAATGACAGCTTTCTGGTCCCCTACGACAACTCGAGTAATCTTACCTATAAACCGCTTCCCCAGAAGCTCGTACTCGACTGTTTCTTCAGTCCTCCAGATCTCATCTGCTTCTTGTATTGAAAGGCCCATCTACAATCTCCTTATGCTTTTTTGTTGTATTAAGTTGTTCTGGTGCTGTTCTGCGCCTGTGTAGGGCAGACCGGAAAATTCTTCTCCGGCGAGGAATCTCTCTAAAAAAACCCTCGTCGAAGCGGAATTAAAACCGGCCTCTTTGCAAAGAGGCCGGTGGATGTTTTCAAGTAAAAGTTATGTATTCATGAAAAAGCTACGAGCTCTTTGCTGGCCGGTAAAAAAGAAGAAAAAGCTAAAATATTTAGCGGAGCTTATGAAATTCATGTTTACGAAAAGTCTAGCAAACCCAAGATATCCTGTCAACCCCAAAAAAGCTAGGGCGACCAATCGGCCGCCCTTCGGGTAAAGTTCACTCACCAATCCGGATCCCACAACATGTGGCACCCCCTTTCTACTCAAAGAACATGCTTTTTCTCTCTGTTCGGGAAGCCCGTACCACCACGCCATTGAGTTTCTCGTTCCTCTCATGAGTTGTCAGTCGTTCCGGAAAGGGGCATCCCCGAAGTTTCAACTCTGTGTCTTCAATGGTCCGTCTCCTGGCAGCATCAACCAAATACGTAATATCCTCACCCGTCTCCATATTGAGAATCTTGATCACTAGACACCCCCTCTTCATAGATAGATAAAATTTTGTAGTGCTGGTTATGCATGTTGCAAGCCTTGCAAGCAACACGCGCACCCCTCAACACAAAACATTCATGAATACATATTGTACTAGTACACGAATACTATGGCGGAAAAATTTCTCTTACTCCCTGACTTATTTCTTTTTTGCGGATAACCGTAATATCTGCCGGAAACCGCCTTTTGAGTCGCCCAACGCCCGCGATCCCCTTGTTACCGTGGCTACTCCGGTGTGCAGGTTTTTTGCCACGTCACGGTGCGACTTGCCTTGTGCCAACTGCTTTACAATTTGCCACCTTATGCCCAATTCCTTATATTCTGTCGGCGACAAAATGTCCTGCAAGAACGCCCGCAGCAACTCTTTATCGCTAGAAACCCGTTGCACCACTCCTACCAGCTCCTCTGTGTATTTTTCTTTATTCACATCAAGTATCATTGTACTAGTACACTATCACTTACTCCTCATGGTGTCAACAGCAGCGAAAAACCAGTTATCCACAGGGTGTCAGTCGGCACCCTGTTAGCCAGGCGCAGTATTGTGCCTGGCACAGGATACAATTCTGCACCCTATTAGGCACAATAGAGTTTTTGCGGACAAAATATATGGGGAGCGGCTATTGCCACTCCCCAAAAGATAATGAGCTATCGCTTCTCTCTTCCTGTATGATACCCCCTCAACTGTTTAAAGTTTGGGGGAAGAGGCAACTTATCCCTGAACATCCAATCCACCAAAACCCTGAAAATAATCATACAAGCCTCCTGTAGCGTAAATTAAACAAAATATAGAGAATCCAAGACCTAATGTCAATACCTCGATTACACTCGGTACAGGTAGGACATGACGGTTTTAAATGGGACAAAAGGTACTATACCAACTTATTTTCTTGAAGCCGCGCAAGCCTATCTTCGGTTTGCGCAAGCTTACAGGTGAGAATGGCATGCGCTTCTCGTCTACGCTGTTGTTTTGCCCAGCCATCTTTTCCAGAAAGTAGATTTTTCTCAAGCCCCATCAGATTTACCTCATAAGCCCAAATCCTTTGATGCAATTTCTCCATAAGGTTCTCGATCGAAACACCCACCATGATTGCCACAGCCAGCCTCCTTTTTATGTACTTTTGTACCTAAACAAAAGCCAGCCTTGTAGCGAGAAGGCTGGCTTTATTTCAAATACAAAGAATTATGCTAAAGCTTCAGGCTCCTCGCGCGGCAGGCAACACAGCATAGGCAGTAGTTTCGCATA
>Ga0214471_10000211_pt1 | contig 53831 bp, 36 predicted proteins | sample RVTome_5_FD_207665 | JGI IMG/M metagenome (GOLD analysis project Ga0214471, IMG submission 207665) | Soil microbial communities from uranium-contaminated site in the Upper Colorado River Basin, Wyoming, United States - RVT142D155 | ecosystem: Environmental > Terrestrial > Soil > Contaminated >... | reverse complement strand
GCCCACCGGTATCACGACACGAATCTGCTTGGAGGGAAATACCTGACGGACAGCGCGAATCGACGGTATCAGATCGCTGTCGCCCGAGACCAGTACTGCGGTGTCATACGCATCCTCAACCGAAAGTCGGAACAAGTGTATTGCGATGTTGACATCGGTCTGCTTTTCCTCAAACGTCTGATAGCGTTGATGGCACAAGCGACACGTGCGATCCCGCCGTTTGAACTCCCCATACACGACATGTACGCCGCGCGTCTCGAGCGCCCTGATGTATGTCCGATGTCGAGACAGCTTTTTCTGATTCCAGGTAACGAGCGATGTGAAGTAATGGACACCAACGGAGATATCTCGCGGCAACAGGAACCGTCTCGCAAGCTGGTTCAGATCAAGCCACTTGAATCTGCGCCAAACCGCATTCTCGTTAATCGCATGGTATAGGTTGAAGCCGTCAATGAGGAAAACCACCCGGTTCATGCTCGCGAGTATAGCAGAAAAAAACCCGGATCCACGAGGAATCCGGGGCCAAAGGGGCACATGGCCCTCTTGGGAGAATCTGTTGAACTTTATACGTATATTATTCGAGGTTTCAAGAGAATTCTTGTGGTTTTCTCGAAAAATCCTAAGAGCATCTAACAGAATGAGGCATTGCGACTAAGTTAGGCTCAGCAGAAGCTTCGCCCTCCCCCCTGATCGCGCGGGAGGGCGAGGCTTCCGCCGAGCCTGCATCTGACCGAATGGATGGTGGCCAGTCATTCTGTTAGACCCTCTAAGTAATTGTCCTGAAAGGGGCCAGACGGTCCTCCGGCAATAATGCGGACAGACGGATGATTGCTCGTCGCATCCTCGATGGCCACTCGGCACAACCACAAGACATACAATGGTCTCCAAAAAGGGCGGCGACTCTCACCACGTAAAAAACCACGTCGCCGAATCGGGGACTGCGACAGTGCGGCGCAGGATGGCGCCGGAGCCGAGACGGATTTCAAATTCGTATTTCGTGTCGGCTGGGTCGAGCGTTTCGCTCGGGAATACATCCAGCGCCCAGTATCCGGTCGAATCGGAAGTTGACGAAACCTGATATGGAGAGACTATCAAGTTTGCGTGTCGCAGCGGTGACGCTACGATTCGAGCCAACACAGACGCCCCCTCGACAGTCCCGGCAGTCAGATCAGACACCCAGCCGTAGACACGACAAAGATCGGGTTCCGCCGGTGAACCGGGGTCGAACGCGGTGGCCCAGGCGGTGTCGGTCACACCGGCGGGTGTGACGACGACAATCTCCGGCTGCGGCGCAAAGATCAGGCCGCCCTGATAACCGTAGACATGGAACGTGTCGGCATCGAGCGCAAAGATCACGCGGCCGTTGGCATCCGACACACCCGTTGCGGCGGTGGCAGTTTCATCGGAGTTGTAGACGCGCAGCAAAACGCCCTGCAATGCAACTGTGTCATCGAGAACGGCCTTGAGCACGTAAACGGTGCAGGGGTACGCGCCGCCGCCCGAACAATCGCTGCCTGCTGCGGCCCCGAAATTGTCGTCGTGGGGAGCGTGATCGTTGACCGTGTCACGCACTTGCTGCGCATACTCCCGCGCCGCCTGGACCGTGCGGCCGAAACTCCAGCCGTTGTCGAAGACCGTACCTGCGGTGTCCCGATTCAGCAGCGTATCGGCCAGCTCGCGCGCGGCCGAACCCTCGATCGCGGCCGCGGTGATCGCATTCGTGCCCAGCAGGTTGACCAGACCAAGTTGTGTGCCCGATAGATTGACCGATGCTCCCTGATTGGCGACGTCGTCCCAGTTGATGCCGATGTTGTCGGCCGTCGTCAGCGTGGAGACGCCGTAGGATGACAAGGCCGCATCGACCTGCGCCCGGACCGCCGAATCGACATCCGTCTCATGCTCATAGCGCACAACGTCGGCGTACAACGTGTCGGACGACAGGGCGATCCCGTACGCGATGAGTGTCGATTCGACCGCCGCGCGGATCAGCGAATCCAGCCAGGCGCACGCCAGCGTGCAGGCGGGCGTGTCGGCCCGCGCCGTCGTGACGACGGTCAATGGCCCATCGACCGACAGGCGGGCGGAGAAGACAATCGCACTTGCAAGGCACGCCAGCAACGCGACGCGTTTGACTCTGTTTGTCACGGAATTTCCTCCGGATTGACGATGATGATGCGGCATGAGTCGGGCTCGATGATCACCTGACATTCCGCCCCGCACGCATCCACGGTGTACGTGCAGTAGATATTGGCGTCCGCCAGACCGGTGGCCGTGACGAGACCGCCCGGATCGGGATATGTGCCCGTGTACGTGTATGACGTGCGCCGCCAGTACGTAAACCCGACATCGAACTCCGCTTTTATCTGCGTACTGAAGCTGGCCCAGGCGACCAGGAAGTATTGTGTGCCCGCTTCCAAACACACGTCGCCGTCGATTGCCAGCGACGACCAGCCCGCGCCGTTGACGCCGGGGTCTTGTTCGACCGTCACGCCGACCAACGACGTGTCGGCCGCCAGGTAAATCGCGCATTTGAGCTTGTTACCCGCCGTGCCGCCGCCGTCGGACAGATAGACGGTGATCGAGTCAGCCGTCCCGCCGGACGCGCCGATCGTGTAGTTGTCGCCGACAATCGCGTTCTGAATCGACGCGCCGCTGGCTCCGGGCGTGCCGTTGTTGCCGAATATCTCGGCATGCAATGCAGTTGGTATTGCGAACACCATCATCGCCGAAGTGACCATCCCGCCAAAATAACGGCGGGCAAGTCTCAAGAGAGGACCTGCGGCGACCCGCAGACCCCGCCTGAAGGCGGGGCGACTATCCGCCAAATTAACGGCGGTCAAGTTTATCCGTAGAGATTTCCGAAGGATCACTATCGGGAGCGGCAACAGTTTCATGTTTCTCCTCAGCCCTCAAGAGAGGACCTTCGGCCCTCAAGAGAGGACCTTCGGCAAATTCAAACCGATGCCGATGGCCGAAGGTCCTCTCTTGCCGAAGGTCTTCATCAGGCGGATGGTCCCCGCCTGCGGCGGGTGAGTCGAATCCGTCGGACAAGCGATCCTTGTCGGTCTTAAGGGCTGCGTTGTCGCCGTACTCGGCCAGCTCTTCATGGCGCATCCGGTCGATCATGCCCCAGAATGTTCGTTCGGCATCGGCCGCCGGCGACAGTCGCGATTTCAATTCCATCAGACGCACGAGATCGGTCAGCTTGACATTCAGTTCCGTACCGTCGAGTTCATCCCAGCAGCGATCGAGCAATTGCTGCACACGCAGCAGATCGCCGGAGGTACTCTCTTGAGGGAGGGCCGAAGGTACTCTCTTGAGTGCTGGGGGCGGTTTTAGTGTCGCGCTTCGACGATCCACAGGTCCACCAGTGCGTTCTCCGCGGCGTCGGTCATGGCCAGGCGCACGCTGGTATCGGTCGGGATGCCGACCACGGCGACGCCGGCAGCGCCGCGGGCGATCGGGATCACGACCGGCTGCTCGATGGTCGTCGGAAGCGGGTTGCCGCGATGATCGGTCAGTGTCGCAAACGCAATTGTCTGCGCCTGGCCGCCGATGTCGAATTGAGAGAATACAACCCGCGTGCCATCGTCGTGCGTCTCCGTCGCAACGGCCGCAATCGTCTCGGCGACCAAATCGCCGTTCACCGATACCGTCGGGACAAACCACGCGCGCCGGCCCGTCAATTGTGCCAGTGTCGTGTTCATAGACAGTGCTCCTCCAACCAGACACATCCTCCGTCACTCAGAGGCGGGTGGTCCGCCCCCAGTGACCAACATGTCCAACTCACAAGGGGCGGACCCGCAGGCGGTGTTGGGAGGAGGTTGGCGGATGATGACGCGTGACCGAGACCATCGATCACACGCCGTTGATTGTTCAGCTTGCCACTTGGGCCCAACTCATCCAACCCTCAAACGAGTTTCTCCATGCTCCCTCTCGCTGTAGCCAGGGGTCCCGAGCGAAGCCGAGGGAGAGAGGGCCGGGGTGAGGGGCGCTGTTGGAGCGATTCACGTCCGCCTCCCACTTTGCAGCCCCGAAACCGGCGCGGCAAAGCGCGACAGCCGGACCCGACCGCTCTCTTCGTATTGCGCGGCGATCTCCATCCATGTCTGCGAAACGGCGCGAGACTGGCTGGAGAGCAATCCGGCATCGGCCAGTGTGGCGACCGCGCGCATCCGGCAGACTGCGGCCACCGCCCAATGGGTCTCACCGATGACGATGCCCGGTGTCGGCACATCGCGGTATTGCGGATCGATCATGGCCAGCACAGCGTCGCCGACATCACTGATGGCGGTATCAATCACTTCATCGGAGACCGTTCCCAAGGCCACGAGATAATCAACCAGCACACGCTGCCCGTCGGCGATTGCGCCGGTGCTGCGGCGCGACAGCTCGCCTGTTGTGAGACTGATGGCGTAGTCATCGCCCTCGACGTATTGATGATAATATTCGTACCAGACTGTCACCGTCTGCGGCGAAACGATCGACCCGGCGGCGAGACGTTTGATCCGCCCGTCGTCGTAATCGACGATGAAATCGGTGTTTTCGCTGTAAACGGTGCCGAGTGAACTATCCGCTGCCACAACGACCGCATCGGGAATCAGACGCTGATGTGACAGATTCACCCAGTCGGAGGCGAGGGTTACAGTCTCACGGATCAGCGACGGCGGTCTGAGCGCCTTGACGATCACGGATCCGGACACCAGTCCCCCGTGGGCGAGCCCAATCGCCTCGATACCGTCGAGCGTGACGGCGAAGTCGCTGATCGCCGCTTCGCCGACGCGCAGTTGTGTCAGGTGCCGGCGCACAAGCTCCGGCGACGTAAATGCCATGGTCAGTCTCGTAGAAGATTGAAAGGTTGACGGCCCGGTTTCATGATAACGTGCGCACGCCCGACGTGTCGACGAGCGCTGTGAGCTGCGATCCGACCGGCGGCGTGGTGAATGATCCCGAGACAACGGCGCGGACCCAGTAGCGGTTGATGCCGTTGACCGATGCGCGCTGCCAATCGCCTGGCGCGGCGGTCCCGTCGGCGAACAGACGGACTGTACGGTCGGCTTGGTTGAAATGGTAGAGGCCCGAATCGGGCGCAAAAGTGATCCACTCCTGCCCATTCCAATACGACCACTCGACTGCGCCGCCGGAGCCGGTGGTCGCCAGGATTGCGTGAACGACGGTGAAACGATCCTCGCCGCCGAGATAGACACTGTCGCCGATGTCCGCCATCAGCGCCGATGAGCTCGGATGCAGAATATCGGCGCCGCCGGCATCGGCGGCGGCGGCCGTCAGATCGACGAACGGCGTCGGTGCATCGGCGTCGTGGCACAGCACTGTGGCAAACACGGACAATTGTGACAGCGCGTTGACCGGCGTCGTGAAGACGGTGCCGTCGCGATGAGTCTCGACCAATTGATTCTGCCCTGTGCCGATCGATCTCAGGTAGAGCATGTGCGGCACGGTCCGGATGTATCGCAGCAACGGTGCGGAAACGGGCGTCGTGCTCACTGTTTGCAGTGCGCCCCATGCCGCGCCATCATATTCCTTGAGAAACAGCTCACCATCGGCGGCGAAGCAGACACCGAGCCGCGCATCGGCTGCGACCGCCGCATGGAAATCCGATCCCGCGCCGGCACCGGTGTAGAGAGTTTCTTCCGAGCTCCAGAGCGCCGCATCCAGGTGACGTGGCCGATGTCGCAGCGATGTCCCGTCCACCGAATACAGACAGTGAATGAAAGCCGCACGGGCGATGAGCAAACCATACCCCGAGCTCACGCTTCCTGACACGTCCGTCCCGGCGTCGGTCGATCCGGACCCGAATGTTGCGCCGTCGTCGACCGACAATTTTGTTCGCACGGTGACGGTGCCCGCGTCATTGCGCGTCCAGACCACCCAGAGACGATCGTATGCGTCCTTGAGAATCGACGGATCGCCGTTCGACGACGACGCCGAGTCGTAGACGGTCGACGCCGTCTGGGGAATCCAACTGCCGTTGCTGTGGACCAGCTTGAGGGAGCGCAGCGCGCCGGTGATCTCCTGCGTGTACGCCAGGTAGAGATTGCCATCGTCATCCATCACGCCGCTGAACGATGCATCTGCTGACTCGGTCACGACATCCAGCGGATCGCTCCAGTTGACATAGGGCGCGTTCGCGTACGAGACCGACAGGATCGACGGCGTGCGGGCATACAGCGCCGGCATCCGTCCGGCATACGGGCCGGATGCCAGGCGAAACAGCCGATGCTGCGTCGCCAGACCGGTCGGAACCGTGGCGGTCGATGCGCCCAGTGATTTGTGGATCATGGTCGTGTGATCTTATGTCCAGACCGAGTCGAGGACTTTGACTGCTCCTGGGACCATCTTCGCATAGGCGACCGACTCGGAGATGACCGCCTCTTCGAAGCGTTGGTCGATGATCTTGTCGTATTCGACGGTCAGCGGCTGCGTGATGACTTCCTCGGCGGCGAATCGTTTGTCCATGCCGATGACCAGGTCGGTCGCGACTTCATCGGAGCGAACCAGCGTGGCGCCCAGCGGGCTGACCAGCTCACCGGTGCCTTGAAACTTGAATCCGGCCAACGGGTCCTTGAACTCGGCCATGGTGAGGATGCTGTTGACCTTCGCCTTGGAGACGATGAGCGTGTTCATTTCAAACGGGTGCAGCTCCGACCAGAACGAGACCAGGTCGGCGTACGCGAGCGTTCCCGAGGCGGCTGTGTTGATCACCGTCGCGGCGTTGTCGTTGCCGTCGCCGTTGATGAGCACGTCGACCAACAATCCCAGCTTGTCGACCTGCATGCGGTAGCCGATGTACCACAACAGCACTTTGAACTGCGCGGTCGTGCGATGGCGCAGCGCTTTGTATGAGGCCTTCAGCGCCAGCCCGTAATCCTGCACGTCGATTGAGTGAAGCCGTTCGGTCACGACCACCGCGGGGACATTGGCGCCGTCACCGACGGGCCGCAGCGACCATTGCGCGTCGTCGGTGTCGGAGTTGATGTCGAACGGCGTGTAGCGGTTCGAACTGATGGTCGAGCTCGAACCGACCAACCCGGCCAATTCCGGTCGCATCTCCATGCCGCGCCGGATTTCCCGCATCATGAATTCCGGCAGCAGCGCCGGCGCCGCCCGCAAGAACAGTTCGACGGTGATCGGCCGCGATCCGCCGACGCGCACACCGCGCGCGGCCAACTGGCGCTCGAACGCATCCAGCGGCGAATGGACCGGCGAAGGATCGTAATCGTCGGTTTCCAGAAGCTCCGAAACCGTCAATCCCCGCGCTTCCGCCTCCAGGTAGGTGTCGCGCGAAACATCAAGCTGACGCGCCCGCCGCAGATCGACCGTACCGTCGATGCGCGGTTCCTCGGACGCTTTCTGCAGCATGCTGCGCGGTGCGTCCATCAGCATTTTGTCCAAATCCATTCCTCTCTCCTCTGTTCGTTGTTTCGCTCAGCGGCGTGCGTCAGGAGCCTCGCGCCGACGACATAGTTTCTGAGTGAATCACCACGTGCGGACGCGGTGCTCCTGACCTACGCGAGGTTTTTGACTTCGGCAGGAGCGCTCAATTCAACAGGATCGTGCACTCGGTGGTACCGTTGACGGCAAGAACTGTGCCGCGCGCGATGTTGCCGCCCGCCGGATCGTTGCCGCCGAGCGCGGGTGCCTGTTTAATCGTGCCCGATGCGCCGCACACGACACGGTTGCCGACTTCGGGGTAGGTCGTCGTGATCGGCAACGTGCAAACCCCGGCGATCTGCACCGTGGCCAGACGATCGCCGTCGTCGCCGTCTTCCAGCGTCAGATCGATCAGTTTGCCCAACAGTATGTCGCCGTCGCCGCCCGGACCGACCTCGTGATCGTCGGTGAGCGTCACCGCGTTGCCGATGTCGGCATCGGCCAGCGTGTCGGCGCCCGTGTCTTGCGCGACTTTGAATGTGGCGAAGACTTCGCCGATCGATTCCAGATTGTGATCGCGTACCGTCATTCACTCCTCCTGGATTGTGCCCGATTCATCACTCTCTCTCTCTTTCCCGTGGAGACGGCTGGTGTGAGATCGTATCGACCCACCCTCAATCCTTGTTTGCATGGGAATCCGACAATGCCACGCGTCGTGCGCGCGGGGCGAAGGCGCGCTCGAGCTGCTGTTCGAGTTGTTCGTCCAGGCCCCAAAGTTGATCCGCGTCATCGCCGATTTGCGTCAGGCGTTCGTCCAGCGCCGCCAGAGCGTCATCGTCGTCTGAGAGCTTCTGCAGCGCGCGAAATCGGCGTCGGATGCGCTCGCACAACAGCGATTTGATCGTGTTCCAGTTGTGCCCGGCATCAGGCCGCCCGGGTGATTGCGGAGCCGCACGACGATTGACCGAGGCACTCACGCTTCCTCCAACTTTTTTGAGTTCATCAGGGGTTGCTCGATTTCCCTTCCAGCAGGACCTCAATGCGGGTCAGCCGCCGATCCATCGACGTTTCCAGCCGGAACAAATCGTCGCGGCTCGCCACGTCGGTGCGCAGAACCGTCTCGATGGCGACCAGGCGCCGATCCAGATCGGCGACCGAAACGCGGTCGGCCTTTTCGCTGACGGTCAGGCGAATGCCGTAGACGGTGGTGTAATAGGCCGTCAGCGCTCCGGCGAGCATCACCACGATCGTCATGATGACCCGCATCACCGGCTGCGGAATCGGTCCGCCGCCGTGGCTACCGGCGACACGGCTCCCCGGCCGGACCACTGTTCGCGTGATCATGTCTGATAGAGGCGTGTGATGAGCCGGCCCGGCTCGTTGCGTTTGCTGCCGGATCGACATGCAGCACGACGCATGGGCCATCGCCCCGTCACCTCGCGACGGCCCACGGTCGTGTACATCGCCCACATCAATCCGGCGGCGATGCCTATGGTTTGTTCGCCTTGAGCGGCGTCGGCCGATTCGAAATGGTCAGCCCGCCGCCATGATCCCTTCTGCTCGGTCAGACGCTCACCGACGGAAAACAATTCGCATGAATGGATTGTCAGTTCATCGCACACGGCGGGATCGGCGTTATCGCGCAATGCCAGCAGATAGTCAAACTTGCCGTCGCCGGTGCTCGACCGATCCAGAACGACGGCATGCGTTCCACACTGCGGCGCACGCGGCGAATCGGATTTGCAGAAGACCGGTGCGGCAAAGTGAGTTCCCGGCGTGGCGCCCCGATAGACCAGTGACGTTTCCAGCACGCGGGTGATCTGGCGGTATTCGTAATGAGCGGATTGCGATTGCCCGGTCGCGTCGGCGTACTCGTGTCCGGGAATGTGATCGCACGTGCGGATGTCCTGCCCGCAAACCGAGCAGCGCGGCAAACGAAATTCAAAGCCGATCGACCCCTCCTTGACGATGCCGCTGTCGATGTCGGCCGCCAGGCGGTCACCGTGCGGACTGCGAAGCCAATAGAATGAAACTTCGATCCACGATCGACCCTGTACGGCCGGGCGCGCATCGAAATTGCGGGCGACCGGAAGCCGCGTGCGGTCGTGTCCGATGAGCACCGGCGTATCGATCAACAGCGCACAGAGGGGTCCATATTCTTCGACCGGGAAGCGGCCGCCGTGATCGTTGACCTCATCGGAGATCAGCCGCAGACTTCGGATATGAACGTCCTCGCTTCTTAACAGAATGGGCGGCTTGATGCGTTGATTGATGAGAGCCATCAGCTCGCCGCATCGTGTCCGCTTCGACTCTTCGGCGGTTTTGACAAGTTCGGCTCGCCCCAACTGAAGCTGCCCCCGCAACATCACGCCGTTGCCTGCCGTGGTCTGTTCGATCATCGACTGCCTCCACCCTACCCGGCAAGGGCCGATCACCCCCGGAGCGGGGACGCCGACAGATTCAAAGACAAATTGAAGACCACCGGTGGTAATGCCCTTATCCACTGACCGACAAAAGGTCGGCCGCGATAACTTAAAGCGTTACTCGAAGCACCGGACGGCAACAGCGCAAAACGCCGCAACCGTGCTGCTCTCACTCTCGTCTGAATGTCGAGTCAGGCGCGCTTCTGCGTGGTGGAGGTTGAGCATTGATCGAGTTGGCTTGACGATGAGCTTCTTTTGAGTCAGTATAATCAACGCGTATCGGCACAAGGTCCGACGCGCGAGACCAAGACAACGATCCGCCGTTCGTCCGCCCTCACAAGACCGGACGATCGGCGGTCAACACCCCACTTTGTGGCAGGAGGGTCTATGTTCAAGCGCACCATGCTTTGCACTGCCTTGGTCGTCTGTCTGTATCTGTCACCGGTTCAAGCGCAGTTCGGCATCGACGACGGCCCGCGCGGCAACTCCGGCGCCATCACGATGCGGATTGATGTCATGCCGGGCTGGTGCCCGAACTCCGTTTTCATGTCGCCCGTGTATGAAGTCTACACCGTGCGACCCGGGCGCGCGGTTGCGCCGGATTTGATTGCGGTGGCCGTTGCGGGAACGCCGACGTTGCAGGCCGCCGCCTATGATCCCACGACCGCGAATCTGGAAGGCGTTTCACCCTTGCGGTATGAATTCAGGGACATTATGGCCGCCGACGTTCCCGAAGGAGGTCCATGCGCCTGCCGACGGTCGATGCCCGATGGACTCGAAGACGTGGTCCTGTATTTCCCGCGCGGCGAGTTTGTCGCCGCGATGGAGCCGATTGTCGACACCGAGCGCCGGATGGTCCAACTGGACATGATGTACGGCGGATACATGCAGTCGGGCCTGGATTGTGTTCGCTTCTATACATCGGTCAAGACCATCAGCCCGGCCGCGGCGGAGCTGCCCGCTGTCGCCAATCTCGTCAACTATCCCAACCCGTTTAACGCCGAGACCGTGATCACGTTCGAACTGGGTACGCCGCAGGATGTGACACTCGACGTGTACGACGTGCTCGGGCGACATGTCGCGCGGCTCATGGACGGGCTGCAGGCCGCCGGAGTGCACTCAGTCGGCTGGGACGGCATCGCCGACAACGGCGCACCGCTCGGATCGGGAATGTACTTCTACCGTGTGCAGAGCCGGCAGTTCAGCGAAGTACGCAAGATGATCCTGTTGCGATGAGACGTTCTCGGGATCGGTGCACGTGAGGTCGCCAAATTGCCGGCGACCGAGGGTCTTTGGGCCGTCCTGCTGCGCGGGGCGGCCCTGCTGGTTTTGCGCGAACCGCTCTCAGAATGGAAGTGCCGGGCGCAATTCACTGTGGAGAGCGGGCGGACTGCGGACACCGGCGAGGACGCCCGGTGCTCACAGTCAATTCAACTTCCGATTGCTCGGAATGCCCGCGAATCGCCCGGTGGTTCAACGGCGGCGCTTGCGGCCGTCCGTCAGCTCAGCCGCGTACTCGAGCGTCCTTTCGGTGATCCGATCACCGGCCACCATGCGCGCCAACTCGCCGATTCGCTCTTCTCCACGTAGAAGACGCAGGCGGACTTTGGAGCGACCCCGCACGGTTTGCTTTGAAATTTGCACGTGCGAATCGGCGGGCGCGGCCATCTGTTGCAGGTGGCTGACCAAAAAGACCTGGGCATGCTTCGAGAGATCCGCAATGCGCGATGCCACTTTGTGCGCCGTTTCGCCGCCGATTCCAGAGTCGATTTCGTCAAAGACGTACAGCCGATTGTCGTGCGGGCCCCCGGTGATCGTCTTGAAAGCGAGCAACAGACGCGACAACTCGCCGCCGGAGGCGATCTTGTCCAAGGGCTTGAATCCCTCGGCGGGGTTCGCCTCGAAGAGAAACCGGATGCGCTCGGCGCCATTCGGTCCGATCGCATCAGTCCCGTCAATAACTGTTGGGGCCATCTCGACCTGGATGCGCGCCCCCGACATGCCCAATGTCGACAGCAGGGCATCGACCTTCTTCTCCAGTGTCGGCGCCGCGTGACGCCGCTGTGCGCTCAACGCGGATGCCAAAGCGGTGAGCTGCCCCTGCAATTGTCCGACTGCGTCGCTCAGTTTCCTGACACGCACTTCCAGATCACCCGCTGATTGTTCCTCGGTTTGCAATTCGTCCAGGCGCGCGAGAATGGCTGCGCCGGTGGCGCCGTATTTGGACTTCAGACGATGCAACAGCGCCAGGCGCGATTCGATCCGGTCCAACTGTCCGGGGTCGAACTCCAGCGATTGCCGATAGTCCGCAAGCGAACGCGTGGAATCGGCGACGGCCTCCTGTGCAGCGTTCAATTGTTCGGCGATCTTGCTCCAGCGCTCATCGAGCTCGGCCAGCCGTCCGGCATCGCGCACCAGCCGCGCGATGATGTCCGACACCGAGCCATCGGTCTCACTCAACGCCGAGAGCGCACGTTCGGCGCCCTCGATCAGGCGATGGCCATGGCGTAAGATCGAACGCTCAGAGACAAGCCGTTCCTCTTCGTCGGCGACGATGGCGGCGGCCCTGATCTCATCGATCTGGAAACGGCGGAGCTCCTCGCGGCTGCACTCAGATTCCCATGCGGCGGTCGCCTCCGTCAGACGCCGTCGTGCGTCGGACAATTCGGCATGGACGTCGGCGACCGACGAGGACAGTTCGACGCAGCCCCCGAAGCGATCAAGCAGCTCGGCATGACGGTCGGAATCGAGCAATAGCTGCTGCTGATGCTGGCCGCACAAATCGGCCAACGATTCGCCCAGCGCGCGCAACTCCGTCTGCCTGAGCTGCCGCTCGCCGACAAACGCGCGTGTCGTTCCCGACTGCGCCAGTTCGCGGCGCAGCCACAACGATCCGGTCGGCAGCGACAGCGTCGCGGCGACGGCGGAATCGATGGCATCGAATTCCGCTTCGACCATCGCTTCCCGCGCACCGGTGCGCACCATCTCCGACACGACACGTCCGCCCAGCAGAAAACGGATCGCCTCGACAATGACTGTCTTGCCAGCGCCCGTTTCGCCGGTGAATACCGTAAGCCCCGGCGCGGCGTCGAACTCCAGTTCATCGACGATGGCGAAGTTGCGGATGCGCAGACGGGTCAGCATCGAAGTGACATCGGATCAAGGTCCCGGAACAACCGTCACACACTCACAGCGGACGCAGCAGCGCCAGGCAGATGGCGCACAACAGCGAGATCACGCCCGCCGCCCACAACCCGATCGCCCAGTACAGGTCCTCGATCTTGCGGCGCGTGATCCGTTCGATGGCGCGGCGCGACGAGTCCGGCGAGTTGGCGAAGTATCGGTACCGTCGCACCAGCAGCACACGCAACGCCCAGAGGCCGGATAATGCCCACCAGATCATCGGCGACAACCACATGATGACGCGGGCAGCGGTCGCGCCGGACAAGGCCAGGGGGCCGAAGATCAATCCCAAGACGACTGCCAGCCATCCGAGAACAGACCACGCGAGCACTCCCAATGCGGCGACTTCGGCGGAGCGCATGACGCCGGTACGGATCTGACGCATCGCCTCAAGCCAGTACAGATCGTCCTGCGTGGGCACCGACGCCGGTTTGGTGTGGCCGCTGGAAACGGTACTGACGGTTTCAAGGGACATGGGGACGCTCAGGGCCGAATGACGATTTGGCGGTGGCAGTGCGTGCACTCCACCAACAGCCGTTTGGGAAGGTCGAGTTTTAAGTTTTGACGCCCGTCGATGGAGCGCAACAGATCGGTTTCCCCCGCTTCCAGTTCGGCGTGCAGATCAATGTTACAGGTCTTGCCGCAATGCGGGCAGGAATACAGTTCAATCACCCAGGCAACCTCCGGCCGTCACGGACTGATTCTATCGCGACCGGGACGGTTGCACAATGACAAACATCGGCAGGACAATCGGTCGCGGGCGTTACGAGCAGGGGTCGCAGTAGGCCGCTTCCGGCGTCGCCGATCGGAAGGCCACATCGATGATGCCGATGACGTCGAACACGTTGGTCACGCCGTCGCAGGTCACATCGGTCATTTCCCGGGGACACAGGGGATTGGGGTCAGGCGATGCGGGCTGGCTGCGGAAGGCGACATCGACGGCGGCGACGACGTCGAATACGTTGATGGTGCCCTCACACTGCGCAGGGTCGCCATGGCAGTCGCAGACACAGTCGCAGGCGTCGCCGACGCTGTTGCCGTTGAGGTCTTCCTGGCCGGGGTTGTAAACCGTGGGGCAGTTGTCGCAGACGTCGCCGATTCCGTCGGCATCCCCGTCAGTCTGCGAGACATTCGCGTCGTCGGGACAATTGTCGCAGGCGTCGCCACGGGTGTCGCCGTCGGAGTCGGTCTGCGCTGGGTTGGATACGGAAGGACAGTTATCGCAGGGATTGCTGACGCCATCGGCGTCGAGATCGTCGCCACGCGCCGCGATCACCCCTTCGAATCCGTTGACCAGACCGTGGCCGAACGATTCATCCCAACCGGCGGGCCCCAAGTCGAGCGCCGAACACATCAGGATTTCATGAGCCTCATCGGCAGTCAGCGCCGGATTTTCAGAGAAAATCAGGGCCGCCACGCCGGCCGCATACGGTGATGCCGCCGAGGTGCCGCCAAACCATGTGTAATCCGTTCCGGAATACCCCACCGAGCCGGTGCGGTCAGTCGTGCGAATGCTGGTCCCCGGCGCGCAGATATCGATCGAGTTGCCGTAGTTGCTGAAGCTGGCGAGGTTACCTGATGGTGTGATCGCGGAGACCGCCAGGACATACGGGTCGTTGGCGGGATACCCCACATAGGGAAGCGCGGAATTGCCTGCCGCCGCGATATGGACCATGCCATCCTCGTGGGTCTGTCGATACTTGGCCTCCAGCGCCAGGGAGTTTGGGCCGGTGTAGCTGTGATTGGTGACCCGGACGCCCATCGCCTCGGCGAATGTCAATCCGTTGAGAATCCACACCGCCTCGGCGGTGCCGAAATTGGAACAGGGAACATCGGTGATGAATATCCGAATCGGCACCACCGGAGAGGCCGGCGAAACGCCGACCACGCCCAGCGAATTGTTGATGACGGCCGCAATGCATCCCGCCACCGAAGTGCCGTGGTGATCGCACGAGTTGACCGGACTGCCGTCGAGGAAATCATCGTTGTCGGAGGCAAAATTGTATCCGGGAATCGTGTTCAAATCGGGATGGTCAAGCTGCACACCGGCATCGAACACCGCGACGATGACGCCCGGCGAACCGGTCGTAATGCCCCATGCCTGCTCGCAATCCAGGTCGACATCGGGCGTGCCGCCGAACTGCCCGTAGTTGAACATACCCCACAAGTTGCCCCACTCCGGGTCATTGGGGATCAGATCGTCTTCGGCATCCGACAAATCGACGGAGAACTGGTAGTTTGGTTCGGCCCATTCGATTCGGGGATCGAGCGCCAGGTTGTTGGCTTGCTGAAGGACGTCGAAGCCGCTTTTGGACAGGCCGCGGAGACGGTACGCGCCATCCAATTCGGCCAAATCCGATTCCACGATTTGCCAATCAGGCGCCAGCGCCTGAAGAAGGCCCATGGCGTCCTGACGGTGGTCCTTCGCGATCCGCACCAGAAGGTCCGGCGTGATGATCAGCCAATGCTTCGGTGTGGCGCCCCACTGGAAGACGGGGGACACGAAGGCGATATCCGGTTCCGATGCGAGCACGGTCAGACTGTGATTCAACTCGGTCGCCTCGCCGCCGCCCTGAGACACATCAAGCAATTGCCAGCTTCGTACCCCCGTGGAAACCGATTCCTTGATGTCCAATCCGCCGGCGGCTTTGGCTTGCTCCTGTCGGGCGGTCTGAACGCCCTCGCGAAACACGACCGCGAGACGGTCCCGCTGCAGCGTCAATTCCTCGCGCTGCCCGTCGATGATCCGCCAGGTCGGAAGACGTGGATCGTGCAGGGCGGCTTTGGCGTGTTCATCGGGCGCGTGAACCGCCAGGCAAAGTGCGGCCACGATGCTGACGCCGCCGAACGCTCTGAGAGCACGATACATTCGATTCTCCCGGTGGGGCAGGACCGTGTTACATTCGCCTTCTGGATGAACGGACGGGGCGATTCAACTCTCTGACACCCGGTGTCCGAAGAACGACCGACATCCCAATATGCCCGATTCCGACGAACTGTCAACGCTCAAGATCAGGGTCGCCGCCTTCACGGGTGTCCCCGATGACGGCACGGTCGAGCAGTTGCGGTTCCTGCACCGGGCCATCTTCGCCGACGGACGCGAACACGAGTTTGTCGAGACGCTGCGCGGGCGGTCTGGAATCCACGGCCTGATCGCCTGTGACCGCGACGATGCCGTGGGATACAAGATCGGGTACGCACTGGACGCGAAGACCTACTACAGTTGGATGGGCGGTGTCCTCTCCGGCTATCGACGGCGCGGCATCGCCTCAGACCTCCTGCGGCGCCAGCACGATTGGTGCGTCCGGCAGGGGTATGAGCGGATTCGGACGCGCACCCAGAATCAGTGGCGCGGCATGCTCGTGTTGAACATCCGGTGCGGATTCGATGTGATCGCGACGGAGATTGACGAGCGCGGCGAGCACAAAATTATCATGGAGAAGACCCTGCGACGTCCGGGTCCGGACTGATCAGAGCATCGGCGGCATGTTTTCAGGATACGACAGATCCGGGCAGCGATAGCGAATGCTCATGTGCGGCTTGTAATTCGGATGACGGAGATATCCAAGCAGGACTTCTGTCTCCGGACTGAACCATTGCACGCCGGGACCCAGTGTATCGCTCGTCTCGCGGATCCAGGCGGGGTCGCCATACTCGCCGCTCGCCATGGCGTTGCAGTGATCGAACGCCTTCATGATGGTGGTGCTGTCCATGCCCTCGATGTTGAAGTCCAGATGCACGGCGTACAGTCTGTTCTTGTTGAATGAGAATGACACCTCGCAGGACAATCCCATCAGCGTGTCGAAGTACTGCACAAGCGGCTCGCCGAGCCGGTTGCGGCCGACACTGAGATACTCATCCTTAAAGCGCTCACGGACCGCTTCACTCGAACTGCCCCAGACGAGATCACCGTAGCCCTCGGTGAACACCGTTTTTCGGGTGGTGTCCGATTCGGAGCGACCCTGGCTGGACTCATCGAGCGGGGTTTGCGCCTGTGTCGACGGCGCGGACTCTCGCGCCCGGTCGGAGGATTGACATGCGGCCCCGATGACTAACAGAGCGCCGACCAGCAGACAGCGTGCGATGTGCGTGCCCATCATGTTCGGATTATCGGCGAATCGCGCGTTGAAGGCAAGACCCTGATGAGAGAACGAGTCTGGGCTCATCGGGCGCTGTCCTTGACCGAAGATGTGTCATGACGTTCATAGAATGTGAAGGTCAGGGTCCCGTCGTGCGCCGCGCGCGATCTGTCCATCCCGGGATATCGTGACACGTCGATTTCAACCTGACGCATCTGATATGCTGCGCGAAACGCGTGGTTGACCTTCAATTCGGCGTCGGTCCGAAACACCGGCGAAGACACCGGCGATCCCTGTGCGAATCCGCATATGATGTAGTCCGGTTGGCGCGACAGGACGTATGCGCCGTCGCCTTTTTCGTGACCGGGAAGCACTTCCGCAGGACGAGAATAATGCGACGGCTGCCGGGCAATGTGGCGATCGTTGATCCCGAGCATGTCGATATAGCGATTGTCCGGCGCAAAGTACGGGGTCGCGCCGGCGGTGTTCAGCGCGATGAGGCATCCCTTCGGCCAATGACTGGAAATGTACTCCCCGATGACTTGTGCGATGGGCGGCTGCAAACCGTCCGGCGGGGCAGGACGCATGTAGTGGATCGGGATGACCAACTGCAGCGCGCACAGCACCACGGCCCCACACGCGATGAGCCATCGCTCGTGTGTCACGGGTGACGACCACATTTCCCGCAGCACCAGCGACAGGAAGATCGCAAGCGGCGGGATGACCGGCACGACCAACCGGAATCCCGGCATGAAATCGCCGCCGACGCGCGCGACATACAACACGTACCCCGCGGACAAAACCGCCAGATACGCAAGCGACGCGCGCCAGCGCCGTGCCACTGTCAGGTACACGCCCCCGGCGGCGAACAACGGCAGCAGATACGGCGGGCCGAAACCCCAAATCCGCACATACTCCAGCCCGCGTCGCATCTTCATCCACACGTAAGACGATTTGGCATAGTATGGGTTCGGCAACAGGTCGCCGTAGTACAAAACCCTCCAGACAGTGTATGTCCCGTACAAGACGGCAAAGATCGCGATGAAGGCGAGAATGTCCTTCCCGTTTGGGCGCCCCTGACGCCTCCAGGCAATCCCTGCGGCGGCCAGACTGGCGACGAAGAATCCGATGCCGTCGTGACGTGTCATCGCGATCAGCACAAACAGCGGCGCGAGTGTGGCGATGCCCCGGTGGCCGTCGAGCGCATCGGCGAATCGCCACACAGCGACCGCGACCAGCGCCGCCATGATCGTCGCTTCCAGACCGCCGAGCGTCCAGATGACGACCGGCAACGAGGCGGTGACGAAGATCAGCGGAAGCGTGTCGGCAACATGGTGTGGATCGCGTTGTGCGCGTACCAGCAGGAATACGACCAGCCCCGCATAGGCGGCTATCGGGACCAGCCGCGCGGCCAAAGTCAGATCCAAGCCGAACCCGCCGAGCGCCGACATCAGGATCACTTGCAGGAAGTTGGAATACCCCTCGACGCGCTCGCCCGGATTCCAGACCAGCCCATCGCCATTGAGGAAGTTGTAGCAGTATCGCAGCGAGATATAGGCGTCGTCGACAAAGTAGTACCGGCTCCACCACATGCCGACGGCGGCAATGGCCAGCGATGCCGCCGCCCAGAGCCAGATGGCGCGGTCACGCCAGACAAGTGTCATGCGAGCAGCACAATGGGAGGAACTCGACTGAGCCTTACACAGGCAGCGCGTTTAGAGCATTACAGAGGGCGGACAAGATGTTAGACTGCACGACGATGAATCGCTCCGGATCAATTCCGAGAGGCGAACTCGCTCCGGAATACTTTTCAAATGCAGATGCAATCTTCTTCTTTTTGCCTCTGATCTTGGATGGCTTCCCATGCTCAACATCGTGATCCAGATCCGTCCTGAGATCCCGTATGTCGGCAAAGACTGGCGGCCTGCTTTCATCCTGTCGCGTACCGGTGCTCTCCCAGACCAAGAAATAGAGATGCTTAACGAAGTTGTCATAGGACGCGAGATCATGAATAGGGGTCCGAATCACTTCCTGCGCCTTCGCAGTACGGTTCGTGGGCTGGAATAGGTTTTCGCCGTGCTTTGATGCGTACAGCTCGTTGATCCTCGCCACACTATCCACAATCTCCGATGCAAGCTGATTTACTGCGCCTTTAAGTCCAGCTTCTGCGACAGCGGTCGGATCAAGATCGTCAATAAAAGTGGGATCATGCGTAAGAAGTTTTCTGAGCAGTATCTGCTGACGGACTTTCGCGCCGGATCTCACGTTTGCAGTAATCGTACGCTGAAACTCAAGCGTCAGTGTGTCTGTTGCGCGTTGCCCTAGCTGCACTTGCTTGGCGACGTCGTCAAGGAATGTAAGGTAGAAGTTGGCAACATCCTTTTCGCGGCCTACTATCCCTGGCGATTGAATCAACCTACAGACAAGAGTCAACAGTGATTGAACTACGGTTCTGTTACGTAACGATGAAGCCCTGTCGCCGAATCCGCTGTCCGCGAAATCCAGTGCTCGTCGGATGCGTCCCGCTATATTAGATTTTGTGGAGAATCCGGATTGGCCTTCGAACACGGCGAGAAGATCGTCATATCTCAGTCCGACCTCGAGTCCGTCAATCTCCACAGCTGTGACCTTCGCGAGAATGTCGAAGTGCCCATACCGCCTGTTGGAGGCCCCTATCCTTCCAAAGATAGGATGTTTCAATGCTTTGACGATAAACTCCCTCAGCTTGCTGTGGACGGAATTAAGCTTCTCGCTCCCGGTCAATTGTAGTCCGCCTTGCAGACGCTGAAAGTATTCCTTCACTTCCTCGTCTGTTGCATCCTCTATTTCGTCAAAGTCGATCTTAAAATCATCGATCGCGTCTACATAAACATCCGGGAGATCGCGATAGAGTCGTCCGCCGAATCTTTTCGCGCTCTCATCTGCAAGCTCAAGCTCATTGTCAATAAACTCGAAAATGGCCGTCAAGCGCTGCTGCCCATCCACGACATGATATGCCGGTTCGTCGGAAACTTTCTGAAAATAGAACTTGGGTAGCTTCCAACCCCGCAAGATCGTATCAATCAGGCGCTGCTTCTTTGAAGTGCCCCATACTTCTTGCCTTTGCCAATCGGGAATCTCGTAGCGGTCCCTGCGCTTGTAAATCTTATCGAGCTCCCTATGATCCGATAACACTTTCATCAAGTTCTCTTTGCCTGCGGCTTTCCTTGAGCCACAAAAGAAAGTAAACTTCTCCCACGGCCCAACAGCAACAGGCAAATTCAGCTAAAGACTATCGCACGGATCACAAAACGCGGACGCCGGATCGGCCGCGCGGAAGGCGACGTCGACGAACTTGACGACGTCGAAGACGTTGGTCACGCCGCTGCAGTCGGCGTCGGTCTGCTCGTTGGGACAGTTCACATCAAACACGGGCGTGCCGCTGCGGAACGCGACATCGACCGCCGCCACAACATCAAACACGTTGGTGGTGCCGTCGCAGGCAGGGTCCGTATGGCACGGGCAGTCGCAGTCGCAGGCGTCGCCCAACCCGTCGAAGTCCGAGTCCTCCTGGCCCGGATTGAACACATCCGGACAGTTGTCGGCGCTGTTGATGACGCCATCGCCGTCGTCATCGGCATACAGCGGGTTGGTCACCGTGGCGTACAGTCGCGTGCCGACAATGGAATCGACCTGCACCGAGATGCCCGACGCCCCTGAGTGGCCGTCGCTGCCGGGGAATGTGCCCGGCCCAAACAGTTCCTGCCCGGGGACATCATCGGAAAACAGGGCGCCGCGGCGTGTCTCATACGGATACCACCACTGCGCGCTGTCGGTGACATGCCCTTCGGGATTGCTGGTGTGGTCCATCGATGGATTGTAACCGGCGTCTTCGACCTGCACGACATAGAACGGGTTTCCGGTATTCGAGAACCAGTCGCCGAACGGTCCCTGGTGGATGTGCATGATGAGCAGGCCGCGATCGAGCGGATCATTGCCGAATGCCAGGTCGGGCCACAGCATGCAGGAAAAGTCTGAATCGAAACGATCATACGGCGCGCCCGATTCGGGATTGCGGTACTCCAGCAGGAAATACTCGTCATCGGCCATGTCGATCGGCACCAGATACAGCGCGCTGTCGCTTTCGGTCTGGATGTTGTTGAGCACGATGCTCGCGGGTGAATGCTCGATGATGATCGGATCGAGCCAGCCGAGCTGCTTCTTGCTCCAGCCGGAGAAGTGCGTCGGCACTTTGGCCGCGCCGATCGCCAGAATACCGTAACCATAGTATGCCATGATGTCCCAGTCGACGACCGGGTGATCGTTGGCATCATTCGGAGTCCAGCAGTTGACGACATCGAGACGGTTGTTCGGGTCGTAGAGATCGGGCAGGCCGATGTTGTGGCCCAGCTCATGGCAGTAGACGCGGATGCCGTTGAGCGTCCGCTCGCCGGTGAATTGGGTCGGATTCAGCGGATCGCGCAGCGGCATCATCTCCGGCGAAGTATTCCAGCGCGAGACGCGCTTGCCATCGAACGGCCCGGGGCCGTCGCCGGGAGCGTACACCGCGGCGAACGACCAGACTTCGGTGGGATCGTGCGTGTCCTCCTGGCCGGTGCCCGCGCGAACAAACACGACCGCATCGACATTGCCGTCATTGTCGCCGTCGTATTGCGAATAATCGATAAACGGGTCCAGCGATTCCAACAAGTCCTCAAACCGTCCAAACATGACGCCGGGATTGTTCGGATAGGTGCCGTCGTTCCACCACCCCGAGACATCGCCCGCGATGATCATCTGGTCGTACGACACTTCGGCATAGTAATCGGCGACCGAACCGCCGGGAAACACGCCGCGCGAGAACATGAGACTGTCGAATGTGCCCGGCAGAAAATACGTCGCGGGCTTGTTCTCCCACTCCACCAGAATCGCCAGCACTTTGAGCGTATCGGCATCGAATTGGTACGCGGCGATCTTCTGCATCTCGTCGGCGGTCGGTTCCGGCGGCAGACGGTCGGCGTACTTTTGACGTTCCGACTCCGGCAGATGGAGAATCAGCGCGCCGCCGGATGCGGCGACTGCAGCTTGAGCGAACATCAGGACACCCACAAGGGTCAAAGCCAGTCGCACGTCGGTTCTCATGTTTGCTCCTCAAGTCAAGGTCGCGCGCGTAGGGCGCACAAAGTTTTGTTGTTGCGTCACCCGACCCAGGTGACGCTCCTACCGCCACGCGAGGACGCGTGGCGGGCACATTTCCATCCACACTCATTAAACTCTTCAATCAAAGACACACCGTGCAAAACACCGTCGCCGGGTTGCCGTTGCGGAAGGCGACGTCGACTAAGGCGACGACGTCGAAGACATTGGTCACATTGTCGCAGGTGACATCGGTCGTGGCGCGCGGACACAGCGGGTTCGGATCGGGAATCGGTGCGCCGTTGCGGAAGGCGACATCGACCGCCGCCACGACGTCGAATACATTGGTGATGCCATCGCACTGGGGATCGCCGAAGCAATCGCACGCACAGGGCCCGCCCGACAGATACAGCCGCCCGCCGTCCCAGACGGGATTGTAAGTCGCGGTCCGCGCCTCCGCCGTCAGCGCGAATCCCTCCAGCGGGTCGAACGACAAGCCGACGGTGTCGCCGGGCTCGGCGGCGGCCTTGATGGTCATGTAGATTTTGGCGATCGGCCCGGTGCCCGGCTCCAGCGGCGGCGACCCGCCCCCGAAATCGGCGGTCAGTTTAACCGCCCGCTGCCCGAAGAAGCCATTGTTGAACACCGCGACTTGCTGCTCGAAATACTCCGTGCGGCAGCCGTGGGTTTTCAGTGAATCGAAGGTGGCAATGGCGGGCACATTGGTCAGCGAGACCGGAATCGTGATCGCCTCCAGCGGCAGCGCGTTGGTCGCGATGACTTCCCAGACCAGTTTGCCGGTGTCCTGCGGCGCGGAGAAATTGGGGCCATCAACCGTGTCGGCCCACACCGTGATAAAGTCGCGTTTGATCGTGTAGCGCTGCCCGTCGTTGGTGAAGGCGCGCAGCTCGACATCGTAGACTCCGGGATCGTAGGCGTGCACGGGGTTTTCGACGTCGGCGGAGTCGCCGTCGCCGAAGTACCACTTCCATCCGGTCGTCGTAAACGGGGCGTCATAGGTGTAGCTGACGTCCAACGGCGCCTGGCCCTGCTGCACGTCGGCTTCGAAGTTGCCGCGCGCGATCGAATTGTCGAGCGTGCCGCGTCCGAGCGTGCTGTTGACCCAGTCGAGCTCCTGCTGGGTCATGATGCCCAGCGCCCAGTCCAGCTCGCCCGGTATCGGCGGATCGCCCGGGGCGTGGAACATGATCCACGCCGCTTTGAAGTGCTTTTGCGCCGTCTCCGAGCTGGGAATGCGCGGGCCGTTGGCCGCGATTATTTCCGCCGATCCGAAATCGAAGATGGCGCCGTTGTAGGGGGAGACGCACCCGGTTTCCATGAAACGCAACTCGGAATTCCCGGCGTCCATCTCGGCCGGTGAGACATACCCCATCAGGTACAAGTCGCAGTAGCTCCAGACACCGTCGGGAATGTCGGTATTGAAACTGAGCGTCGGGGCGATGCGCGTCGCCGGCGACGATCCCGACCAGTTGGCGATTTCCATACCCGACCCCTGGCCATCGACGCGGAAACTCCAGTGCGCCGAGCGTCCGCAGGAGGCATCGTCGCCCTGCAGGTCGCGTCCGCCGACAATCGGACTGAGAAACATCCCAAAACGGTGCTCGAATTCCTGCGCCAGCACCAGCCGCGTGAAGTTGCCGAACATGCCGGTTCCGGGCGCCCAGTCGTATTGATTCCACATCATGACGAACCCCTCGACGTTATTCCCGGCCAGGCCGAAGCCGGCGCGCTCCTGGTAGAGCGAGCTGCCGATGCCGCTGACGTTGTTTTCGATCCCCTGATAAAATGCCGCGCCAAACTGGTGGCTCGGAACCTGCAGCAGCCAAAAGCAGATGTAATCCCACTGATCGCCGTGCTCGGCCATCAGCGCATTGGCGGAGTTGACCATCAGCGCGGTCAGTTGCGGATCGGTGTAGTCGCTGCGCAGGATGTCGTCGGTGTCCTCGTAGACGAACACGTCGTCGTAGGTGAGCGGCGTGCCCGGCATTCGTCCGAACTCGACCCGGGGCCCAACTTTGGGAATGCCCTTGACCGCCGGATCGGGGACTTCGCCCTTGGCGATCCCCTCCTGATAGATGCTCAGCCACTCCTCGGGGCTGCGCCAGCCGCATTCGGGAATGGCCGGCACCGGGTCGGGCACAGCCGCCGTCTGACCGGCGGGGGCGACCGTGACAAGGACGGGCTTCGAGGATGCGCGAGCGGATACGGATGCGATCTGCTCCTCCCCCATGGCCCCGATCGCAATCACGGCGATCGCGACCAAGACGCACAGACCAAGGCCGGTGCGGAGAACACTCTTCTTCGATGTCATCATTCACTCCGGGGCGACTGACGTTACGACGTTTTGATGTAAGTCACGGACTCCCCGGCATGTGAGGGCACGCAGGGGTCGATTCCGGGGTAAGATAAGGCCAATCTGGGGTTTTGGGGATGGGGAAAAGGGGGGCTATACCGCTGGGCCGTCACGCGCCATGGCGCGGCCGCCCGCTCAATCCGGATTACAAAATGACTGCGCCGCGTCGGCTCCACGGAATGCTACATCGACGAAGCGAACCACATCGAAGACATTGGTGGTGCCGTTGCAGTCGACGTCGGTCCGTGTCCAGGAACATCCAGCCGACTGCTCGATCGGAGCCGTCACGGCACGGAAGGCCACATTCACCGCCTGCACCACATCGAGCACATTGATAACGCCGTCGCACACAGGATCAGTGTGGCAAGTACAAGGTGACTCGGCTTCTGAGTCCGCCACCAGCCCGACAATCACAATCCCTTTGTGGAACTCGGGTACGATGGTCGACATGTCATCGGCGCTGATGAACGACAGATGGTTACCCGGCGCCAGACAGCAGGTGTCAATTTCGAAGCGACCCGGTGCGTCTTTGACGTCAAAACAGATCACGAGCGACGGGTCGCCGTTGCCGGGGTAGCCGTCATACCCCGGTGCCAAGACCGGACCGTCAATCCGATACCCGCTCCACAGCAATCCATCCGGACTGACAAAGAGCGGCTCCCCGACACCGCCCCCTGATGAGTCAAAACCAAAATCCTCGCAGTCATCCACAGACGGGGCCCCATAGTAATCCGGCCCGATGACCGACTCGACTAACCCACTCGCCGACAACCGTCCCCCTATCTGAACATCCGCAAAGTCGCGGACAAAAGCAGCTCCGTTGACGCTGCGAAACTCCAATGGAAATGCGATCCCCGCCAAGTCGACCAGATTCTCGATGTAAACACCGACTTTCACCGAATCGGCTCCGGCGTCCACGGAGACAGAGTCCAAATAGACAGCGTTTGCCGGAAGCGGTCTCCCAGTGCAGATGTATCCCTTTTCGAAACTGAATGCCACCGGTTCACCATACTCATTTACGCCACCAAGATGCTCGGAGGGAATAACGCAACACGTGTCAATCTCAAAGCACCCACTCAAACCATTGGTTCTAAGGAGAATCTGCAATGACGGGACACCTGAACCCGGTACACCGTCCGTGCCAATCGGGACAACTTGATCGACCCAAATCCTCGAAAGGAATACCGCATCGGGTGCCACGCGGTCCCAAAACTGCTGAAATATGGCATATGCATGCGAAACTGGTCCGGTGCAATCGTGGGAAAGAGGTGTATATCCTTCACCAATCGTTTCAAATGCATTACCGAAGGCAAGCCTACCTGAAACGTTCTTACGCATGAATGGGTCCTTCGACAGATAGGCGTCGCCCCTAAGTTGCCGCAGCTCCAATGGGCAGACAAACGAGGAGATCGGTACATCGTTGGTCACGTACACTCCAACTGATATCTCAACCTGACCCATTCCTGTGATTTCTTTCGATTCGACCTGCACGTGATTGAGGGCATGCGCAGTCGATGCCGCGAACATCGTAACCCACACCGACGCAAAGAGACTCGAGCGTCTGACAGTAATCCCAGGCATTTCGGTCCTTCGATGTGATCCCGATGTCGCTTAGGCGTCACCAGAGGGCGGGTGACGCCACGAGGTGTCGTTAATCGGAATATACAGTGTCAGCGTGTGCTACAACCCGCACGACTGACAAAATGTAGTCCCCGCGTCCGCCGCGCGGAAGGCGACGTCGACGAGCTTGACGACGTCGAAGACATTGACCGTGCCGTCGCAATTGACGTCTGAGCGCGCCCAGGGGCATTGCAAAAGCGGGTCGGGCGTGATCGCGCCGTTGCGGAAGGCGATCTCGACGGTCGCGACGATGTCGAGGACTTCGGTGGTGCCGTCGCAGACCGGATCGGTGTGGCACTGGCACTCGCACGGCGGCGTCAGGATGGTCAGCGCGCCATCGTCGCCGAAGATGCCGATGTCGGTCGCGTCGATTTTGGCCGACGGCGCATACCCCTCCAGCGGCGTGTTGATGCTTAAGACGAGCGAATCGCCAAAGACGGCGCCCGGCTTGATTGTCAGATGGACACGCGCGATCGGACCCGATCCCGGCGGCAACGGCGGCAAGCTGCCGTCGAAGCTGGAGATTAATCGGATCACCATCTGGCCGAAGAGCTTGTTATTGAACAGCGTCTGTGATCCGAGGAACAACTGTGTCCGCGTGCCCGCCATCGTGATCGAATCAAGCGTGGCATAGGCCGGAATCTGCGAGATCGAGATCGGCAGCGTAATCTGCGAGAGGGGCACGTGATTGTTGATGTTGATATCCCATGTCACCTCCGCCCCGGGCAGGGCGCTGTCGGCATTCACCACCAATGATTCGGCCAACGCAGTGATGAATGCAGTCTTGGTGCGCATCGCGCCGCCGGTCGGCGAGGCCGCAGTGAGCGTGACCGTGTGCTGTCCGGCGTTATAAATGTGCTGGGGATTGGGCGCGTCGGATGTGTCGCCGTCGCCGAAGTCCCAGTGCCAGCCGGTCGGGTAGTTGCGCGCATCTTCGGTGAAGTTTACGGTCCATGGTGCATCGCCGAAGGCCGTGTCGGCGTCAAAATCGGCCACTTCCCAGCCAATGATCGTGAAGTTCGGCCCCTGGTTCTCATTGATCAATCCCGGTATCGAGACCGGCGACGGCCAGAAGTTGTCCGATGGGCCGCCGACCTCCGGCGTGAACGAATAGATTTTTTCGTGATCGTCGGTGTCGCCATACATCCAGTCGTCGGAGTCGCCATTGGTGCGATACAGTTCCCAACCCACCTGCGGCGTGTACCCATTGAAGCTCGCCAGCGAGTCGCCGATGTACTGGAAGAAATCATGCTCCGGCGTATAGACAAAATCATACCCCCACGGCCAGAGATACAGGTCGGAATACGAATGGTAGTTGAGCGCGAAAACGAATTGACGGCTGTTGACGAAATCGCGCATCGCCTGCGTCTCCGGCTCGCTGAAGGCCGAGGGGCCGCGGTAGACTTCGCTGCCGGTGTTCGGCGAGGAACCGTTGTTGTCGTACCCCCAGTTGTATCCGTAGTTGCGGTTCAGATCGACGCCGATGTTCGACCCATTCGAGTTGTTGCGGTTTTTGCGCCACATGCCGCCGCCGAACGGCGCAATGGTACGGTTGTATTCGTACCCGTCGGGATTGACCACCGGGATTAAGAAGACTTCGCGGTTGTCGACCAGGAGGGTGGTCAAGGGATCGGTGCCGTAGTCGCGTGTGAGTCGGCGCAGAGTCTCGAGCACGACTTCCACCGTGATCGGTTCGCGCGCGTGGTGCAAGCCGTTGATCAGCACTTCGATTTCGTCTTCGTCGACTTCGGGATTGTCGGAGACCTTGATCGCCCAGATCTCGCGCCCTTCAAAACTCTGCCCGATGGAGAATTTGGCCGTCGTGATCGACGGAAAGGCCGCGTGGACCGAATCCAAAACCGTTATCGCCTCGGCGTAGGTTTTGAATCCCCCCATCGTCTTTTGCGGATACAGCTTGGCGTAATGATCGTACCAGTCGGCGATTTCGACGCTGATGTCAAAGCCGTCAGCCCGCAACGAAGCCAACTGGGCCGCGTCGACCAGAATCCGGAACACCCCCGCGCGCGGGTCGGGGTGGTGATCGAGGATGTCGATGTCGCGGCTGTAGGCGATGGCAATTTCGCCGGGGTCTTTGAATTCCCAACGGGCAATGATCTTCTTTTCGAGAAACGCCCTGTCGGCGGCCGTCAATTCGGCGCTCAGCGCCGGCGTCCACGCCAACAGCCCGATCGCCATCCCCGTTGCGAGGATCACCTTGCGCATGCAAACTCCTTAAGTCTTTCCGATGGATTACGGCTCGGCATTGCCCGGCCTTCTCTGGGTAAGATACCCGCGGTCCTTGTTCTGACAAGGGATTTGGACCGCGGAAAGCGAACCGCTGTGTTGCGAGACCACAGCGGTCGGGTCAACTGGTTTGTTCCCATTACCCAATTCATTACCCATTTCAATGGGTACTACCCAATTGCCACTTTCCCGTCCGTTTCCACTCGGCATTCTGGCCACGCCCAAGGCATGCGACTCTGCCCTCGCCACTGAGACCTTTGAGAACGCGACGGATCAGATCGATGCTGACGCCGGGGCAAGCCTGCAGGAGATCGGAGACCCGGAACGATTTCCCGGCGTGAGCGATGGCCGCAATGACCAGTTCGGTCTTTGAGCCCCGAGGCGATTTGACCTGACCGAGGCGGGATTCAAACTCTCGGTATGCGGTCTTGAGCGTATAGAGGACGAAATTCACATACGGCCAGGGGTCGTGCTTGCCATCGTGCCAGCGATGTGAGCTTTCCTCGAGGGTTTCGTAGTAGCGTTCCTTGTTTTCCTCGATCAGGCGTTCCATGCTGATGTAGCGGCCAACTTCCATCCCGAGACGGTAACACTGAAGGAGCAAAAGAAGACGTGAGACGCGCCCATTGCCATCGCGGAAAGGATGAATACAGAGAAAATCGAGATTGAACGCCGCCAGCGCCACCGGCGAAGGTACGGAGCGCTCTCGGAGGGATTCGCGCCAGAGGCTGACCAGGTCGCTCATGTACTGCGGCGTCTGGGCCGCTGGGACGGTGCGAAATCGCACACGCTGGGCGCCATCGGGGTAGCGTTCGATGATGTCGCCGTCTTTCACTTTGTACTTGCCCGCATCCCAAATCTCGCCGCGCGTGATTCGGTGTAACCGGTGAATCGTCTTTTCAGAGACCGGCAGATCCGGACCGCCCTCGTGGATGAGTTTGAGTGCGTCTCGATAGCCACGGACTTCTTCTTCGTTGCGATCGCGGAGCGCCGCTTTGCCGAGCACGACAGTGGCGGCGCGGGCCCGATCTATGGTGACACCTTCGATTCGGTTGGAGGAAACGGCGCTTTCGATCAGAGCGTGCTCCCTCAACACCTTGAGTTTTTGGGGCGACTGCCGGGTGAACAACTCCTGCCGTCCCCGCGCCTCTCCAAGTTCGGAGAGATACATCGCGGTTACAGTCGGAAGTGTCGCCGGAGCGTTCGCGAGAAACTGAAGTGTCTTCATTGGGTTTAAATCTCGAATTCAGCCGGAGGCAGTAATCTACTGGTTGCGCATTAGCGCATCCATTAGCGCTACGTAATGAAGTATGATGTTACACAACGCCTTAGTCCACCCATATCACTTTCTGATCCCCTGAAATCCAATCCCTCTTGACAACTGAACATTTGTTCAGTATCGTCCGTATAGCTTATCTGGACGGGGTGCCGTCTTCGCAGAATACGTCAGGCATCAGATGGAATCGAATCGCACCCAAAAGGAGTCAGCTATGGCCCCCATTGCCATTGGCGCTGTCCAATTTTCCGCCCCGCCGCCTGTCCGGACGATCACGCGTCCGTTGTGTCCGTGCGGCACCCTGCTGCTGTCGACGTCGGCCCAGTGGCTGTGTTCGCATTGCGGACGCGCCTTTTGCCGCGAGTGCGGCGGGACCATTGCGCGCAGCGGCGGCTGCGATGTCTGCACCGTCTGCGGCGCCGGAAGCTGCGGGTGAGGTTCAGGAGAAAATCAATGTCTGCCCGCCAATCACACTTTCCCTCACCCCTAAACCCCTCTCCCACAGGGAGAGGGGAAAAAAATCCACACCTCTCCCTGTGGGAGAGGTCGATTCGTTCCGCGTCAGCGGAACGAAGCGAGTGAGGGAAACCCCCGGGGCAGGAAGACCATCCACATCATGAATAACAAACCACCAATCCATTCGACGATCCTGGCTCGCGCACGCCGCCTGCGCCGCGAACAAACGGCGCCCGAACGCGCACTGTGGGCACGGCTGCGAGGCCATCGTCTCGGCAGTTTGAAATTCCGCCGTCAACACCCAATCGGACTGTTCATCGCCGACTTTGCATGCATCAAACACCGGCTGGTGGTTGAAATCGACGGCTCCACTCATTTGGCCAATACCGAATACGACACCTTGCGCACACGATGGCTCTCCGGCCGCAGGTGGCGCGTTCTGCGTTTCACCAATCGCCAGGTCATCCGCAACATGGATGGGGTGCTGGAGGTCATTCGTGCGGCATGCGGCCGATCACCGGTTGGCGTTCCCTCACCCCAACCCCTCTCCACACACGAGGCCGCGCCGTGAAAATCGCGCGGCTGACCGAGTTCGGGATTCCCGAGGCATTCGTCGCCCGTTGGGCCGACACCATCGGTCCGGAGCTGCTCGACTGGCAGGCCGATGCGATTCGCCACTTCAATCTGTTGGGCGACGGCAACCTCATCGCCATCGCGCCGACCTCATCGGGGAAAACGTTTTTGGCCGAGCTGGCCGCGACATCGGCGTTGATGCGTCGCCGCAAGGTCGTCTATATCGCGCCGCTGAAGGCGCTGGTGATGCAGAAATACGAGCGGCTGCGCACGGTCTTTGGGCCGTTGGGATTCCGCGTCGTCGTCTCCACGCGCGACTGGCGCGGCGCCGATGCGCGTCTGCGGCGCGGCGATTTCGATATCGCGGTCACGGTGTATGAAAAATGGCACAATCTGCTGTTGACCCATCTGGATTTGCTGACCACGGTCGATCTTTTGATTCTCGATGAGCCGCAGTTGCTGATCGATCCCAAGCGCGGCCCGACGGTCGCGGCGATTCTCGATGCGGTCGCGGCGGTCCGTCACGATCAACACCGGATCGCATCGGAACGCCGGGCCGCGTTGCGCGTCATCCTGCTGGCGGCGCGTCTCCCCTATGCGGCGCAGTTGTCGTCGTATTTGAACGCGCCGATCCAGACCGTGCACCGCCGTCCGGTCGAGCTGCGGTTGGGCGTGCTCACCAACGGACGGTTTCAATTCCGCGAATACAACACCGCCGACGTCGGTGAGGAAACGCTGCCGTGGGACGATCAACTCCCTGAATCCGAGCGTCCGTTGGCGCTGTTGGCTGCATTGGCCGCGCGCGGCGAACGCATCCTGGTTTTTTGCCCCTCGAAAAACAGTTGCCACCGGCGCGCGCAGGCGCTGGTGGCGCGCCTTCCCTCGACGGTGCGTGTGCTCTCCGAAGAAGAACGCTGGCGGCTGCGCAGCGGACCATCGCTGGCCGCGCCGCTGACCGAGTGGCTCCGCCACGGTGTCGCGGTGCATCACGCCGATCTGACGCCGCATCAGCGCGCAGTCGTGGAAACGCGATTCGCCGCCGGTGATGTGCCGGTGCTCTTCTGTACCGGGACGCTCGCCTGGGGCGTCAATCTCCCGGCAACCACCGTGTTTGTCGACGCGGAGAAATACTCAGGCGGTCCCTATGGCGGACGGCTGATCCCGGTGCCGATCGACCGTCTCGAATTCGAGGGCATGGCGGGACGCGCCGGACGTTTGGGTTTGGCGCATGATACGGCGTCTTGTGGTGAGCGAAGTCGAACCGCCCCGGTCGGGCGCGGCATCCTCTGGAGCAAGACCCCCTGCGAAGCCGACCTGCTGTGGAATGCCTACATCACACCGCACGACTTCTCAACACCCCTCAACACACCGATTGGCTCCCTCTCTCATGGGGAGAGGGTTGGGGTGAGGGAAAGCGATACCGCTGGTGACAGATTCGCTCCGCTCACCACAAGCGAACTCAGTCGAACCACTTGTGGTGAGCGCGGCCGAACTACGTGCGCAAACGGACCCCGCCGGCGGCGGGGCCACCCCCCTTGCGGTGAGCATAGCCGAACCGCCTTGCCTGCTTTCGGTCCCGCACGTCGGCTGCTGGACTGGATCGTCACCGGGCTGGCATCCACTGTCGCCGATGCGCAAGCGCGCGCGCAGCAATCCCCCTTCGGTCCGGCCGATCCCGCCGAAGGTCCTCCCTTGAGGACGGTCTGGGAACCGGCGGCGCAGCGTCTGATCGATGCCCGACTGGTGCAGTGCGACGCCGACCGCAGGTCCTCTTTTGCCGAAGGCCCCCTCTTGGGGGAGGACGGACGTCTGTATGCCACACCGTGCGGCTCGGTGGTCGCCGCCTCCGGCATCGGCATCGAAACCGCTGTCGCGATCACGCGTGCGCTGGAGGGATGCCGCCGCAGGTCCTCTCTTGAGGGCCACAGGTCCTCTCTTGAGAACAGCGACTGCGATCCCGCATCGTGGATCGCGCTGTTGACCACATTACCGGAAGCATCCGATGCGCATCTGCTCTCCGGTGCGCTCCATGCCGAACATCGCCGCGCCATTGCCGCGCTGTGGCGCGATCGTTTCGGCGGTGAGTTTCTCGAAACACTCGCGGAACATTTCGCCGCCGATCCCGCCGCGGTCACGGTGCATTTTCCCAACGAGGCGCCGCAGACGCGCGCGATGCTGACGGCGCTGGCGCTCGATGATTGGGCGGCGGGCATATCGACCGATGAGTTGGAGCATCGTTACCGTCTGCCGATCGGCCGCCTGGCGCCGACCGCGGATTTGATCTCATGGCTGTTGGAAACGACCGCGCTGTTGGCCAAAAACATCGCGTCATCTCGTGGCATTGTCCCCGCGTTGGAACGCGCCGCTTTTGAAGTGCGCCACGGCATCAGTTGGGGCGCCCAGTCGCTGGTGCAGGCGCTCGAAGGCGTGCTGCCCCGTCAGACGCTGTTGGAATTGATCGCCGACGGCTGGAACGATCCGGTCGCGCTCGCCACACGCCGTCCCGACGAACTGATCGGCTATGCGCCGTTGTCGGTGGTCGAGCAGATTCTCAAACGCTGCCGCCAATGGAGTCAACGTGCGGCGAGGGACACCAAGCCAGGTCAATCGGAGTCAAACACACTCTCCATAGAAAACCCAACCACTTGTCCCGAGGGAAGCCGAGGGAAAGGAGAACCCGTCATGTCACCCATCCTCCATCTCGACGGCGCGGCGCATCGCGCGCGCCTCACGGTACAGTTGGCCGGACGGACTGTCTTGCTCCGCGCCAAGAGCTTCAAATACCTGCTGGCCTTGGCGGCGGCGCGTCTGCTCTCGCGCGACGGCTGGATCGCCAAGACCGACATCGAACCCGGCGAAAACCAGATCAAGTATCTCTACCAGTTGCGCCGTGAATTGCGCATCGCTGGTGGTGCGCACAGTCGAATCGCGCGGACCGACACCGATGCCCTGATCGAAAACGACGGACACGGGCATTACCGTCTCGGGCTGCCGCCGCAGGCGATTCAGTTCGATCTGGAACGGTTGCTGACACATCCCGACTGGGACATTCGTGTCCGCGCGGAGCAACTATCCGCGCACGCGCAGTCCGAACGGGCAACAACCACCGCGCACGCGGCGTGAGAAGCAATCGGGGCCCGTCACAAGTCGTAGGGACACCCATCGCTTCGCTCCCCTCGCGTCCGCTTCCCTCGGCTACGCTCGGGACAAGCGGGACAAGCGACGTGTCGTGTCCTCGTTTGAGCACGGGGCACGGCACGCCGCTTGTCCTGAGCGAAGCGAACGGGTGCCCCTACAAGAGGGTATGCGAAAAAATCACCCGCCCAGTTCTGCTTCGAGGCGTTCGATCTCACGCAGGACCGGTTCGGAATGTTCAGACTGGGGATTCAACTGGATGAATCGTTTCCACGCGGCGATGGCATTGCGGGAATCGTTGAGATCGAAACTGTAAATCACGCCGAGGTTAAACCACGCCTGCTGCGCGGTCGAGTCGGCGGCGACGACTTCGTTGAGCAGTGAAATCGCCCGTTCGGGATGACCGGCGGCGCGTTCCATCGTCGCCAGATCGGTTTTGACGTTGAGATTGTCGGGCTGCAACGCCAGCGCGGCGGTGTAGTGTGCGATTGCGCCTGCCGCATCATCGATATCGAAGTAGAGATTCCCCAGCGCCACCCACGCATCGAAGTTGCTCGAATCCTGCGCGAGGATGTCGCTGATGTGCGCGATCTGATGCTGCGCGTTCTCGATAAACTCCGCCTGCATCTGCTCCGGATCGAATGGCTGTTGGCCGGTCGCGTTCGATGACGCGGCGGGCTGCTCGATGTTCGTCTTGACGATGTAAATCGTCACAACAATGACCAGCGCCAGCACCGCGATCATAAACGGGCGGTTGTGCCGTGGAGCGTGGCTTTCGGTCGTTACGGCGGGGCTGATTGCCTGCCCGTCGGTATCGGCCGTGGACCTGGTATCGTGGCTCATCGTCTCAATATGTCCCAGGACAGACGGTCCGGCAACCGATCTCGCCGACCATACGTAGCAACGCCAACAGGTTGCGTGCCCCGGTCACCCTATAGTGGGACCCCTAATCCGCCGATATAAGGAAATGGCAGCGCTGTAGCAAAGCACAATCACGCAAACGGGGGAACACAGTGGGTTCAGCCGCATCCACCAGCCGACGCTCCGAGAAGCAGAGCAACGCGGGGCCGCAATCCGACACGCGCACGCAAAACAGTTCGCGCGACTTGCACATGCAAAACCTGCCGCGCCCGAACGCCGTCCCGCCGACCGCCAACGAGCGGCTCAAGCCGGTCGACTTCAACGGCAATCACGACGCCGGCGGCGGCGACAAAAGTACGATGACGACCGAGAGCCGGATCCCCACAGAGCCGCACGATGTCTCGCAAGTGCCGAAGGTGCAGTTGCCCAGCGGCGTGGCCTGGCTGAATGGCCGCGCGTTGAGCTTCCCGTCCAGTGTGCGGCTGATTCCCGGCGAGCGGGTCGCGGTGGAAGGACGTCCCTATGAAATCAAACGCGCCCGCATCCTGACTCCGAAGAGCATCACCAGATGGGCCGCGTATGCCGTTTTGGGAATCCTCGCGGCCATCGGCCTGGCGCACATCATCGTCGGCCCGCCGGGCGGCACCATCTCCGGCGTCGTCATCGACGGAGTCAGCGGACGTATTATTCCCGACGCGCGCATCAGCATCATCAATGGCCCGATGGTGCGCACGAATTCCGCGGGGCTGTTTGCCGCCGGCGGATTGCCGACGGGACAATTTACGCTCACGGCGACCGCAATCGGCTATCAGTCGCAAAGCGGCACGGTGATGCGCACGGGCGGCCTCGATGCGCAAATGGCCTTTGTGCTGGCCCCGTTGTCGATCGATACGGCGTTGATGCTGATCGCCGAGGGCACACCGGCGGAACCCGCGCCGGTCGAAGAAACCCCGGCGGAGGAAACCCGGACCTCGGGGCTCGCGTTCGGCCATGTGAAGATCGATGCCGATTTCTCGGACTTTCTGGTCTTCGTGGACAACGTTCTCTACGGCAAGAATACCCCCGAAGTGAAACGTCTGTCGGCGGGCAATCACGCGATCGTTCTGCAAGTCGATGGATTCGAAGATTTCGCATCGAGCGTCACGGTAAAGGCGCGCGCGACGGAGACGCTGAAAGTCCGAAAAGCCGATCTGACGCCGCAAATCAATCCGCTCAAGCGCGCCCGCGGCCACTTTGCCGAGGCCAAGGCGTTTCTGGAGCAGGGCCAGTGGCCCGCGGCGATCGACGAGTACACGAAAGGACTCGAGTACGAGCCGGAGAATGCCGACGCGCTGCAGTATCGCGGCTGGGCGTTTTTGAAATCGGGCAATGCCGTCAAGGCCAAATCCGACTTCGTCCGCGCGGCGCAATTGCACCATGCCGCCAACCGCAATCTGGATGCGGTCACCTGCGCGGGATACTTAATCGAGCTGGAACCGGGTGAGAGCGACCACTGCCGGCGCCGCGCCGAGTATTACATCGCCCTGTCGGAATTCGACAAAGCGATCGATGACTACAAGTCCGCCATCAAGCGCGACAAGAATGCCATCGCGCCGCGCCTCGGTTTGGCGGAAGCACACTTTGCCACCGGAGATTTCCGGGAAGCCGCCAAAGAGTTCGATCGCGCGCGCAAACTCACCGACAAGCCATCGAGCATTTACGTGCGCATGCTCATCGCGCTGACCAATGCAGGACTGGACAAGGACGTTCGCAAAAAGTACGAGGAGCTGACTCAGATCGCCGACCCCGCGTGGCTGGAGTCGCTGCGACAGGATCCGGAGTGGTTGCGCGTTCTGCAGATCGTCGACCCGAGTGAACGGTCATCGGGATAGGTTTCCGACGACACCACGCATCAAAAGGCCCGGACTCGTCACGAGTCCGGGCCTTTCGTCATTGTGGATTCCACTCGGCGTTACGGCTGGACACCGCCGCCAGCAGTCGTGGCCTTGGTGTCCGGCAACTTGCCCGACACCGCGCTGACAAACGCAAATGTCTGATCGGGACGTGCCTGCATGATGATGACTTTCTTGCGGGCGTTGCGGGTCGAATCCATCACGATCTGCCCGGTGACGCCCTCGTGACGGACATTCGACAGCGCCGCCTTCAGGCCCGCATGCGTCAACTCCGGCGCCATTTCCAGGGCGTCGACAACCGCGCCGCCCGCATCGAAACCGAGCGCGGACGATGTGATCGGGGCGTGACCCTCCTGCTCGGTGAACGCGTCAACGAATCCGCGCACCTTCGAGCGGGTCACATCGGCGGAAAAATGGGACGCTATGAAGACGCGGGAATCGTGGTCGAGCGCGTCTCCCGACATCGCAAAAAACTCCGGCGACTCCCAACCGTCGCCGCCCAGGAAGGTGACGGTGAGCTTCGCATTTTTCGCGGCGCGCATGACCGCCGCCGCCTCCGGATAGAATCCGGAAACGAAGATCGCATCCGCCTTGCGCAGTTTGATCTGTTCGATGACATCGCTGAAGTCTGCGCGTCCCGCCGGATACCCGACATGCAACACGATCTCGCCGCCGAGCGCCCGGAACTGGCGGTCGAAGTGCCGCGCCAGCGACTGGGTGTAATCGTGCCGTTCCTCCTGCATGATGGCCACCTTGCGCAGCTTGCGATCGGTATACGCGAACGTGGCCAGTGCCTCCGCCATATCGGGGTCGACGAAGCACACGCGATAGACCCAATCGCCGATGGAGGTGATCGCCGGATTGGTCGCCTCCGGCACCACGAGGGGAATGCCGACATCCTGCGCCGCCACGGCGGCCGCCTGCGTCACCATCGACGTGCTGGAGCCGACGATTGCGATGGGGTTGTACTCACGTGCCAGGACACGCACGCCTTCGGCGGCGAAGATCGGGTCGGAGCGATCATCGTATGACTGAATACGGATCATCGCCCCCTTGATACCCCCCTGCCCATTGGCTTCGGCCACGGCCATCGTCAGACCGGCCAGACACTCGCGCCCGAACGCGGCATCGCGTCCTGTCAGCGACACCACAGCGCCGATGGTAATCGTGGGTTTGTCCTGGGCCGTACTTGTGCCCACGACCAGCAATGGGATGACCAGAGCGAGACAGAGGATACTGACCCCGTGTATGTTCAGTCGTCGCGACGTCCGACTCATGGAAGCACCTCCGGTTCTATCTGCAAGATTAAGGCAGAAAACACGTTCGGCAAGTGCATTCTGCTAACACAAGGAGACCGCGGCACTTGCGGGCGATGTTGCAGCGACCCATTTTGACGCGCGCGAGTGACATTGTCAATACAAACGGCTGTACGCCATATGATTAACTTGATAAATTAAAGTAATAGATCACACAATGATTCCGGTCAGAACCACTCCGGCATGAAGCACACCTGCCGTGGAAATGCACGCTCCAAAATCTCAACAGCTCCGGCGTTGGCTGTCAGCCGCTTTTGCTGTACCAGCTCGGCTGTTACCAGGTGTCCGGAGTAGAGCACACTCCACGCCGCGATCTCGCCGCTCGCCCGCGGCACTCCGCGTTTCGTCGTCCGACTGCGCGTGACACGGGCGCGTCCGCCGCTCCAGCGGATGAGCCAACGGCCGTCGTTCCACTCGCTGGTCGGATCCCCTTGCACATCGGCGCTTACCGCGCCGTCGAGGTCAGCCGGATACCGTCGTTCTTCGATGGCGCGTTTAAAGTCAATGAGCTTAAACTGTATCTTGCTGACCAGCCGCACGTCGGCGATGGGATTAGACAGAAAATCGAGAATCGGGAAGTCGACGGGCAAAAACCACGTAATCTGTCCCGCGTGATCGCGGTAGCTGCGCAGCAATTGCAAAATCGCCGATAAGGCGTAGTCATCGGCCCAGACCGCTTCCTTGACCGCGAGCTTGCGTCCGACCGGGGAAAGCTCGTCCCGCGTTGGCCATCGCGCCGGCGGCGGTTCGATGTCCATCTCGCTGATGACATAGCCGATCGGCTGTGATGCCCGTAAGACCAGATGGACGCGTCGGAGCCCCTGCCGTGCCAACAGCCAGCGAAAACTCCAATACCGCCGATCCCGGGTCACCGGACCCAGGTATCGCCGCCCGAACGCACGCTGCAGCATGTCCAATGTCTTCCATTCGGCCGTCCCATCGACCTCGCGCACCCGGATGCCGCGCAACGTTACCGGCGCGATCTGTGCGGGGGCGAACACGGCATCCCAGTGATGAAACACGTCGGCGTACCCCATGCGCGCGTAAAAATCGTGACGGAAAGGCATGAGTGCCGACAGGGCATATCCCGCCTTGCGCAACTCGGCGTGCGCGCGCGTCATCATCTCCCGCGCCAGTCCGCTGTTGCGATACTCCGGAGCCGTCGCCACCGCTGCGACACCCGACATCGGTACAAACTGTTCACCCACGCGCATCCGGAAGGGGTAGCACCACATCCCCGCCGCCAGTGTGTCGCCGTCCGACGCGCACCAGGCGGTGTCCAGATGCTTCGACATAAAGTCGATGTATTTGTGCCTGTAATCTTCGCTGAGTCCGAAACAGTAGTGAACCAGCCGGCCATAGGCGGGCAGGTCGCGTCGCTGCATGGAACGGATGCGGATCATGCAAAAGGTGATCGATTGCAGGTCACGAACACCGTACCCCCGCTCGGCTGTGACTACTCAGAGGAGATCGTGCGCCGGGTTCCCGGCAATCCGTGCAGGTCAGCCCAAGGGCTGACCCGCACGGAACATGGTATCGATAACCGTCAATCACAGCTCAAAAACACGGCACGTCCTGTGGACGGCGAATTCACGCAGAACATTGTGCGCCGGGTTCCCGGCAATCCGTGCAGGTCAGCCCAAGGGCTGACCCGCACGGAATATGGTATCGATAACCGTCAATCACAGGTCAAAAGCACGGCACGTCCTGTGGATGGCGAATTCACGCAGAACATTGTGCGCCAAGTTCCTGACACTCTGTGCCGGTCAGCCCTTGGGCTGACCCGCACGCGGTGCCGATCGCACGTTTACGGTTTCGGCTTGCGCGACGCATTCAGAATCCGTGTCTGCAAGTCGGTCGCATCGCGGCTGATCACAGCCGAGAGCGAATCGGCCGTGCCGAAGTCGCCGCGGTCGATCAACGGCTGGATCGCCGGGATGCGTCCGCTCAGTTCGGCGATGTCCTCCCGGAACATCGCGATGTCGACCTTCGTGCCCTTTCCGGTCGGGGCACCGGCCAGCGTGTCGGAACACGCCTCGACCGAGCGGACGGCCAGATCGAGCATGCGCTGCGACTGCGCGCCGCGTTCGCCGCGTCCGCGCACGGCGGCGTCACGCGCCGCCACTGCGAGGTTGCGTGTCTCGATGTACATCTCTTTGGCGGTGCCGTATGAGCGGAACAGACGGAATCGCTTGTCTTGTTTGGCCTTTTCCTCGTTGGCGCGATCCAGCGATTCGGTGGCGCGGCCGAGCTCGGCCGGGGCGAATCGCTCGGCCTCCGCATCGCGCGCCGCATTGACCGCGGCGATGGCGTCGGATTCTTCCTGATCGGGCGGTGCGCTGCATCCGACCAGCATCAGCGCCACGAATGCAACGACCAGCCACTGCCCCAGTGCTCGGTACGACAGCGGATATGCATGTGTCCGATTCATCGGTCCTCCCCGGCGGATTGACTGTGTCGTTTTCACCACGGCGGCGGTGCAGAAGTTCCCAGCCCCGGACCCAAAAGACAGGCATTCAGGAACAGACGTTTGGTGCCGTGGAAGTATGAGCGGAAATATGGGCTGTCGGCAAACAGAATCACCTGGCCTTTGCCCTTCGATTCGCGCGTGGCGTAGGCGGTGTTGGCCCAGCGTTCGCGCGATTCGGGCCAGAGCAGTCCGGCCATGCGCATCGATCCGGCGTCGGCGATCCGTGCCGCCGCCTGTACCGGCGGCTTGACCATGAGCGCATCCTTGGTGTACACGATTGCGCTGGCCCGTCCGGCGGCGCCGAAAGTCAGCCAATGTTCCGAATTCAGCTCCAGTTGCATGATGACGCCGCGTGGCTGGAACAGACGCGCGCGGTCATCGCGATGTCGCAACGCGTCCGCGTCTTTAGTGTCGGCTTCTTTATCCTCGCGCTTGTCGCCGGGCTGTTTACCGGCGGACCAATTCCACACCGCGTTGGAGTCGACGGTGGCGGTCCGGGCCGCCCGCTCTTCGGCGACCGCGCGCTCGTACGCGCTCAAGTCTTCCAGGACGTCGCCGCGCTCACGGGCCGCTGACAGGCCGCTGGACGAGTCGGCACAGAAAAACGCCGATGATCCTTCGGCGATGAGCGTCCCGCCCTGCTCGACCCATGTGGAGAGCTTCTTGGCTCCCTCGTCGCCGATGCGGGATGACGGATCGCCCCAGTACGACGGCAGGATCAGGACATTGAACGCAGAGAGGTCGTAGTCGGAAAGCTGTCCGACATCCAGCAGCGACATCCGTGACCGCAACTCGAAGTCGAGCAGGTACCACAAGACGCCCACCGACGTGAAATCATGATCGGACCCGATGAACATCCCGATGCGCGGCGCCCGCAAGACTTCAAACAGGTCCGAACCGAGATCCGGGTCTCCGGACGAATAGTTTGTCGAGGAACCGATGATGGTGACGCCGGTCTCCCCGGCAATCGCGCGCAGCGCCTCTTCCAGATCGGGGCCGTTCTCGTGCTTTCGCAACAGCAATGTCCCCGCCGCGAACTTCTGTTCCTGATGGACAAAGGGACGCAGGGACGCCCGTACCGACAGTCCTGCATCGAAGATGCGCACCAGCGCATTCATGCTGCGGTCATCGATCGTGGGAATCAGAAAGCCGTAGGTGGGCTCGGGATTTAACACTTTTCCCCGGCCCGGTGACGGCGGCTCAAGGACCGCTTCGGATGCGGCGGCGGGGATGGACGCCGCGTACGTGATGTCCAGATCATACGCGAGCGCCAGCGACCAACTGGTGACCTCATACAGCCGCGTGTCGTTGCCCTTCTCCACCTCGCGCCGTTCCTCCTGCAGGAATTGGGGCGACAGATGCGGATCGAACTCGAGCATGGCCTTCGCCAGCAGCCCGCGCGGTTGCTGCAGAGGGATCAGGTATGTTCCGGCGGGAAAAGTCCGGCGGGCCTTCTTGCTGTACCCGTCGACGACGTCCGCCGCAAACGACGACGTGGCGCGTATCAGTTGCAATCCGTGACGCAGTATCGTGGAGACGAAGCGATGCTCGCGTCCGGTGTTCTCTCCGGGCGCCAGGATGAATGCCCCACGCAATCCCTCATGACGACCGGTGATGCCGTCGCGGTGGAAATCGGCATAGTCCGACAACAGGCGTGCCCGGTTTTGGGCGGCGGTCTGCAAGTTGGCCAGCGAACTGACAGTCTGCTGCGCGACGCACTGGCTGTAGTGAAGCACGTCGCCGGAGTACTTCCTGACCGGTGAGCCGCCGGTGCCCGCCTGTTCGTAGAGGATGCCGATCGCGCCGGTGAACAGGGTCCAGGCGGAGCCGTACCCCGGATACCACTCTTCATGCCAGTCGCCGGTGTAGTAGCTCCAGCCGCGTTGATCGAATGCGCGTCCCTGATCGGCGGCGAAGACATCCCACCAGCGACGGATAGTTTTGGTGATGTTGGCGTTGAGGGGCTCGCGCCCCGGCGAGAACAAGTAGGTGCTGTAGGCGCCCATTTCGTGCGCGTCGACAGCGATTTGCGGACTCCACGCATTGATGACGCTCACGCGCGCGTTGGTTTCGGGATGCACCAATGGCAGCCAGTCGCGATTCAGATCGAAGAGATAGTGATTGGCCCTCCCCCACGGCCAGAATCCCTCATGCTGCAAATCGCGCGCGTAGCTGCTGGGGACTGCACCAGTGTAGGCATACACCTGCGCGAGGTAGCGTTCGCGACCATCGGGATTCTGCGACGGATCGATGAGCGTGACGACATTCTCCCGGATCCGGCGCGTGTCCTCATCGGTGGCGGCGGCCAGATGGTACGCCGTCCACAGCGCCGCATCGACGCCGGAAATTTCATCGCCGTGAATCGAGTACCCCATCCACGCGACCGCCGGAGTGCCCGAGACGATGTCCTGCTCGCCGGGGATCGTCCCATCCAGGTTTGGGCGTGTCAATCGCGCGAGGTCCGCGCGGATGCTCTCGCGTTGGGCGATGTTGTCCTCATGGCTGACAATAAACGTGTACAGCGTGCGGCCCTCGTAAGTGCGTCCGATTTCGATCATCTCCACACGCGGCGACATGTCCGAGAGGACGCGCAGGTAGTTGATCGCTTCATTATAACGCGTCGGACGCGACCCGAGCGGGTATCCGAGAACGCTGTCCGGCGACGGGACCGCCGGGTCATACGTCGTCTCCGTGAAGTAATCGGCGACTGCGCCTTCGGAGAGCAGCGGCCACTGGCCGGCGTTGGCATCGGTTGCCACCAACAGCAGCAGTCCCACCGCGATCGTGGTCCAACGGCATCCCGCCGGAGTGCCCAATCCGAACATCATGCGATCACCTCGCCTCATTGCCTTCGCTCCGATTCCTTGTGCGTGACGACGACGCGACAATATCGATGCACGATGAGTCGGCGGCAACCATGATTAACGCCGCAGGGTGCCCCGGACCGTGCGGCGTGTTGGAAAAACCTACTTCAATGTCACCCCGAGCGAAGCGAGGGGTCTCGATGCGCGCGTGGCTGCCGACAACTCGTTGGAGATTCCTCGCCCGAAGGGCTCGGAATGACTCCGGAGAGAGGATCGTCCCGATCAAACGCGAATCACCGAGGGGAGGTTTTTCAACACGCCCCTTGGTCCGGATTTCAAGGAATCGCCGAAAAGCAACTCCAGGCAAAAGAAAACGGGGACCGCATCACACGGTCCCCGTCGGAACAGAAGACTCAACGGCTTCTACAGCTCGCCCGCGTCGACCAGCATGACATCGCCCATATTCAGTTCGCGGATGCCGGCTTCGATGGTCTTGCGGTCGCCGACGACCACCACGACCATGTTGTCGGGCGCCAAATACTTCTTGGCGGCCGCGGTGGCGGCTTCACTCGAGACGGCGTTGATGCGGCTTTCATAGGTCTTCCAGTCGTCCATCGGCAGCTCATACTGGAAGATCGATCCAAGCTGTCCGGCGATGCCCGAGAAGTTCTCGAAGTCCTGCGGGAACCCCTTGATGAGGTTGTTCTTGCTGTCCTGCAGCTCGGTGGTCGTCAACGGACGTGTCGTGGCGATGTCGCGGATTTCCTTGAGCATTTCGACGATCGCGGGCTTGGTCGCATCGGTCTGCACCGACGCATACGAAACGAACGGACCCGTGCCGCTGCGCGACCAGACGAATGAGAACGCGCCGTAGGCATATCCCTTGTCTTCGCGCAGATTCAGATTGATGCGGCTGGTGAATTGCCCGCCGAGCACATTGTTCATCACGTTCATCGGCGTCCAGTCGGCATGATTGCGCGGCATGCAGGGATGGCCGCAGACGATCACGCTCTGGGCGGCGCCGGGCTTGTCGACGATATACACCTTGGTGCTGGCCGGACGCGCGACATCGGGGACGGTTGCCGTCGCAACGGTGCCCGGCTTCCAGGAGCCGAATGCCTTCTCCATTTTGGTCTTGGCCTCGTCGAGCGTTATGTCGCCGACGACCACGATCGCCGCGTTGTTCGGGTAGTAGTTGGCCTGGTAGAAACCGACCAGATCCTCGCGCGTGATCGCATTGATCGAGGCCTCGGTGCCCGATCCCGTGTACGGCTGTGCGTACGGGTGCCCCTCCGGATACAGCATTTTCTGGAATGCCTTGATCGCGGTCTGCACCGGCTGCTTGGACTCCTGCTGAATCCGTCCAAGGTAGAGCGTGCGCTGACGCTCCAGTTCCTCGGCGGGGAACGTCGGATTCAACGTGACGTCGGCCATGAGCGCCAAAGCCCCGTCGAGGTTTTTCTTCAAAACGTTCAGACTGACCGTCGAACCGTCAAAAGAACTGCTGGTACCGAGACTGGCGCCCAGGCGCTTTTCTTCATCGGAAATCTGGAGCGCGTCGCGCGTCCTGGTGCCTTCATTGAGCAGTTCGGCGCACATGGCACCGGCGCCCGGACGATCGGCGGGATCGGACGCCCAGCCGCTCTTGAGCACGAGATTGGCCTGCACGAGCGGGAGCTTGTGGTTTTCGACGAGAAACACTTCGAGGCCATTGGAGAGCTTTGCGCTCTTGATCTCCGGCGGCGTGAAAGTGGGCTCGTCGCCGGGACCGGGCTGCGCCGTCCAATCGGGTGCGGTTTCGCTCTCCGCCAGTGTGCCCTGCGGGACGATCGTGAAAATGACGCGGCGATTCATGTCGAGATATTGCCGCGCATAGGCCATGACGTCGTTGACGGTCGGCTTGGTGTACCGCTCGGCATCCCATTGCAGCTTGCCGGGATCGCCGAGCATGGTGTTGTACTCATTGAGCTTGTCGGCACGACCGCCGAACCCGCCGACCGCCTGCAGGCGGCGGATGAAACCGGCCTCCCAGGTCGTTTTCGCCTGCGCCAACTCATCGGCTGTGACGCCCGACGACATCACGTTCCTGAGGATGCCGTCGACCGCCTCTTCCATCTCGGCCAGGGTGTGGCCGGGCTTGGCGGTCACGACGATGTTGAACGTGCTGGACAGTTCACCGGACGACTGGTAGGCCTGCACGTCCTGGGCGATCTGACGGTCATAGACGAGCGACTTGTACAGCCGCGAGTTTTTGCCGTCGGCCAGAATGTTGGCCAACAGATCAAACTCGGCATCGCCGGGCTTGTAGTAGCCGGGCGTGTGCCACGCCATGTACAGACGCGGCAGCTCGACATTGTCCTGGGCCGTGCCGCGCTTGACGCCATCCAACTGCGGAATCCAGTTGGTCAGACGGTCGACCGCCGGACCCGGAGGCAGCGGCGCGAAATACTTTTCGACCAGACGCTTCGCCTCGGCCGGATCGAAGTCGCCCGCGATGCACAGCGACGCATTCGCCGTATGATAGTATTGCTTGAAGAAATTGCCGACGTCCTCCAGCGACGCCGCGCTCAGATCGTCCATACTCCCGATCACGGTCCACGAATAGGGGTGATCATCGGGATAGAGCATCGGCAACATCAGCTCGTAGGACTTCGCATACGGCTGGTTGTCCAAACCCTGCCGGCGCTCGTTTTTGACGACGTCGCGCTGGTTATCGAGCTTTTCCTGGGTCATCGCCGGCAGCAGGAACCCCATGCGGTCGGCTTCGAGCCAGAGCGCCAGCTCCAGGTAGTTGCTCGGGACGTTTTCCCAATAGTTGGTGCGGTCTTCCGAGGTGGAACCGTTGATGGCGCCGCCGACTTTCTCCAGCGGCTCGAAGTACTCCGAATCGTGATGCTCCGATCCCTGGAACATCATGTGCTCGAAGAGATGCGCGAAGCCGGTGCGCCCGATCTCCTCGTTCTTCGAGCCGACATGGTACCACACATTGACCGCAACCATCGGGATCGCAGGATCCTGATGCAGGATCACATCCATGCCGTTGGGCAACGTGTACTTCTCGAATTCCAGTTTCGGCAGATCGGCCGACAACACCGGCGCGGCGAACAGCAGCGCCAATGCAACGACAACCAGCCCGATACGCGAGGCATTCATCCTCGACTCCTTGGTGGAAGGTTTTAAGTTTCTTCTATGCCTAAATCTGAAGGTATCCCCAACGAACGCCGTAATCGTGGCGCGGAAACATACAACATGCAGTAACGGGGGCCAAGAATCAAGTGCTCCGTGGGATGTCAAAACATTGTAAGCCGCCGTGGCTCAGGCCATTGGCACGACGGAGTAATGCGACACTCTAAGCACGGGGACGGCCAGAACCATATCGTGGTCCCCTGCGGCTTAGACGGTCCAGTCGGGGAAATGTTGCGCACGGTCTCACGAATCGTGCTCGTCCCAGAAAGTGCGAATGTGATCCCACGCCTCGTTGGCGGTCTCGGCGAATTTGAAGAGATGGATGTCATCGGGGTCGATGACGCCCTCCAGCACGAACTCCTCGAAGTTGACGATCCGGTCCCAGAACTCCCGTCCCATCAGCACGATCGGCAGTTCGGGGACTTTACGGGTTTGCACCAGCGTCAGGGCCTCGAACAACTCGTCCATGGTCCCATAGCCGCCGGGGAATGCGACGAGTGCCTTGGCCCTCAGCATGAAGTGCATCTTGCGGATGGCGAAGTAGCGAAACTGAAAGCACAACTCCGGCGTGATGTACGGATTCGGTTCCTGCTCATGCGGCAGCGTGATATTCAGCCCGATGCTCTCCGCGCCGATTTCCCACGCGCCGCGATTGGCCGCTTCCATGATGCCCGGCCCGCCACCGGTGACGATCACGAAGTCCTGATCGCCATTGCCGCGTTTATCGGTCGAGACGATCTTGGCGAACGAGCGTGCTTCGTCGTAGAAACGCGACTTCGCCAGAATGCGTCGTGCCGCCTCTACGCGCATTGCCAGACGCGGCTCGCCTGGGTTCGCCGCGACGGCGGATTCGGCCTTGCCCAAGCGGCGCTTGGCCTCCTCGGGATGAACGATGCGCGTGCCGCCGAAGACGACGATCGTCGAACGGATCCGCCGCTTGCGCAGCGCCAATTCCGGCTTGAGCAGTTCCAGTTGCAGGCGCACCGGGCGCAGCTCATCGAGATTGAGAAACTCGATGTCCTCGTATGCCTTGATGTACGCCTGTGAGTCGTCCCACCAACGATCATGCGGCTTGTGGTTTTCTGTCATACTCGTTCGTGCTCCCTGGCGGTGTCTGTTCCAAAACGAAGTCTGATACAAAGCCCTGTCAGGCACAGAAACAAGAAAACCGGCGGGGCGGTCGCGCCTCACCGGTCGGATAGGTACGGCAGTAATCTTACCGCAGCAACGTCATCTTCCGCGTCATGACCTGCTCGCCCGCCTGCAAGCGATAGAAGTACACGCCGGAGGCGGCACGTCTGCCCCGGTCATCCTCGCCGCTCCAGTAAACCGAGTGACGCCCCGGATCGCAGGGCTTGTCCATCAGCCGCGTGACATGCCGTCCGAGGATATCATAGACATCCACGCGCGCGTCGCACGCCACCGGCAGCGAGAAGCGGATGACGGTGGAGGCGTTGAAGGGGTTGGGGTAGTTTGGGGAAAGCTGCCAATCGGTCGGAGCGTGCTCGACACGTGCCAATTCGCCATACCGGACGCAATCGTACCCCGTAACGACGTCCCCATGGGATGTCAAACCGCTAAACCCAATCGGCAGAGTCAAACCGACGTTCGGCGTGCCGAGGGTTGAAAGCATCGCCTCGCGCGCGAAATACAATATTAGATCTGTGTGGCCATCGGCCTCAGGCGGATGGCACGGGCACCGGTCGGCATCGATCGTGGATGCGTTCGTCGCCACATCGTCGTACTCCCAATGCAGCGCGGCGATATCGCCTTGTCTGAAAGATTCCGGCCGAAACTGCGCCACGTCGATGCTTGGCGAGCCAAGAACCGCAACCCTGACTTCGCCAGTGTCCGACTTGGCATTGAGCGCTCCAGGGCATTGGCCCGGTTCAATGTCGAACTGTACAATGAGCAGCGGGCGATTCACATCGGGAGAAAACCCGTCGGATCGCAGGCGCACAACCTTTGGCAACGGCACGACACACTCGCCGACGACCCCGAACTCATCATGAACCGTAATGCGCACCGTGGTGTCTGCGGGGGTCAGGAATGATCCGGCGGGCGGATCCTGCTCCTTGCGGAGTATGCCATCGACGGCGCATGCCGTAACCTCACGCGCATAATCCGGCACGACCGGCGCGTCGCCGTAGCGGACGAAGAGATACATCGGGGACGGGCAATCGATATGCAGCGGTGTGCGTTGAACGATGCGAACATGGGCTGTGCAGGTGTCCTCGAGCGGACGGTCGCTGACCACGAGCTGAACATCATACTCGCCGGGTCCGCGCCAGCGCCGGTCGATAACTCGGAGTGAGAGATTGTCTCCGTCGGGATCGTAACTGCCCCCGTCGACAAGTTTCGGCTCCATGAACACAGTACAGGCGGAATCCAATTCGATGGTCGTGTCCCGACAGACGGCAACGGGCCGTGTGTTGTCCCGGACATCGACAGTCGCCGGACACGTGTCGGACAATTCCCCATCGGACACGATTAGCACGACATCGTGAATTCCCTCCGCCAACCATCCGTCGGGCACGACGGCCAGGCTCACTCGGTCTCCGTCGGGATCATACGAGCCGTCGTTCACTCTCGAAGCAAATACTCGCGTACCGCCGGATGTGTCACTGCGAATGATCACATCGTGGCATTGCGCGACAGGGCGACGGTTATCCAGGACCGTCAACTGAGATTGACAACTGTCATTGAGCACACCATCTGAGACAACAAGAGTGACTTGGTGTTCACCCGGTTCCCAAGCCCCGTGAGGAATCAACCAATAGCCGATCGGATCGCCATCGGGATCAAACGATCGACTGCCAATCACCGCGGCGCTGACTTGCACCGTCGGCATGGCCCCCGTCCCTATGGTGGTATCATGACAGACGGCAATAGGAGGCAGATTCGGGCGCATCGCACCGACGGTGACCATGCCGGGCTGAAACCGCGGGAAAAGCAGGCCCCGAATATTCGCCGGGGCGAGCGGAACAAATGAGAATTTATTCGCGGGCGCAACACAGCACGTGTCGATCTTGAAGCGGCCAGTGACCTCGGTGACATCAAAGTGCAACAGAATCGACGGCTCACCCGACTGATCGTTGCCCTCCGGCAGCGGATTGCCGCTTGCCACGATCCCGACCCACATGAAGGCATCAGGGCTCTCGAAGAACCCCGGCTGACTTGTTGATCCTGATTGCTCTGACCAAGCGTAAGACTCCGGGCAGATTCCCTGACCTGTGTATCCGACTGGTCCACGCGGCTCCCCATAGTAGTAAAGCCCCCCAAACTCCATCAGTCCGGACAGTATCACACGCCCCTGAGAGACGACTTCGAACCGCTCGCGGATGAACGATCCTTCTTCAATCGATCGGATCTCAAGCGGCACCACGACTCCCAAAAGCGGTTCATCATTACTCAGATACACCCCGACCCTGACATCCGTGGCCCCCGGCTCGACGTGCTTCGATTCGACGATGACGGAGTTCTCCGCCCCGGCGGGACCGGCGATCAACAGCAGCAGGGCTGCGGCCATTCGGACGACCTGTCGATTCGGGTCCGCTTTCATCTCGATACCCCTCCCCCGGTTCTTGTCCCTATCCAGGAACACATACAAATAAGGCGCCCCGCTATTCCCGGAAAGGATATTCAAAGTAAAACGCCGGCGGCACGCAGCGGCTGTCAAAACGTTGGGCGCGGCCGCATAAAGAAACCGGGGTGGGATCGCTTGATCCCACCCCGGTTTGGTATGGCTTGGTTCCACCGACTACGGACAACTGGTCGGGTACGGCGTACACAGACACGGATCGCAGATCCGATTCGGGTCGCCGTTGCGGAACGCGATGTCGACGAGCAGCACGACGTCGAAGACGTTCACCGTTCCGTCACAGTTCGCATCTTCGCACGGCACCGCCACTGACGGCACGCAGTTCGGGAAGAATGCGGATGCGCCGGCACGGAACGCCACATCGACCGCCTTGACGACATCGAAGACGTTGATGACGCCGTTGCAATCGGCACAGTCACCGTGGCACGAGCAGTCGCATGCGATGAAGCAGATCGGCAGCCCGTTGCAGGTCTGGTACCCGCCGCAGGTCGGGATACCGGCGCACGTCGTGATCGGCGCGCAAGTATTGGTCCCCGGACACGTGACCGCACCCTGGCAAGTGAGCTTCGCCCAGCAGGTGAGCGTCCGATTACAAGTCGGATTGCCGGGGCAGGTGCCCGCGCCCACGCAGGTGATCATGCCCGCCGCGCAGGTTTGGAATCCGCCGCAGGTGTTGGTACCCGGACAGCTCGCGGCTCCGGTGCAACTGGCCGTATTGGAGCACGTCGGCGTGTTCGGGCACGTGTGCGCCCCATCACATGTCGCCGTGAAGTGGCACGTCGTGAACCCTTCGCACGTGATGTTGTTGAAGCAGGTCACGTGTTCCGGACACGTCGGGCCGCCCGGACAGGTCGTGTTCCAGCAGGTCTCCATGTCAACGCATGTCGGCGTCCACTGGCACGTGTTCATCCAGCAGCAAGTCGGCTGAATGTCGCAGGTGACTCCCGCCGGATCGCACGTGAGGTACCCAACGCAACTGGCCATGCCTACGCATGTCTCGAAGCCGACACAGGTGATTTGCGTCTGTCCGCAGGTCGGCGCCGGACGGCACGTCTGCGTGCCGTCGCAGGTCGGAACACCCGGTGAAGTCGCCGATTTGCAGGTCGGACCGCTGCCGCAGGTCGCGGACCCCTCGCAGGTATTGAAGCCCGGACAGGTATAGAAGTCCCGACACGTCGGCTGACCCGGACAGGTCTGCGTTTGACACGTCTGCGTTCCCGCGCATGTCAGACCACCATGGCAGGAGCTGAATCCGCCGCATGTCGGCCCGTCGGTGCTGCAGGAAATCGAATTGATGCAGGTGACCGAACCGTCGCAGGTGATAAAGTACGGACACGTCGATTCACCGAAACACGTGGGACCGAACGTGCCGCACGTTACAAGACCCTCACAGGTCACCAGCCCGAAGCAACTCGGCGTGCCCTGGCATGAGGCGGTATGGACACAGGACGGCTGATCCGGACAGGTGATCGTACCCGGACAGGTCGTCGTGCCGTTACAGGTGAAAGTGCCCGGACAGGTCGAAATGCCGAAACAGGTAAACGACGACCCGCACGAGATCGTGCCGAAGCATGTCCCGGTTCCCGGACACGTGTTCCAGTCGCTGCACGTGATATAGATCGGGCAGGTACTGGCGCCCACGCAACTGGCGAAGGTCCCGCATGTGGATTGTCCGACAGCGCACGAGGACATCGAGCCGCAGGTGTGATGCGGGTCGCACGTCGGCGTTCCATAACACGACGCGTCCCCGCGACAGGTAAACTGGCCCGGACAAGTGTTGGCGCCCGGACAGGTTCTGGAGCCCTGACATGTTTGGCCCCAGCCCGCGCAGGTGTTCACGTCGGCGCAGGAGAAGCTTCCCGGGCACGTGGTTGTGCCGTCGCAGGTGAGCGCGCCGCCCGGACACGTCTGCTGATCGCAAGTGAACTGGAAGACGCATGTCGGCGCGTTCGGACAGGTGTTCGCCCACGCGCAGGTCAGAGTTCCCTGACAGGTCGGCCCCGTCGCACCATCGCATGTGAGCGTGTTGCACGTCGGGTTGCCGATGCAGGTGGTAAAACCGGTGCAACTGGCCATACCCATGCATGTCGGCAGGGCTTCGTTGCACGTCGTTGTTCCCGGACAGGTCGGCTGACCCGGACAGGTACCGACGGAGGCACAGGTCAATTGCTCGCTGCCGCAGGTGGCCGATCCGATACACGTTGATGTTCCCGGACAACTCTGGTGCCCATCGCACGTCGGCGTGCCGTCGCAACTCTGGAACGTGTGGCATGTCGGCGCCTGATCGCATGTCGGTGCAGCGGGATCGCAGGTCGGCTGGCCCGGACAGGTCGCGGCCGCACCGCAACTGATGTAATGCCCGCATGTCGCCAGGCCGTCGCATGATGGCGTTCCCTGGCAGGTGATGTCACTGGCGAGGCAGGAGACCTGACCGTCGCATGTCATCCAGCCCGGACAAGTCGCGACACCCGCGCAGGAACTCCACTGCTGACACGTCGGCTGGCCGCCGCATGTCGGGTAATCCTGACAGGTGTGCGTGTTCCAACATGTCGAAGCGCCATCGCATGAGGGCGTGTTGTTGCATGTCGGGTAATGGAGACACGTGGGCTGATCATCGCAGGTCTGCGAGCCGCATGTCGATGAACCCGGACAGGTGATCGTCCCGTCGCAGGAGTCTCCGCCGGGACAGGTGAATTGACCCTGGCAGGTGTTGGTCGCGTCGCACGAGGCGGTCCCTGCGCATGACGGCGATCCCGGACAGGAATTCTGACTCTCGCACGTGAAGGTCTCGCAAGTCGGGAATCCCGGGAAAGTCGGCGGCAGACAGTTGGGATCGTCTGCGCTACAGGTAAACTCGCCTTCGCATGTGGCGAATCCCGGGCAGGTCATCACGCCGAAACAGGTTTGTCCGCCGTCACAAGTCGGGGTGCCGTCACAGGTGGCGCCGCCGGTAAAGCACGATGGCGTCCCTTCGCAGGTCACCCACCCGACACAGGTCGGCTTGCCATCGCAGGTCGCCGTCGCACCTTCGCACGTCGGCGTGCCCTGATTGGTCACCAGCAGCGACGGGTCGCTGGGCTGATCGATGGCGGGCTGTTCGTCATCGGCAGCCGCCACCTCAACGGGCGCCTGCGAGCGGTCCCGTTCGTCAAGTTTGTCGACTGAGGTTTTGAGACTGTGTTCGAAAAGTGGAGACGGTTGTGGATCTTCCGCAGCCAGCGCCAGCGTGGGCGCCAGTGCCAAGCTCAAAGCGATGACGGCGATTATGGCGCCGCCACATGTACAAATGCACGCCCGAGCCCAGCGACTGCTACATCGCTCGATTACCCAAGTTACCATATACCACCTCCGGGATTCGCGTCCGAATCCACACTTGTAGAACCTTAGGGCTGTTAAATTCTGTAAAGAGTTCCGTAAAGACTGGACCCACCTCCAGTCGATTTTCCGGCTATCAATATGAGCAAAGAATTTGTCATGTCAAGCGCTAACTGCCCATTCTGCAACGGAATCAATCTGACAAAGCGACGTCGCCCAGCGCCCGGCCCGCCATCGAGAGACGGCCGGATGGTGGCCACCTGTAACACGTTAGTATATAGTGCCTTAATCGACCCTGTTGAACTTTTGGTATAGGAGCCCGGCGCGTTGCCTCCCCCCGTCCGGTCAGCCCAAGGGCTGACCGGCACACGACAACAGGTAGGGTTTCAATGTGCGGGTCAGCCCTTGGGCTGACACCAGGCAGGATTGGGATCGGTACTGTGCGGGTCAGCCCTTGGGCTGACACCAGGCGGGATTGGGATCGGTACTGTGCGGGTCAGCCCTTGGGCTGACACT